>Ga0315281_10015546_pt1 | contig 10200 bp, 14 predicted proteins | sample YL17G07_0_MG_FD_204540 | JGI IMG/M metagenome (GOLD analysis project Ga0315281, IMG submission 204540) | Sediment microbial communities from Yellowstone Lake, YNP, Wyoming, USA - YL17G07_0 | ecosystem: Environmental > Aquatic > Freshwater > Lake > Sediment | place: USA: Wyoming | collected...
CGGGCTGCTGGCGCGGAATGAAGCGCCGGAAGAATTCCTGCACCTCCTCGTCCTCGATGCCTGGAACCTGAGGCAGGTTGGCCGCGCGGCGCACCGCCTGCGTCGTGCTGATATTGACCACCGCGCCCCCCTGGTCCTCGACCAGTTTCACGAAATCCGGCAACTCGCGTCCTTGCGCGAACGCAATGGCGGTGAAGAAAAACGCCCACAGGGCAAACTGGGTTCTGAGCCAATTCATGCTTCATTTCTCCTTGAAATCCGTCATTGCGGCCGTCTGAATTCGACCGTATCAGCGATTCGCTGCACGCTGGCCGCGGGCGCCTCGCCCACCACGGTCACGATATGGTTCGCCACTTCGCGCGTGTAGATGTGGAATGCGCCGAGGCTCGAGGGGCCCGGGCGCAACGCTTCGGCGCGGCCCGCCGTCGGTTCGATGAATACCGATACCGCCGCCATGCCGTCCGAATACACCATCTGCCCGGCCGGCCGCGCCGCGCTCAGCCTGCGCGTCACCTCGATGATCTTGCGGAAACCCGGCAACTCGGCGCCGACCGTCCAGCCGGATCGCCCCAGATTGGCCGGCGCTACCGCGGCGTCCTCGACCCGCCAGTTCTGCGCCAGGTGCCGTGTCTTCACCCGGTCGCGGGGCACGTTGCCGATCGCAAGCTGTGCAAAGGAAAACTGTTCCACGGTCTCACCCTTGTGGTTGAAGGTGCGCGCCTTGAGCAACATACCGGAATTGACGTCGGCCCACAGAGTGTAACCGTAGCGCAGATTGTCCTTAGGCGTCAGCACCACCGCCTCGCAGTCGAAACCAGCGATGCGCACCGTCTCGCCGCGCGTAATGGTGTAGTTGCGGGCAAGGTCGGAAATCTGTTCCGGCAGCATCGCCGGAAATGCACGCGCGTCGGTCCTGCGCTCCACCTTCACGGTCTGGCTCTCGGGCAGGTAGCAGCGCACCGTATCGCGCGTGCGCACGATTTCACGCGGCATGCCGTCGAGCACCTCCACCCGCTCGACCGCGCCGCCCGGGCCTGCCAGTCGCGTAATGCGCGAAGTTTCCGTGCGCTCACCCTGCTGGTAAACGAAGGTCCCGGTGAAAGACAGCTTCTCCGTCGCCTGGTAAATCCTGCGCAGCAGCGTCATGGCTTCAGCCGCACTCTGGCCCTGGGTCTGGGCTTGCGCCAAACCACAGCACATGAGCATCGCGAAACCGAGGGCCCTGATCACCGTTTGCGCGTCCCTGCTTCGCCCGACACCGTGCGTACATAAGGCGCCACGCCCTGCAGCGAATTGCGCGGGGAATAGCCCTGATGGGCGTAAAGATAGTCGTTCGCCGATTCAGGGGGCGGCACTTGTGCTGTCAAGGACGGCACTGGTGCCGTGGGCGGCGCGACCTGCGCGACCTGGGGCGCGCCCTCCTGAAGCCCGAACGCAACCCAGCCCACCAGCGCCACGGCCGCCAGGCTGGCCGCTGCGGAGAGCAGATGCCAGCGTGGCCGCGGCGGCGCCGATGCTATGCGCGAAGGAGCCATTACGGTCGGTTCCAGCGCCAGTTTTGCCGCGACGCGGGCCGCAAACCCCGCCGAAAGCATGCGCGTATCGCGCATCGCGTCGCCGATCAGATGATAGGCGCGCCAGGTATCGCGCACCTCGCCCTCCGCCCTGAGCTCGTCGAGGAACCTTGCCGCCTCGCGCCGCTCCAGTTGGTCATCGATCAGTGCCGAGATTCTCGCTTTCATCACCACCTCTTGTCCGTCGCCGTGTCCAGCAGCGGTTTAAGCCGCTCCGCGATCGTCTCGCGCGCCCTGAAAATCCGCGAGCGCACGGTGCCGATAGGGCAATCCATCAACTTCGCGATTTCCTCGTAACTCATGCCCTCCAGCTCGCGCAACTGGATCGCACTGCGCAATTCCTCCGGCAACGATTCGATAGCCGCATTCACCGTCGTCGCAATTTCCTTGGTCAGCAACAAACTCTCCGGCGTATTGATGTCGCGCAACTGCTCGCCGCTTTCATATCCTTCCGCGTCCTCGGTGTCGATCGCCGTCGAAGTCGGTGCCCGCCTTCCCATCGCCACCAGGTAATTCTTGGCGGTGTTGATGCCTATCCGGTAGAGCCACGTATAAAAAGCACTGTCACCGCGAAACGAAGGCAGCGCCCGGTAAGCTTTGACGAACGCTTCCTGGGTCACGTCCTCGACTTCGCCCGGATCCCGGATCAGGCGCGAGAGCAACCGTGCCAGCTTGCGCTGATACTTCTCCACCAGCAACTCGAAGGCCCGCTTGTCGCCACGCTGCGCGCGCTCGACCAGCTGCTGGTCCACCTCGCGCTCAGACACGACCGCCGGACCCCCTGTCCGCCATGCCTACGTGCCACAGACAGCAGGTTTTGCAATTAGTTCGGCGCACCGGGCGTTGCGCAGTCATGCCGGAAGTTGCCCCGATGCCAAGCCCGGGGTCCTGCCCCAGAGTGCCCAGAGCCGCAATATGCGAAATTCTGCCGGTCCGAGCATGCCTGCGGTGACCAGCAGGCTGCGCCCGGCGAGCGAGCGGGAGCTGAGCGCCACCCAATAGCGCGTCACCCCGATACCGCGCAACGCATGCACGGCAATGGTTTCCCCGTTTGCAAGCACCGCCACAGCCGTGTCCTCTGCCGGAATCTCGATGGCGCGGGGCGAGCGCGGGCCGCGCAGCAGCGCGCGGTCCCATGCCGAGGCGCCTCCCAGAGCAAGTATCAGGAGCGCCAGTGCCACGCCGGGGAGACCGGTCATCGTTGTAAGGAAACAGGCTGCCGCGGTCGCGTGTACAGCCATGACTGTTCCTGCATAAGCTCTGGAGGGCGACAGTAACAGCCGCTGGGGTCTGGCGTCGCTCAAAGACGCTTGAAAATCAGAGTTCCGTTGGTGCCGCCAAACCCAAACGAGTTGGAAAGCGCGGTCCGGATCGTCATCTTGCGCGCCTCGTTCGGCACGTAGTCCAGATCGCACAGGGGATCCCGATTGTGCAGATTGATGGTCGGCGGGGAAACCTGCTCTTGCAGCGCAAGGATGCTGAACACTGCTTCTACGCCGCCCGCGGCGCCGAGCAAGTGGCCGGTCATGGATTTGGTCGAATTGACCGCGACCTTCCTCGCGCGCTCGCCCAGCAGCCGCTTCACCGCCACGGTCTCGGCAATATCGCCGAGCTGCGTCGAGGTACCGTGCGCGTTGATGTAGTCGATGTTCTCGATTCCCATGCCTGCATCGCGCATCGCGTTGCTCATGCAGCGGAACGCGCCATCGCCGTCCTCAGCGGGCGCTGTAATGTGATACGCATCTGATGAAACACCGTAGCCGGCCAGTTCGCAGTAGATCCGCGCGCCACGCCGTTTCGCGTGCTCTAATTCCTCGAGCACCAACGCACCGGCGCCCTCGCCCAGCACGAATCCGTCGCGGTCCTTGTCCCAGGGGCGGCTCGCGCCCGCGGGATCTTCGTTGCGGGTCGACAGCGCCCGTGCCGAAGCGAAGCCGCCCATCGCGAGTTCGGTGACCGTTGCTTCGGCGCCGCCCGCGATCATCACGTCGGTCTCTCCGTAGCGAATTGACTTGGCCGCCTCTCCGATGCAGTGCGTGGAGGTCGTGCAGGCGGTGACGATCGCCAGGTTCGGCCCCTTGGCGCCCAGCATGATCGACAGATTACCGGCGATCATGTTGATGATGGTGCCGGGAATGAAGAAGGGTGAAACGCGTCTCGGACCACTCTTGAGCAGCTCATTGTGCATCTCCTCAATCAGCGGCAGGCCGCCGATCCCCGAGCCGAAAATGATGCCGAAGCGCTCTGCCGTATCCGTAGTTACCGCGTTTCCCGAGTCCTTCCAGGCCTGCAAGCCCGCCGCCATGCCGAAATGGATGAACCTGTCCATCCGTCGCGACTCCTTGGGCGAGAGGTATTGCGAGACTTCGAAATCCTTCACCTCTCCGGCGATCTGGCAGGAAAGGCGCGACGCATCGAAGCGCGTGACGCGGGTGATGCCGGATTTACCGGCAAGGACGTTGTTCCATGCCTGCGGAACGGTGTTGCCCACCGGGCTGATGACGCCCAGCCCGGTGACGACGACTCTGCGGCGCTGCACTGTAGGGAGTGCTCAGGCCTTGGAATGCGACTTTACATAGTCGATGGCGAGCTGAACGGTGGTGATCTTCTCGGCGTCCTCGTCCGGAATCTCGGTCTCGAATTCCTCTTCCAGGGCCATCACCAGCTCGACCGTGTCGAGCGAATCGGCGCCCAGGTCGTCCACGAACGATGACTCGTTCTTGATCTCTGCCTCGTTGACGCCGAGCTGCTCGGCGATGATTTTTTTTACGCGTTGTTCGATGTTTTCCATGCTGCTCCCCTGGAAAATCGGGGTCAGAGCCCGATTACAACTGACCGTGATCAATTGTGCTTCTAATCGGGCTCTGACCCCGATTTTCCTCGTATTTTACCGGAATCAGGCCATGTACATCCCGCCGTTGACATGCAGTACCGCGCCTGTGACGTAAGCAGCCGCGGGAGATGCAAGATAGGCGACGGCGCCAGCGACGTCTTCGGGCCGGCCGAGGCGGCCGAGCGGGATCTGCGCCAGCAGCGCGCTCCTCTGCTCATCGGGCAGCGCGCGCGTCATGTCGGTATCGATGAACCCCGGCGCGACGCAGTTCACGGTGATATTGCGGCTGCCGAGCTCGCGGGCGAGCGATTTCGCCATGCCGACGACGCCCGCCTTGGCGGCGGCATAGTTCGCCTGCCCGGGATTGCCCGAGGCCCCGACCACCGAGGTGATATTGATGATCCTGCCCCAGCGCGCCTTCATCATGCCGCGCATCACCGCGCGCGAAAGCCGGAATACCGGTTTCAGGTTGGTTTCCATCACTTCATCCCAATCCGCGTCCTTCATGCGCAGCGCGAGATTGTCGCGCGTCACGGCGGCGTTGTTGACCAGGATCACGATATCGCCCAGTTCCTTCTGGATCGCGGCGATCAGCGCGTCACTCTGCGCCTCGTCGCGGACGTTCAGGACCTTGCCGGTCAAACCGCTCGCCGAGATCGCTGTTGCGCCCTCCTCGGTGGTCGCGGTGCCTACGACCCGGGCCCCGTGTTTCGCCAGCTCGAGCGCGATCGCGCGTCCGATGCCGCGCGTAGCGCCGGTCACCAAAGCGATTTTGCCTTCCAGCATGTTCAGCCTCCCTTGATCACCGCAAGCGCCAGTTCGAGCGAGGCGCGGTCCGCGGCCGCAATCCCCTGCAACTTCGGGTCGATTCGCTTCACCAGCCCTGCGAGCACCTTGCCCGGGCCGCACTCGATCACGTGCGTCACGCCCTGCGCCGCCATCGCGCGGATCACCTCCAACCAACGCACCGGTGAATTCGCCTGGCGAACAAGGGCGTCCTTGATTTTGTCGGGGTCTTTCTCCTGCTTCACGTCCACATTATTCAAGACCGGAATTCCGGGTTCGGAAAAAACGACCTGTTCCAAATATTTCCTCAATTTCACTGCCGCGGGTTGCATGAGGCTGCTGTGGAAGGGCGCGCTGACGGGGAGCGCAATTGCACGCTTGGCGCCGCGCGCCTTGCAGGCTTCGATCGCGCGCGCGACTGCGTTCTTGTGGCCGGCGATGACCACCTGGCCCGGCGCGTTGAAGTTGACCGCCTGAACCGCTTCGCCCGCGTCGCCCCCTCGTTGCGCTTCGGCACAGGCCGCGCGCGCCGTGTCGTCGTCCAAGCCGAGGATCGCCGCCATGGCACCGTGCCCCTCGGGCACCGCTTCCTGCATCGACTGGGCGCGAAAGCGCACCAGCGGCAGGGCGTCGCGCAGCGCCAGGGACCCGCCGGCGACCAACGCCGAGTACTCGCCCAGGCTGTGGCCCGCGACGATTGCGGGCGCGGGGCCGCCCAGCGCGCGCCACGCTCGGTACGCCGCGATCGCCGCCGTGACCATGGCAGGCTGCGTATTGACGGTGAGGTTCAGTTGCTCCGCCGGGCCGTCATCGATAATCGCCAGGAAATCCGCGCCCAGCGCGGCCGCCGCTTCCGCGCGCACGGCATCGATCTCGGGCAATCCGGCGTAGCCCTTGAGCATGCCAACGGACTGCGAGCCCTGTCCGGGAAACACCATGCCGAGCTTCATCGTTCTGTCTTCACATGGTGACCAGCGAGGCGCCCCAGGTGAAGCCGCCGCCCACCCCTTGCAACATGACCTTGTGGCCGCTGCGGATCTTTCCCGACCGGACGAATTCATCCAGCGCGAGCGGCACCGAGGCCGCCGAGGTATTCGCGTGATGGTCCACCGTGACAACCAGCCGATCGAGCGGCAGGCCCATCCGCTTCGCGGTTGCCTCGAGGATGCGCACGTTTGCCTGGTGCGGAATCAGCCAGTCGATGTCCTCCAGCTTCATTCCCGCGGCCGCCACCACTTCGCGCGCCGATTCATCGAGGACCTTGACGGCAAATCTAAAAACTTCCTTGCCGTGCATCTGCAGGAATGGGGAGCCGACGATCGCTCCGCCCGAAACGTTGCCCGGGACCGAAAGTATTCCGACCAGGCTGCCATCAGCGTGCAGCACCGACGCATGGATACCGGGCTGCTCGCCGGCCGCAAGCACTACCGCCCCCGCCCCGTCGCCGAACAGCACGCAGGTGCCGCGATCGTTCCAGTCGAGGATGCGCGAGAAAACTTCGGCGCCGACGACCAGCGCACGCTTGTGCGTGCCCGCGCGGATGAAGTTGTCCGCGGTGGCCAGCCCATAGACAAAGCCGCTGCAAACCGCCTGCAGGTCGAACGCCGCGCAACCCTTGACGCCGAGCTTCGCCTGCAGCAGGCAGGCAGTGCTGGGGAAGATAAAATCCGGCGTCGAAGTGGCGACGACGATGAGGTCGATGTCCTCGGCCTTCACACCTGCCGCCGCGAGCGCGCGGCGGCTTGCTTCGAGCGCGAGGTCGCTCGATGCCTGCGATGCATCGGCAATGTGGCGCTGCTTGATGCCGGTGCGCTCCTGTATCCAGGCGTCGCTGGTGTCGAGCTTTTTCGACAACTCTTCGTTGCTGACCACGCGCGGCGGCAGGTAGCTGCCGGTGCCGACGATGCGTGATCGGATCATATGCGTGTGCGGATCATGCTCGCACCCTCGCCATCTGGTCGGTGATCCGGCGCACGACGTCGTTGCGGACCTCTTCAGCTGCGCGTTTCAGGGCCTGGCCGAACGCATACTGGTCCGCCGAACCGTGGCTCTTGATGACCACGCCCTTGAGCCCGAGCAGGCTGGCGCCGTTGTAACGGCCCGGGTCCATACGCGCGCGCAGCGCTTTCAGCACCGGCATGGCGAGCAGCGCGGAGAACTTGCGCCAGGGGTTGCGGGAAAATTCCTGGCGCAGGAACGCGACGATCATCGTCACAACGCCTTCCGAGGCCTTGAGCACCGAGTTGCCGACGAAGCCGTCGCACACCACCACGTCCACCGTGCCCTTGTAGATGTCGTCGCCCTCGACGTTGCCGTGGAAGTTCAACCCGCTGGCGCGCAACAGCTCCGCGGCCTGTTTCACCGTGTCGTTGCCCTTGATGTCCTCGATGCCGATATTGAGCAGGCCGACGCTCGGGCGCTCCTTGTGCTCCACCGCGGCCACCAGCATCGCGCCCATGACGCCGAACTGCATCAATTGCTCCGGCGTGCAATCCACGTTGGCGCCAAGGTCGAGCATGTAGGTGTATCCGCCAAGCATGTTCGGCAGCACCGTCGCGATCGCCGGCCGGTCGATGGCGGGAAGCGTTTTCAGCACGAATCGGGAGATGGCCATCAGCGCGCCGGTATTGCCGGCGCTGACGCAGGCCTGCGCCTCGCCGGCCTTGACCAAGTTGACCGCGACCCTCATGGAGGAGTCTTTCTTGTAGCGCATTGCCTGCACCGGAGGCTCGTCCATGGCCACGAGCTCGGCAGCATGGTGCACGCGAAGTCCGGGCGCGGAAACGGCGCCGTGCCTCGCGAGTTCCACTTCGATCGCTGCACTCAGCCCCACGAGAACGATGCCGACGTCCGCATGCTCGCGCCGGAATTCAAGCGCGGCGGGAACCGTGACAGGCGGGCCGTGATCGCCCCCCATGCAATCGACAGCTACGGTGATGTTCACCGCGCAGATTGAGCGCGGCTACTCGCCTTTGCCCTTGGCGACTTTCTTGCCGCGGTAGTAGCCGGTCGGGCTGATGTGGTGCCGCAGATGCGGTTCGCCGGTGGTCGGTTCGACCGCGAGCGAGGGCGCCGTAAGGAAATCATGTGAACGGTGCATGCCGCGGCGGGAAGATGATTTCTTGTTCTGCTGGACTGCCATGTTCTGCTCCTCGAAATTAAAGTTTCAATGCTTCGTGCCGGCAACCAGCCCGCGCAATCCGGCAAACGGCGACTGCCCTTCGCGCGCCGCCTGCTCCCCGCCGCCGCAGCGCTCATGCCGAAGCGTGGGCGGAATCGCGAGCAACACCTCGTCCTCGATCAGATCGCGTACCGGCATTTCCCGGCCGGCGACGATCCGTTCCGGCCCCTCGACCCCGAGCGGTTCCGCGTCCACCTCGGCCTGCGTCGCGGCAAGCTGAAGCAGTACCTCGATATGCAGCGGATACTCGAGGGCGCCGAGGCAACGCTGGCAGGAGAACTGCAGCGTGCCGTCGAGCTTCAGCCTGAGCCCCGGGCACCCCCGTTCCTCCGGCACGCCCCGCAATTCATAGTCGAGCGTTCCTGCATCCGTGCGTAGCGTGTCGCGCAAGCGCGGCAAGTCGGCAACCGACCACGCGCCCCGCAACTTCGAGCCGGTCCTCGCGAAATCAAGGCCGTCGATGACCGGCTGGTGCGACATACAGGGCCGAATGGTATCATCCCGAAAAATCTCTGTCAAAACAAAGTCATGCCTTCGCCAAGGCGGATCGTTCTCGCCTCCACTTCGAGCTATCGCCGGGCGCTGCTGGAGCGTCTGGGAATGCCGTTCGACTGCGCCGATCCCCAGACCGACGAATCATTCCTTCCTGAGGAAGTGCCCGCTGCAGCGGCGCTGCGGCTGGCCGAAACCAAAGCGCGCAACGTGGCCCTGCGCTATCCGCAGGCCCTCATTGTCGGCGCCGACCAGGTGGCCTCCTGTGAGGGCATGCGGCTCGACAAACCGGGCAATCATGAGAACGCGGTGCGCCAGCTCACGGCAATGAGCGGCAGGACCGCCAGTTTCGAAACCGGCGTCGTGGTGCTGGACGCGATTTCCGGAAAACTGGGCACCCGCGTGGTCGGCTGCCGCGTCACCTTCCGCTCGCTGAGCGCGCCGCAGATCGAACGCTACCTGCGCCTCGAGCAACCCTATGATTGCGCCGGCAGCGCAAAAGCCGAAGGGCTCGGCATCACGTTGATCGAGCGCATCGAAACCGAGGACCCGACTTCCCTCATCGGCCTGCCGTTGATCGCGCTCACCGGCCTGCTCGCCGACGCCGGTTTTTCCGTGCTCGGTTGATGGCGGGGATTCTTTACGCCATCCCCACACCGCTCGGCGGCGCGGCCGCCGATGCCTTGCCCGCTGCCGCGCTGGTCACGATAAGAACGTTGCGCGATTTCGTGGTCGAGAATGCCAAGTCCGCACGCGCATTTCTGAAGGAAATTGGAATGCCCTGCGCGATGCAGGAACTCGACATCGTGGTTCTCGAAACCGATGTGTTACTGCACATAAGCAAACTTCAAAAAGGCCATTCGATCGGACTGCTGTCCGAGGCGGGCTGCCCGGCGATCGCCGATCCCGGCGCGTCGCTGGTGGCGGCCGCGCATCGCGAGGGCATCCGCGTCGTGCCGCTGGTGGGGCCCTCATCGATCGTGCTGGCCTTGATGGCCTCCGGCCTGGAGGGCCAGCGCTTCGCATTCTGCGGCTATCTGCCGCGCGAAGCAGAGGAGCGCAAGCGGCACATCAAGGAGCTGGAAGAGCGCTCGCGGCGGCAACGGGAAACGCAGATTTTCATCGAGACGCCGTATCGCAACGACGTCCTGCTCGGTGCCCTTCTGGAAGTTTGTTCGCCAGGGACTTCGTTGTGTGTTGCGAGCGACCTGACCTTACCGTCCGAACAAATCAATACAAGGAAGATTCCTGATTGGCGCGGCGCGCGGCACACGATTGGCAAGCGCCCGACGGTCTTTCTGCTGCTGTCAGTGAATCGCTAGCCCGGCGCGCGC
>Ga0315281_10015547_pt1 | contig 10200 bp, 8 predicted proteins | sample YL17G07_0_MG_FD_204540 | JGI IMG/M metagenome (GOLD analysis project Ga0315281, IMG submission 204540) | Sediment microbial communities from Yellowstone Lake, YNP, Wyoming, USA - YL17G07_0 | ecosystem: Environmental > Aquatic > Freshwater > Lake > Sediment | place: USA: Wyoming | collected...
TTTCGATATGGGCACCGCCGCGCTGATGTGGGGTGACGTCATGCTGAATGCGCATATCGGCGAGCTGCTGCCCGAGGGCATAGGCTTCGACAAGGCCGGCAATCCGACGCGCGATGCGAAGGCGGTGCTGGAAGGCGGTGTGGTGCCGTTCGGCGGCCATAAAGGCTACGCGCTTTCGTTTGCCGTGCAGGCGCTCGGACTGCTCGCCGGTTCGGCGCTTGCCGCCGGCAAGGTCCAGGACTACGGCTTTCTGTTCTGGGTGCTCGACCCGAAGCTGATGCTGCCGGGCGGCGATTTTCCGGCGCAGATGGCCGAACTCGTGGCCAGGATCAAGGCCACGCCGCGGCGCCCCGGCGTCGAGGAGATCCGCGTGCCGTCGGAGCGCGCGTATCGCGAGCGTGAACGTCGCCGCAGGGAAGGCCTGGTATTTGATTGCAAAGTCATCGATACGCTCAATGCATTGTGAGTGGTAACCGCACACCTGAGCGCTCAGTGAACGCCGAATCCCGCAACGAGGGTCCGCTCAGTGGCATCCGGGTAATGGACGTCAGCATCATGGCGGCCGGGCCGTGGACCGGGGCGCTGCTCGGCATGCTGGGCGCCGAAGTGATCAAGGTCGAGCCGCCGGCGGGCGACGGCACGCGCTGGGTGGCGCCCACACAGCGCGGCATGGGCACGAATTTCATGGCCATGAACGTCAACAAGCAGGACATCATGCTCGATTTCAAGACCGCCGCCGGCCGCGCGACCGCGCTCGAACTCGCCGCCACTTGCGATGTCTTCATCCAGAATTTCCGCGTGGGAGTGATCGAGCGGCTGGGGCTCGACTATGAGGCGGTGCGACGGGTCAATCCGCGGCTCGTGTATTGCGCGATCTCGGGATTCGGCGAGTCCGGCCCGCTCGCGGCCGCCGGTTGCGCCGACTACATCATGCAGGCGTACTCCGGATTCGCGCGCGCCAACGGCGCCCCCGGCGAAGACCTCGAAGCGTTTCGCTTCACCGGATTTCTCGATCTCACGACTGCGAGCGTCGCGACCGAGGCGGTGCTCGCCGCATTGCTCGAACGCGAGACGACCGGGCAAGGGCAGAAAGTCGAAGTCTCCATGCTGGAGGCGGCATTCGAGATCCAGTTCACGCGCATCGCCGAATTGCTGGGCGCGGGCCTTGCGCCGCGGCCACGCGGCAGCGAGTCGCCGGGCATAGTTCCCGACCGTGCGTTCCCGACGCTCGACCAGGAAGTTTTCGTCACTGCGCACGACGCTGCGGAGTGGGCCGGATTTTGCGCAGCACTCGAGCGCCCGGACCTCGCGCGCGACGCACGCTTTGCGTCAAACCTCCTGCGCGTCGAGCATCGCGATGCGCTTCATGCCGAAGTGGAGGCGATATTCCGCGCGCGGCCGGCGATCTGGTGGCTGCGGGTGCTCGAGCGCAACAACGTGCCGTGCGGGCTGGCCCATAACTTCGAGACCTACCGTCATCATCAACAGGTCGTGATGAACGACATGATCGCCAATCTCACGACCCGCGACTGGGGAGCGGTGTCGGTGGCCGGCGTGCCGTGGCATTTTTCGCAGACGCCCTGCACCGTGCGCGAACCGCCACGGCCGGGTGAACACACCGCCGAAGTGATGGCCGACCTCGAGTCGCGGCGGCGCGGCTCGAAGAAGGGGGACGCGTGAGCGTGCTCAAAGGCGTGCGAGTCGTCGAATTCGCGCAAGGTGTCCCAGGTCCGCTCGCCGCGCTGCGATTGGGCGATCTCGGCGCGGACGTGGTCAAAATCGAGCGCGCAGAAGGGGACTGGCTGCGCGGCGCAGCTCCGCTCATGTCCGGCACGGAAATGAGCGCAGCGTTTTTCGAACTCAATCGCGGCAAGCGCTCCGTCGTGCTGGAACGGGAGCCGTCGGCGAACAAGGCGCTGCTGCAAACGCTGCTGAAAAATGCCGATGTGCTAATTACCGACCGTTCGCATGAAGAGTTGAGTGCGCTGGGCGTGGAGGGACTAGAGCACGAACCGTTCGCGCTCAACCCGCGCCTGATCAGCGTCGGCATCAGCGCGTGGGGTGAACAGGGGCCCATGCGCAACCGTAAGGGCTCCGAACTCGCGGCGCAGGCGATGGCGGGCTATACACGTTATCTCGGCACGCTCGGCGCGCCGGCGTGCCGGCTCGGCGCCGATGTCGCGTCGGCGGGAACCGGGATATTCGCGTGCCAGGCAGTGCTGGCCGCTTTGCTGTGGCGCCGCCGCAGTGGCAGGGGTCAGCGCATTTCGCTCTCGCTGCTGAACTCGCTGCTCGCGCTCAAAAGCATCCATCTCGCCGCCCAGTCGGACCCCGATGACTACGCCGGTCCGCGCGTGGGCGGGGCGAGCTACCCGCCGGAGCGCGGATGGAAAACCCGCGACGCGCCGATTTTTTTCGCTTTCGGCGGCTCGGTGGGCGCGGAGGGCCGGCCCGGCTGGGTGAAATTCGCCGAAGAGGCAGGATTTACGCGGCTTCTGGAGGATCCGCGCTTCGACAAGATCGGGCGTGATTCGACCGGCTACGGCGTAAGAGTGCAGGAATTGCGCGCGGTGTACGAACGCGAGTTTGCACGCTATTCGGCCGAGGAACTGGTGACGATGATCAGGAAATACGCGGGCAACGCCGCGACGTATCAGCGCGCGGACGAGGCGATCAACCACGCCCAGACGCAAGCGCTCGGCGTGGTGCAAAGCGTTGCCGCGGACGGAGGCGGAACCGTCAAAGTGCGTTCCTTTCCGGCGCGTTTTTCCCGGCTGCGTCCCGAACTCAAAGACAAGGCGCCGCGACTGGGCCAGCACAATGCGGGCGTGGCCGCCGAACTCGGCTTGAACGAACGTTAATTACGGGAGCCATGCATGATTTCAGGTCCATTACGATATGCCGCAATTTTAATGACGCTGACTGCAACCGCGGCCCAGGCTCAGCAATATCCCGTCAAACCCATACGGCTTATATCGCCGTTTGCGCCCGGCGGCGGCGCGTCGCTGGTGGCGCGCATCATCGGCGCGGAAATGAGCGAAGCGTGGGGGCAGTCGGTGGTGGTCGATAACCGGGGCGGCGCGGGCGGATCGATTGGGACTGAAATCGCGGCGCGCGCGGCGCCCGACGGTTACACGCTGGTGATGGCGACGGCAAGCACCGTCGTCATCCGGCCGCTGGTCGATAAAGTGCCGTTCGATCCTATCAAGGACTTTACGCCGATCGCATTCACGACGACGGTGCCGCTGGTGCTCGTGGTCCATCCTTCAGTCGCTGCGAAATCCGTGAAGGAGTTCGTCGCATTTGCCCGCCAGGCCGATGCACGCTTGAATTACGCGTCGTCCGGAGAAGGCACCATCAGCCATCTCGCGGGTGAAATGCTCAAGAGCTCCGCCGGATTCAACATGGCGCACGTCCCGTACAAAGGCGGCGGGCAGGCCATCATCGACATCATCGCGGGTCACGTCCAGACCGGTTTTATCAACATCCTGGAAGCATTGCCGCAGGTCAAGGCCAATCGCCTGCGCGCGCTGGCGGTTACGACCTCGAAGCGCTCGCCCGTCATGCCCGACGTGCCTACGGTTGCGGAGGCCGGCGTTGCCGGGTTCGAGGTAACGCAATGGAGCGGTGTGCTGGGGCCGGCGGGCATGCCGCGCGAAATCGTCGCCAAAATCAACAGCGAGATCGATCGGATACTGGCGAAACCCCAGGTCCGGGACCGGCTGGCGGGCGACGGTGCGCAAGCCGTGGGTGGGCCGCCGCAGCGCCTGGGCGCGTTTATCAAGGCGGAAATCCGCAAATGGTCCGCGGTCGTCAGGCAGGCGCGCCTGACGACCAGATGAATTGAAGCGGCAGCAGCCGGGCGCCGGATTCTGGCCGCGGCAAAAACAAAATGCAGTTCGAGCCCGTTCGGATTCGCGGGCTGCTTCGTATATCCGCCTGACCGTTCAGCCCTGGATGTTCCCCGAGCAGAACTGGAAGTTGTTCTTGCCTTTCTTCTTGGCGAGATACATGGCGGCGTCCGCGTTTTTCAGCAATGTTTGCGCGTCCTGCGCATCGGCGGGGCACATGCAGATGCCGATGCTTGCAGTTACGTGGCACTCCCGTCCCAGAACGATGACAGGTTCGAAAGCGGCGGCGAGGATTTTGCGCACGACCTCGGCGACTTGCTCCGTTTGGTCGATCTCCTGAAGCAGTACCACGAACTCATCACCTCCCAGGCGCGCGACGACGTCGCTCGCCCGCAGGCACCCGGTAAAACGCGTGGCAATTTCCTGCAGCACTCGGTCCCCGGCGTCGTGACCGCGGGTGTCGTTGATGGCCTTGAAGCTGTCCAGATCGATGAACAGCACGGCCAGGCTTTGTTTGCGGCGCTGCACGTGCGGGATTGCGAAGTTCAACAGCTGGCTGAACATGACCCGGTTCGGCAGGCCCGTCAAGCCGTCGTGAGTGGCCAGGTACTGGACGCGCTCCTCGGCCTGTTTGCGTTGCAGGAACTGGCCGATCTGGCTGCTGATCACGCCCACCGCCTCCAGCAGCCGCGCATCGGGTTCACGTACCTCGCGGCTGTTGAATACCATTACGCCGATCGGTCTTCCTTCGGACATGACTGGAAAGAGGAACGCACCACGCATGCCGTGTTCATCCGCCAGTACTTTGTGGGCGACCCGCGGGTCGTTGGCAACGTTGGCGACCCACATGGGCGCCCCGGATTCCCCAACCCGGCCGACCAAACCCACGCCTGGCGCATACGACCTCTCGCGCGACCAGGCGATAAAGCGGTCGATCTGGGGATTCGGAATGTTCCAGTACTCGCTGAAAGAGAACACGCCGTCATTGTCTCTGCGAAAATACCGGCCGCACTCCCAGCTCTGCGTCTCGCATATGGAGCGGAGTACCGTTTTCAGCGCTGCGGATGCGCTGTCGGCGTCGGCGACACACCGGGCCACCATGTGCTCGAGCCGCAGCAGCTGCTCGGCACGCTTGCTGACGGTGATGTCCTTGGCGATGCCGCGGTAGCCAACGAAACGCGTCCCGTCGAATACCGGCCGCCCGCTGACGCTGTAATAGTGCATTTCGCCTTGCGGGTCGACGCGCCTGGTTACGAAGTCGGCAAAAGGCTGTCTTGCTGCGAGCACTGCCTTATGCTTGTCCCAGCTTCCGTCGTCGCCAACCGGACCTACGTCATGTTCCCAGCGCGCAGTGCCGACATATGCCTGCAGGTCGCTTCCCAATGTTCCGAAACCCGCGCCCGTGATCACGGTGAATCGGTGGTTCTCGTCCTGTTCCCAGTACCATTCGGTCGAGAGATCGAGGATGCATTTCAGGCGATCTTCGCACTGCCGCAGCGCAGCGCCGAATTCTTGTTTCGGCAATCCCGTATCTTTTTTCCGTGCCATTACGCCCCCTGGCGCAGCCGCCGGCTACCGCAGCTTTGCGGTCTATTGTGGCACAACCCCGTTTTTTGCTGGATTCCTCATCATGCTCGCTAAGCATATCCGCGCGGATGGGCGCTACTCTTGATCCACGTCAATTAGCAGCCCGGTATCGCGGTGTAGCATAAAAACCGTACTGCTCCGTCAAGTTCGCTGTTGCAGGAGATGGACATGAGAACCCCGATTGCGTGGGTTGCCGCGGTCCTGATCGCGCTGCCGGCGTGCGCGCTGGCAGCGGAGAAATCGCTGGGCCAACGCGAATACGAATCGAAATGCGTGATGTGTCACGGCGCCGCCGGCAAGGGCGATGGCTGGTTCGTGCGCTTCCTCAAGAGCCCGGCGCCGTCGCTGACCTTGCTGAAACGGAACAACCGCGGAGTGTTTCCTTTCGAATCCGTTTACCAGGTAATCGATGGCCGAAGGGAAGTGCTGGTGCATGGTTCGCGCGAGATGCCGGTGTGGGGAGCCGTTTACCGCGTCGACTCGGACAAACAATTCGACGTTTACAGCGGTCAGTATATGGTTGACGAAGGCGTTATCCGGGCGCGGATACTCGCGCTCATCGAGTACATATCCCGGCTGCAGGAGTGATTGCGGGCCCGCGGCAGGGCCGAATCGGCATCGTTATTTCATTGCCGCCCGTATGTATGCGATCAGGTCGGCGCGGTCGCGCGCTTCCGGCATGCCGGCGTACGGCATGCGGTTGGCGGGCACTGCTTTCTGCGGGTCGGCGATGTAACTCTCCAGAGATTGCGTATTCCACGTAATTCCGCTGCGCTTGAGCGCGGGCGAATAGCGGAAATCCGCGAGTTCGGCTGCTTTGCGTCCGATCACGCCATGCAATGCCGGCCCGATCCCATGTGCGCCCCGGTCTTTTGAGTGGCAGGCGACACATTCCTCGTAGAGCTTTTCACCGCGCTTGGCGTCCTGCGCCTGCGCCGCGCCTGTCACGGCCAGCAGCGCGATTGCACTTGATAACAAGAGTTTGCTGAGAGTCATTTTTTCACCGGCGAATATCAGAAAAAGTTTGCAGGTTGAGCGTCTTTGCCAATCACCAATCACCGCTTTTACGCCGACACCAGCGGAGCGGGGTTTTTCATATAGCGGTTCTTGATCGCGTCCGCTGTCCAGTAGGCGAGCGCGCCCACCGGCCCGGTCGGGTTGTACGACGCATTGTGCGGAAACACATTTGCGCCCACCACGAACAGATTGTGGCAGTCCCAGTTTTGCAGATATTTGTTCAAAGCACTGTTCTGCGGGTTGGTCCCCATGATCGTACCGCCGGTGTTGTGCGTGCTCTGGTACGGGACGACCGACCACGACTGACGCACCGAAGCGGGGTTGAGCCTGGTGGGGTTCATGGACTTGGCGATGTCATTGACTATTTGCGCGGCGTGCCGCCCCATCTTGAGTTCGTTCTCCGTGTAATCAAAAGTCATGCGCATCAACGGCTGGCCGAAGGCGTTCTTGTAGGTCGGGTCGAGGTCGTAGCAGTTATAGCGGTTGGCCATCACGCTGCCGCTCGAGCCGATGGTCATCGCGGTCTGGTACCACTTCGCCGTCGCCGCCTTCCATTCCTTGCCCCAGGGCGGCGTGCCGCCCGGCACCGGACGGTAGCCGATGGGGAGCGCCGTATTGACACCGGCTGCGACCGTGAAGCCGCCGACAAAGCCGTGGGAGCTGCGGTCGAAATTCCAGTTCTGGTTGAAATCATCGCAGGTCGCGCTCGACCCGCCCGCGCTCATGAACGGGTTGAAATTCCGGTTTTCGAAGAAGAGTGTCGAGCCCGCGCCGGTCTGGTAGCAGTAGTTCTTGCCGATGACGCCCTTCTGGCTGACCGGGTCGTACGGCTGGCCGATGCCTGAAAGCAGCATCAGGTGCACGTTGTTGATGGCGTAGGCGCACAACAGCACCATGGATGCCGGCTGCTCGAATTCCTCGCCGTTCAGCACGTTGGTGTAGGTCACGCCCGTGACGCGCTTGCCGCTCGAGTCCTTCTGCACCTTCGTCACCCATGAGTTCGCACGCAGCTCGAAATTCGGGTTGCGCATCGCGATCGGGATCACCGTCATGTGCGGGCTGCCCTTCGCGTTGGCCTCGCAGCCGAAGCGCTGGCAGAAGCCGCAGTACTGGCAGGCGCCGAATTTGGAGCCGTCGGGATTGGTGTAGGCGCGGGACGCGTTCGCGCTCGGGCGCAGGAACGGGTGGTAGCCGACGTTGCGCGCCGCCTCGCTGAACACCACGTTCGACAAGATCGGCGTCAGCGGCGGCAGCGGGTAATCGCGCTGGCGCGGCGCCTCGAACGGATTGCCGCCGGGCTGGATCTGCCCCCTGATATTGCCGGCCTTGCCAGAGACGGCGGCGCAATATTCAAACTTGTCGTAGTACGGCTCGAGCTCGGCGTAGGTGATGCCCCAGTCCTGGATCGTCATGTCGGCCGGGATGTAGCCCTTGCCGTAGCGCTCCTCGTAAAGCGTACGGATTTTGAATTCGTTGTCGCTCCAGCGCCAGGTGTGCCCGCTCCAGTGCACGCCGGAGCCACCGACGACCTCGCCCGGGAGGAACGAGCCGAGCTGCCGCATGGGCAGCGCTTCCTGCGCGGGTTTGTTGCGGATGGTGAGCGTGTCGCGCGCCGTGTTCTGCATCAGATCGTGGCGGTGGACGTAGCGCAGTTCGTCGCGCACGCCCGGCAGCGCGTAATCGCTGGCGGGGTCGCGCAGGCCGCCGCGCTCGAGCGCGACCACTTTCAATCCGGCCGCGGTCAACTCCTTCGCGAGTATGCCTCCGGTCCAGCCCAGGCCGACGATGACGGCATCGACTTCCTTCAATTGGGTCGCCATGGTGGTTTCCTTTTTAGCTCATGTCGGCGATGCTGATCGGCTTCACGACGTATTTCTTGTCGCGATACTTTTCGACGTTCAGGTAGTGCACGGCGACTATTCCCGGGAAGCCGATGAGGTTCCAGCCAGCCTTGTCGCGGTTGCCGCCGTGGATCGGGTCGGAGAACATGCCCTGCATGACGTTCTGGTAGAGCATGTTGAAGAACACGCGCGCCGGCGGCCCGCCCGCGAAGGTCACCTTGTCGGCCCGCCACGCCAGCAGGAACTCCTCGCGCTGCGCCTCGGTAATCTGGTCGAAGGTCTTGCCATAGGTCTTGACGCAATGCGCATTGGCCGCCGGAATGCCGGCGCGATAAAGTTGAGCGGGCGTGAGCGGGAGCTGATAGCCCTGGTTCGGCACGCCTTGTTTCCACGGGCCCTGCATATAGAGGCGGTCGCCTTTGCCCCAGCCGCTGGCGAGCGCGCGGTCGATGAAGATGTTGATGCCCATGTCGGTGCCCTTGGGCGAGAGCTCGTCGGCGGGCACCATATGGTCGACCACGGCCTCGATGAACGCCTGCTCTTCGAGATTGAGATGCGCGTAAACCGCGGCTACGGGTGCCGCTGCGGCGGCGGGCTGCTGTGCCTGCACGGTCTGCGGCAAACTGACGGCGGCCGCGGCGCCGCCGGCGACGGCGCTTTTCAGAAATTCGCGACGGCCGAAACCCGGGTCCTTTTTCATTTGCTCCTCCGTAACTCTAGTTTGACACTCGTGGCGCGCAGTACGCCGCGCCATCTGGAATTTCCTGAAATCCTTCGGCTGCCTGCGCAGGTCCGCTGACGGGACTCTTATTGTTCGTGTATCGTAATTCGCGCCGCGCAAACAGGCAATCGAATTCGGCGCAAGGCGCTGGCCCGAACCGTGAATGGACCACGCCCGCGCTGCGCAATTACCTGCGACGCCAGTCCCCATGCGGGTTTCCGGGCGTCTGAACGCCCGGTTCCAAGCCCCGAATTTCAGTGATACCATGCGCGGTCGGAATCCAATTTTATGGAAGGAGCAACCAAGATGGAACGGTTGAAGGCGAGCGATTTCCCGCCGGAAGTTCTCAAGTTGTTCGATGGATATGTGCATGGCATGATGAGCCGCCGCGAGTTTATGGATGGCGCCGGGAAGTTTGCGGTAGGCGGCTTCACCGCCGCCGCGATGCTGGAGAGCCTTCGGCCCAATTACGCGCTGGCGCAGCAGGTGCCGAAAGACGACGGCCGCATCAAGACCGAATACCTGACCTATCCCTCGCCGAAGGGCTCCGGGACCATGCGCGGATATTTTGCGCGGCCGGCGAACGCCAGCGGCAAATTGCCCGGCATACTGGTCATACACGAGAACCGCGGCCTCAATCCGTACATAGAGGACGTCGCGCGCCGGCTCGCCGTCGCAAATTTTGTGGCTTTCGCACCGGATGCGCTCACGCCGCTCGGCGGCTATCCCGGCGAGGAGGAAAAAGCCGTGAAGCTGTTTGCCACGCTCGATGCCGCGAAACGGCTTGAAGACCTGGTTGAGGCCGCTGCGGTCCTCAAGGCGCGCGCCGAGTGCACAGGCAAAATCGGCGCCGTGGGTTTTTGTTTCGGTGGCGGCATTTCCAATCTGCTGGCGGTGCGCCTGCCGGATCTCGCGGCCGCGGTGCCGTATTATGGCGCCCAGCCCGCCACCACGGACGTGCCCAAAATCAAGGCGCCTTTGCTCATCCATTACGCCGGCCTCGACGAGCGCATCAACAAGGGATGGCCCGACTACGAGGCCGCGCTCAAGGCGAACAAAATTCGCTACGAGATGCACATGTACGAGAACACCAATCACGGTTTCCATAACGATACGACGCCCCGGTACGACGAGGCGGCCGCGAAACTGTCGTGGCAGAGGACTCTCGACTTCTTCAACAAGC
>Ga0315281_10015548_pt1 | contig 10200 bp, 17 predicted proteins | sample YL17G07_0_MG_FD_204540 | JGI IMG/M metagenome (GOLD analysis project Ga0315281, IMG submission 204540) | Sediment microbial communities from Yellowstone Lake, YNP, Wyoming, USA - YL17G07_0 | ecosystem: Environmental > Aquatic > Freshwater > Lake > Sediment | place: USA: Wyoming | collected...
GCCCTGCATCTTCACCCACTTCGCCACCGGCAACATCACCGAGACGACCTTGGCCGAGGCCTTCAACAGCCCCTACTTCGAAGAGATCCGCAGCCGCCAGCCCTACGTGGCCAACCTGCTCCTGCCCTGCATGCTGATCGACAACCCGGAGCAGTCGCGCGAGATCATGGCCGTAGCCGGCGCACGGCCGACGCACGAGGGCGCCGAGACCCTCATCACCACCCTCTGCCCGGCACTCGACCAGTACTCGGCCGGGGTGAAGCGCGTGTATGACCCGGTCTGGGAAGAGGAGCACCCGAGCGTTTCCAGCGAGGCGCCGGCAAGAGTGCCGACGCGCGTCTGAGGAGCGAGCGATGAGCACCATCGCCTCAGCACTGAAGGGCACGTTCATCGACCGCCTGCTCAAGCTGGCGACGAGCGACAACCAGAAGAGCATCCTGCTCGCGGCGCAGCTCGCGAGGAAGATCGCCCCGGCCCACCGCCAGACTGAGATCGGCTGGATGATCGATCAGCTCAGCGAAGAGACGCCGATCCTGCAGATCGCCCGCCACGTCGGGCGCGACCTCAACCCCAGGACGCGCAAGGCGCTCATCCAGGGCTTCGTCGTGAACGGCCTCATGCAGTCGTCAGGCAAGCGCGTCGCGTTCACGGAGCGTACCGGCGCCCACGCGCCGCTCGCGCTGCTCATCAGCCCCACCATGCGCTGCAACCTCGCCTGCGAGGGCTGCTACGCGGGCGCCTACTCGCCCAACGAGGACCTCGCGCCCGAGATGCTGCAGAGCATCGTCGACCAGGCCAACGCCATCGGCGTCTCCATCTTCACCATCCTCGGCGGCGAGCCGTTCCTGCGCCCCGACCTCCTCGACCTCGCCTCGCGCAACCCGGATTCCTACTTCCAGGTCTACACCAACGGCACGCTGCTCACCGATGCCGTGATCGAGCGCCTGGCGCGTCTCGGCAACGTCGCCCCCATGCTCAGCCTCGAGGGCGACCGCGACTACACCGACGCGCGTCGCGGCGAAGGCGTCTACGACCTGATCATGACGACCATGGACAAGCTCGGCATGGCCGGCCTTGCGTTTGGCTACTCGGCCACCGTCATGCGGCGCAACTTCCGCGACGTCACCAGCCCCGAGTTCGTCGAAGCGCTCGTCGCCAAGGGCGCCATGATCGGCTGGTACTTCCTCTACATGCCCGTCGGCCGTGAGCCCGACATGAGCCTCATGCCCACGCCCGAAGAGCGCAACGAGTTCCGTGAGGCCGTGCTCAAGGTGCGCCAGACCCAGCCGCTGTTCGCCATCGACTTCTGGGGCGACTCGCTGCTGGTCGGCGGCTGCATCGCCGCCAAGTGGTACCTGCATATCACGAGTGAGGGCTGGGTCGAGCCCTGCGTCTTCGCGCACTTCGCGACGCACAACATCAAGAGCTCGACCCTCGAGGAGGCGATCACGTCACCGCTCTTCACCGAGATCCGCCGCCGGCAGCCCTTCAACCACAACCTGCTCATGCCCTGCATGCTGATTGACAACCCGCGGCACTCGCGTGAGATCGTGGCGCTGACCGGCGCGCGGCCCACGCACCCCGGCGCCGAGGCCATGCTCGGAGCCCTCGCGCCGCAGCTCGACGACTATGCCGCCGAGGTCGACCGCCTCTACTCGCAGGTCTGGCCCTGCATCTCACACGACCCGCGCGACGCCTGGGCCGGGGAGCACCCGCGGACCGGGGCCGAGCAGACACGCAAGCGGGCCGCCCCCTCGGGCGCGCCCCACCACTGAGGGAGGTCGCGATCAAAGCTGACGCGGTCATCGACGCCGGCAGCTGCGGGCTGCGCACCTTCGTCGCAGCCGACTCGGCGGACGGCCGCCAGGTCACCTTCGTCGTGGAAACGGAGTGCGACCTGGTCGCCAGGTTCGCCGCGGGGCTGCGGAAGCTGCAACCACTCGACGTCCGCGGCGAGGTCGCCGAATATGCCGAGAGCGTCATCCTGGCGACGGGGTCACAGACACTGGCGGAGTGCCGCAAGAGCTGCGCCGTACCGCTCGGCATCTTCACCGCCATGCGGGTGGCCGCCGGGCTGGCGCCCGCGAGCGACCTGCGCATCGAGACGATGGTGGAGCCGCGGGAGCAGCTGAGGCCGCCGGCCTGGGCATGCCCCAACGGCCGGCACACATAGAGCACGGCAAACGGAACGAGGAGTAAGCGTGCCGATCTACATCTACGAGAGCATCCCGCAGACGCCCCGCGAAGAGCCCTGCTACTACGAGGTCGAGCAGCGCATGACGGACGAGCCGCTCACGGCGCACCCGGAGACGGGCGTGCCGCTACGGGGCATCTTCCGTGGCGGCTTCAACGTGGGGACCGGCCGCCAGTCCTCGGGTGGCTCCGGCGGCGGCTGAGGACCCAGCTCGGGCTGCTGCGGCTGACGGAGTCGGCCCCGTCACGGAGCGCGCGATCGCGGCCCGGGAGGCCCGGCCGCGGCGTCCCCTGTACCACGGCAGGTCACGACACCACAGAGACGAGGAGGACGATGTCATGCGCGACTCTCAGCTAAAGGCCTTTCCTCGCGAAAACATCCCGGCCTACGGCGTCGTCATGGGGACCTGGCTCGCCTTGTCCGCGGCGCTCTCCGCCGTGGCGGCGATCCGCCTGACCAGCAAGCCGTCCTTCGCGGCGGTCTTCGGCTTCGGCGTGGTCGCCGTGATGGCTGGCATGGGCATCATGTTCACGGCGTCCCTGCTCAACCTGCGCAAGATGCGCAGCGGCTTCGAGCGCCTCGCCGCGGGCGACCCCGACCCCGACATCCCGCCGGTGTGGTGTCCGGTGCTCACCACCGCGACGCAGGCGGCTACGCAGCTGGCGCACACCGTCGGGGAAGAGAGGGGAGCCGGCGGCGAGCTCTGAGCCGACCTTCCTCGACCGTCCCCATGCCAGGAGACCACATGAGCTCACTCATCGTCGTCGACCGGCCGCTCCGCTGTTCCCGCGGCCTCTGCGGGGCGAGCCCCGATCCGGTGCTGCTGCGGTTTGCCGCGGACGTCGCCTGGCTCGAGGGGCACGGCATCGCCGTCGAGCGCATCAATCCCGTCGAGGCCCCGGAGAGGCTCCTGGGGCATCCAGCCGTCGCCGCCGAGCTCGAGGCCCGGGGCGATGCCTGCCTGCCCATCGTCCTGTGCGACGGCGAGATCGTGAGCACCGGCCACTATCCGGAGCGCCCCGAGCTCGCATCCGGTTGTATCGACTTCGCCGGCTTGAGCGAGCGACACTGACAGCGACAGCGCAGTCCATCTCAGCGAACCTACGTCTGGAGCGAGCCCATGAGCCCTCTCAACACCGCCGAGACCGGAGCCTCTGCCGGGCCCGTGGATGGCGCCCAGCCCTACGAGATGTTCATCGACGGCGCCTGGGTCGGCGCGCGCAGCGGCGCCACCATGGCGGTCGTCGATCCCGCGAGCGAAGAGCTCGTAGCACGAGTGCCCAAGGGCGGCGTCGAGGACGCCGAGGAGGCGATCCTCGCGGCGCGGCGCGCCTTCGACGAGGGGCCTTGGCCGCACCTGCCCCCGCTCGAGCGCGCGAACGCGCTGCGAGCGGCCGCGGCGCTGGTGCGAGAGCGAACCGAGGAGCTCGCCTACCTGGAGACGAGGCAGATGGGCAAGCTGCTCGACGACGCTCGCTACGACATGGGCGACGTCGCCGCCTGCCTCGAGCACGCGGCGGCGCTGACGACCACGCTGCTCGGCCGGCAGATCAGCCTGAGCGCTCCACCGGCCTTCGGCGCCGTGCTGCACGAGCCGCTCGGCGTCGTCGTCGGCATCACGCCGTGGAACTACCCGCTGGTCCTCGGCGCCTGGAAGTTCGCCTTCGCCCTCGCCGCCGGCAACGTGGTGATCATGAAGCCGGCGAGCATCGCCCCGCTGACCACGCTCGAGATGGCGCGCATCTTCGAGGAGGTGGGCCTGCCCAGAGGCGTCTTCCAGGCGGTCGTCGGGCCGGGCGGCTCGGTCGGCGACCACCTCGCCGGCTCGCCGCTGGTCGACATGGTGACCCTGACCGGCTCCCTCGAGGTCGGCGTGCACATCATGCGCCAGGCCGCCGCCAGCGTGAAGAAGGTCGGCCTCGAGCTCGGCGGCAAGAGCCCCAACATCGTCTTCGAGGACGCCGACCGTGAGGCGGCTCTGCAGGGGGCGCTCTTCGGCGCCTTCACCAATGCCGGCCAGGTCTGCAACGCCGGCTCACGCCTCCTCGTGCAGCGCTCGATCTACGACGACTTCGTCGCCGAGCTGGTCAGACGGGCTCGCGCCATCAAGGTAGGCCCCGGTCTCGACCCCGACTCGCAGATGAGCCCGCTGGCCTCCAGAGAGCAGCTGCAGACCACCGAGAGGTACGTGCGGCTGGGCCAGGAGGAGGGCGCCGAGCTCCTCTGCGGCGGCAAGCGCATCGACCGCGCCGGTTTCTTCTACGAACCGACCATCTTCGGCGCGGTCGACAACCGCATGCGCATCGCCCAGGAGGAAATCTTCGGGCCGGTCGTCGTGGTGATCCCCTTCGCGATCGAGGAAGAGGCGATCACGATCGCCAACGACACGGTTTACGGCCTGGCCGGCGGGGTCTGGACGAAGGACGTCGCACGGGCGCTGCGCGTGGTCAAGGCGGTGCGCGCCGGGACCATGTACGTCAACACCTACAACTGGAGCCCCGTCCAGCTGCCCTGGGGCGGCTACAAGAGCAGCGGGCTCGGCCGCGAGCTGGGGAGCTTCGGTCTCGAGGAGTTCATGCAGACGAAGAGCGTGATCATCGACACGAGCGGCGAGCCGCTGGGCCTGTACCCGGCGTCGTGACCGCGTTCCAATGGCGAAGCGTCAGATGGACTATGCCGCACATCGGCCACGGCGGGCGGCCCACACGCGACACGCACCGTGGGGACCCATGGACCACCGCGCGTGACCAGCCGAACCACAGGCGAGAAGCGCGACCCTACGGACGCGGATGCTGTGGTCTCGACCTGCCCTCGAGCACGTGCAGCCCCTTGCCGCTGAGGTGGACCTTCATCCATGCGAGCGCGCCGTCGGCGTCGTCGTCGAGCAGGACGCGCTCGAGCTCGAGGATGTCCGCCTCTTCCAGTACGATGTTCATGACTTCACTCATGACCTGACCCCTCGATCGGATACGGTCACAGGCGCGAGACGAGAACGGCTTCGACGATCTCATCCTTCGTGGCGCCCGCCTTCACCGCTTGCTTACTCAACTGGACGGTGCGGTGCTCGAGGTAAATGCGCGCTCCCTCGGGCGCGGCGCGGCGCATGATCTCCATGCGGTCTGGCTGCAAAGCATCGGTCAGCGAGATTCCCCCTTGACTGCCGTGGTGGTCTTGGCCGGCGGTCGGCGGTCCGTCTCGCAGACGGTCACGACGTCTCGCCGGCGTTCGCTCCGGCGGTCACCGTGAGGGCCATCGAATCGGACAGGCTGAGGCCGGCAGCGACCTGCATGGCCTTGAGCAGACCCAACGGGACCGGGCACCAAGGGTAGGATCCCTTGAGGCTCTCCCTCATCAGAGTGTGGAGCGGGCTCTCCTTTCGCCAGTCCATCTCATCGTAGACGTCGAACGCCTCGTGCTCCGCCAGCGACGCGATAAGCACCGCTACGTGCTCGCACTGCGATTCGATGGTGAACTGAGCCTTCCGCCCTCCCTCCACCGTGGCGGTCACCGCCGCCGTGGACCCGCAGGTGCCGGGATCGATCACTGCTCGCGCTTCCATAGTCGCCTCCCTCTCGTCACACAGTCCCGCGCGGTCACAGACCGAGCTCGACCAGCCTCGCGCGATCGTCGGTCGCGGACTTCATTGCGAGCGGTGGACAGTCATCGAGGCTCTTATCGCCCTCACACAGCGCGACGGCGTAAGCCATGCACGATGGCACCCCGCAGTCGCCGCAGTTGGCGCGAGGAAGGAGCCTGAGGACGTCGAGGACTTTCGGCTTCACCCGCGTCGAGAAGTCCGGAGTGATGCCGTCTCGCTTGTCCCACGTGTCGTTGAGGAACTGCACGAGCGCAGCGACCTTGGCCTCGGCGTGAGCCCTGTCGCGCAAGTTGCTGATGCCGAACTGGCGCGCCTTGAGGAAGAGCTTGTGTGCACCCTCCCTCCATACCAGCGTCGGAACGGCGGGCGTGTACTGCCCTCTGTCCACGACGCCATTCACGTAGGGCATGATCTCGCTCAGGTCCGCGGTGGTCGTCACTGTGGCCACCCAAGCCTCGGCGCCCGGTTCGCAAGCCGGGCAGTGCAGATCCACGTCGTAGGCCTCGATCAGCATCCATCCCCCTCTCGTGCGCGGAAAGCGTTCCCCTGAAGCGCTTTCACGGACGGCGGCCGCCCGGCCGCGAGCGGCCCTCGATGATCTCCCGAGCCCTGCCTTCCAGGTGCGCCCGCAGCCAAGCCACGGCCGCCTGCTCATCGTCGTCGAGCAGGATGCGCATGAGCTCGAGCACGTCCTCGTCGTCGAGGATGAGATTCAGCGCCTCGCGCACAGCACGACCTCGGGCGATCGACAACTTGATAAAGAGCAGCTTATCATAGCATGAGGTGACAGCGTGGCTACGCGATCTCACCAAGAAGGACGGTCCATGACCACTCTCGGTACCATCGCCGCCATCGATCTGAAGACCGACGCCGTCGTGTGCGATCTCGCGTCCGAAGCCGACGCGCAGCTCGTCCTCGGAGGCCGCGGCTTGAACGTCCTGCGGCTCCTTCGCGCAGGGGTTGACCGCGCGGACCCGCTCTCCCTCTACCGGCGCATGGGGTGGACGCCCGCGGGAGTGCCGGCAGCGTCGACCCTCGAACAGCTCGGGCTCACAGCGTTCCCAGGTGACCGATGAAGCGGACCGCGACATTGCTGCTGCACGCGGCGGAGGTGGCGGAGCTCGTGCGCATCTGCGAGCTTGGCGATGCTCCGGCGGCCCTCGCTTTCACCCGCGAGCACCTGAGGGCGAAGATCCACGACCTTCTGGAGAGCGGCTGACACGTCATCATCCAGGTGCCCCGTCGGGGCGCTGACTCAAGCTCGCTCTCGCGCTTCGGCTGAGCGTCCGCGGCGCGGGCGGACAAGTCCAGATGCCCGGCCTCTCCCGCAGCGAGAAGGAAGCGGCCTCAGGTCGCCCACCGGTGAGAGAGCACGCCACCCAGAGCCATCTCCGTGGGCGTCGGCGAACTCCTCATCCAGCGGCGAACGTGTGAACGGGAGGCGCAGGATGCCAGCCCTCGCGCGGCGAACAACGGTGCCCAGCTGAGCAGGGGGAATAGCCTGTGGACCGCCGTCACCAGAGTCAGGCCCTGCACGGTCTCATCGAAGGAGGCTCCCATGGATGGCCCGATCGTGGTGGGAATCGACGGCTCGCCCTCGTCCCACGATGCGCTCTTGTGGGCAGTCCATGACGCCCGTTGTCGTGGCACAAGCGTCACGGCGATGTCCGCATGGATGGTGCCTCTCGAGGCATACTGGGGTGCGCCCATCCCGAGCTCCCTGCCATCCGACCTTGAACGCGCCGCGACCAAAGTGCTGTCGGCGATGGTCGACGACTTGGGGCCAGAAGCTCAGGACGTCCAGGTGGTGCCAAGAGTAGTCGAAGGCGACCCGGCACAGGTGCTCATCGAGACAGCCAAGGATGCGCAGACGCTCGTGGTGGGATCACGGGGCCTCGGCGGCTTTCGCGAACTGCTGCTCGGATCCGTGAGCCAGCAGTGCGCCCACCACGCCACCTGTCCGGTCGTGATCATCCGGCACAGGAGAGCGGAAGAGGCGGTTGATTACCAAAAGGCATGATCTCCTCCCGGGCGCTGGTCATGCCGAGGGCGGCCACGTCGCTGCTGTTGGGCGGCGTCGCAGAGCACCCGGTTCAGCTGTTCGTGCGAGGGGTCGATCGCCGTTGGCTGTGCTCAGCCGAGCGCCGCGGCAGGACCCTCAGGCCCAGCCGAGCGCATGCAGGATGGCCCACAGGCCGAGCCCGCCGCCGAAGACCCAGAGCACGTCGAGCCTGAAGAAGCGCACGGCGACGAAGGCCGCGGCTGCGAGCGTGAGAAGCCCGGGTCGACCTCCCGTCAGGCTGCCCAGCTGAAGCGTCACGACCGCGAGCATGCCGACGAACGCGGCCAGGATGCCGGCCAGGGCGCCGCGCACCCACACCAGCGTGTGCAGGTTCTCGAAGACCTCGGTGAACGCGAGCGTCATGGCGAACGAGGGCGCAAAGATGGCGAACGTGGCGAGCAGCGCCAGCCAGACCCCGCCGAGCTTGTAGCCCACGAAGGCGGCGGTGATGAGGAACGGCCCCGGCGTGATCTGCCCCAGGGCGATGCCGTCGGCGAACTGGCTCTGCGTGAGCCAGTGATAGTGGGTGACGGCGTCGGCCTGGATGAGCGGCATGATGGTGGCGCCGTTGCCGAAGGCCACCGAGCCGATCTTGAAGAACGACAGCGCCATCGCGCCGACGATTCCGCCCCAGAGGGCGGCGACGACGGCGACGGCGACGACCACGGCCACCGTCGCGGCGATCGGCCACCAGGTGGCGACGTGACGTCCCCAGCCGCCTGCGGGTGCGGCAGCGCTGCGGCCGGCGGCGTGACCTCCGCCGGGATGCCCGGATCGGCGGCCGGGCGCAGGAACACGGCGCCGACGACCAGGGCGATGAGGATGGAGAGCAGGGCGCTGACCCCGAACAGCATCACCGCGAAGGCGACCACCGCCAGCGTTGCCTGCACGGGGCCTTTCAGAGCGCGCTGACCGAAGTCGATCGTCAGGTTGAGAACGATGCCCACCACCAGGGCGTCGAGGCCGATGAAGAGGGCATGGACAAAGGCGATGTTGCCCGTGGCGAAGTACACGGCCGACAGCGCGATCATGAGCGCGAACGAGGGCAGCACGAAGCCTAGGACGGCGACGAGCGCGCCCTTCACGCCGCGCAGCCGGTAGCCGACGTAGGCCGTGAAGTCGACCATGATCGGCCCCGGATAGAGCTGCACCAGGGCGAGGCCGTGGTCGGCCTGCTCGCGCGTCAGCCAGCGCTTCTTGCCGACGACGAGCTGCACCACCTTCTGCAGCATGGCAAAGCCGAACGCCGTGAGGCCGATCTGCAGGTAGGCGAGGAACAGCGTCGCCAGGCCCACCGGGCGAGCCTCGGCATCGCGCTCGCCGGCCGGGGTCTTGACGCGCTGTGTCCCGAGGGCCGTCATGAGGCCGCACGGGTGTCGTCGGGAGGCCGCGCGATCGCGGCTGGGTGACGGCGCGGCGGCGTCACGCTACTCGTCGTCGCTGAGCCAGGCGAGCGCATCCGCGGCGGTATCGTTGACCGTCGCCATCTTCATGAGGCGCGACACGAGGATCGCCTCGGCGATCTCGGCCTGCGTCGCGCCGGCCTGCTTGGCCAGCTTGGACCACATCACCGTGCAGGTGCTCGACTGCAGCGCCGCAGCGACGCCGATGCCCACGAGCAGCTTGTATTTGGTCGGCACCGCCTGGAGCGCGGGATTCTCCATGACCGCCGCCTTGTGCTCCAGATAGATCCTGGCCCCCTCGGGGACCGTGTTGCGCATGATCTCCATGGGGCTCGGCTTGGCGCTTGCTTCCATCTGAGTTCCTTCCTCGATTGAATGATCGTGGGGCGGCGGTGTCATCCGCCCCGCATGGTCACGAGTCCGCGTCGCCTTCGTCCGCCGCGACCTCGATATGCACGTCCTTGGGCAGCGCCAGCCCCGTGACCACCTGCATGGCCTTGAAGATCCCGAGCGGCACGGCGCAGCTCTTGCGGCACTCGGCCATCGTCTCGACGACGGTCGCCAGGATGACGCTCTCCTTGCGCTTGTCGATCTCGCCGTAGACGTCGATGGGCTGCAGATCCTCGAGCGCGGCGACGAGCCTCGCGACCACGTCGCACTCCGTCTCGATCGCGAAGGTGACGTAGCGCTTGTCCGGGGAGTCGGCGACGACTGTGGTGTGGAATCCGCACGTGCCGGCGTCGATGTGCGAGTGGGCCTTCATTCCGTGACCTTCCCGGCCGCGACCATGGCCGCCTTGACCTGCTTCCACACGTGGTGGTCGCGGTAGAACCTGCGCAGCTCGTCGAGCGGCGGGAAGCTGATGGCGCGGCCCTGGCAGAGGTTGCCGCAGGTCATGCAGCCGACGACGCAGTCGTCTCGGCGCGCCACCACCGACTTGCCG
>Ga0315281_10015549_pt1 | contig 10200 bp, 14 predicted proteins | sample YL17G07_0_MG_FD_204540 | JGI IMG/M metagenome (GOLD analysis project Ga0315281, IMG submission 204540) | Sediment microbial communities from Yellowstone Lake, YNP, Wyoming, USA - YL17G07_0 | ecosystem: Environmental > Aquatic > Freshwater > Lake > Sediment | place: USA: Wyoming | collected...
GTTAGTCATTGAGGTCGTGTCGGTCTCGCTCGTGCTGTGTGTCTCTTCGATACCGAAAGGTGCACACAAGACAATGTCCCCTACCCACGGTTCAAATTGGGATGCCCGCACCAGCCTACCCACACACACACTGATCCGCAATCATAACCTCGACATGGTGGTTAAACGTGCCACGGCTCTTCACGGTACAAAACTGCGAACACCGTCACGGCAGCCGTTGCGACCGCCCATACTAAGGGCTCCTTCCAGAGCGGGGCGACTCTCTCCGACGGGAAAATCACCACAGTAATCTTGTAAAAACTAGTGTCGAACAGAAAATAGTAACTGGTTGTCTCCTCGGAAGTGAAGTCGAAACCGATACTGTAGCCACGGCCGTATGTTGGATCTGCACAGCATGGACCGATCTCCGTGAAGTTGGCGAGCTGTGCTGTGAGTTTGGCAAGATCTTCTGGATGTCCGCGTATGTAGTCCGACTCTTTGAGGATTCGAACATGAGGCGGCTGCACCCATCCATATTCCCCCATCCAATAGAAGGTCACGTTTCCCTGAACATGAGATCCACTCGTGATAGTGTTTGATTTCACCACAATGTAGTTGCCAAAATTGTATTTGCCGTATGGTAGAGTGGGTGCCGAGACGGACTCTCTCTCGATATCCATCGGCCTGAATTCATACTGTGGCAGCGGAAGAAAATCGAGAAGAGAAGGAGCAACGATCGTTATGACGGTCATAACAAGCAGGACAAAGGAGGGAAGCCAGCGTTTGCGACTCAACACTCTCAGCCTCTATCAATCAGCGATAGCAGACGTTTAAGCAGAGCGATTTGAACCATCGCGTGTATTTTCACGTCGGAGATCGAGTCTTTGGCACAGGTGTGTGGATCGCTTGGTGCGCACACACAGTTCATGGATCCCTGTCAACAAACCAGTACTCAGCCAACGCTACAGGCAGCGGATAGACCAGTACTCCGATAACAAACGCAAAGACGAGTAAGTGCCCTAGTAGCGGGTCGAGAAACGCTGTCAGTCTTAGCAAGAGCACAGCAGGAGACCACATGAACATTCGGAACACCAGCCAGCGGAAGAATCTGTAATATGGGTTCGGTCTCGGCCACTCCGGAAACAGCTCCTGTTCTATCTGTCTGATCCTCTGCAATTGCTGCCGATCTATCGAGAACAATGTTAACTCGCGGTACAAGATCCCTGCTGCTACAAACAGAATGCCAAATCCAAGCAATCTCATATCACCAAGCCTCTGTCCCGTGACGATGGCATCTGCCACGATGGCAACGAACACAAGTGCCGAGGAAGTTGTGAATGTGGCAATCGTCAAGGTTGAGCTCTCTCGTGTATAGACCCTCTGCGTCAATGCTTCATATTCAGACCTCAGACGCTCATCTCGATCACTCAAGTAGCTCCAAAGCTCCTGGGAAGATGGTGACTGAGATCTCCTTATTCTTTTGGCCGCCGAGCGCAAACCTGTCAAAGTAAAACAACACAACTTCAATTCCGAGATACGAGTGGACTGAGCATATTTCTCTTGACCGGCCAATTTGACAGGACTACGAGTTTGTGAAGGCTTTTCGCTTCCATTCCTCCACATTCTTCGCGAGAATCTGCCTGAATCCACTGACGTGTTTCGCTAGCTCATCGATCTCTGGTAGTTCGGTGTCGCTGTAGCCGATCGGTACTGTGAGGCTCCACCCGGGGACATCTTGTCGCTCACTGATTATGGCTACGATTCGGTCGAAGCTCTTGAAGTGAACCCAGTCTCTCGATAGACTGCGCCACATCGGCACACCCTCAGGCGCGACCATTTCAATCAGCTTCGTCAGGCTCAGATGCTCACGTTCCATCTCGTTCTCAAGGGCCATGATTCTCTGTTGGAAAAAGGGCAGATCAGGGTGTCTCACATCTGACATGAAGCACTTCGCAAGTTGTTCCAATAACGTCCTCAACTGCGCAAAGCATACAGGTAGATTCCCGCCGAGATAGTCGAAGTAAATCCCATACGAAACAGGCATCAGGATCGAGAAAAAGTAGTTCAGCATCGCGTATTTGCTGAAGAGTTTTCTCCAATCAATTTCTTTGGTTTCCCATAGCACATTGTCGATGGCGTCGTTCATGAGTTCGACGATTTCGACCCAAGTTTCGTGTCCGATTTTGTTGGACTTGCAGAATGTTTCGTTCTCTTCGAGAATGGATTCGGTGATTTTGATGAAATTGGGTGGTAACTTATCCACTTGCCTCACTGAAGTGATTTCGGACGGCGCGACTACATAAATCACGAGTGCCCTCATCGAACCTCTTTGTGCGGACCAACAGTCCCTTGGCAGTCAGACCGTTCTTAGTTCCGCTTTTTTGATGATGATGTTCCCGTTCTCATCCTCGATAAATGCAATCATGTCCCCGATTCTCGCTTTGAGCTTCTTTCGTACGTCCTTTGTCAAGGTGATTCTGAACCCTGGCTGAACGCGGCTATTCGCGACTATCTTGTCCATGAACTCATAGCAGAATGGCTATTTGGCAGATCATACTATGTGGTAAAATACTATAATGGTACGCCCTTCAGAGGGCCCAACGAAGGCGCGGATCGCTGTCATGAATCTCAGACGAGCGCTCATCACAATCGCTCTTGCCATCACCTTCCTCGGTCCTCAATTCCTGAATTGCACTGCATCTGACGACCTCGTGCGAACAGTGACCTTCAAGACTGCCTACGGCACCTCAACTGTCGTCAGGACAATAACCACTCCCAGAGAAACGCTATCATATTGGCAATCAGCCTCCCACCGGCCGGCGCTTTCTGGCTGTTCAGATGGCATCTGCCGCATGGACTTCTCACACTACGTCGATGCACGAATGGTAGCGAACATCTCTATCGATCTCGTGCAGGTGACGCAGCTTGGCGAGGAGGATCTGGCAGATACTGTGCTGAGTTTCGTCCAAAACGTCGGATACGTCATGAATGATTACACAGGCCGCAACACGCTCTACCCTGTCGAGACACTAGTGCTCGGCGGCGCTTGCGACGATCTTTCAGTTCTGTACGCCAGCATGATGATAGCCATCGGGTTCAGAGTCGTCTTCATCTGGTATCCGCAAGTGACGGATCTCGGAGGCAGCAAGGTCACGCATGTGAACATGGGGGTGCATCTCTCAAGCCGACCTGAGCACTCACACGAGGGAAGATGGTCCATTACACACAATGGACTCAGCTACTACATCGCTGAGACGACAAGCGACCACTGGCGAGTCGGTGATCTGCCGGAAGGCCTACAAGGACAAAACACCTACGTGGAGGAAGCCCCTGCACCGATGTCGACGCTTGTGATAACGAGAACCACAACTACGTCGACGCTAATGCTCACGGCAACACAGACTTTGACATCGACAACTACCAGATTCGCCTACGAGGTCTTGGTGGTTGAGCAAACGACACCGCTCCTTGGTTACCTAATCATACTAATCGTAGTTGGAATCTCGGCGCATCAGCTGGGAAAGCGCAGGAGCCGGTCTTAGTATGACTATTGGGTTGTTGGAGACAGTGCATCTACGGATCTGCAGATAGTCCTCAGCCTTGCGTTCGGCCGCTCGAAGAGTTTGTTCCATCCCTGCAAACCAGAACGAATGCGGGCCCGGTTGCGGTCGACTCTTCCACAATCATCACCTAACAGCCACTGCAGTTGATTGGTCAGTTCAGCCTCTACAGGTGGAGCAATGTCGAGGTAGAAATGGAAGCCCTTTCTGGTACGAGACATCTGTATGCGCATGACCTCAATCGCTTTCAACCGACAAGTCGCAATCGCCATGCGAACGTAGTCCCATATCCAGTCTTGGTTGACAAAGCAGTCCTTGTCAATCTTTAGCGTGCGCTCTCTGTTGAGGGCGGGCTTACGTTTCCTCATCGTCTTCGTATTCCTCTACTTCGTCGCCGCTTTCCTCGTATTCTTCATACTCATCGGAGTCGTATTCTTTGTCCTCGTAAGCGTCTGCCTCGTCATAGTCAGCTCCTGGATCGTACTTGTTGCCATATCTCAGCGTTTCAGCAGGCAGCCTACGAGCATAGGCCTGCTTGCCTCGATACGTCATCTCTCGAAACTCAACATGAACGTCCGGACTCGACGCGAGCGCTGGTTCTTCCCGTTCCCACCCGACCCTGATCCTGCCTTCTGGAATTCGGAGCCCGTATCGTCGCATAATGGCTCCACGGAAGTGTGGGATACCGAAATCAGCAAGGTCCAAGCGAACGTCATGAATATCGCCGGACAGTGCGGCTGTGTAATGCGCTTCGAAGCTCCACGCGTTCTGACTAGGACTGTAACCACGAGTCGCTAGAGTCATGTGGTAAACACGGGCGACACTCATCTGCCACGCTCCTCCGTGATCGGATTCTCATCAAAGTTCACCCAATTCATCAGATGCAGAACTCGTTCTACGTCCCGCAAGTTGACCGATGTTCGGCCCCTTTCTAGAGCCGATGCCTGCAATAGGGCCTGAAACTGTTTCTGCAGCCGAAAGCCGTAGGCCCGTTGCGCTTCCGCGATCGTGGCCGTTGACGGAAGGATCTCTTGGGCATACTTCTTCGACAGCTTCACAGCTTTGTCTTGTTTGGGTATTCGGTTCAGTTCAATGTCGGACTCTTCCAGGTAGTCCAATCCTAGGATGTAGTCGAAGACCTTCTTCACGGTCTCGATGCCGTAGCTGTAACTGAAGGGCACGATTCTTGAGAGAAAGCCGATTCGCCCCCAATGGTGACGCTGATCCCGCATGTCCTCTCCCGTGATGGCCGTGATTATTCCGCACTTCACATGCTTCTCAGATGATCTCCTCGTTGCGTAGGTGGAGGCGGATGCGATGCCTTCCTCGATGAGGCCGTTCAGAAAGGTGATGAAGGTCTTGACCGTGGACTCCTTCCGTGAAAGAGGCTTCAGAAGATCCGGAATCATTATGTGCCGGACTTCACCGGTCCCGATCTTGGCAAGGTAATCCCGTTCGATTCCGAATGCTGTGACATCACTCACGTAGGCGATGTTCTTATTCATTATGAACTTCTTCATCATCTCGGTCTTGCCCGATTCAGGCCGCGCGATTATCAGTAGACTATTCGGTTTCTGCACGTTCTTGAGGTAGGCCGTGTAAATCGTGAGTCTAATTATGTCGGCGAGGTTCTCAAGATCCTTCAATACGGAACCTCCAAATGGGGGTGTTTTCCCGGCACGGAATACCCCACCCCGTAGGGGTGATTTCTGGCCGAGAAGTCACCCCCCAGGGATGGGGTGTTTCCGCTTGCGAAGAATCCACGTTGCATTCAATGCGGGGCAGTGCTGATTCCTCGCTTTACTTGGTTGCGGGTTCGATTGTTCGTTTGTTGTCCGTTCCAAGGGTTACGTGGATTCTCTTGTTGATCCACTGGTCTGTGTCGTTGCTGAATCCTTCGATGAGTCGCGCTAGGTTCGTTCGCTTCGATGTCTCGGATGCGTATGGAACGAATAGGCTGCGTTCCTCGCCCTTGGTGTTGGTGACGATGAGGATCAATGTGAGGCCGTAGCGGGTTTCCTGTGCCGGTTTCACGTTCTTGATCGTGTACGTTCCGGGCTGTGTCACTTGTTCTGGATATTCCGTTATCTTCACTTCTAGTCTAGTCACTTTCTCACACCTCCTGAGGCTTTGGACGCCTCGGCTTTGATTCCGAGAGCCTTCTTCTCTGGGCCTGGCAAGTAGTTCATGGCTGCCAAGGCTTGAAGAAGGAGAACTCTTACAGTGTCGGACCGCGTTGGGTCCCTTCGCTTCTCTCTGACGCGTTCGATCAAAGTGAGAAGCGATTCTGGCAGGCTGAAAGTCGCGGCTTTGTTCAAACTAATCCCTCCTGAAGAAAGCATTAGGAAGTGTTAAATAATCTCGTAGCACCAAGAACATCCTATTCTCATGAGAATATGGACTGCGTGAGAATATGCCGCAACTCACCTTGGAGGAAGCTAGATCGCTCGCCAGCGTTCTCGGCGTGATGGACAGCAAGAGATCCGTGCTATTGATCCTATTATCCAAACCTCGTAGCAAGTACGACGCTTTGACTTCAATGAAAGAGCTGCCGAAGAGCTACAGGGTTTCGAGAGCCTCTCTCTATCGAATTGTCGATGAACTCGAAAAGGGCGATTTCATCGAGGTAGTAAACGTAGGAAGGATGACAAACAGACCGGACGAGCCCGTGAACTCATACGGACTCACACTCAAGGGTTTATTCGCGGCAGGCATCTCCGCCTACATGTTGTTCTTGGATTCTAAGACACCCCATACACTGAGGGATAGGGTTCGGCCGGATGAGTTGATCAAAGCTCTCGAAGCTTCAGCAGGATGGCCACTGTATCTTGACTTTCTGAAATGGCACAGGGAGAGAGGGATTGACCTGAGCAAGGCGAAGATTAGCATGGCATACTTCAGTTCAATGCTTGCTCTTTCTCTGCTTGAACACCCGGAATCTGTCACCGAAGAAAGAATGCGCAAGCTAGCTCAAGTTGTGAAGAAGCTCGGTATTGCTGCCCAAATAGAGCCTAAGGAGATATCTGTGCTCTTCCGAGACGCAAGGGATTCCTTTAGAGAGTTTGAGACCAAAGTTCTGGAACCGTTTCTTAGAAGAACAGACACCAAATCTACAGCCAAGAAGGAGGCTCAGAATTGAACCCACTGCATCTCTCCGGTTATGGTGTTAAGGTAAAGGTACGAAACCTCAGATCGCGTTCCGAGCTTGAGGTTACGAATGGCCGAGAAGATGATAGGCCATACTCTACATCACTATTCAGGCCACGTAGGTTTCCGTTTGACAGCATGGCTATTGATGGTCACAGTGGCTACATTTCGTTGCAGGCCTTCCATTGGTTGTCGCGGAACAAAGTTCCAGTGTTCATACTCAATTATGATGGTTCAGTGATCACCAGCATACTACCTCCCGGTCCCGTGAAAGCGGACTTGCGTGCGGCACAGATCAAGGCGAGCGAGGATGGGAAGAGGAAGTTCTCGATAGCGAATGCGATTGTTCATGCTAAGGTTGCGAGGAGCCTGCAGGTTCTGGATTGGTTTGCCCAACGCTATGACATCGAAAGGCAAGTTCGATTGACAAAGGGTGAAGCGTTGCGACTTGGCAAAGCCAGTAGCGTCACAGATCTTCGGACTGTTGAAGGCCGAGTCGCTCTCAGGTATTGGCAGGCGTACGCTTCGGTGATTCCTGAATGCTTCGACTTCCGCGGACGAATGACAACGAGTCACCAGAACAATGCGTCTGACCCGGTGAACTTGGCGTTGAATTATGCGTATGGCGTCTTGGAGGGGGAGTGTCGAGCAGCAATCAACACGGTAGGCCTAGAGCCATCCGTAGGGTTCCTCCACGAGTCTAGCAGCTACCAGACGAAGCAGTCGCTTGTGTATGATTTGCAGGAGCCGTTCCGTTGGATAGCTGACGTGGCGGTGATGGACGCGTTCGAGTCGGGAGTGTTGGATCTGCCGGATTTCTACTTCAGAGGTGACGATTACAGGTACCGATTTGAGCCAGAAGCGAAACAGCGGTTCTTGGACTTGCTTCGTGAACGGTTCAATGCAGGCGTCAGGTGCAATGGTCGGACACTGAAGTGGGACACAATCATTGAACGGAAAGCAGTGGAACTCAGCCGGTACCTGTTGGGTCGAACAGAAAAGCTCGATTTCATGGAGCCTCCACACTTAGGCACGAGCGGTGATCGTGACCTACGTAGACAAATCCTCAACCTGTCTCAGTCAGGGGCCCAGAGGCTGGGAATCGGGAGAAGTACTCTGCATTACTTGCGGAGGAACGCCACCTTGGGGCGTCCCCTCAGGGTTTACAATAAGGTTCGACGGAGGCTTGACGTGGCACATGAAAACAAGATACTCGGCGTCAAGAAATGCTGATTGTTGGCATAGATCTCACGACTCGTCGGCTGTTTAGGCTCCTCAAACGCAGGGGACCGAGAACTCTTCGCGACGCCCTACAGAAATCAGATGCTGCACTCAACAGATCTCTTGAGGGATTGACTTTACCCTGCTTACTGGAGAACGATGATGCCGTCAACTACTTGGACGAATACATGCAGCGCATCGAATCCGAACTAGCTTCGATTCTTAGAAGACATAGTGCATACAAATTCCTTCTTCTTCATCGCAGACTGCCTGTGAACTACTTGAAGGAGGAATTATCTCACAGAGGAAGTCTCCGTGTCATCGAACGTATCACCACACTCGCCATCCTGAAGTACGGTGAGCGTAGCCTGGCTGGTACTAGACAGGCCTTCGATGGCACATCAAAGAAGACTGAGACAGTGATCGATATCGGTGCTCGTGACCTAGAGGATTTGCTTTCTGTCAGTCTGCTGTCCAAAGACTACTACCTATGCAGCACAACTAGGAGAACTGTCTGGAAGGGGGGGTCTCTTAGACTTGAGCGAGACAGATTTCCGGAGGTGGTAATGGATGATCGACTAGCGCAACTGGTCGGTTCCTACGACGACCGGTTGGACAACAACCGGTCTCTCTTCGATGTTGTTGGGCTACTTCAGGACAACTCTGAACTCGACAGAGCTGCCGGCGACTTGTTCATCTTCGGTGCGACGGAGGCCGAGGAACCAACAAAGCCTCTCCAAATACTCTGGAACTCGGAAAAAGTGCTGCTTCCCCCTCCCAATTTCTATCCCGCAATAGTCGAAACGAAGCGTTTCAAGATCTACTTGAGGCTCTTCGAATCCGCGATAAAGGACACGTATGGCGTCAAACCCGATCAAGCCGCGAGTCTGCTTGATAGGTTGACGTTATGGATGCTTCAACGCTTCATAGAAGAGACGCCGATGAGGCTGTATCAATATTCTCAAAGAGGATTGGCAATAAGTGCTCTCTCAGTCTTCGAGGAGTTCTGCGCGACTTCAATCCCCGTTGGAAATCGAATCTATGGTCCGATCGCACCGACTGAGTTCTTCCGCTTGTTTGGTCTGGAAATCGACGAGCACGTAGATCTCGAAACGACGCATCCCTTCAAGTCTGTCTACACGTTTCGTCATGATGACAGGATGATTGTGGACCTGCTCTCAAACCCTGGGATGTTGGCAGGTTTCATCCTTAACGCGCAACTCTCAGATATCGAGAAGAACATAAAGTCGGAGACTTTCGAGGATGAAGTTTGGTCATACGTGTCAGATGTGCCAGGGATCTCGCAGCCTTTTCCAGTCAGAAAGATCTTCCGGAACGATGGGCGAGACATGGCCCAAGTCGATGTCAGTGTAGGGAAGGACGGTGTCCTCTTTCTCATCGAGTGCAAGGCATATTCCCAAAACCGAAAGCTTAGCTTGGGAGAAACTCATGCTGTCAGGAACAGGTGGAAGACAGTTCTTGATTGGATAGAAGAATCCAAGACGAAGGCCATGAGGATTGCATCGCATCCGGTTGGTGACAATTACACTACACCGGACACCTTTTCCTACACAATGCCACTAGTAACCACTCCTTTCCCGGAGTTCTTTTTCGAACTCACCGAAGATCTTACACTAGATGACAAGATCCCGATTGTGTGCACTCCATCTGAACTGAGGAAGTATCTCATATCATTCTCAGCAAAGCAGGGAGTCGGCAAGAGCTACGTTCAGCCAATTCTTCGATAGACCATCTAGATTTCCTCAACATCTTTGCGTATCGCTTGGCTATCTATGTGTGCGCACCAAGGGACCACCACCCACCACCACGAACAACCTTAGGCGAACAGACCCACAAAACCCAACATCCGTAAGAATAGAGACGTGGGGGTAATCCCCGGGTTCTTGCTGTAGGCGAACAGTCCGCTATCGTCAGGTGTTACGGGTTTTCTCTATGCTGGTCTGTTTGCGCTTAGGAACGTTACAGTCTAGCCGTCATAGTGTTACAAGATTCTTTAGATAGCGGAGTTGCTGGGCCTCCGGCCCGTCCTTCGTCGAGACATCGAACGGTCAGAGATAGACTATATCTGCTCCTGGAGCTTCGCTCTTGACTATTTGTATCCCCCGTACGCAATCGTCTTTGTTGACGTATCCCTCGGCAGAGTCCGCGACTATCTTGCCATTGTTCGCGGCTCCGTCTCTAAACTCCTCTTTGTCTGCTTTTGATGAGGACTGTGATGTTGTAGACGATTACTTTAGTCATGAGTTCAAGTTTCTGGTGGTCTCTTCTGTTG
>Ga0315281_10015550_pt1 | contig 10199 bp, 15 predicted proteins | sample YL17G07_0_MG_FD_204540 | JGI IMG/M metagenome (GOLD analysis project Ga0315281, IMG submission 204540) | Sediment microbial communities from Yellowstone Lake, YNP, Wyoming, USA - YL17G07_0 | ecosystem: Environmental > Aquatic > Freshwater > Lake > Sediment | place: USA: Wyoming | collected...
TCCAGCGCGTTCTCGTACGCGAATGCGGTCGTCTGCTTCGTTGTCATGTCCTTGATGAGGTACTTCTCGTCGTCCGTCATCTGGAAGTACAGCTCTACGCCGAACTTCTTCTGCAGCCACGCTGTGAAAATCCACGGCACCATGTGCCCGAGCGTCGTGTGCCCGCTAGGCCCGCGGCCGGTGTACAAGAAGAAGCGCTCGCCCGCCTCGTAGCGGTTCAGAATCCAGTCGAAATCGCGGTGGCTGAAGAATATCTTGCGCCGCAGCATGAAGTGCAGTTCGCCTGCGACCTTCTCCATGCGCTTGAGCATGGGGTCGGTTATCTTCTGCGTGCCGAACTGCTCCACGAGCTTGTCATAGTCGACCTTGCCGCTGACTTCCCACGGCGTTACGACGAAATCCTTGCTGCTCTCTGCCATGCATCGCGCCTTCTGTTGTTCTGTCTATCTTCTATTTTATTTTCCGGATTTATAAGAAGTATTTAAAACCATAAGTATAATTAAGATTTTAATCCGACGGAAGTAATGTAAGAGTACGGAAAAGACGGTGATTGCGCGATGGCTGTGTTCAAGATAGTGGTAAGCGACCCGAAGAGCAAGCGCGCGGGCCAGTTCGACGTGGACCAGTCGAAGGCATCCGCACTGCTGGGCAAGCGCATAGGCGACGAGTTCGACGGAGGCATTGCCGGTTTCAACGGTTACACGCTGCGCATAACGGGCGGCACGGACAAGGACGGGTTCGCCATGCATGCGGGCATGAGAGGCGCGGGCAGAAGGCAGGCGCTGTTGGCGGGCAAGCCGTGCTTCTATCCCGACATAAAAGGCCAGCGCAAGCGCAAGACAGTCTGCGGCAGCACGATATCCGATTCGATAGTGCAGATAAACGTCCGCATCGAGAAGTACGGCGAAAAGCCGTTCGAGGATATTGTGCCGAAAAAGGAAAAGCCGGCTGCGGGCGCGGAAGCCAAGCCCGAGGAGAAGGCTGCGTAGGATTGCAATTTTTGACAACAGTTCAAACCCGGGGGTGGACGAGGTAAAAGCAAAAACAGAGAATAAAAATCCGGAGGAGAGAATCGAAGCTATCGACGCACGCATGATACCTTCTTCTAACATCGGCATGGTCGGGCATGTTGCCCATGGGAAGACGACGCTCACGGAAGCGCTTACGGGCAAGCTCACGCTCACGCACTCCGAGGAGCTGAAGCGCGGGATAACCATACGCCTGGGCTACGCGGACGTCGGCATATACAAATGCATGGCGTGCGGCAAGCACTGCTCGACTGTCAGGTGCCCGTACTGCGCGGGCGAGGCGGAGCTGCAGCGCACGCTGAGCTTCATCGACGCGCCCGGGCACGAGACGCTCATGGCCACGGTGCTGACAGGCACGAGCCTCATGGACGGGGCGATACTCGTTATAGCAGCGAACGAACACTGCCCGCAGCCGCAGACCAAGGAGCATTTGACTGCGCTCGAGGTCGCTGGGATAAAGAATGTCATCATAGCGCAGACGAAGATAGATTTGGTGGACGAGGCCGAAGCGAAGAAAAATTATGCGGAGATAAAGGCGTTCATGAAAGGCACGATAATCAGGAACGCGCCGGTCGTGCCTGTGTCGGCGCAGAAACGCATAAACATCGATGTAATTTTGGAAAAACTACAGGCGATAATGCCCGAGCACGCTTTGGACGCTGCCGATGCGGAGCTGAAGATGCTCGTGGCGCGCAGCTTCGACATAAACAAGCCAGGCATATCGCCCGCCAAGCTGGTGGGCGGGGTGCTGGGCGGTAGCATAATCGCGGGCAAGCTGCACTTGGGCGACGAGGTTGAGATACGTCCGGGCGTGAAGAAGAGCGAGACAGTTTACCAGCCGCTGCGCACGCATATAGTGGGGCTGCAGAAGGCTGGCTTGCACCTGCAGGAAGCTGGACTGGGCGGGCTGCTTGGAGTGATGACGGAGCTGGATCCAGCGCTGACGAAGTCGGACTTGCTTGTCGGCAATGTCGTCGGCCTGCCGGGAAAGTTGCCAGAGTCGCGCAGCGAGATTGAGCTCGAAGCAACGCTGCTCGAGCGCGTCGTAGGCTCGGAAGCCATGGCGAAGGTCGAGCCGCTGCGCGTTGGCGAGAGCCTGATGATAAACGTGGGCACGTCGCGCTCCGTGGGCGTGATCGAACAAAAAAAGAAGACCGTTCACATGCGGCTGAAGATACCGCTGTGCGTGGAGAAGGGCGAGCGCGTGGTGCTGTCGCGCCAGGTCTCAGGCCGCTGGCGGCTGATAGGATACGGAATAGTCTTATAAGTCTGTAAAAGTCGCGGCTTTGGATTTTAAAAATTAAATTTAAAATAAAAAAATCCTTAGCCTGAGCAATAGACCGTGCCCGTTATTGTGTTGGACGAGCCACTGACCACAATCCTGTTGTTGCCCTGCGTGCCTGTGAGCGTGGCAGTGCAGGCGACTGAGCTGCCACCCGCGTTCAATGCCGTGGTACCTCCGCAAGCCACTTGTGTAATTGAAACGCCATCAGACCTTGTTCCCGAAAGCTTCACGGTTCCAGTGTCGGTTTTTATGGTTCCGGTGTTTCTTACCCACACCGTTATCGCGTTGGCCGCGCCGCAGCTGGTCGCGGACTCGTCTATCTCAATCACCACGCCGGTCTTCGCCGTGAATATGCCCGAAATGTACATGTAGGCCACGCCGGCCATGGCTATGGTGATCATCAGCATCAGGATCGTAGCTATTACCGCTGATACTCCTTTCATTTGTTTTTTTCACCTTTGTTCGAACCCTTGCGGGTTCTTTAATCTAATTTTCACGAGCTTTATATAAATATTTAGTATTCCGGGCAATATTAAAGTGTTCGAACGAAGAGGTTTTACAATGGGCAAGACGTTCAAGGTCGTGCTGGACACGAACTTCCTGATAGACCTTTTCCGATTCAAGACGGGGTTCGACGAGGTGGAGGACGCGCTTGGCGGCCGCTGCACGTTCGTCATGGTCAGCCAGTCCGAGGCGGAGCTGCGGCGTTTGGCGGACGTGAGCGCGAAAGTCGGCGCGGGGTTTGTAGAATCCGGAAAGATTAAAATCGTGGAGGCGGGCCGTGCGACCGAAAAGTCGGCCGACGAGGCGATAGTCGAACTTGTCGGAAAGTGGTTGCCGGACGTCGTGGTTGCGACGAACGATGCAAAACTCAGGAAAAGGATAAAAGATTCGGGCGTGAGAACAATTTATTTAAGGGCGCGAAAGAGATTAGAAGTAAGTTGACGGATATTAAAGGACGCGGATTATGAGGTGCGTGTTTTGTACAGGATAGCCACGATAGAGGACAGGATACGCGTGCCGCCCGAGAAGCTGGGCACGGACGTAGCAAAGGCGCTGCGCGCGGCCATATCGGAGCAGATGGAGGGCGTGCTCAACAGCAGGCTGGGCATGGTGCTTTCCGTTGTGGCCATCGACAAGATAGGCGAGGGCAAGATAATGGCGAACGATCCCGGCGTTTATTACGACTGCGAGTTCAGGTTGCTGTCGTTCAAGCCTGAGATGAACGAGATTGTCGAGGGCGAAACGATAGACAACACCGAGTTCGGCGCGTTCGTGCGCATGGGACCGATGGACGGGCTGGTGCACATATCGCAGCTCATAGACGACTTCGTCAGCTTCGACGCGAAGAACTCCGTTTTCCTTGGCAAGGAGAGCAAGCGCACGCTCAAGGAGGGCGACATGGTGCGGGCGCGCGTGATATCCGCGAGCTTCGGGTCCGGCGAGAACAAAATCGGGCTGACCATGCGTCAGTCCGGTCTGGGCGGCGTGGCGTGGATAGAGGACGACAAGCACAAGAAGAAGCTTGGCGGAAAAGCAGAGAAAGCGGAGAAGGCCGAAAAGCCCAAATCGGAGAAGAAGGAGAAGAAAGAGTAGGCGCGCGTTTGGCGAGTGATTGATTATGGCGAAGAGAACGCAGGCATGCAGGAACTGCCGACGCTTTACGACTGAGAAGTCGTGCCCGTTCTGCAAGTCCACGAACCTGTCCACGAGCTGGAAAGGCATTGTCGTTGTGTTGAACGCCGACAGCGAGATAGCGAAGCTTCTGGAGGTTAAGGAGTCGGGCAAGTACGCGCTGTACGTGGGCTGAAGCGCACGCAGATAAGCTTCGGCGTTGTAAATTTTACAACGAAAAAGTGATAACACATGGAAATCAAGGTCGTGAAGGAGAGCGAGAACGCGTTCTTCAAGAGGAAGGACCTGGAGCTGGAGATAGCGCACGCGGGCGCGCCCACGCCGAGGACGGACGACATCGCTGCCGAGCTTGCCGCGAAATACGGCGTTGACATAAGCCAGATTGTTGTCGACTACATACTCACGAAGAAGGGCTTGAACGAGTCGACTGCGAAGGCGAAGATCCTGCAGGAAAAGCCTGTGAAAGTCGGGCAGCCGAAAGCCGAAGCGGCGCAGGCTGCGCAGTCAGCTTGATTGCAGGCGAGGTTGTAAATTATGGCGAAAACTGAGAAAAAAACCAAAGGCGGCGCAAGGGCGGGCAAGTTCTACAAGGTCTCCGGCGGCAAGGTCGAGCGAACGGGCAAGCTGTGCGACCGGTGCGGAAGCGGGACTTTCATGGCGGACCACAAGGACAGGTGGTACTGCGGCAAGTGCCAGATGACCGTATGGAAGAAGAAGGAGTAAGTTTCGCCGGATGAGCGCGTGCTCGCTTGTTTTTTTTTGCGTTTCATATACCCTCCCATCCCCCAATGTATTTAAACCGGCTTCGATAAATAATATATTAGGATATTCATGCCCAAAGCAATCAGTCCCATGATAGCGACGGTCCTTCTTATCGCGTTCACGGTGGCAGTTGGCGGCATATTAAGCCTGTGGTTGACGGGGTATATGACAACAACCACAGGCGTTGTCGAAACAGCAACAACGAACCAGACAAAATGCGTAGGGACTTACATAAATGTCATTTCTGTGGACAGCGGTGCAATATTAATAACAAACCCAGGATCGCAAAGCATATCGTCTATAAGATGCTATTCCGCCAATGCGTCATCTTGGGGTGTGGGGAGTCTAGACCCGGGACAAATGAATTCAACTAAATGGAATTCGTCAGGAACCGGAGGAACGTACGACACAGGATTCGGTAGTTCGATTACCTGCACAGGAACTTGCCTGGTTACTGGAGTGACTGGCGGGTGCAAATCAGGGCAAAGTTGTTGGAAAGCTAGTTAAGTTAGTGATATATCCATGCGATCAAAAGCTATAAGCCCAATGATTGCAACAGTTCTTTTGATTGCTTTCACGGTGGCAGTTGGCGGCATATTAAGCCTGTGGTTGACGGGATATGCGACAACAACTACAAGCTCTGTTGAAGCAGCAACAACGAACCAGACAAAATGCGTAGGGACCTATATAGACGTCATTTCTGTGGACGCCGGGGCAGTATTAATAACAAACAGAGGTTCTCAAACCATATCTAATGTCAACTGTTTTGTAGGCAACGGGACAAACCTAACATCCGTGGCTGTTGCTAGCTTAGCTTCGGGGGCAGGCAATATTGGAAACTGGACCCGTGGCGCTCAAACTTCTGTCCTCTGCACAGGAAGTTGCCTGGGTATTGGAGTGACTGGCCAGTGCAAATCAGGGCAGAGTTGCTGGAAATAAACATCAAGTCTGTCTGCGCCTTGTAATTTTTTCTAAATTTATTCCGCCAGTACTATGAGATATATCTCATAAAATATATGATAGAGCATACGTTAAAGACGCTACCAAAAAACCAACATCTTACATCTTACGCAGCCATGCAGCTTGCGCTATGGCGGCCGTTCTGCAAGAATTAACACGACTTGAAGCGAAGACGTCTAGACCTTCACGGACGTCCTCTTCCAGCGCTTCTTGTAGGAGGGTATGCGGCGCGTTCGCGCGTGCGTCATGCCGAACTTCTTTATGTCGGCCCACCTCGGCGCCGCGCGGACTTTCATGATCTTCGCGAGCTTCAACTTCCTCAAAAGAGTCTTCTTCATGCGATTACCCGCCAATCACTCTTTCAAAAGCTTCCTGAGTTCTGCGGACTTCGCCATGGCGGTCTCGACCATGCGCTTGATGTCGTCGATGCTGACGTCCTTCGCGCCCTGCTTCTGCAGCGCGCATATATTGTCGTCCTCGCGCACCGCCACCGTGAGCTTGGTGTCGACGACATCCTCCTCTTCCTTGGCCGGGTCGAGCAGGAACTTGTCCGCGACCTTGCACACAGTGACTTCTATGGGTTTGTGCTGGACCGCAAGCTCGGACTCGTAATCCCCGCGCATTATCTTGTCGTCCTGCAGCTTCGGTATCTTCGTGTCCATCAATGCGGACAGCGCAGCGAGAAAAGCGCAGTCTATCAGGTTGCCGTCGTGGTTGATTATGTGTATGTCCACGTTCATCATCCACACCTTCTCGCCCGAGGTTATGCAGAGCTTCTTGAAATCCACGGCCTCGGACTCGCGTATGCCGCGGTCCACGACGCGCGCAAGCTCAGTCGCGTCCTCGCCGGGCGGCCCCGCCTCGAACTCGGGCGACGCAAGCGGCGTGAACTCGGCGTTCACGATCAGGTTCCCGTCGTCGGGCGTATCCGAGAAGGGCGTGCCTATGCCCATCTTCACGCCAACGATAACCTTCGTGTTGCCCATCCTGCACGCAGCCGAACCCTCGGCGTTCTTGATTATGCCGCGCTTGAGCTCTATGTCCCTGTACTCCTCCATCGCCCGTTCGTCTATTCGCTTGTCGTTCACAAGCAGGTCGTACGCATAAGTTTTCATTTGGATTCACCCTTGGCTTTCCTTCGCGGCTTCCTCCTCCGCTGCCTCTGCCACAGCCGTAACATCCGGCTGCTGCTTGAAGCTGTCCTTGATTGCCGCTTTCTGCAGCTCGTATATCTTTCTGCAATTTTCCCTGGCCATTTGCAGCAATGTGAACAGCTCATCCTTCGTGAGAACGCCGTCCATCTGCAGCAGCGTAACCCTGTCCTTGGTAGGCATCATCGCGACAGCAACGTCCGCCTCGGAGTTGTTGTCCTCGATGCCGTTCAAGTCCGCTACAAGCTGCCCGTCTATCTTGCCCACGGAGCACGCTGCCACGAGGTCGCGCATCGGCACGCCCGCCACGGCCATGGCCATCGATGCGGCGTTTATGCCAGTGACGCGCGTCGAGCCGTCGGCCTGCAGTATCTCGGTGAAAACGTCAACGACAGTTGTCGGGAAGTCGTCCAGGAATGCAACGGGCTCGAACGCCAGCCTGCTGGCCTTCGATATCTCGATGCCGCGCCGGCTGTTGCCAGGCGGTATCCTGTCCGTGCATGAAAAGGGCGCCATGCTGTACCTGTAGCGCAGTATTCCGCGTTCGCTCTCCTGCAGGAACCTCGGGTACAGCTTCCGCGGGCCGTACACCGAAACAATCGCCTCCGTGTCTCCGAACGAAACCTGCGCCGAGCCGTCCGCCTTCTCCACGGCGCGTATGCGCATGGTTATCGGCCGCAGTTCGTCGAAGCCGCGCCCGTCCAGCCTCTTGCCGCCAACTATAAGCTTGTCGTTCGTCTTCGCCATATCAATGCACCTGTTTTACCTCTTTCTTCCTCAAAAATTCGCCGGCTCCCATGCGGGCTTAGGCCTTTCGATTTTCTCCTCCTCCACTTCAACTCCGGATTCGACCTCGGATTCCGCTGGCTTCGTTTCAGCCGCGGCCGCCGCAGTAGGTTGCACAACCCCAGGCAGGTCGCCCAGCATCCTCGCTATCTTGTCCGTGAGCCCGGTGGTGTGAGACTCGCGCTCGATTGTGAGTATTGCCTCTATGGCTTTGGCCTTGTTGTCGCCGCGCAGCCAGATTACGCCGTTCTTGCCCACGTATATGACGCAGCCCGTGCGCTGCTTGATCATGTTTATCATGCTCCCGCCCTTGCCGATTATGCGCGGAATCTTCACAGGCTTCACCCTCATCAGCACGCCTCCGAGCAGCTTCCTGGCGCCCATTGCGCGCATGCTCACGCGGGTCGTCTTGTTCTTCGTGACCTTGGAAATCTTGCAGAACAGCGCGTCGCCCACGTCGAAGAACCGGCTGATGTCCGTACGGTTGGTGTCCACGAACTCGTCCACGCCGTCCGCGACCGGAAGGAAAGCGATGTACGGCGAGTTTATGTCCACGGTCCAGCCGGAAATGCCCACTTCGGTTATAACTCCAATCACGTTGTCGCTGATGCCCGGTATGTACACGCCCGACATTGGTATTATCTTTATCTCGTTCTCGCTGATGACCGGTATGCCCAGAACTTTAGCGAAGACGCGCTCGCCTTCCTCGTACACGTCGTTGCCAAGCTTCCTGCCCTTCTTGTCGTCTATGTACTCGCCGGGGATTACAATCGTCCGGTGCGCGTGCTCGTGCAGCTCGGCAGCCTCGCCGCCGTCGCTCGGCTGCGGCTCGGAACGGCCGTAGTCGTATTCCTCCCTAGGCCCGCGCTCGAACCTGTCCATACCGCCCATGCCTCCGCGTCCGCGGAACCCTCCCCTGCTCATAGGCCTTCTCATCAAAGTTAACACCTTCCTCTGTCCGTTCGCTCCGTTCGTTTCGTTTTCTCCATCTGGCTTAAGCGTCGACCTTGCTTACAATCTTCGATTCGAAGCTGCCGTGCGTCAGGTTCGCCAGCTTGTCGAAGAGCTCCTGCTGCATACCGCCCAAGACCTCCAGCTCGACCTGCAGGCTCCCGTCATTCAACCATTGCTCCTTCCTAGTCGTTCCCATGCCCTTCAGAATCGAATATACGCGGCCAGCGTATTGCGGCTGAACCCGTATAGCGATTGTAACTCTCTGAAAACTAATAGGCAGAAGAGCTTTTAAAGCTTTCACAACGCGGTCGAACTGCAGCTCCGCGTCTTGGAACGCATCGATGCTCACGCCCGCCTTGTCCATTGCCGCAAGCACGCGCTGCGGCGGGTGCGGGGCGTTCGTCTGCGGGTTGATGCCGCGGCGCGATATGAGCTCTGCGACCTGCGTGCGCTTCTGCTCCGTCATCTCCCGTTTCTGCTCCGTGGTCAGCTGCAGTTCGCCATCGCGCACGATTTTCTCCGCTATCTTGAACGGGTCGGTGGTGCCGAACGTCTTCTGCAGGTCGTTTTCGGGCACGACGTCCGTGCTGCTGACGTCCTTGTAGATTGACGGGTATGCGAGAACGTCGCGTATGTCTATCTTCGCGCCCCTCTTGAAATCGAACGCGCGGTTCGGATTCACGAGTATCTCGAACTTGTGGCCCGAATGCTTCAGCCTGCAGACGACTGCCTTATCGATGTCTACGGTCAACCAATCACTCGGCTAAACTGCCGTTTCCAATCGTCTTCGATTCCGCGTCGATGCTCCGTCATCAAGAAATTCAAAATAGTCGATTATACAAGTCACTTGCGCGACTTTTCTATGCGCGCGAGCTCGTCCTCGCCGAACTTTTTCATCTTCCTGTCGGACTTGACGGACACGACGTCCAGCAAGCTCTCGGGCTTCTCCTTCTCCGTCTTCGCTATGACCTCTAGCGCCAGCTGTATCGCATCGTTCTCGTTCATGTCCGACCTCCACTTCTGCTCGAGTATCTTGTTCGCTGCGGTTGCGCCGCGGCCAATCGCATACGCCCGCCACTCGTACAGCATCCCCGACGGATCCGATTCTATCAGGTGCACACCGTTCATGTCAGTGCCTGCGATGAGGAACGAAACGCCGAACGGCCTCAAGCCGGCGTAGAGCGTGCTGAACTGCATGCGGTCGCCTATGACGCGCGCGAGCGTCCAGACATCGATGGGTTCCTCGTACGTTATCTTGTGTATCTGCGCCCTGACACGCGCCTGGTTGACGACGATGCGCGCGTCCGCCAGCAGGCCCGATGCCACAGCGGCTATGCCGTCATCGATCTGGAAAATCTTCTCCGTCGAACTTGTAACGACGAGCTTGCTCTTCGGCTTTATGCTAGCCAGCACAGCGCCATCCTTGAAAACGATTCCGATGCACGTCACTCCGCGCTTGACGGCCTCCTTCGCGTACTCGACCTGGAACAGCCTACCGTCTGGACTGAAAACCGCTATCGTTCTGTCATAACCCATGTAGTCCGGCGCAACGTCCATACCAATCCACCTCTAACCCTTCATTTCCCTAATCCTTTTATTGTGCCCGATACCTTTAATATTTTCACGGCAACGCGCACG
>Ga0315281_10015551_pt1 | contig 10199 bp, 17 predicted proteins | sample YL17G07_0_MG_FD_204540 | JGI IMG/M metagenome (GOLD analysis project Ga0315281, IMG submission 204540) | Sediment microbial communities from Yellowstone Lake, YNP, Wyoming, USA - YL17G07_0 | ecosystem: Environmental > Aquatic > Freshwater > Lake > Sediment | place: USA: Wyoming | collected...
CCGGGTTGCGGATGGTGAACCCGTTGTAATGCACCTCGGGTTGTGGGGCGTCGACTGGCTTACGCGGTTGGTCGGTGGTCATCCTGGGTGGGTCGGGTTTCTCGTGGTTGGCCGCTGCGTAATACCCCGTGTGGTATTCCTCGATGCGCTCGGCGTCTAGCTCCTTGCCAACGAGCAGCCAGACCTCGTCGGCTATGGCGTCGTTGGCCTTCGGGTTGTCGGTGCAGAACGCGCAATCGACGAGCGAGAACGCCTTGCGGATTTGCTTATTTAACTCAACGCGGCGGAATGATTGATCCATGCTCATGTCCGGTTTGCCCCTTCGGCTTTCCCGTGCGCGAACCCGGCGCGGTAGTTCACCGAGCCGTAGATTTCGACGTGGCTTCGCAGCTCGGCAGCGAGTTCCTTGATGCCGTCGTCGTCGGTGCGCACTGCGACGTAGAACTTCGCGAGGGTCCCACCGACCCGCTCGATCGCCTCGTGGACTTCCTCGCCGGCGGTTTTGCTCACGCCATCCACCATCCCAACACGAACCCCGACGCAATCAACAACGCGGCAATCGTCCAGCCTACGCGTTCCATCGTCGACGCAGGAGGTGCGCTCATCCACCGCGGTACGTTCACCATCGCTCCCTCGCCTTCTTCCAGACCGCCCTAACCCCTAATCCCAAGCACCACAAGAGGATAACGAACGGCAGGAGCGCCAACACGCAGGCCACCGAAGCGAGGTCCCACGCGACGTCTTTGGCGATGTCCCAAGCTCGTTGGGAACGAGGTTCTTGGGGCGGTACGGGAGGATCGAAGGGGTGCATGCGCCTATGTCTATGCTGTTTGCCCGGCAGACTGAAACGGGGTAACCAGGACGGACGGGGCACCCCCCGGCAATTGCTTTGCCGAGCGGTGAACCCGAAACCGTCTGGAATGGATGGTAAGAAAAGGAGCCGACCAACTCCTCCTTACCATCCCACACCGACGTTTAGCAACATCACATTGCAGGGCGCCCGTGCGCTTTGCGGTCACGGCGTGCGTGCACGCCCCATGGAGATTTTTTATGACCAGACTTCCCGTTTCCGATGTTCGTGCGAGCCTTTCCGAACTCGAACAAGCTGGCGTGGCTTTGTTTGACCCACGCGCGCAGGTTCTCTGGGTTCCGAGTGCACTCGATGCTCCGCTGCAGGTGACGGCAAAAGAGATGATTGCCGTCGCCGCGAAAGAAATTCCTGACTCGCACATCAAAGATGCAGCCATCGCGGCGCTGCGAAAACGCAAAAAGCACCCGCTCGACATGCACGTGTTCTGACCAACATTGATTTTTTTTGAGCAAGATTGCGCGCAAATTTGTTTTTTTGATGTGCAAAAACAGTGCACGCACTGTGCGCGAACATGTTTCGGACTTCATGCAGCACCTCAACTAGTTGTTGGAGACGCCTGAAATGTCTATGGAACTGCCGTTGCTGTACGTCCCGCTCGACCCACGCTACTACGCCGCTCAACGCTTCCTCGACTTCATGGCGGCGGCCGAGCTCAACTCGGACGACCCTCTCCTTGAGCCTTTGGCTAACTGCGTCATCGTTCGGCTGATATGCCACGCCGGCAGCTTCCCGAACCTCGTCGGCAACATCGGTCGCCTACATCCACTTACACTCGCGCAAATATGCCGCTGGCCGTGGGAGCCCGAGCGCTTGCGCGACGCACTTTTGAAAAGTGGTTGGTTAATCGAAAACCCAGACGGGACCTACGTTATCGAGGGTTACGAGCGTCATGGCGGAAAGGTGTTCGCAGAGCGCGAAAGGCACCGCGAACGACGTCGACTCGCCAAGGAAAAGAAGGAGAAATTGAAGGCCGAACGAGATGCTAAAGTGGGTGCAAAACCAGAGCGCACTCCGCGCGCGCACCGTTCGCGCACTGTTCGCACTCCGTTCGCGCACATGCTTGAAGGAGAAGGAGAAGGAGAAGGAGAAGTTGAAGTTAAGACCCAACTTCAAAAGAGAGAGACGCAAACCGCAACACCTGTTCAGTCTCTCTCTTTTTCTGCTGGGGGTAAGAACATCACGACCACGGCAGAGCTGCGGGCGATGGGTGAGCGCCGAGGGTGGCGTGGGCCGCCGCCGCCTTCCGTGTGCGCGATGTTGCCCATGGGTGCCGAGGAGTTCGACGCCGCAGCTGACGCGACGGAGGTCAGGGCGAAGACTCCGAGCTGGGGGTATTTTCTCAAGGTCGCTCGTGGCAACCGCGAAGAGGCGTCCGAAGCCGCGCAGCCTGACAAGCAATCCAACGGTCACGCAGCCACGAGCAAGGAGGGCCGCAAGAAGCGCAAGGCGCTCAATCGCATCACCGAGGAACACTGCAGCGGCGCGGCGACAACCGACGTGGAGTTTTTGGCGCTGCACGACGTCGCGCTCGCGACTGTCGAGAAGGTCGCCGAAGACAGCGGGCGCCGCGACATGACCATTTCCGAATTGATTGCACTCGTAAACCAGGAGCTCAAAACCAATGCAGCCCAATGACAAAGCCGAACAGCAAGCCGCCGCCGAGCGCTCGTTGCTCTCGCAGATGTACGTCGCAGCTGCCGAAGACTTGATGCAGGTGTTCGGAATGCTGACGCGCGAAAGCTTCTCGGTGCGCGAACACTCGACGCTGTTTCAGGCGATGCAGAGTCTCTACGAGTCAGGCCAGGCTCTCGGTGATTACGCAGTGCAGGAAGCTGCCGAGCGCCTATCGCCAGCGATAAGCCGTTCGTGGCTTGCCGAAATGGGCATGCTCTCGATGACGGCGGCCAATGTCGTGCACTATGCCAAAATCGTGCAGGCGCATTCCGTTCGACGCATGCTTCGGTCCCTCGCGCACCAACTCGGCCTGGCGGCGGACGACGACTCACAGCCAGTGGACGCGGTTATCGAGAAAGGAGTCGCGTCGCTCATCGAGATTGGAATCAATTCGGGATGGAAGCAGCCCCTCGACCTCATCGAGTCACAGAGGCGGTTCTTCGCCGACACGCTCGAAACGCGCACGAACAATGGGCCCGACGTGTCCGGGGTCAGGACGGGATTGCGCCACGTCGACGAGCTCACCGAGGGACTCAAGCCGGGGACCCTCACCGTGCTTGCGGCGGGAACCGGCGCAGGGAAGTCGGCGCTCGCCTTGTCGCTACTGATTCATGCGGTCGAGAAGCAGAAGTTTCCCGGGTTCATCGCGACTCTCGAAATGACCAACGCGCAGCTTATCGAGCGCATGCTTTCGATGCGGGGCAGAATCCCGGCGCACATGCTCGCGAGGTCGTGGGAGAAGAAGCTCGATTACAATCGTCTCGCCGCAACAGCCGAAGCCTTGAGTAAGGCCCACCGTGAAGCCGGTATTTGGATCGACGACTCGGCCAACACCAACATCGACCAGATTTACGCCAAGGCCCGCATGTTGCGCATGCGCTACGGGATTCGCCTGCTCGTCGTCGACTACCTGCAACTCGTCGATCCCACCGGCAAGCACCAAACCCGCGAGCGCGAGGTCGCCAGCATCTCCCGAAAGCTCAAACTCATGGCCATGAACCTCGACATCGTCGTCGTTGCAGTCAGCCAGCTCAGTCGCTCAATGCACAACCGCAAGGACTCGAAACCCGAGCTTGCCGACCTCCGCGAGTCGGGAGCCATCGAGCAAGACGCCGACGTCGTGTTGTTCGTGCACCGCGACCTCGCGAACGCGAACAACGAGGCCGAGGTCAAGGTCGCCAAGAATCGTGGCGGCAAGCTCTCCCCGGACTGGGAGCCCATCGCCTGGCGAGGTCAGTTTTACACTTTCGAGGACGTGTAGCGCCGTAGACGTCCCGAAACGTTGCTCGCCACCCCGGCAGAGAACAGGTTCCTAGGGCCCAAACAGCCCCGCAAACCGCCCAGCCCATATCAGGGTGGCGACCCCCCTCCTGGAAATCGATTCTAGACCCCACAGAGCGCTTTTACGCCTGGACGATTTCGCATCGGCAGTGTACCCACCAACACCATGCACGCACTTCTCGCCGCTCTGACCTTCGCAATCGCCGCCTGCGACACCGAACCGACGGGCCCGCTTCCGGTCCCCGGCACACCCATCTCCCTCGAAACCAACGAACTCGTCGTCAACATCCACGAGGTCACTCTGGCCTACCAAGTCGCCCGCGAAGAGCTCGCCCGCGTCCGCCCCGAGTGGCGCGGCGACCCCGCTTGGGACTTCGAGTTCACGCAGGAGGAGCTCTACGCCAACGGCCACCCGGCCATGGGAGTCACCTACCCCGCGGCAGTCTGGTCCCGCGTCGCGTGGAATCCCCGCGTCGCCGACACCGCATTCCAGCACGAGTTGTTCCACGTGTGGCTTGGGCACTGGACGTCGACCTACGACCCCACCCACAAGTCATTTCCGGAGGTCTGGGACGACGCCGACCACGTCGCGCCGCAACGACTGCGCATGCTTTGGGAAGCGTTCGTCATCACCGGCGCCGAGTCGATATCCCCCGGCGCCAATTGACCCCGGTGGCCGCGGAGTGCAAAAGCGACTCCCAATGCAAACCCTGGCGGAGTGGAAGCTCGACGGCGTCGAGTATCGCGTGTGCAAAGGCATTGGCACCAAGCCCCTGCTCGAAACCACCAAGCGCACCCAAGGCTACGTCGAGTCGCGCATTGACGACATCGAGCCGACTCTTGCCGACGCAATTTGTAAGTTAGCCGCGAAGGTTTTGGCTATACCCGAAACGCCCGCGAAACCGACGCCGCCCAAGCCTGCGAAACCGAAGGTCAACAAAAAGTTCAACAAGCGCGCGTAGCTTCGCTAGCCGTCGAGCATAGAGCGCGCAATCATGCACGCAGGCGACTTGCATATCTGCCAGGCCATCGGCAGGTGGTGGTCGTTGTGGTTGGTCTGCGCCACGTGACGCAACGTCGCCTTGAGCGTCACAATCCTCGCGGCGGCGATTTCCAAGATGGCGCGGTCCGCGCGGTAGCTCTGGGCATCCTGGCAGATGGCGTGGATTTCCCGCTCGACGTGCGGGTTCTTCCCGGGGTCGGGTGCGAGCATTGGTTGGGTTTTGAGTATCGGCGCCATCGTGAACCCACAAGCCTACGCATGGGGTCCGACATAACTACGCGCACGGAAGTTTTCGAGGGTTGTTAGCGTACCACGGGTTACCGACAACCTTCGCGCGGTTCGAGCGAGTCGCCGTATTTGTTGACGATTCCGAGGCGGATTGCGTTGAACGTGAGGGTGTAGCCGCACGTTTCGCACTCGACCATCACGACCGGGTTGACCATGCCGTCGCCGTTCGAGGGGATGTTGTGGAAGGTTCCGCCAGCCCATCCGTTGCGGTGATGGTGGTCGCACACGGGGCAGACGCGACGACGGAGGTCGATGGACTCGCGCAAGCGCCGGGCGATGAAGTCGTAGGAGGGGACGGGGTCGGAGGTGCTCACTTCGGGGCCGCCGTGGTTGCCGCAATCTTGCGCAGCCACGCTGACACGCCGCTGTGGTAGTGGCATTGCGGGACGCGGTTGGTTGCCGTGTCGCAAGTGCACAGGATTGCGACGGGTTTTGGGAAGTTCATCGGGGCTCCATTCACGCAATTCCACGCAATTCCACGCAATTCCACGCAATTCCACGCAATTCCACGCAATTCCACGCAATTCCACGCAATTCCACGCAATTCCTACGCAATCTCACGGGGGGTACGCGGCATGTCACCTGCCTACGCATTCACTGGTTCTGCGCCCGCGCCGCGCACGCTACTTTCAACGCGCCGCGCACCCCCGCAATCGTTCGCGCCACGGCATCCGGCGAGACGTCGCAACCGCGAAACTCCCGCCCCATACTCGTCGCCGCGACCCCTGTCGAGCCTCCTCCGCAGAACGGGTCGACGACGACGTCCCGCGGGTCCGACGACTGCTCGACCAACACCCGCAGGAGCTCGACGGGCTTCTCGGTTGGGTAGCGGTCTTTGCGACGGGATTGCTTGAACCCGAGCACGTCGGGGTAGCTGCGCGAGTTTAGTGTCCGGGTACCCTTCGAGAAGAACATGATAAACTCGTAGCGGGCGCGGTAGTGATACCCGAGCCCGAGCATGACTCGATCCCAAACGAGTGGCTTCCAGAACCGGAAGCCCGCGCCCTCCGCCACCGGCTTCACGACAAACATGGTCTCGGCGTCGGCGAACAGGTAGCAGTGCGTGTCGGGTTTGAGTATTCGATACAGCTCCGCAAGCAGGTGTGGGTATGCGTCGGGCTGGATGACCGGGAACCAGGCGCGCTTGAGCCGGGTTGTCGTACCCCATGCGCGGTGGCGTTCGAGGGTCGAGTAGGGTGGGTCGGTAATGACGAGGTCGACGGACTCCGACCGGATGCCGGCGAGCCACTTGAACGCGTCGCCGCAACGGACCTCGGGGGCTGGGAGGGGAAACGGAAGGTGTGGTTGACGCCTTGCGTGTCGGGTCACGAGGGAGCCATAGCGTAACGCCGGGTAGACACAAAACCGGTTGAGTGTGCGCAACCGGTAACGGCGTTACGCGACGCGGGATTGTTGCGCCAGAACCGCGACCATGTACAAATAAGGGTGCCTGCGCGATTGCCCATGCATGAAGACGCGCAGCAAGTAACGCAATCAAGCGTATTTGCGAAGGAAACCCAGAAAGCCCGTGGCTCGACTCAGCGTAGAGAAATACGATGAATTGTTGTCGGCTTTTCGGATGCGCCCGGGGAACTATCTGCAGGCCTCGCTCGCCACCGGAATCCACCGCGACACCGTCACACGAGCATGGAATGTGGGACTGACTCTTGAGAACGGTCGCAAGTATCCGCCGCTCAAAAGGCTGGTGCGCACACGCAAAGCCTTGCCCGACTACCCGACCGCACCGCTCGAACCGAGGCAACCAAGGGCGAAGCCCGAGCAACCCGCCCAGCCGGATGAGCCGACACCCGAACCGACAAGAACCCCACCGCCCGAGGTCATGGTGCCCATGGCGCGGGCCAAGGCTCAGAGAGTGGTTATCTCGTGGGAGCAGTTCCAAGCCGAAGCACTCGCGCAGCGCGCTGACCTGACCAAAATCATGAAGGGGGCGACGCAGTTACTCGGCGCGAACCTCCAAGCGCTCGGGAAGATTGCCCCGAGTATCATCCGGGTAGCGGAGATGACGGCGGTGGCAATGACGAAGTATGTGGAGCTCCGACCGGTCGACGGGATTGACCTCCTTGAGCGCTACACCAAAGCGGTCAGCGTCATGCAAGGGTCGCTTCGAAACCTACAGATATCCACCGCCACCCACTACGGGCAGCCGTCGAGCTACGTCAAAATTCAGCACGAGGTCGAGACTCCCGACACCGGCGACCTCACCGTCGGCGACATGCTTCGAGAAATCGACCGAGTTGCAGAGTCCGCCAAGGCCATCCGGGGAACGGTGGTCGAGGCGGCGGACTTGGATAACGGGCTGAACGGGAACGGCGAGGCGCACTAGCCTACCAACAGAATTTTCGGGTTCTCTGGGTCCCAGTGGAAGATGACCTCGGTGGCGGACCCGCGAGGATATCCGCGGAGTATCTGCCCCGCGGTCGACTTGCTGATGCGCACCCGCACGTGGTCGTTCTTCGAGTAAACGACGATTGCATCCACCGCCAGTGCGTGTCGGATGGCTAGCCGAGATTCAGTGACGGTCATGCCGCGTCCGCGCAGTCGTCGCAAACCCGCGGGCGCTCCGACCCCTGGCCACCCTCCTGCCGGTAGGCGGCGACCTCCTCAGCGGGTATCTCGTCGCCGCAGTCCTCGCACCGCGAAACCGACCCGAGGGTCGCGAGCGCCACCCCTTCGAGCTCCTCGGTAATCCGCCGGCAAAGCACCACGAGCGCCACCCGGGCGCGGGCCTCGTCCCCGTCGAGGGTGTCATGTAGGGACTCGGCGCAATCCTTGAGGTCGGCCAGGGTGTTTCGAAACTTGCAGTAGGACATGTTGCTCATTGGGTTCTCTTTTGTGTTGCTCATACTTGAATTGTAGCCCACTACTTTTGAATCAGCAACCCTAAATCAAACAAATCAACCAACGCGACGCGTTACAAAAATCGACATCATACTATTGATTTAGGGTTGACGAATCAAACGAGGGGCGCTAGAATAGATGGCGCGCCGGAAATACGAGGCTTGCCTTAGCAAATACCCGGTGTGGGCCGAACGGTTCGCGCAAGGGACAGAGAGCATCCTTCTTGTAGGGAAGGTGACTCGGAAAATAGAATAGCGGTTGTCTGAATTACGAAGGGGTTTCACATGAACGCAACGACGCAAGCAAAAGTAGCGACCCTGATTGCCCAAGCGCAGTACCTGCGAAAGCTCGCCACGACCGAAGGAAACCGAAAGCCACCTCGACGAACGTGCAGCCCGCGCCAAGCGCCAGGAGGACCGAATGGACGCCGAATTCCGAAAGATGTGCCGCGCACTGAACAAGGGGAAAAACGTCACCACCAACGACCCGGACCTTGCCGAGGCCTTCGCGTGGTCCCGGTCGGCGAAGGGTGGTGCGAAATGAGCGCCGCAACCACACTCCCGACCGAGCCGCGCATCTACGTCGCGTGCCTCGCGAGCTATAACAACGGTGTGCTGCACGGCCGGTGGATTGACGCCGCGCAATACCCCGGGGACATCGAGGACGAGATTGCGGCCATGCTCGCGGAGTCGTCGGAGCCGAGCGCCGAGGAGTGGGCGATTCACGACTACGACAACTTCGGGGGAATCCGACTCGGGGAGTCTGAGTCTATGATGGACGTCGCGACGCTGGCCGGGTTGGTGGTGCAATACGGGGCGGTGTTTGCGGCGCTCGTAAACCACATCGGTACCAACCACGAGGAATCCGCGCGCATGATGACCGAGAACTACCAAGGGTTGTGGGATAGCCCGGCGGCGTGGGCCAAGGAACAGCTCAAAGACTCGGGGCAGCTCGCGGAAGTTCCGCCGATGCTGCGCGGGTACGTTGACTTTGAGGCGTACGCGCGGGATTGCGAACTTGGCGGGGACATCTTGTCGTTCGACGTGGGGAACCAGGTAGCGGTGTTTTGGAATCACTGATAGGGGGCGGGGGATGGTCGACGTGAGAATACCCACCGGCTACGGGCCGATGGTGGATGAAATCCTAGCGATGCTCGGGGCGAAGGCGATGGCGGCGCAGGCGTTCTGCGCAATGGAACTCGCCGACTTTTCCCGGGGAGTAGTCGAAGTCAAACAGGGTTACCTTGCCGCTATCGAAGGTCTGCAGTTCATTACGGGCGGGTTGTCGCCGAAGGAGTGCAAGGAGTGCGGCGGTGCCGGGTATGTTTGCGGGGTCGACTCCGGAGGAGGACCGGACCCCGAGGACGCTTCGCGGTGTGACGATTGCCGCAGCTCGGGACTCGCCGACCTGTTCCGAGACTGGACGCATGAGGAGTTGCTGGAAATCTGCACGCGGAAGTTCGGAGCGCCGAAGCCATGAGCCACCCGACCCGGGAAGCACTGCAGAAGTTCTCGCACGCGACACTCGTCGAGTTCCTGGCCGTCAACGCGAGCCGATTCTACCTGTATGAAATCGAGATTATCGACTACACGCTGCGTTCCATTTACGCCCAGCGAGAGTTGCACACGGCCCTTACGGAGACGCAGAGCGCGGTGTCTGGCTCCGCGGAATGGTGGCGCGCGCAAAACCGCTTCGACAATGCCATGGCGGCGCTCGACTCGTTGAATCCACCGACACCGCCCATGATGGCCGAGCCAAGTGAGCCATGACCATCGACCACCGGTTGCTGATTGCGGAGCTAGAGAAGGCGAACGACGAAAACACCGAGCTGTGCGAGTTCATTGCGCTCGTCATGCTGAACTTCAAGGAGCTCGTGCGGTCTCGGCATGACTTGTTGAACCACCCGAGTCCGACGTGGAAATCGTGCGACGTCGACACGTGCATACGGGCGCAGGTGCTCGTACTGAACTACGAAGAACGCGCGTTGCGGTGGGGCGGGGAATGACCTACCACGTCGGAGTCGGGCCAGGTATGCGCAAGCTCGGGCTGGAGGAAGGGCCTCCGCACTTCACTTGCGACGAGTGCGGGGCGAAGCGCGATGTCAAGCCACGCGGGGCAGCAGGAGCGCCGCAGTGGTTCTTGGATGGTAAGGCACCACCGGGTTGGGTTCTGTCGTACGGTGGGCGCCTGAACGAAGACGGCTCCCACGACCTCACCGAGCGC
>Ga0315281_10015552_pt1 | contig 10198 bp, 4 predicted proteins | sample YL17G07_0_MG_FD_204540 | JGI IMG/M metagenome (GOLD analysis project Ga0315281, IMG submission 204540) | Sediment microbial communities from Yellowstone Lake, YNP, Wyoming, USA - YL17G07_0 | ecosystem: Environmental > Aquatic > Freshwater > Lake > Sediment | place: USA: Wyoming | collected...
GGACAAAAAATTTCCCAAGTCTGTCGCAGTTTTGGAATCTCGCGCAAACAATTTTATAAATGGAGAAAACGTTTTGAGGCAAAGTCGGAAAGTGAAAAGCATCTGGCATTTGATGACCTCTTTAAAAGAGGAGAAGAGCACTGGCGGTCAATACCTCGGGAAAAAACCCAGGCGGTTTTGGATTTGGTGGCCAGTCAGCCCGCTTGGTCAGTCCACCAACTTCATCAGCAGTTGGCTGACCTTGTTGGTCATCACGGGATCCAAAATATCCTGGCACGCCATGGTTTAAATACTTTTGAGAAACGCCTGCTTTGGGTAACAACCCAACCACAACCCATTCCCCAAGTTGCACCAACAATGCCCGTTTATTCTTTAAAACTGAAAATTTTGCGCTTTTTAATCTCACCCTTTACTACTATTCCCAAGTGGGTGATTGCTTATCCTTTCGTCTGGCCAATTGCAATCCCGGCCTTTTTTCTTCTGGCCTATGTTTTTCAATTCGACTACCTTCTTCATCCACAAATGTTTTTTCCCCTGGTTGCCCTGACCTTTGGTTTGTTTTTCTTCCTTTATTCCCTCAAATACTATCTTTCTCTGATATTGATTTTGGCTTTTCCTTCCCAGGATCAAAAAAAAAGCCAGGTTGAACAAGGAAAATTTACTCAGGTTTTAACTAAAATTTTTGGTCAGAGGCAAAGTCAGCACCTGGGACTAAGGACAGATTTAGACCAAATCAAGCTTGCCCGCGATCCCTTTGTTTCCATTCATTTGCCTTTCTATAACGAAAGGAATGTTGTTGAGCGGATTTTAGTTGCTTGCCTGTCGATGGATTATCATCGCTATGAAATTGTCGTTGCTGATGATTCGACTGACCAAACAACCGAAATTATTGAGGATTTTTTAAAGAAACAAAAAGGTCGGCTGGAGGTTAGTACCGGAGCTGGCGGTGAAGAGGTTACGACTTTGATTCCCCAAAAGCCCGCTTTACCGAAAATTACCCTTGTTCATCGAAAGACTCGTTTTGGTTTTAAGGGTGGAGCTTTGCAAAATGCTCTTCTTCATACCGATCCAAGATCAGAGTACATTTTAGTCTTTGATGCTGACTTTATTCCTTATCCGGATACGATTGGGCAGTTTTTGAAATATTTTCAACTCACAGCTGAAAATTCGCGTATTGCCGCTGTTCAAGGTTACCAATGGCATGTCCTTAACAAATCGGAGAATTGGATCACTCGGGGAGTGCGGACCGAATATGCCGGCTCATACGTGATTGAAAGAGCCGGGATTGAATTTTATGGCGGTTTGAAAATGATTGCCGGTTCGGTTTTTTGTATTCGGACTGATGTTTTGCGCCAATTTGGCTGGGGGATCTCAATCACTGAGGATTTTCAACTGACTTTGCGGCTATACGAGGCCGGCTATAAAGTCTTATATACACCTTACATCCAGGCTCCCTCGGAATGTGTTTCAACCGTCAGAAGACTAATTCGTCAACGAATGCGTTGGGCAGAAGGACACACTTTTAACGTCCGGAAAATGTGGTCTCGGCTTTTCTCTTCACCCAATCTTTCCGGTCGGGAAAAATTTGAGTTTTTATATTTGGGTCCTTACTACTTGCAGGCCACATTTTTTCTGGTTGGAACGATTTGCTGGCTTTTGGCCGAGGTGGTGTTTCATGTCCGGCTGCCATTTTGGGGTGCCGTTTGGGGCTGGAGTTTGGTTTTCGTTAATTTTTTGTCTTTGCCCCTGATGAATGTGGTCGGGCTTTTTTTGGAGCAATCGGAGGAGAGAGATTATTTGGGAGTGGCCTCATTTGTCCTTCTTTCCTACATTTTAGTTCCATTTCAGGCATATGCGTCAACCAAGGCCTTGTTTGCTCAAACGGAAGGGCCGTGGTTTAGAACACCCAAAACCGGTCGGATTACCGATATGATTGGTCGGGCAGCCCTTTACCGCTGGTTTGAGCGACTGAAAATCTTTCCTCAACCAAAAGTTCAAACTCAACCACCATTGGCTCATTCGTTCCCATTTGTAAATATTCGTTTTAATTCGCGAATAGAAGCTAATGAAAAGCTAATAGGAGCGAATGAGCGAAAAGGATTGATAGCTAATCAGCACCTGAGTTTTGCCTCTGCTTTTAACCCTTTGTCCGGTTACCAAATTAAGCCCAAAAGAATTGCCTGGGTGGGCAAAAGTGTGATTGTAATTTTTTTGATTTTGGCAATGTCTTTGAATTATCTGACCTTTTTTACCCCTGGCGTTCGGGCCAACGGTACCACCCCGGCCCTAGAGCAGCAGATTAATATCATCGATCAAAACGTTAGTGCGACCGACTGGACCACTTCTTATGACACTCCAGAGAATAGTCTCTACTCCCTAGCTGTTGATTCAACCAACGGCGTCCTCTATGCTGGCTCAGAGATCAGCGGCATCATCTACCGCTGCGCCACCTCTACAGCCTGCGATGCGGCCGGCGACTGGACCACTTCTTATGACACTCCAGAGCAAAATATTCAGTCCCTAGCCGTTGATTCAACCAACGGCGTCCTCTATGCCGGCACAGGGCCCAACGGCATCATCTACCGCTGCGCCACCTCTACAGCCTGCGATGCGGCCGGCGACTGGACCACTTCTTATGACACAGAGGGTTATATCTACTCCCTAGCCGTTGATTCAACCAACGGCGTCCTCTATGCCGGGAACGGCGGCATCATCTACCGCTGCGCCACCTCTACAGCCTGCGATGCGGCCGGCGACTGGACCACTTCTTATGACACTCCAGAGAGTACTATCTTCTCCCTAGCCGTTGATTCAACCAACGGCGTCCTCTATGCCAGCACAGGTTACGGCGGCATCATCTACCGCTGCGCCACCTCTACAGCCTGCGATGCGGCCGGCGACTGGACCACTTCTTATGACACTCCAGAGAATAGTATTGACTCCCTAGCAGTTGATTCAACCAACGGCGTCCTCTATGCCGGCACAGGGCCCAACGGCATCATCTACCGCTGCGCCACCTCTACAGCCTGCGATGCGGCCGGCGACTGGACCACTTCTTATGACACTCCAGCGCTTTACATCTTGTCCCTAGCCGTTGATTCAACCAACGGCGTCCTCTATGCCGGCTCACAGGAGGATGGCATCATCTACCGCCGTAATGCCAACTTTGATGGGCGACAATATGGAAGTGTTTGTCTTTCAACTGGCAATTACGATGGGACTGTTACTTATTATTTTGAAGTGGTGGCTAAGGTGACAAGCGGGACGGGAGAAGCTCATTTAGACTTTGATGCGGGAGATTGTACGGCCTCTGGAGCAACTCCGGCCGGTGGTTCAACAGTGACCATCACTTCGATTACCGCCACTTCTTATACCCGCTACCGTAGTTCCTCTTTTTCACCATCTGGGACAAAAATGGCATATCTTAGCGAGATGATTGGTTCTGGGATAGCGGTTCAGGCCGCCCGAATTATTATCACCCAAACCAACTCGATCAAACTAACTAAAAGCGAGACCCAAGTTGAATTGGGAAGTGCGGAAAATGCTGGTACTAGTTATGCTGTTTTGGCTGATCCGAAAATTTATTGCTATGGTTCGACGGCTACCAGTACGAGTTGTACCAATAATGAGGCGACAGTTTGGTCACCAACCCCGACGCGCTATTTTGAAGCAATGCTCAAAGCATCAGATAGTAACATTGGTAAATACTCATCAATTTATTGTGTTTCGGCGACCGATTGCAAAATCGCCTATTATGATCTTCCTAATGGCGACTTAAGGTTTGTTGATTGCGGTGACGCTATCTGCTCTGCCGCCAATGCCACCAAAACTTTGGTTGACGGTAACACCGGTTGTGCTCTGACTGGCTGTGATACTTCTGCCGATGTTGGTCTGTATTCCAAAATCAATTGTCAACTAGGAACTGACGGTTGCTTGATTTCCTATTATGATAACACCAACGGTGATTTAAAATTTGCTCAATGTTTGCATCAATATTGTACTTCAGGAACGGTTGAGACTGTTGATTCAACCGGCAATGTTGGCATGTACAGCTCAGTCGATCCTCTCGGTGGAAATGATATTTTTATCTCTTATTATGATGTGACCAATTCTGCTCTTAAGATTGCTTATGGTCTGAATGGTTCTTGGGAGATCTTGACTTTGGATGGCGCGACCGGTTGTGTTCTGACTAGCTGTAGTACTACTGCCGATGTTGGTCAGTATTCTTCACTTAGTCAACTGAGCCTAAGCTTTACTCTCCAGATTGCTTATTATGACGTTACCAATCTCGATCTCAAATTTGCCAACTGCGGCGTCGCCTTCTCACCTTTCAGATGCACCACTGGACAAGTTACCACTGTTGCTTCAACCGGCAATGTTGGTTCCTACAGCTCAATGTATTGTGTTTCCTCCACCGATTGTAAGATTGCCTATCTTGATGATTCTAATGGCGATTTGAGATTTTATGATTGTGACAATGCCAATTGCTCAACCGGTACCGCAAATCTTTTAGATGGTACGGCTGGTTGTACTTTGACTGGTTGTGGTACCTTAATTGTTGGCTCCTACACCTCAATAAACTGTCAAACTGGGGCCACTGATTGTAAAATTACCTATTATGATAGTTCGGGTGGGAATTTAAAATTTGCCGATTGTGATAATGCCCAATGCGGGAGTGGGACTGCAACGACTGTTGAGTCAACCAATGATGTCGGTTTGTACACCGGGGTTAATTGTGTAGGCGGCTCAACTGATTGTAAAATATCCCATTTCGATAACACCAACGGTGATTTAAGATTTTTTGATTGTGGTAACGCTACCTGTACCGCTGCCAGTGGGACTGCGACTTTAGTTGATCGAGGTACGGCTCAGGTTTATGCTGCTTTATATACGACCGCTGGTAGTGTAGTTAGCGGATCGGAGGTTTCAACTTCAAATACCAGTTTTACCTTAGTAAGAAGTTCTTTAATTACTTTGTCGGGCGGAACGCAATATCAAGTAGAGATAAAGAAAGATAGTACGTCAGTGGGGACTGCCAGTATTGCCAATGCCAAAATTATTTTGGATCAAAGTGCAACTGGCGGTATTACTGCTTTGGAGACTGTCCAACACTATAACACGTTAGAAAAGTCAACCCAGAATGATGGAACGGCAGTGCTAAAAACAGATTTTATTAACCAATATGACAAAAGTCATTTTTCAGGGACCTTAGCTGCCTATTTTGAGTCAGTTGTTAAGGTAAGTGGAACTGGGAATAGCCCAATTGCCCATGCAGCAGTTTGTATCAACCTTGCCGACTGTAATGATCCTGGTGCCAACAATCGATATGGTGAAGTAACAGGAGCAACGACCACTTCCACTAGAACAAGGTCAAGCAACATTTACTCATCTTTACCCACCACGCCGGCTACTGACTTTGACGCCGTCCTTTGGTGTACTTCTACCAGTGGTTGTGATCCTGCACATAATAACAAAACGGCCTATTCCGATTCCTCCTCTTGGCTGATTATCCAAATTACCAGTTTGCCGGTGCCGGAAAAAGCCTTGTTTTTTTTACCGGGAATAATTTTCTTGCCCAAGATTGTTGAGTGGTTGAAAAGAAGAAAACAGCCAGCGCTAGTTAAGACGGCAGTAGGCCTTGATAGATAAATTAAAAAAACACAAAACTAATGCCTAATGCCCATTCACTAATGCCTAAAAAAGAAGGATCTATGAATCAGCACGCATCCTCCCAATCTGCCAACATTCGCCAAAGGCCATTTCAATCAGTTTTTGTCCTGGCGGCCCTGGCTTTGATGCTTTTGCCTTTTATTACCACCTTTAATTCTTTCTTGACCAACATTCTTTTAAAATGGCAACTTTACCGGGCTTTGGAGAATTTGGTGGTTCCTTATCAGGCTAAGATGCTGGCTTCAATTGTTGCTCTCTTTCCCTTACCACTTTCGGTGGCCCCAACCGCCAAGGGAATTTGGCTTAATGGTGGTTTTGTTGAACTTCAGTGGAATTGTTTGGGCTGGCAATCGGCAGTTTTGTTTGTCGCCACTATCCTGACCGGTTTCCAGGGGAATTTTACCTTTTCTTCCAGAGTGGAAACTGTGATTATCGGTTTTTTGGGAACTTATTTTGTCAACATCTTGCGGATGCTGATTGTCATTGGCCTGACGGCTGTTGGTTTTCTGGCGCCAGCCGTTATTTTCCATGACTACCTTTCACTTTTGTTAATTATTGTCTGGTTTTTCCTCTTTTGGTGGTTTTGCTATTCTTTTGTCTTGGAAACAAAGGGAGAATGAGCCAATGAGAAAAAAAGGATTTTGGCCAAAAGCAATTATTGCCAATTTGGCAGCTATTTTGGCAATTGCCCTGGTTTTGGCGATTTTTCTCCTCACCCCGCTTGGCAGGCTTGCTACCAAAACCCTGCTTCTCACCAGCGAAGTTGCCCCAGGTTTTCCAATTAAACCATTAAAGCTCATAACTCCGGCTCCTAAAATGGAAGAAGTCGAAATTAAGGTGGGGGACAAAACTACCAAAGCCAGCCTGTATCGACCGCAAGACCAAAAAAGTCATCCTGGGGTTGTTATTAATTTTGGGGCAACGGTTGTGAGAAACTCGGGACTTGTTAACGAATTTTCTCAATCGCTTTCAAGATCCGGCTTTGTGGTTTTGGTGCCGGAATCGTCTGATTTTTTAGCGGGTTTTGTTTGGACTGATTCAGTTGAGACAATGATTTCTTCGGTGGAATATCTTGAAAAACAAGATTTTGTTGACAAAAAAAGGATTGGATTTGTGGGTTTTTGTGTTGGAGCTTCAGTATCAATTATCGCTGCAGAAGATGAAAAAATTGCCGACAAAGTTTCTTTTATTGCTGCTGCTTCCCCTTATTTTGATCTTATCTCACTTTCAAGGGATATAATCACTAAACAAACGGAAGACTCAAGTGGGAAAAATAAGGCTTGGACGCCTGCTGACCTTAGCGTAATGTCAGTTCAAAAAGGTTTTATCAACTTTGTGCCTAATGAAGAAGAAAGGAAATTGCTTTCGACTCATTTTTTGGAAGAAAAAAATTCGGGCGAAAATGATATTAATAGTTTTTCTTCCGAAGCGGCTTACGTTTATTCTTTTTTGTCTGCTGGTAGCTGGGAAAAAGCAAATGAAATTTTAGGTAACCTTTCTGAGAATGCCAGAAAAAAATTACTCGAGCTTTCTCCCGGTACCAAAATTGCCAGTTTAAAAGCCAAATTGTTCATCTTAAACGATAAAGTAGATACTTTCGTCCCAAAAATTGAAGGGGAAAAATTTGCTAAGAGTTTGTCAAAGGAGCAAATTTATTTTGTCGAAATTGATTCTTTTGAGCATGTTAGCCCAAAGACAAGATTAACAAGGTGGGCAGCAATCAAACAACTTTTTCATCTGGGAAATTATTTATACAGAGTACTTTCAGAAGTTGAAAACGGGGATAACGGAGAAGTCTTTTAGTTCTTGTTAATTATAACCTGAATGCTTCTATATCACCTTTTTTAATTCTTTCCAGAGCACATGAAGGAACTAACTTATCATTGTATAACATTGCGTCCGGACAGCCATCGCAAATACTCCAGCCATTTTTAGTGAGATCGGGCGTGTTAATGATAATAATTGCTTGGTAATGAGGGAGTTTGAAGATATATTTGGGATTTTTGACGATGTTTAAAAAATAACGTTGAATCATTTTTTTAACTTGAGGTACAGAAATGAGAGCGGCTGATTTGAAAATGTTTATTTTGTTCCCAAAAATTGGAAAAAACTCTTTATTTTTAAGTTCAAATAATTTTTTCATTGTTTTTCCGTCGGCAAAACCAAGAATCTCATTCCCATGCAATATTACAATGTAGAACAACCAAGATGGCAAATTGGGATTAAGTGTTTTTGGCAGATACGCACAAGGATTAATTTTATATTCTCTTTCAATCAAAGTCCTTATTTCGTCTGTTTCAATTTTTAGGTCTTTGTCCTTATTATTTTCTGGGAAAAGTTGTTGGTATAGGGTGAAGATAACATGGCTGACGATATCAGAGTTTCTTTTGTAGAACTTGATGATATCTGGTAGAGTGTTAATATTTTGAGCCGAAACGGTCATAATAAACTGAAGATCAACCCCCTTTATCTCTCTAAACATTTGGCAATATTTTTCTCTAACTAGATTAACCTCCCTTTCATTTTTGTGGGGGCCCCTCTTTTGATATTGAGCAAGATGAATAACTACCTCGTTGACGCCGAAATTTTTCAACTCTTGGAGCTTTTTTTTCGTAAGTACAACGCCATTTGTTACAATTCGCACCTTTAACCATTTTTGGTGAGCATAGGAGATTAACTTGCCAAGATTTGGGTAGAGCAATGGTTCGCCACCAGCAATAGATATCATTTGGATATTTCTTATTTTGATAAGTGTATCGATTTCTTTTTTTAGTTTTTCCAAATCTTCATGAATTCTTGGAGGATTTTTTTGATCCAAGCCCCGGTAGCAGCCTGGGCAGGCAAGTTGGCAATAGGTTGTTGGCTCAATCCAGCCGTTTGGGTTGTTGTAAGTTGACCAAGGAATCCGATAAAGATTTTTTAGATTAAGATTTTGGTTTTTCGTCATTAGTCAATAAATAGTTAATATGTTTCTCTTAAAAAATTCAAGCTCTGCTCTTGCAAAAGTTCGATCTTTTTCCTTTTTACTTTATAATAGTAACTAGGAGAACAAATTTAAATTTTCATAATGTTGAGAAAAATCGGTAAAAAAATCCTCGCCTCAAGCGGCATTATTGTTTTTTTGATTTTTGGCTTTTCGGCAAAATCAGCATTTGCCCAAGATATTAACCCAACCTTTAGTTTAAATTTAGTTGATAAAACCGCTGGTTTGTCTTCAAATATTAGTGCTGTTATTAGTCAACCGGCCGGCGATGAACTGTTGGGGAGCGTCACCTTTTATGTTCCGCCTGGTTGGGATATCGCGAAGGGCGAGTCAATTGGCCAAAACGAAATTGTTGGTAATGGCACTTGTCAGCTGGTTCTCAACGATGGTTCAACTTTTACCACCACTATGACTTTTTTGAATGACTTGAAAATCAGAACGGGTGATAAAGCGCATTGGCTTTTGATTTTTGGCCCACAGGAATCGCCTTATTCAACTTTGGACGTTTTTGTGTCAGGCGATGTTAAGTCTGGCCATCGAATTGAAATCGTCAGAACATTTGAGGAAAAAAGAGTCACATCTCCAGATCAATTTCAGTTCAGTTTTTTTGGTCAGACGGCTTCAAAAGTGCCAGTATTTACTAATCCTATTCTGGCCGAGAATTATACTTGGAATATCGATATGACAGCTTGGAGCGGGTCGAAAGTAACACGGTCACAAATTTTTAAAATACCGGGAAGTGTAACGCCACTCGGTAGTCAAGTTGTCGTTCCACTAGGTAGCGATATAACAATTACTTACAATTCAGTCGCCGGTCAGGGAGTAACGACACTGACAACTTCAGAAGCTCCACCTCCACAAGGAACTGGCCAATTTCAGCTCTCCGGGCTTTATTATGATTTTGATACCACCGCTACTATTTCGTGTCCCTGTACTATTGTCTTGCCTTTTGATCCGGCCAAGACCTCCAAACCGAGGATCTATCACTTGGAAAAGGGAGTTTGGAAGGATGTAACAATGGCTGTCAATAAAACTAATAATACGGTCGTTGGGGTTGTTTCTTCCTTTTCCTACTTTGCGGTTGGCAGTCCAGATTATCAGGTGGAATGGGATAGTTCAATCGAGCGGTTGTTGAAAAAAGATGGTAGCCCTTTTGTTATCAAAGCAGACGATAATTTAAAGATTAGGTTTTCATTAAGCGATCCAGCCGGCAAGCGGTTTACTTCGGAAAATGTCAGTGTGGAAATTTGGCAGACCAAAGATAAAGAAGAGAAGGAAGTTGTACCTAATAAGGTTCTTAATCTTCCTGCCGAGTCTGTTGGTCAAAACGGTCGTTATCATTCAGAACTTGATTTAGAAAAAAGTTTGTTGCCTTTGGGGACTTATCAAATTAAGATTTTGGTTAAAAACACCGACGCCTTCCAAGAAATTCCAGCCGAATTTAAAATTTCCCCAGTTGATTAAAGTGGTTTTTTGACAAACTTGTAGCCAACAATTATTAGGGTTGGTAGCCTTTATAATATTTGAGGCACTTGACAGGCTTGA
>Ga0315281_10015553_pt1 | contig 10198 bp, 5 predicted proteins | sample YL17G07_0_MG_FD_204540 | JGI IMG/M metagenome (GOLD analysis project Ga0315281, IMG submission 204540) | Sediment microbial communities from Yellowstone Lake, YNP, Wyoming, USA - YL17G07_0 | ecosystem: Environmental > Aquatic > Freshwater > Lake > Sediment | place: USA: Wyoming | collected...
GGTCGCTTCGCTCCCAGGGGCCCCTGCCCCTGCAGCGATGAAGAAGATCAAAGCGATCGTCAAGGTCCAGATCCAGGCAGGCAAGGCGACCGCGGCCCCGCCCGTCGGTACCGCCCTTGGCCCGCATGGCATCAACATGGGCCAGTTCATCAAGGAGTACAACGAGAAGACCGCGCCGCTCACCGGCACGGTCGTCCCGGCCGTGGTCACGATCTTCGAGGACCGCTCGTACTCCTTCGTCACGAAGAGCCCGCCGGCCGCGGACCTCATCCGCAAGGAGCTCGGCATCGAGAAGGGCTCCCCGACGCCGAACAAGAACAAGGTCGGAACGCTGTCGAGGGCGAAGGTCCGGTCCATCGCCGAGACGAAGATGGCCGACCTGAACGCGACGTCGATCGATTCGGCCATGCGGATGGTCGAGGGCACCGCCCGCAGCATGGGCGTCGAGATCTCGAGCTAGCGCGACCATCCGAGCTGGGGCCGACCACGGCCGCAGAACGTGGGAGACCCGTGAAGGGGTCGAAAGGGGACAGCGACATGACAGAGGAGACCGAACCGGAGAAGCAGCCGGCGGCACCGCCGAAGGCGAAGGGTCCGCACAAGGCGAGCAAGGGCAAGAAGCGCGGCAAGCGCTATCGCGCGCTCGCCACGAAGATCGACCGCACGAAGGCGTACAGCCCCGCCGAAGCGGTGAAGCTCGTGAAGGAGACATCGCAGGCGAAGTTCGACACGTCCGTCGACCTGCACCTGCGCATGGGCGTCGACCCGCGTCACGCCGAGCAGATGGTCCGTGGATCCGCCGTCCTCCCGAACGGTACCGGCAAGACCGTCCGCGTCGTCGTGTTCGCGCAGGGTGACAAGGCCCGCGACGCACAGGCCGCGGGTGCCGACGTCGTCGGTGCGGACGACCTCGCGAAGCGCATCGAGGGCGGCTGGCTCGACTTCGACGTCGCGATCGCGACGCCAGACATGATGGGCGCGGTCGGACGGCTCGGTAAGGTCCTCGGCCCGCGCGGCCTGATGCCGAACCCGAAGTCCGGCACCGTGACCTTCGACGTGACGAAGGCCGTGCGCGACTCGAAGGGCGGCCGCATCGAGTTCCGCGTCGACAAGACCGGCGTCGTGCATACGGTGGTCGGGAAGTCGTCCTTCACCGAGCAGGCGCTCCTCCAGAACCTCGCGACCCTCATGGACGCGCTCAACCGTGCGCGCCCGACCGGGCTGAAGGCGAACTACATCGAAAGCGTGTACCTCACGAGCACCCAGGGACCGAGCGTGAAGATCGACCTGGGCGAGGCGACGGCGCTCGCCGGACGGGCGACCGTCTGAGCTAGACTGACGACAACTTCATAGCCAAAGAAGCCGGTTCCCGACCCGAGGCCCCGAGGGCTTCGGACCGGGCTTGAATCCGCCGCAGGGCGGGGCCAGCGGAGGCAAGGATCAGCGCAGGGGATCGCCTTGTGTCGTGGCCTTCGTCCGCTCGGGACGAAGGCTTTCTTGTTTCTGAAAGTTTCTTGTTTCTGAAAGGAGGACACATGGCGAAGGTCAAGACCGGACCGAAGACCAAGCGCAAGGGCGGTGGCATCCCCGCGAAGGCGAAGGCCGTCGAGGGGTTGCAGAGCCAGCTCGAGCGCTCGAACGCGATCATCGTGACGGAGTACCGCGGGCTCACGGTCGCCGAGCTGCAGGACCTGCGTCGGAAGCTGCGCCCGAAGGGCGTCGAGTACCACGTGGTCAAGAACAGCCTGTTCGGCCGCGCCGCCGAGAACAGCGGACGCGGAGCGCTCCGCTCGCTGCTGAGCGGCCCGACCGCCGTCGCGCTCGGTACGAGCGGCGAGGTCGAGCTCGCGAGAGGACTCATCGACGAGACGAGGACGTTCAAGGCGCTGAAGATCATCGGCGGGTTCCTTGGCGGACGGGCGATGAGCGCGGACGACGTGCAGTCGCTCGCGAGGCTTCCATCCAAGCTCCAGCTCCAGGCGACCCTCGTCGCCAGCCTGCTGGCACCGCTCTCGCAGACCGTCGCAGTACTGCAAGCCCCGCTCGCGCAACTCGTGCGGATCCTCGACGCGAAAGCCGAAGCCGCGTAAGCACGAAAGTCCAAAGGAGATGGAGACCCGTCAGGGTCCCGAAGGGAAACAAATGACAGTCGACACCGATACGCAGAAGTTCGAGAAGCTCGTCAAGGACATCGAGGGTCTGTCGATCCTCGAGATCGCGCACTTCGGCAAGTTCCTGCAGGAGCGCTGGGGCGTCTCCGCGGCCCCGGTCGCGGTCGCGGCGGCGGGCGCTGCGGCGGGCGGCGGTGCCGTGGCCGAGGCGGTCGAGGAGAAGACCGAGTTCACCGTCATCCTGAAGGAGGCCGGCGCCTCGAAGATCAACGTCATCAAGACCGTCCGCGAGATCACCGGTCTCGGCCTCAAGGAGGCGAAGGACCTGGTCGACGGCGCGCCCAAGCCGGTCAAGGAGAACATCGGCAAGGACGAGGCCGAGGCGATCAAGAAGAAGCTCGATGACGCCGGGGCGACGACCGAGCTGAGATAGCGAAAAGGCCTGATTTCAGGCCTCTTGCCGGGCCGCCGCATCCAGGTTCGGTATCGGCGGCCAACGCCTGCTTGCCTGCTGCTTGCAGGGCGCTAGAGTTTCCCGGCGGGACCGCCTCGGCGGGATCGCGAAAGGTGCCGGACCGGGACCACGCAACGGGCGGGGTCCCGGTCTTGGTTTTCCTGCCGCCCGGGGGCGACCCGGTCCCGATCAGCTACGCCAGGTAGGACCCCAGCGAGCGCTCGTCGAGGAAGCGAGCCCCGGCCTCGCGGCCGAGCAGCAGCCCGGTCTTCGCGAGCACCTCGGCCTCGGCCCCGGTCGCTGCGAGAGCGGAGACCAGAGTGAGATCCGAGTCAGCCGGCAGACCCGTCCGCGGATCGATCAAGTGGTGGAGCCGTTCGCCCCAGCGTCGCCCTCCCGTGCCGCTCGTGGCGGCGCCGAGGTCGCGCAGCAGCACGGTGGTGCCACCGAAGCCGACCGGCCAGCCCTCGCCATCAGGGCCACCCCCGCGGGCGCGCAGATCGCCGGCGAAGTTGGCGAGGGCGTTCGGCCCGATGCGCTCGACAGCCCGATCGGCGAGCCAGCCCTTCGCGATCCCTCCGAGGTCGACCGACGTCCCCGCACGCAGGCGCGCGCGGCCGGATGCGACCTCGAGCATGTCGGGGAGCGGGGGAGCGAGGACGATCTCGCCGGTCGGCGGCGTCTGGCCCGCGGCGAAGTCACGCGTGTAGCCGGCGGCGAGCAGCGCGGGCAGCACGCCGATGTGCACCAGTCCATCGCTGGCCGCATACGCGGCCAGCGACTGTTCCAGCAGCGCCTCGAGCTCCGGGCTCACCTCGATCCAGCGACCGGCGGCCGCGTTGAAGCGGGAGAGCTCGCTGTCGGGAGCGAAGCGGGTGAGGCGGTCATGCATCGCGTGGACCCAGTGACGCGCGCCGGCCAGGTCGGTCAGCCGGTCGGCCCGACCCGCGTAGAGCTCGCACTGGCCCCCCAGGGCCTCGAACCGGAGGGCTTCGGGCGCCGTCATCGCCGCCCACGCTAGCGTCGGCGCGGGCCGGCCATTTGACCGCTTTTCGGCCAGCATTTGTGGATTTCCGAGTGGGTTGCCCCCTTGACACCGGCGCGTCACAAGTCGAAACTCGACCGTTCCAGTTGACCGAGCCCCGACGTCGTCCTACGATGACGTCCTTGCCATCCGTCTATCCGCTGCGTTTCCGCATGCCCACACGCCATTAGCTCTGAGGAGGGCCCCGAATGTCCTTGACCCTCGACCGCCCTGCCGCGTCCCCGATCGAGCGCGAGCGCCGCAACTACGCGTCGCTCCCGGAGGTCCTGCCGCTCCCCAACCTCATCCAGACCCAGATCGACTCGTTCAAGTGGTTCTGCGAGGAGGGGTTGGGCGAGCTGTTCAAGGAGATCTCGCCGATCCAGGACTTCACCGGCAAGAACCTCGACCTGCGCTTCCTCGGAAGCGAGTTCCGTGAGCCGAAGTACTCCGAAGAGGAGTGCCGCACGCGCGACTTGACCTTCAGCAAGCCGCTCTGGGCGCGCGTCGAGCTCGTGAACAAGGAGACCGGTGAGGTCTCCGAGCAGGACGTCTTCCTGGGCGACTTCCCGTGGATGACCGACAAGGGCACGTTCGTGATCAATGGCGCGGAGCGCGTCGTCGTCTCGCAGCTCGTGCGGTCGCCGGGCGTGTACTTCACCGCCGTCGACGACCCGACGACGGGCCGTCAGCTCTTCTACGGCAAGCTCATCCCGAACCGCGGGGCCTGGCTCGAGTTCGAGACGTCGAACAAGGACGTCATCTCGGTGAAGGTGGACCGCAAGCGCAAGCTGCCGGTGACCACGCTCCTCCGCGCCATCGGGTACTCGACGAGCGAGGAGGTGAAGGCGCTCTTCTCGAGCGTCGACCTCGACCCCGAGCACCAGTACATCGCCTCGACCCTGGACAAGGATCCGACGCAGAACACGAACGAAGGTCTCGTCGAGGTCTACAAGCGCCTGCGGCCGGGCGACCCGCCCACGATCGACAACGCCCGCAACCTCGTGAACGCGCTGTTCTTCAACTTCCGGCGCTACGACCTCGCGAAGGTCGGACGCTACAAGCTGAACCGCAAGCTCGGCCTCGACCTCCCGATGGAGACGCGGACGCTCACGAACGACGACCTCGTGAAGATCGTCGTTCGGATCATCGAGCTGAACCGCGGCCTCGGAAAGGCGGACGACATCGACCACCTCGGCAATCGCCGGGTGCGCGCCGTCGGCGAGCTCATCCAGGGCCAGTTCCGCGTCGGTCTCCTCCGCATGGAGCGTGTGGTCCGCGAACGCATGTCGATCGTCGAGCCGGAGAAGGCGACACCGAAGGAGCTCATCAACATCCGTCCAGTCGTCGCCGCGATCAAGGAGTTCTTCGGCGGCTCGCAGCTCTCGCAGTTCATGCAGCAGACGAATCCGCTCGACGAGCTCACCCACAAGCGCCGCCTGTCGGCCTTGGGGCCGGGCGGCCTCTCGCGCGAGCGGGCCGGCTTCGACGTCCGTGACGTGCACTTCAGCCACTACGGCCGCATCTGCCCGATCGAGACGCCGGAAGGTCCGAACATCGGCCTCATCGGCTCGCTCGCGACGTACGGCCGCGTGAACCCGTACGGGTTCATCGAGTCGCCGTACCGCCGCATCGTGAAGGACGAGGACGGCAAGCCGCGCGTCTCCGACGAGATCGTCTACCTCACCGCCGACGAGCAGGAGCTCGCAACGGTCGTGCAGGCGAACGCGAGCCTCGACGACAAGGGCTACTTCCTCGATGAGCGCGTCCAGGTCCACCGTGGCGCCGAGTACCACGAGGCCCAGCCGTCGCAGGCCGAGTACATGGACGTGTCCCCGAAGCAGATCGTGTCCGTGTCAGCCGCGCTCATCCCGTTCCTCGAGCACGACGACGCGAACCGCGCCCTCATGGGCTCGAACATGCAGCGTCAGGCCGTCCCGGTCATCCGCCCGGAGTCGCCGATCATCGGCACCGGCATCGAGTACCGCGCGGCGAAGGACTCCGGCCAGGTCGTGGTCGCTCGCGCCGCGGGCACCGTCCGCTCGGTGTCGGCGACCGAGATCTGGGTCGAAGAGGACGAGGGCGACGCGTACCGCTACAAGCTCCAGAAGTTCGTCCGCACGAATCAGGGCACCTGCTACAACCAGCGTCCGATCGTGTCGGTCGGCGAGCGCGTGGCCGCCGATGCGGTCATCGCGGACTCGTACTCGACCGACCGAGGCGAGCTCGCGCTGGGCCAGAACATCCTCGTGGCGTTCATGCCCTGGGAAGGCGGGAACTACGAGGACGCGATCATCCTCTCGGAGCGGATCGTCCAGGACGACAAGTTCACCTCGATCCACGTCGAGAAGTACGAGGCCGAAGCCCGCGACACCAAGCTCGGCCCCGAAGAGATCACCCGTGACATCCCGAACGTCGGCGAGGAGGCCCTCGCCGACCTGGACGAGAACGGCATCGTCTACATCGGCGCCGAGGTCGGCCCGCAGGACATCCTCGTGGGCAAGATCACGCCGAAGGGCGAGACCGAGCTCACCGCCGAGGAGCGGCTGCTCCGCGCGATCTTCGGTGAGAAGGCCCGCGAAGTGAAGGACACCTCGCTGCGGCTCCCCTCCGGCGAGCACGGCAAGGTCGTAGACGTCGCCATCTTCTCGCGCGAGAACAACGACGAGCTCCTGCCGGGCGTGAACAAGCTCATCCGCATCGCCGTCGCGCAGAAGCGCAAGATCAGCGTCGGCGACAAGATGGCCGGCCGCCACGGCAACAAGGGCGTCATCGCGAAGATCCTCCCGGTCGAGGACATGCCGTTCCTTCCGGATGGCACACCCGTCGACATCGTGCTCAACCCGCTCGGCGTGCCGAGCCGGATGAACATCGGGCAGATCCTCGAGACCCATCTGGGCTGGGCCGCACAGGCGCTCGGGATCAAGGTCGCGACGCCCGTGTTCGACGGCGCGAAGGAAGCCGCGATCAAGGCCACCCTGCGCGACGCGGGTCTCCCGGAGAGCGGGAAGATCCAGCTCCGCGACGGGCGCGACGGCCGGGCGTTCCAGGAGGACGTCACGGTCGGCTACATCTACATGCTCAAGCTGCACCACCTCGTCGAGGACAAGATCCACGCGCGCTCGACGGGCCCGTACAGCCTCATCACCCAGCAGCCGCTCGGCGGCAAGGCGCAGTTCGGTGGCCAGCGGTTCGGCGAGATGGAGGTCTGGGCGCTCGAGGCCTACGGCGCGGCGTTCATCCTCCAGGAGCTCCTGACGGTGAAGTCCGATGACGTCATGGGCCGCGTCCAGACGTACGAGGCCATCGTGAAGGGCGAGGACATCCAGCCGCCGGGAGTGCCGGAAAGCTTCAAGGTCCTCATCAAGGAGCTCCAGTCGCTCGGCCTGTCGGTCGAGGTCTTGAACGAGAACGAAGAGGAGATCCGGTTCATCGAAGAGGCGAACGCCCTCGCGGCGCCGGACCTCGGGATCAACATCTCCGGCCTGGAGGCGGGTAACTAATGCTCGAAGTCAACGAGTTCAACGCCATCCGCATCTCGCTCGCGTCGCCGGACCAGATCCGGTCTTGGTCGAGCGGGGAAGACTGGGAGTGCTACTGCGGGAAGTACAAGCGCATCCGGTACAAGGGCATCATCTGCGACAAGTGCGGCGTCGAAGTGACGCGCGCGAAGGTGCGCCGCGAACGCATGGGGCACATCCAGCTCGCGTCGCCGGTGTCGCACATCTGGTTCTTCAAGGGCACGCCGAGCCGCCTCGGGATCCTCCTCGACATGTCCCCGCGCAACCTCGAGCGGATCCTGTACTTCGCGCTCTACGTCGTGACCCACATCGACGAACACCAGAAGGAGCGCGTCCTGCAGACGATCGAGGAGGAGGCGGAGGGCAAGATCCGCCGCCTCGAGCAGACGATCTCCGACCGCACCGGCGCCGTCGAGAGCCGGGCGAACGCGGAGATCATGCGCATCCGCACCTCGACCGAGCAGAAGGTCCGCCAGCAGGAGGAGGAGCTCGCCGCCGGGCTCGAGACCCTGACCCAGGCCGCGAGCCGGGTGAAGGAGTCCCTCGAGGAGTCGCTCCTCAAGCCCGCCCCGAAGGACATCGTCTTCAAGCCGACCGACCTCGTGCTCGTCGAGAAGGGCGAGAACGTCACCCGCTCGATGCTCACGCAGCTCCAGCGCGCCCTGCAGAAGGAGACCGACCGTCTCGTGAAGGCCGGCCGCGCCGGTGAGGCCGGGAGCCGCACCGAGGCCGACAAACGCATCGCGGACATCCGTGCCCGCGCCGATCAGGACCTTGGCGTCGTTCGCCAGGAGATCGCCCCCGACGTGCAGCACGTGCGCGACGACGCGAAGGGCAAGCGCGACGAGGTCGAGGCCATCAAGTGGATGCAGAACATGACCGAGACCGAGTACCGGCAGTACGCCGACAAGTACCGGTACTTCCGCGCGCAGATGGGCGCGGAGGCGGTCCTCGAGATCATCCGCCAACTCGACCTCGAGAAGCTCGCGCTGCAGCTGCAGAACGAGATGCGCTCGACGACGGGCCAGCGCCGCAAGAAGTCCATCAAGCGTCTGCGTCTCATCAAGGCGCTCCTCCGCTCGGGCGCGTCGCCGGAGTGGATGATCCTCACGATCCTCCCGGTGATCCCGCCGGACCTGCGCCCGATGGTGCAGCTCGACGGTGGCCGGTTCGCGACGAGCGACCTGAACGACCTCTACCGCCGCGTCATCAACCGGAACAACCGGCTGAAGCGGCTCCTCGAGCTCGGCGCGCCCGAGATCATCATCCGCAACGAGAAGCGGATGCTCCAGGAGGCGGTCGACGCCCTCATGGACAACGGCCGTCGCGGCCGCGCGATCTCCGGCACCGGCAACCACAAGCTGAAGAGCCTCTCGGACATGCTCCGCGGCAAACAGGGCCGGTTCCGTCAGAACCTCCTCGGCAAGCGCGTGGATTACTCCGGTCGGTCCGTCATCGTCGTCGGCAACGACCTCAAGCTGAACGAGTGCGGCCTGCCGAAGAAGATGGCCCTCGAGCTGTTCAAGCCCTTCGTCATGCGGCAGCTCGTCGAGCGCGGCCTCGCGCACAACATCAAGAGCGCGAAGCGGTACGTCGAGCGCGTGTCTCCCGAGGTGTGGGACGTCCTGGAGGAGGTCATCAAGGATCACCCGGTCCTCCTCAACCGCGCGCCCACCCTCCACCGTCTCGGCATCCAGGCGTTCATGCCCAAGCTCATCGAAGGCAACGCCATCCAGATCCACCCGCTCGTCTGCGAGGCCTTCGGCGCCGACTTCGATGGCGACCAGATGGCCGTCCACGTCCCGCTCTCCGCGGCGGCGCAGGCCGAGGCGAAGCACCTCATGCTCTCGAGCCGCAACATCCTGAAGCCGGCCGACGGCCAGCCCGTCGTGACGCCGCGCCAGGACATGGTCCTTGGCTGCTACTACCTGACCCTCGACTCGAAGCACAAGGACCTCAGGCCGCGCCTGTTCGCTGACTACGGCGAGGTCCAATCGGCGTTCGACCTGGGCGTCGTCGGCATGCACGACCCGGTCAAGTTCCCGCACGACGGCAAGATCATCGACACGACCGTCGGGCGGGTCATGTTCAACGCGGTCCTCCCCGAGGACCTGCGCTTCGTGAACAAGAACCTGCGCCGCGACGCGATCCGCGACATCGTCATCGCCGTCTTCGAGAAGCACGGCAACGACGTCACGGCGGACGTCGTGGACAAGATCAAGAAGATCGGCTTCTCCGCCGCGACCCACGCCGGCGTCTCGATCTCGATCGACGACGTCACGGTCCCCGAGCTCAAGGCCCGAACGATCGCGGCGACCGAGAAGAGGGTCGGCGAGATCGACCGTCAGTTCTCGCGCGGCCTCATCACCGAGGAAGAACGGTACGAGCAGACGGTGAAGCAATGGACCGAGACGACCGAAACGGTCGTGAGCGCGATGATGGACTCGCTCGACAAGCGTGGGTCCGTCTACATGATGGCCATGTCCGGTGCTCGTGGTAACCCTCGCCAGATGGGTCAGATCGGTGGCATGCGTGGTCTCATCGCGGACCCGCAGGGCCGGATCATCGACCTCCCGATCCGTTCGAACTTCCGCGAGGGCCTCACGGTCCTCGAATACTTCATCTCCACGCACGGTGGCCGGAAGGGTCTCGCTGACACGGCCATCCGCACCGCGGACTCCGGCTACCTCACGCGCCGCCTCGTCGACGTGGCGCAGGACGTCATCGTACGGATGGAGGACTGCGGAGACGAGGACGGCATCTTCGTCAACGCCGAGGAAGTCGGCATGATCGAGCCGTTCCCGGATCGTCTCTTCGGCCGCGTTGCGGCAATGGACGTCGACGATCCCAAGACCAAGCGGCGCATCGTGTCGAGCGGCGCGGACATCGACCGCGACACCGCGAAGGGGATCGCCGCCGCGGGCGTGAAGCGGATGCGGATCCGCTCGCCGCTGTCGTGCCACGCGAAGTACGGCATCTGCCGCGCCTGCTACGGCCGCTCGATGGCGACCGGCAAGCTCGTGGAATCGGGCGAGGCCGTCGGCATCATCGCCGCGCAGTCCATCGGCGAGCCCGGCACCCAGCTCAC
>Ga0315281_10015554_pt1 | contig 10198 bp, 12 predicted proteins | sample YL17G07_0_MG_FD_204540 | JGI IMG/M metagenome (GOLD analysis project Ga0315281, IMG submission 204540) | Sediment microbial communities from Yellowstone Lake, YNP, Wyoming, USA - YL17G07_0 | ecosystem: Environmental > Aquatic > Freshwater > Lake > Sediment | place: USA: Wyoming | collected...
AAACTACTTCAAAACGTCTCCAAAGAAACATCCTTTGGCAATTAGGAAAAGGAGAAGAGCAATTAGAATTAGCATCAATTAATGAAAAAGATAAGACTGAGGTAGCTTCTTATTCTTTTTCTATTTATCGAGTTAATGACTATGATTTAACCATACAGAGAAATGAAGCTGTGAACTTAGCAATAGAACATATCGGAATCCAGCGTAAATATAGCGATACCTTTTTTGATGGCAGGTTGGGCGATAAATTAGTAAAGATTGTCCCCTTTGAGCATCCTTTAACACTTCTTGATCTGCAATTTATAGAAAATGAACTCAAGGGAAGACCAAACGAAGAGCGGGATATAGTCGTAGTTTGCTTAGGGAAAGAGACGCGCGTTGATCCCTTTGTTGCTGAAATAAATAAAAAGCGTCCGGTTAATCGCTACAAAATAATTGAACTCAGGACTGATGAACGTTATGGTAAATTCTTTATTCATAACCCAGCCAAGGCCAGCGTAGATATAAAAAAGAAAGATGGCAAGGTATTTATCGAAATTAAAGATTTTATTTCACCTACTATAATAGAGCGATTTAAATCAGACGAAAATCTGTTTTCAGTAAAAATCAAAGATTTTCGCTCAATGATCGACACAGTGTTAATCGATACCGATTATGATGGAAAAACATTTAATATCTGTTATTCTGATGTTCCGGAGAAAAAGAAAGATTTGATAAAGGGAGTATATGAGTTGCCAGTCCCTAACAAGAAATCTTTTACAGTTGTTGTTAAAATTATTGATATGTTAGGTGAAGAAGTTATAGTTAGTAAAAATTTCTAAGGCAACTCTCTGAAAGATAGGGAGTTTTACCGCAAGGAGGTGTGATATGAATATTGTCGGGACACTTAAAACTTCAGAAATTGCTAGAGCGGAATCAAAGATTGTTGATGCGATGGATTATGAAGGTAAGGAGATAATTCAGCTTGAAAACGGACAGTGGTATTATCACCATGGGGATTTGATTCAGGCAGATGCCAACGGCGGGCCCATTATGGCTTTAATAAATCAGTTGAAAAGTCGACATAAATAAAAATGCCTCCATCTGTAATTAAAATAGGTCATTTTCAATTAACCGAGATAGGAATTCAGTTTTGGCTATTAATTACTGCAATTGTAGGTTTTTTTGCAACTTGTTGGCAATTGAGACAAGACTTAATATCTCGGAAGACTCAACTGTTACATGAAATGTATAATGAATTAAGACAATTGGATCTGAAGGCTATGGAGTTAGTCGAGAAAATAAAAGAAAGTAAGAGTAAAGACAATGAAGCAGAATACAAAGCAATAGTTACCGAGTATTTAAACTATTTAGAACATCTTTCATTGTTAATAAATACGGGACATATAGATGAAGATCTTGCTAAAAGAGCGTTTAGAAAAATCATTATAGAAGATGCACCACAAAATTTTGGTGAAGAGATAGATGATAATATATATAAAGAATATGCTGAGTTACGAAAAAGATGGATAAAAGATAAAAAGTAAATAATAAATATAAATAAAATGGGAACGCTTCTAATTTTTGAAAAATAGAAACGGTCCGAATTTTAGAGACATACCGAATTTTGTTTGAATATGATTGGAGAACTTTGGAGCGAATACGGCTGGATTGTTTTAGTAATAGTTTTAATCATTTTTAATATTTTGCTTTTTATTCCTACAGGTAACCGCATACATGGTTTCTACCGTGGAGTAAGCTTCAACCGAAAAGAAACATATGGAGATATTATTGGTGCATTAATTTTATTTGGTTGGTCGGTATATATTGTTTGGGTGCTCGTAAAGATGGTAATCAAAAAATTCTAAAAGAAGAATGAAAGGTTCGAGAATTCAGTGTCCCCAGAATTGCATGTCTAATAAAATACCATGGTAAAGAATTGTTTCTTGCATAACAGAAAAGAATGCTCTAAACGTTCATTTATTAATAAATATAAACTAAAAAAAGAGATTTTAATAGTTTATGGTTTTGATTGGGGATCCTCAACAGACACACCTTCCTTAATCTATGATTTTATCGATAAGAATATAAAGCCTATTGGGCTTAAATATGGAATGAATATTAAGTTTCAAAAGTTAAGTAGTAAAGAGGGTAGTATCTATTGTGGTATCTGCTATGCCATTCAAAAAGCAGACATAGCCATTTTTGATATAAGCACCCATAACATAAATGTAATTTTTGAGCTAGGATTAGCAATAGGTTCAGGAGTCTATGTTTATATTTTAAGATCCAGACATCAATCCCGTCTAAGAAACTTTCTTTCTGATCTAAGCGGTATTTTAGAGTATCGCTTTACCCGAAAAGGCGGAATTTTGATTTTTGATACTAATTTGGAAGAAAGGTTGAAATATAAAATTCGGTTAATTGCCAGAAGGAAACAAAAACATCCCGAAACCTATAAGAAAAAAATAGGGGTCGCCTCTAATTTTTGAAAAATAGACACGTGGGGCTGTCCGAGAATTCGTCCAAACCGGTATTTTTCAGCAAGACCAAATTTTTTCTCGTTGGGAGAAATTTTAATAATTCCGTTTCTGTGTACCAAAAGGCTATTATCGGACAGCCCCACGTCCCGATTTTTTACGAATATCTAAAAAAGAAAGTAATAATATAAAGATGACTAATATATCTGAATGGTTAGGTCCAACAGGAAAAATCTTCACCGTAGCATATGATTATTTTAAGCGAAAACCAAAATTTGAAGTTACACTTGATACTATAAATTTAAAAAAAAGTTCTGTTCTAACAATAGGAATTTGGGTAAAAAATCTAAGCTCCAAATCACACAATATAGTAAAGATTGAAGGGGAACATGAGGGATACCCTAATAATTTTAAGATCTCGATAGTCGACCGAAAGTATAGCCTTCCCATCCCTTTAGACCCTAACAAACCAGAAACAATTATTGTTTTTTTAGGACAATTTTTACATGGAGATCCCGACCCCAACTCTGATTGCAATATAACAATTAAGATATTCTCTAGACACCAAGGCAAGGAAGTAGAAGCAGGAAAATTAAGAATTACTTTAAAATAGAAGAATTAAGAAAATATAGATGCTTCTAATTTTTGAAAAACAGAAACGTCCCTGATTTTTGATAATATTATAAATAATGAGTACTTTATTACTTATAACAGGCGCAGGCGCTTCATTTGATAGTATAAATGAAGAGCTAGTACCTGATGAAACTGTTGTATTCCGACCACCTCTTACGGTTGACTTATTTCCTTTTCATTCCATTATCGGTGCTCCAATAGATCCTCACTCATTAGAATGTTTAAAATCTCATCCTATAGCTTCCCAAATTGGTTATAATTTATTCTTGCGTTTTCGTAACAAGAAGAATGAAATGAATCTAGAACAATATCTCGCTGAATTAAAAAATAGCAAAGTGAAGACGCAGAGGAGCCAATTTTGGGCTGTGCCATTGTATTTATTCGAATTATTTATGAATATAAGTCAAAATTATACCATTAGTAAAACGCCGGGATTACCTTCTAATTATAAATCGCTATTAGATAGATTAAATGAGAGTCACTATACGCAAACTATTTGGCTTAATCTTAATTACGATCTCTTAGCTGATTTTGCGATAAAGCATTCAGTAGTCAATAAGCTAGAAAATCTTAATGATTATATGCTTCTAGAAACTCCTGATAGTAAAAAAATAAAATACATAAAACCCCATGGTTCTATAGATTGGTTTAAGCAAATTAGCGATTCAAGAGTTTCTTTAGAGGATGTTAGACTTGGTAAAACTCCCAATGACTTTGAGAATCTCATGTCAGATGAAGTAGTTAAAGCAAAAGTTGATATAGAAGGTATTATAACAGCCCGTCCAAGTAATGGATACCCCGCAATCACAGCCCCTATCGGTGAGTATGTTTTCGTTTGTCGCAGACATATAGATGCAATAATTTTTGATTTACGAAACACAACAGACATGCTTTGTATCGGCTTTAGCGCATTAGATAAGGATATTTTAGAATTAATCAGAAACAACGTAGAAAAAATTACTAAATTAAAAATTGTCAATGGCAACAAAGAATCTGCTCAGCAAGCTTACGCACGTCTTAAAGAACATTGTGGCGATAAAATTTCTCTATCTGATGATTGTATCTTTGATGGCGGCTTTACCACATTTATTCAGAGTGGAATTAAAGAATTTCTTGAAATATAAATCATAAAAGAAATAAAGGGGACGGTTCTAATTTTGTGGCGGCCGCTTCTAATACTTTGCGCTTTGCGCAAAGTATTTCGCTAAACTAAAGCTTAAGGCGCTCAATTTTTGAAAAATAGAAACGTCCCTAAGTTTCGTCCCTAAGTTTTCCAAAGAAAGCATAAAGTGCATATCCCAAACGTTTCTCCAGAAATTATACAAGAAATTAGCGTAGCAATGAAGCGCCCGGAAGGGACGGTTTTTTTTCGCTATCATTTTGATGGTTTGTTTGACCCTGCATTGGGATGTGGAATACTGCTCGAAATTCTATCTGGAGCTATTTTTTTTAGATTAGAGCGAGATCAAAAACTGAATCTTCACTTTATTCATTCTGCTCCTGGCACTGGGACTCGCGTAGCAAGTGTAGATTTGAATCCACTTAAAGGTAGCACAGCAATCAATATTGTTTTGGTATGGTCGTCTGAAGAAACGCGTTTACACGTTGCTGATAGCAGTGATCCCAAAAGGAAAGTTGTTGGCGACGGGATACTTTCTGATAAACAGTTTAGAATAGGAACGGATGGGAAAGTTTATCAAATAGGAGATACGAATGTTAAAGTGATGGATACAAGTATCTATAAGGGAACGAAGCCAATATTACAATCGACTGCTATTGAAGCGTGGAATAACACTATTGAGGCAATAAAAATTTTGATGACGGGAAAATCTTCAGAGGGTTACATTTTTGAAGTGATATGCACAAATTTAATAATCGTAATGCTGGTTACAGGGTTTGAAACACATTGTAAACGTAGATTTCTTGAACTCGACGACGAGGGCATTGGAGCAGACTTTGATGTTTTAGTAACAAGTTTTTTATCCAAACCTGAACGTGATCGTGGAGAACAAACAGCAATTATCGAAGAAGCTACTACTGAAAATAAGACCCCACTTCTTAAGTTAGTAGAACAAGGACGAATAGATTTTCAAAATTACGATCGTTGTAAGACAGCTTTTAACAAAGGTTATGGAATAAAATTTGGTGAGGATTTAGGTGTTTCCAATTCGATTTTAGAGGATTTACAAAGAATAATAAGTTTTAGACATCGAATAGTTCATATAAATCCAATGCTTGGCATGCTTAATCAAGGAAAAGTCCCTCCAGAAGAACCAATTTTTCCTAAAAGAGATTATGCAGAAAAAGCTCTTAATGTTTTTGATAATTTTATACAAGCATTACATAAGTCAACCTTAAAGTTACGACCTGTGGAATAAGGGCCGCTTCTAATTTTTGAAAAATAGAAACGCACCTGATTTTTTCTTTTGTTTCATAAATATATAAATAAAAATGTTTTCAGAAGAAGAAATTAAAAAAATAATTGAAAATCCTCATGAGAGTCTTTCTGTTGAATTAAAAGATTGGCTAGATCCAGATACTCCTTCAGATCAAGCGAAAATCATTAAAGCAATACTTGCAATGCGGAATAACGATGGAGGATTATTGATTATAGGAATAAATAAAAATGGTCAATATAATTTTGAGCAGGCACCTGATAAGGTAGAGGAAATTTTCAACGTAGATAAAATGCAGGGATTAGTCACGAAATATGCTTCGGAATCATTTGAAATAGGTATTCACTATCCCGAAAAGGAACATAAAAAATTTGTAGCTATAGCTGTCCCTTCTGGAATAAAAACACCTGTTGTGATTAAAAGACCTCTAGTTGATAAGAGCAAAAATATTATAGAAAAAGACTGCACATTTGTTCGCTCTTTGGATTCAAATAATACACCTAGCACCACAAATATAACTTGTAATGACTGGCCAAGGTTAATCGAAAGGTGTTTTGATAATCGCGAAGCAGATATTGGAAATTTCTTGCGAAAACACTTATCGAATATTTCAAATCTACGCGAAATTTCAAATTTTTTTTCAAAAGAAAGTGAATACAAACAACAAACGATAGAAGAAGAAACATATAATTTTCTCGTGGATTCATTAAAACGTTATAATGAGATAGTAGTTGAGAGAAAAATAGAAATTCCCCCGCATGGAGCTATGGAAGTCGCAGCAATTATCAATGGGAATTTAAAAAGTTTTACAACGAATAGAGATTTTTTAAATTTAGTTCTTTCAAACAATCCTGATTATACAGGATGGCCTATTTGGGTTGATAGCAGAAATTTTTCTGACACTACTGCTAGGCCTTACGTTTTTAAAGGTTATTGGGAATCTTTTATTGCTCATTTAGGAAGCGGATTTAATGATGATGTTGATTTTTGGCGAATCAGCCCTTCGGGGCGACTTTATTTAAGGAGAGCTTTGCAAGATGACTTTGGAGGTAGCAAAACCGAACATACCTATTTAAAAACTGTTGATTTTGGGCTAGTTGTTCTGCGAGTGGCAGAAGCAATAGCAGTTGCGATTGCCTTTGCAAAAGCTATGGAATGTAATGAGGAGGCATCTATTTTCTTTGCATTCCGTTGGACAAAACTAAAAAATAGAGTTCTTAGTTCTTGGGCAAATCCCGCTAGGCACCTTTCCTATGATAGAAAAAGTATGCAGGATGAGGTTACGTCTTATATTGAAGTACCTATAAATGCACCGAAGTCTACTTTATACACTTACACACATGAAGTAAATAAGAGTATTTTTGAATTGTTTGATGGTTTTCAATTATCTGAAGAAGTAAGTAAGGATTTAGTCACAAAATTACTCGAAAGAAATTTGTAAAAATTCGACCGCTTCTAATTTTTGAAAAATAGAAATGTCCTCATCTTACACTAACGTAAGTAAATTTTATGGTGGATACAAATAATAAAATCTTTTATCATTTTCTTTCGTTTGAAGATGCATTATGTGACCTTAAGAACAAACTGATAAAAGTTAGCAAAATTAGAGACGTAAATGACCCTTTTGAATTTTTGCCATATTTAGGTAGAAAGGGTAAATATGGAAGAAAGCCATATTACGAATTAAAAAATAGAATATCAAAGAAATTTGGAATATTGTGTTTTTCAGGTGGTTGGCAAGAACCACTCTTGTGGGGGCATTACGCAGATAAACACAAAGGTGTCGCATTAGGGTTTAAAATAGTTAGTTGCGATCTTTTTAAGGTTGAGTATGTAAAAGAGAGACCCGTGATTGACCTAAACAACCCAAAAAATTGCGAGAAACTTTTGTTTACTAAATTACTGAAATATAAATATAAAAATTGGAGATATGAAAATGAATACAGGATTTTGGTTAATTTACGTGACTGTAATAAAATAGATAAGTGTTATTTTTTGCCCTTTGGTAGCAAGCTTGTTTTAAAAGAAATCATTTTGGGGTGCGAATGGGGAAAAAAGAAAGAAGTTAATGGTATCAAAGATTTATCAAATAAATATAAGGCTGATTTGATTGTTGGTAGAATGGCCTTCAGGGATTATAGAATTGTCAAAAATAAGAGTAAAACGTATGCGTTTTCGCTAGCATGTTCGGAACAGTGAAAATAGGGCCGCTTCTAATTTTTGAAAAATAGAAACGCCACCAAACTTATTATGAAATTCCTAGCTAAATTACTGATGCGAATAAAACAAGAATTACGGATAAAGACTATTAAAGATCTCAACATCATCAAAATTAATGATTCTTATTTAATTACTCTAAGGCAAGAATCAAAGCTGTACAGAAGGGTTAAAGGCGATCCTTTAGAATTTTGCTATAATGATACTACTTTCACAACTAAAGTTTTATCAGAGAATAGACATTTAGGTATGATTGGTATGAATTCCGGCAGTTCTTCTATGATTACTACAGTAAGAGGTGCCTTTGCGGAAACAAATAGGGAAGAGGGAAGAAAATTATATGAAGCCAGCGTTATAAAGCCTATCGACAGAATTATCGATTTAGATAGAGTCTGTGATGAACAAGGTATTGAGAGACAATATTTGCATATTTATGATACAGATGATGGGCGAGATCGTGAAAAGGAAAAAGAATTATTTAATCTTTATGGTAAAGAGATTCGTGAAAGACGTATTCATGGAATAAAATATCGCAGCCGAAGATCACCAGAAGACACATGCTATATGTTTTATGACACCATTCCTAATCTTAATGATTACTTTATTTATAGAGAGATTCCTGATGAAATGAATGGTACCGCTTCTAATTTTTGAAAAATAGTTTTTTTTACTGATTTAAACTCAAAATTAAGAAGGCAGTAAATATAGATAGGAGTTGATGACAATATGGATAAGCATAAAGTATTAGTATTTGGAGATAAGACTTTTGGGAAACATATTCTCAGTATAAGATCAGATATTTTTGATGTAACCTTTCAGCGCTTTCCCGAAGAATGGGGTAGTCATAAGAGAGCTGCTAATTATTCATTAATTATTCTAGATTACTGCGTTTTCGAGATGGGGGGTTCGATTCATCGAGAGGAACAGGAGATTTTTGAAAAAGAGCTTTTTGAGGCTTTAGACAAAGGTGCAACTATTTGTTTTTTACACTACGATGAAGAGGTGCCCAAGCTTGACCAATATAATTCTAAGCTAGATCATATGGATGAGGATTCCCTAAATAAACTTTTACAATGGCAGATAGGATTACGTTTTCTTTACCATTTATCTGTTAAGCCTTCCAAAATCGACCGGCCAATCCATTGGGGAAAACTTAAACGGACCGAGTTCAAGAATTATTTTGATAAATGGGGGTCCAGTAAAAATATTTTTAGTCATTATGGCGAAAGCAAGTTTGACGATATTATTTATCATGTTTCTGATTTGGCCTTAGGGTTCTTAGAGAATTTCAGCAAAGGCATGCTTATATATCTTCCTTGCCAGAGAAGCTTTTCTAATTTGGATGAGCTCGCAAATTTATTCAAGACTCTAATTGATAACTTAATTACTTATGTTACCAGAATACGTACTGAACTGCCGGATTTTGCAAAAGAACCATTTTTTGAGGAGGAGACAAAGATTTACTGTGAGCTTAAAGAAATGGAACAGAAAGTGCAAAACATAAAAGATGCTTTAAGGCCTTATTATACAGCCAAAGCATTGGCTTTCACTAGCGAATATGAACTTCAGAAATTAATTCCTAAATTTCTTAATGATGAATTCGAAATTCCCACCTTGCAAAATGAAACTTATAATGAAGACTTTTGGTTGCTTGATTCGGATAGCAAAAAGATAGCAATCTGTGAAACGAAAAGCTATGTAAAAGGCTTTAGTAAAAGTGGTGTTTACGATATATTTAATCATCGCGAACATTATAAACTGGACGAATCCTTCCCTGCAGTATTGTTTGTAAATGTAAACTTAAACGCTGCTGGTTGGAAACAAAAACTATCTCCTATTGCTCCGCAGGATTACCAAGTAGCAACATCAAATAATGTTTTAGTTGTGCGAATTGAGGACCTTCTTTTTATGTGGGATGCGTTTAAGAAAAATAAAATTACGAAGGAAGAAATTATAAAGATTTTAACTACCAATAAGGGCTGGTTATATTTTAAACTAGACCGCACATTTGAAATTAAACAATAAAAATATAATAAAGGGGACGTTTCTATTTATGCCTGCCCTAAATCCCAATTTCCTCAAAATCGGCTATGTTATTCTCGTATCTACTCGTAAATTCGCTATCGAGAAATTACAGCGTAAAGCGGGTTATAGTGAAAGTTCGATATGGTCTCATGTTGCAGGCAGTCTTGGTGGTCTAGATGCAATTGAAGCAAATATCCCGCGTTCTCGCGTTATAAATCTACAGAAAGAATACGTTGATAAAAACTAGGGGACGCTTCGGGGTTTTATGATAAATAGAAACGGTCCATAGTTTGTCGATTGGAGTAGAATCGAACATGTAGGCGAACATGGCGTAGAAGATTATGAAGTAGAATATGTTATATTGTTTGACAAATCTTTTGTTTGTAGGGGTAGAGATAATACCTATTGCGTATTTGGAGTTACAGAAGATGGAAGATATTTGTTTATAGTTTTAGCAATGAAAGATGG
>Ga0315281_10015555_pt1 | contig 10197 bp, 11 predicted proteins | sample YL17G07_0_MG_FD_204540 | JGI IMG/M metagenome (GOLD analysis project Ga0315281, IMG submission 204540) | Sediment microbial communities from Yellowstone Lake, YNP, Wyoming, USA - YL17G07_0 | ecosystem: Environmental > Aquatic > Freshwater > Lake > Sediment | place: USA: Wyoming | collected...
CGGATTCATTCCGCCATTCGATCGGGAAGACCGCGCGTATCAGGGCACGATGGGCGAGGGCGTGGCCGTCGACGCCGATGGAAACGTCTTCGCGGCCGAAGGGCCGAACTCGATCCAGCAGGCGGGCGGAGCGTTTACCAAATACTCGAAGAAATAGTCTTGAACTGCGGAGTGCGGATTGCGGAGTCCGGAATTATTTCGGATTGTGGAATGCGGAATGCGGATTAGATTCTGACTGAGCTCGTCAATCCGCACTCCGCAATCCGCACTCCGCAATGTTCACTGTCCGAGTCTCCTCTTCACCTCGTCGATCCAATGCTCGATGACGGCGATTGTCTGTACGTCCCCGGTGGCGGCGGCGGGTTCTTTGATCAGGAAGAAGCGGCCGTCGGCGGCGACGTCGTACGTGCGGCCGATCAGCACAGGCCGGCCGCTCTCCCGGCCGCCGAAATAGGGCTTGATGCTGAACAACTGCGTCGGCCGGCCGTACGTGAGTTCCTTGCCGGCGTCGCCTGACACCGGCACCGACATCATCATGTCGTCGGCCGAGACGTAGAACAACTCGCGCCCGTTGCGGGCCCACACGGCCCGAGAGCCGCCGCCGGTCGAGACCTGCCAGCGGCCGGCGTCCACTGACGGAAACGGACGCACGTAGATTTGTTGCCGGCCGGATTCGTCGGACTCGTACGCGAGCCATTTGCCGTTCGGCGAGACCTCGCCGTTGGTTTCCAGCTTCGGCGTCGCCACGAGCTGCGTCGGCGTGTGATCGCCGGAGAGCGGCATGGCCTTCACGTTGTAGTCTGGTTCCTGAGCGGAGTAGACGAGGACCTTCCCGTCCGGAGACACCGACGTCGGCAGCATTTGCGCCGTCGCCTCTTCGCCCAGCTTTTCCGAGGCCCCGGTGCCGTCCGCGGCGCGCCGCAGCAGGACCGCGCGCGCTCCCTCGGTCGACGTATAGAAGAGCGAGCGGCCGTCGGCCGCCCACGTCGGCCCTCGCTTCTCGGTCGTGTCTCCTTCGAGCGTCAAGCGGCTCAAGATGTCGTGCTCGAGATCCCAGGTCCAGATGTCGCGGTGGTCGTCTTGTGCATCGAGCGCGACCTTCTTGCCGCTGGGCGAGATGCGCGGGTAGATGTATTCGCGCGGCTCGGCCGGTATCGGCTGCTCGCGGCCCTGTCTGTCCGCCCACACGAGCGTTCGGTGCACGAGGTTGGACTGCGCGGCCGCCGGAAAGTACGCGATTCGACCGTCGCGGGACACGCTGTACTGTCCCGGACCGGCGCCCGTCGCTGTCGTGGTCACGCCCACGATCAATGGAACCGCGTCGCCCGAGCGCTCCGCTCGACGCGCATCGAAGCGGGCGCCGAACAGCGTGCCGTCGCGCATGTACACGAGGTGTCCCGTCGGCAGCACCCGGCCGTCGTAGCCGCCCTGCACGACGACGCGCCGCTCGCCGCCCGTCACCGGCTGGACGACGATGTCGCCCTGGTTCCAGTTGCGTGCGCTCTTCTTCTCGAGGCCGAACAGCAGCGTGCGGCCGTCGTCGAGCAGCTGCGGGCCCGCAGCGTTCCCCTCGTCGCCCTGCAGCGTGACCAGTTGCCGGGGCGTGCCTCCGCCCTGGGGAACCGAGACCACGCCTCCCGGTCCCTGCCCGATCACGATGACGTCGTCCTGCCAGCTGGCGCCGAACGGGAAGCCGAGCGAGGCCAGCACCATCGACGCTCCGCCCGTCACCGGAATCTTCTTGAGGGTGGCCGGCGTCAGTGCCGGCGCCTTTGCGCCCGCATCGGCGCCGGGTTGTCCGCCCTGAGCCGCTCGCCCGCCTCGTGCCCCGCGGCCGCTGCCGGCCGCCGGCGTGTTCCCTCCCTCGACGGGAACGAAGTACGCAATCCACTGTCCGTCCGGCGAGACGACGGGATCGATCGGAGGATCGTCCCCTGCATCGTCAGCGGCGTCGTCATCGTCGCTGGCGACGTCATCATCGAGGCACCTGGCGTGCTGGCGGTCGCGGCGCCGGCCACGATCTTCGCGAGGCCGAAGTCGAGGAGCTTGATCCCCGCCGCCGTGAGCATCACGTTGCCGGGTTTCAAGTCGCGGTGGAGGATGCCCTGACGGTGCGCGGCGTTCAGCGCGCTCGCGATTTGAATGGCCCACGGCAGCGCCTGCTCGACCGGAATCGGCCCCTTGGCGATACGCGCCGCCAGCGTCTCGCCCTCGAGGTACTCCATGACGAGAAACGCCGTCTGATCCTGCTCGCCGACGTCGAACAGCGTGCAGATGTTGGCGTGGCTCAGCTGGGAGATGGCGCGCGCCTCGCGCTCGAAGCGCTCGCGCAGGTCAGGCGCGGCGGCGATGTGGGGCGGCAGCGTCTTGACGGCGACGATGCGGTCGAGGCGAGTGTCTTTGGCCTTGTAGACTTCGCCCATCCCCCCGGCGCCGATGGCGCCCTGGATTTCGTACGGGCCGAGGCGCGTGCCGGCGGTTAGGGACATCGGAGAGCGATTCTAGCGGTTGAAGGCTGCCGGCCAAACAAAAAACTGCCAACCACGAAGCACGACGACACGAAGACGCACGAAGAAGGCACATGGTACGTGGCGTCCGGCTTTAGCCGGACCACCGATTCACTCGACCTGCGGCGGCGGCCGAAACACGTACACGAGTAAGCCACCAAGCGCCAGGGCCAGGCATGCCTCGAGCCGCCTGAGCGACGATCCGACGCTCGCCCACCAGTCCAGGACCACGAGCGAGCGCGCGACGCCGAACCACGGCGTCGACAGTCCCGCGATGATCACGAGTACGCCGAGCACGCGGAGCGTCCGCGGTGCCCGCGATGCCGGAGCCGCGAGCACGAAGACCAGCCCTATGGCGATTCGTAGAGCGGCGATCGCATAGAGGCCGCCGGGCGTGATCACCGCGCGCCCCACGGAGAGGACCACATCGGGCGCCGCAACGCCGACCGCACCCACGAGGATGACGATTACGCCGATGACGAGCGCGGTCAATCGCATCGTGAGTCCTTTCCCCAATCCCTAATCCCTAATCCCTAATCCCTAATCCCTAATCCCTAATCCCTAATCCCTACTCCCTACTCCCTTCTTGAGCTCCAGCTTCGCAATCGCCTCGCGGTGCACTTCGTCGGGACCATCGGCGAGCCGGATCGTGCGCGAGTGCGCCCACATTGCCGCCAGCGGGAAGTCGTCGCAGACGCCGGCCGCTCCGTGCGCCTGGACGGCTCGGTCGAGCACGCCGAGCGCCATGCGCGGGACGACGACCTTGACCATCGCCAGCTCGCCGCGCGCGGCCTTGTTCCCCACCGTGTCCATCAGGTACGCCGCGTTCATCGTCAGCAGTCGCGCCTGCTCGATTTCCATGCGCGACTCGGCGATGTCGGCGCGGATCGTCCCCTGCTCCGCCAGCGTCTTGCCGAACGCGACGCGCTTCTTGACGCGGTCGCACATCAGCTCGAGCGCGCGCTCGGCGACGCCGATGAGCCGCATGCAGTGATGGATGCGCCCCGGTCCAAGACGTCCCTGCGCGATCTCGAAGCCGCGCCCTTCACCGAGCAGCATGTTGGACGCCGGGACGCGCACGTTCTCGAACGTGATCTCCCCATGCCCGTGCGGCGCATCGTCGTACCCGTAGACCGGGAGCATGCGGCGGATCGTCACGCCCGGCGCGTCCATCGGCACGAGGATCATCGACTGCTGCTGATGCTTCGGCGCGGATAGATCCGACTTGCCCATGAAGATCGCGATCGTGCAGCGCGGGTCACCGGCGCCGGAAATCCACCACTTGCGGCCGTTGATGACGTAGTCGTTGTTCGAGCGCTCAATGCGCGACTGGATGTTGGTTGCGTCCGATGACGCGACGTCGGGCTCGGTCATCGCGAAGCACGAGCGGATCTTGCCCGCGAGCAGCGGGTCGAGCCACTGCTTGCGCTGCGCCTCGCTGCCGTAGCGGACGAGCACTTCCATGTTGCCGGTGTCTGGCGCCGAGCAGTTGAAGACCTCGGGGCCGAAGCCAGGCACGCGGCCCATGATTTCGCAGAGCGGCGCGTACTCCACGTTCGTCAGCCCCGCGCCGTACTCGCTCTCTGGCAGAAACAGATTCCACAACCCGGCGGCGCGCGCCTTCGGTTTCAACTCTTCGACGATTGCCGTCGGCTGCCAGCGGTCGCCGTCGGCGATCTGCCGGTGGAACGTGGCTTCATTCGGGTAGACGTGCTCGCGCATGAACGCGGTCAGGCGCTGCTGCAGGTCGATGACTTTGTCGGAATGGTCGAAGCGCATGCCGCGCATGATAGTGTAAACGCCGCCGCTTTCGTAGTGCAGCCCTTCAGGGCTGCTGTCTGTCGTGGCGACATGGCAGGCCTGAAGGCCTGCACTACCTGATGGATCAAGACACCAATACGGTTCGTCCCGGCGAACAGCTTGATTGGACGCGGCTCGGCGCGTGGCTGCGCGAGCGCCTGCCGGCGTGCGGCGTGGCGGGGCTGGACGTCAGCGTCGAGCTCGAAGTGGCGCAGTTCCCAGGGGGCCATTCGAACCTCACGTATCTTGTCCGGTTTGGCGACGTGGAGATCGTCGTGCGGCGCCCGCCCTTCGGCCCGGTCCCGCCGACCGCTCACGACATGGCGCGCGAGTTCCGCTGGCTCTCGGCGATGCATCGCGTCTTTCCGCTGGCGCCGCGGCCCTATCTCCTGTGCGAAGACCTGGACGTCGTCGGCTCGGTGTTTTACGCGATGGAACGGCGGCGGGGGCTCGTGGTGCGGACCGAGGAACCGCCGGCACTCGCGAACCCGAGCGCTCGCCGGCGCCTGAGCGCGGCGATGATCGACACCCTGGCCGATCTCCACGCGATTGATGTCACCGCGCAAGGATTGAACACACTCGGAAAACCGGCCGGCTTCGTCGAGCGCCAGGTGCGCGGGTGGTCCGAGCGCTGGGCCCGATCGCAGACGACCCCGCTGCCCGAGATGGACGCGCTGGCGGTCTTTCTGCGCGAGCATCTGCCCGGCGATCCCGCGAAGCCGTCGGTCGTCCACGGCGACTTCAAGCTCGACAACGTCATGCTCGATCCCGACGATGTCGGACGGATCGTCGCCGTGTTCGACTGGGAGATGAGCGCGCTCGGCGATCCGCTGGTGGATCTCGGCATCGTGCTGACGTACTGGTCGCCCACCGCGCCGCCCGAGCAGCGCGACGCGCTCACAACGATCACCGATCGTCCGGGCTTCTTCACGCGCGAGGAGATCCTCGACCGCTACGCCGCCCGCTCGGGGCGCGATCTCTCCGGCATCCGCTACTACGAGATTTTCGCGGTCTTCAAGATCGCCGTCGTCATCCAGCAGATCTACTATCGCTACGCGCAGGGGCAGACCACCGATCGCCGTTTCGCCACGTTCGACACGCGCGTGGCCTATCTGGCGCGGCATGCGGCACGCCTCGCGGAGAACCCTTGATGAAACCTCGATTCCTGATTGCGTTGCTCGTGTTCGTGCAGGCTCTCATCCTCGTGTCAGCGCAAGGCAAGACGACGCTCGACGGGATCTACACCGAGGCGCAAGCGAAGCGCGGCGAGACGATCTACGCCGACTCGTGCGCGAGCTGCCACGGGCCGGATCTCTCCGGCGGCGGCCAGACGCCCGGCCTCGCGGGCAAGGAATTCAACATGGACTGGAACGACCTGTCGATGGGCGACCTCTTCGACCGGACGCGCGCGACGATGCCCGCGGACAAGCCCGGCACGATGCAGCCGGAACCGACGGCCGACGTAATCGCGTTCCTGCTGCAGAAGGGTAACTTCCCCGCCGGTCAGGCCGAGCTACCAGCCGACGTCGCTGCGCTCAAGGCGATCAAATTCGTCTCGCCCAAACCGTGATCTACACGGTCGCGTGCTTAATTACGTATATACTAAATAGGTGTTCGAGTGGGATCCGCGGAAGGCGACGGCCAACGCGGACAAACACGGCGTGTCGTTCGAGGAAGCCGTCACCATCTTCCTCGACGCCGACGCCCTGGACGGCCCCGACCTCCAGCACTCGACCCGTGAGCCGCGCTTTCGGCGTTTGGGCCGGTCAGCCGACGGGCGCATTCTGATGGTGGTGTACACGCAGAGGAGAGCAGGCCATGCGGAAACGATCCGCCTCATCAGCGCACGCCGCGCGAGTCGCCAGGAGCGCGCCGCGTACCAGAAAAGCCCCGAGGATTGATTTCTCGGATGTTCCGGATTCGTCGCCGGCGCAACTATGCGCGATGCGTCGCGTGGGCAGGCCACCGCTCGGTGATCGGCCCCGTCAGCTGATCGCGATTCGCGTGGACCCCGGGGTGCTCGAAGAGTTCCGCAAGGAAGCGCGGCGTCGTCGCGTCGGCTACCAGAGCCTCATCAACGAGGCATTGGCCGAACACATTCGGAAGGACGTCGCGTAGGATCGCGCGGCGCTCCACGTATAATCCTCACAAATTGGCCCTGCCCCCCGGTACGCGCCTTGGCGTCTACGAAGTCACCACGCAGATCGGCGAAGGGGGGATGGGACAGGTCTATCGGGCGACCGACACGAAGCTGAAGCGCCAGGTCGCCATCAAGATCCTGCCGCCTTCACTGGCGGCTGATCCCGACCGGCTCGCGCGTTTTCAGCGCGAGGCGGAAGTGCTCGCGTCTCTGAACCATCCGAACATCGCGCACATCTATGGGCTGGAGAGGCAGGAGGGGCAGGAAGGGACGGCCGGACCGGCGACGTCGTTCATCGTCATGGAACTTGTCGAGGGCTTTGACCTCTCGGAGCGGATCGGGCGTGGAGCGATCCCGATCGACGAGGCGCTACCGATCGCCAAGCAGATCGCGGACGCGCTCGAAGCGGCGCACGAGCAGGGGATCATTCATCGCGATTTGAAGCCCGCCAACATCAAGGTCCGCGCCGACGGCACGGTGAAGGTGCTGGACTTCGGGCTCGCAAAGGCGATGGGTCCGGCTGAAGCCGGACACCACGACGATCCACGTGGCGTCCGCCTTCAGGCGGACCTGACCCGCTCGCCGACGATCACCACACCGGCGATGACGCAGGCGGGGATGATTCTCGGCACCGCGGCGTACATGAGTCCGGAACAGGCGCGCGGCCTCACCGTGGACAAGCGCGCGGACCTGTGGGCCTTCGGCGTGGTGCTGTGGGAGATGCTGACCGGGACGCGCCTGTTCGAGGGGTCGACGGTCTCCGATACGCTCGCATCCGTGCTGAAGACCGAGCCGGATTGGAACGCGCTCGCGCCCACGACGCCTGCCGCGATTCGACGCCTGTTGCGCCGCTGCCTGGAGAAGGATCGCAGGCGGCGAATCGCTGACGCTGCAGACGCGCGGCTGGAGATCGAGGACGCGTTGACCGCGCCGGCGGCCGTCGATGGCGCGTCAGTCACGTCAGCGGCGTCGGGCGGACGGCTGGCCTGGATGGCCGCACTCAGCGTCGTGGCGGTGGTGATCGTCGCGCTCGCCGTTCCCGCAGTGCGGTATCTGCGCGAAGCACCGCCGTCGCCGCTGCCCGAGACGCGGGTCGACATCGTCACGCCCGCCACCGACAGTCCCGCTGCCTTTGCCCTCTCGCCCGACGGCCGGCAGATCGTATTCGTGGCGTCCGGCGACGGCGCCCCGCGACTCTGGGTGCGGTCGCTGGCGACGACGACGGCGCAGCCGCTGGCGGGCACCGAAGGCGCGCAGTTTCCCTTCTGGTCGCCCGACAGCCGATCCGTCGGTTTCTTTGCCGAGGGCAAGCTGAAACGGTTCGACCTCGGCGGCGGCGCGCCGCAAACCGTCGCCCCGGCACCCAACGCTCGCGGCGGGACCTGGAATGCCGACGGCTTCATCTTGTTCAACCCCAGCAACGCAAGCCCGCTGTTTCGCGTGCCGGCGTCGGGAGGCCAGCCCGTCGCGGTGACAAAGCTCGACCGGCAGCAAAGCGGCCACCGGTTTCCGTCTTTCCTGCCCGATGGCCGGCACTTCCTGTTCTACGCGCAAGGGGCGCCGGACACCGCGGGAATCTACCTGGGGTCGCTCGACGCGCCAGGCACGCACCGGTTGACCCTGGCTGACACGGGGGGAGGCGTGTACCTGTCGCCGGGATGGCTCCTGTGGATACGCGCTCAGACGCTCGTGGCGCGGCGCCTGAACCTGAACGGTCCGGCGCTCACCGGCGACCCGGTGATCCTGGCCGATCGAGTCGTGGTCGATACGACGTTCAATGTCGCCGCGCTCTCGGCCTCGCCGGACGGGCCAGTGGCGTATCGGACAGGCGGGGCCACCCGGCGCCAACTGATCTGGGCCGACCGTTCAGGCACGGCGCTCGGCCCGCTTGGCGCGCCGGACGAGACTGGTATGCTCGACCTAACCGTATCGCCCGATGGCCACCGGGTGGCGGTGTCTCGCAGCGTGCAGGGCAACTGGGACATCTGGCTGCTGGACGGCCCTCGCATGAGCCGGTTCACGTTCGATGCGGAATCGGACCGCTATCCCGTCTGGTCTCCCGACGGCCGCCGGATCGTGTTCGCCTCAGCTCGGAAGGGGCATCGCGACCTCTATCAGGGGTCGTCCAGCCGCGCCGGCGAAGGCCTGCTCCTGGCATCCGCGCAGGACAAGGTCCCCAGCGACTGGTCCGCCGACGGGCGGTTCGTGCTCTATATGAGCCGCGACCCGCAAACGGACTGGGACCTCTGGGTGCTCCCGATGGAGGGCGATCGCACGTCGTGGGTGTTCCTGAAGACCCCCTTCCGTGAAAGCGCTGGCACGTTCTCACCGGACGGGCGTTGGGTCGCCTACATGTCCGACGAATCGGGGCGCATGGAAATCTACGTCCGGCCGTTCGCGGCGCCCGCGGACGGCGCGGCCCTTCAACCTCGCTCAGGACAGGCCGCCACCGCTGTGCAACGTAGTGTCCGGCTTCAGCCGGACCCGGCTGGGGGGCAGTGGCAAGTGTCGACGGCGGGCGGCATCCATCCGCGATGGGGGCGCGACGGGAAGGAGCTGTACTACCTCAACCCGGCGGGCGCGATGATGGCGGCGCCGATCGCGGTCACCGGTTCGACGCTGGCGCCGGGCACGCCGGTGGCACTGTTTCCCACGCGAATCGTTGGCGGCGGCGCGGAAAATAGCCCGGGTCCGCAATACGACGTGACCCGCGACGGGCGCTTTCTTATCAACACGCTGCTGGACGAAGCGTCCGCGCCGATCACGCTGCTGCAGAACTGGCATCCCGAGGCGAACACGAAGAGATGATGAATCGCTGACAGACCCGTTGCGCGATCCGTCTAGAATGCATGTGGGGAGTGTTAGGCATGCTCATCGAACAGGAGGATCAGGTGGCCGTTGCGGCGATACGAAGCGCCGTGCCGGCGCTCGTCGCGGTCTACCGGTTCGGATCGTCCGTCAGCGGTGAGCAGCGTCCCGGAAGCGACGTCGATCTGGCCGTTCTCACGGCAACCTCCCTCGATCCCTTGCTTCGCTTCGACCTTCAGGAACGCCTGGCGTCGGCGTTGCACAAGAGCGTCGACCTCGTCGACCTGCGCGTCGCATCTCCCGTGATGGCGATTCAGATCATCGGCAAGGGACGAGTGCTCCTGGACAACGATGCCTCGGCCCGAGGGCGCTTCGAGGATCTGACCTATGGCGTCTATGCCCGGCTCAACGAGGAGCGACGTGGCATTCTCCAGCGCGTGGCCGCTGAAGGCACGGTGTATGGCCGATGACGTCCTGCTGCTCGAGGCCGCCGGCCGCCTTGACGCATCCCTCGCGGTTCGCCTCAAGAAGATGGTGGGCTTCCGCAACGTGGCCGTCCACGACTATCCCAAACTGAATCTCGATATTGTCCGGCACATTTTCGTGGAACGCCTGGACGATTTCCTGGAGTTCACGCGCGTGCTGCTGCGCGAATGACGCCACGCCCAGCGGCGGGACGCGAGAGTAATTGGCGGGTCGGCCCCTGCGCACCCAGGCGCTACACCGACCTGAACACGGCTCCAAACTGAGAAGTTAGAGCGGTTTCCACATCGTTGTAGTGCGGACCTTTAGGTCCGCCCCGACGGCAGGCCTTCAGAGCCTGTGAATAAATCGACCGACTCCGGGTGACCCCTTGCGACCCGATCACGTTCGTACTACGCTGCGCGCATGAGCGACCTGTTGCCGAATCTCCCGGATGTGCCGCCGTCGCCCGACACGAAG
>Ga0315281_10015556_pt1 | contig 10195 bp, 7 predicted proteins | sample YL17G07_0_MG_FD_204540 | JGI IMG/M metagenome (GOLD analysis project Ga0315281, IMG submission 204540) | Sediment microbial communities from Yellowstone Lake, YNP, Wyoming, USA - YL17G07_0 | ecosystem: Environmental > Aquatic > Freshwater > Lake > Sediment | place: USA: Wyoming | collected...
GTATATCAACCGCTTGAGCGCGGCGTCGGTGATCCAGAGCAGTTCCGGAATGTTCCCCGCGAGCTGGCGGAACAACTCCTCGCTGTTGCGCAACGCCACCTCGCCGAGGCGGTGTTCGCGACGCACCGCCGCTTCGCGCAGCTCGCGCTGCACCGCGGGCACGAGGCGGGCCAGTTTGCCCTTGATCAGATAATCCCTCGCCCCGGCCTTCATCGCTTCGACTGCCGTATCCTCGCCGATGTTTCCGGATACGATGATGAAAGGCAGATCGCAGCCGCGATTCGTCATGACCTCCAGCGCGCGCAAACCCGAGAACCGGGGCATGCTGTAATCGGCGATGACGATGTCCCAGCTCGGGCCCTCGAGCGCCGCCACCATATCCTCCTCGGACTCCACGCGCGTGTGATCCACCCGATAGCCGCCGCGCTCGAGCTCGGCCAGCAACAGCAGCATGTCGTCTTCGGAATCCTCGACGATCAGTGCCCGAAGGGGAGTCGATGGGGCGTTCATTTGCGCAGGTACGGATCCAGGTTGAGGTTGAGCCAGTATTGCAACATGCGCGAAACGGCTTCCCGGTACTGCTCGGCGGCCACCGGCTTCACGACATAACTGTTTGCACCCAGCTGATTGCATCGGCGCACGTCCCGCCCGTCGGAGGAAGAGCTGAACACCACTACCGGCAGCGGCCGCGTGCGGGGGTCCGCCCGCAGGCGGGCGATGACGCCGAATCCGTCGACCCGCGGCAGCTTCAGGTCCAGGATCACGAACCGCGGCATCCTCGCCCCCACCGGACCATCCGCGGCAAACAGGTAGTCCAGTGCCTCGACTCCGTCGCGAGCGACGGCGATGGAAGCGTTTCCCTTGCATGTTTGCATCGCCCGCAGCGCGAGCGTTTCCTCGTCCGGATTGTCCTCGACGAGCAGAATTAGCTTTTGAACGGCCATGTTTGTTTCCGGTAATCAAAGCACCCTGACGCGCCAGCCAGAGCCGGGTGGGTCTTCGGCCGCATGCCGCCTCGGTAAGGGTATCGGCCGCGCCTCGGGAAACTTTAGGCGGGAAAGAAAAAGGCCCCTGCAGCGCGGAAACGTCACGCTTGCCGGGTCGCTCTGACCGTTCTTTATTGCGTGTAAAGATCAATCGGTGCCTGCCGTTAACTTCCTTGAATTCGACAGGTGTAATTTTTGGAGCACACGGTATGACCGCTCGGCTTGCACTGGTGGCGTTATTGTTGGTCTCGGGCCTGCCGCGTGCGGCAGCGGGCGATATCAGCGCGGGTGGCAAGAGCGCGGTCGGAAAGGTCGAGCGCGTGTTCGTGCGGGCTGCCGGACAGGTCTACCTCGACAGCGCTTTCCGGGCAGCCGGTGAAGGACAGGATCTCTGGGCCGACGTGCGCTTTGCCGAGCCTCTGGAAGACGGCAGGCAGACGGTCACCGCGCTGATTCCGGATGGGAGCAATCTCGAGCGCAGCGACCTGGCCGAAGTGCGCTTTGCCCACCGAACCGGTATGCGGGTCGGACCGATGCGTGAAATGGACCGTGTTATTGCGCTGACCGCGAAATATTACAGCAGCGCCGCCATGAACTATGGCAGAGCGAGGCCGGAACGGCCGGGGACACTTGCCTCCGGACTTTTCCAGAGCAAGAAAGATTGATTCACGTGTCAGGGTCCGCTCAGCGCACAACTTATGAGACCTACACGCAGACGCCTTGGGAAGCTCTGATTAACGTCATGCCCGCGAAAGCGGGCATCCAGCAGCTGCTGTAATTCCTGGATTCCCGCTTGCGCGGGAACGACAAAATCCGGGTTTTTCAGAGGTTCCCTTGCCCGGACTTTTCCTAATTTTCCCGTTTTCAAAGCCGTTAACTCCATCGGGATCGAGATGAGACCGGCGCCATGCTGCATGAGGCGTTCAGGCAACTCGACTAGAAAAAGGCCGGCCGCCCCATCAGTGCGCCGAAGCAGGAGTAGTCATGGACATATTCAAACGACGCACGAAACTCGCCGCGCTCACCGCACTCGTACTTGGCGGCTGCGCGTCCCCTTACTGGCAGCAGGATCCCGCATGGGCGGGCTACAAGCCGACGCAGATTTCGGTAGTCGAGAAAGACGACCCGAGCCAGTTCTGCAGCGCCGCTCCGCAGTCGGTGTGGGGCTGCGCCGTCAGGCAGCGCGAGATGAACCATTGCATCGTGTTCATAAAAGCCAGTCTGCCCTACGAAGCATACGGCTGCACCATGACACACGAGGTCAGGCACTGCTTCGGCGAGCAGCACGACGCTTTCAATGCGCTGCCTCACTACGCCATCGACTGCGGCAACGGCGAGATCTATACGGCATCGGCGCAGGCCGGCCGATAACTGGCGCCCCTCCTCGGTACGCGGGCATGATGCCTAAACTTTCGGCCCTGAAGGCCGATAGCCTTGTAAACCATCCTGGACGCGGCGAACGAGAAGCCCGGCGGAAGAAATGCCGGCCGCCCCGTCAGGGTACCGAAACGGGGAGAATCATGAACCTATCCAAGACATGCATCACGCTCGCGGCGCTCGCTCTCTCGGGCTGTGCTTCGCCCCCCTGGCAGCAGCATCCCGGGTGGGTCGGCTTCAAGCCAACGCTGATTTCGGTGATCGAAAAAGACAACTTGGGCGCGTTCTGCGCCGACAATCGCTCGATTCTTGGATGCGCGGTGCGCCTGCGCGAGACGAATCAGTGCATCGTGTTCGTGAAAACCGGTCTGCCCCATGAAACGCAGGGATGCATCGTGACGCACGAGACCAAACACTGCTTCGGCAATGTACTCGAGGCCGCCGCTGCAAGGACCCACTATGCGGCAGACTGCGGCATCGGCGTGGCCTCAGCGGCGTCGGTGCGGACCGGCGAATGACCGGGGCAATCGCACTTGTGTCGTAGCCTTTTGCCTCGGTCCCCCGTCGTTGCCGCTTTTTTCCGCCCAAATCCGGAACGCTGAGCAGAGCTCGAAAAGGACGCTGCGCGGGCCGACCCGATAGCCAATTCGGGGGCGGCTTTTGCGGCTGCGTGCGCCCTGCGCAACCCGGCCAGGCGCGCCGGTGCGGGGGGAAACGGCATGGCCGCGCGAGGCAGCAGGCGCCCAGTCGGCCAAAACCCGGATAAGCCGGCAAATACCGGTCCAAATCCCCGCATTCGATGGGGCCGCTCGGGCGAATAATCGCCTCCATAACGCCCCCAGTGAGGCCGCCATGAATGCCCCCGCGCCATCGAAGATCGCGCTCGCCTACGACAGCGAGTGGAAAGATCCCGAATCAACCGGCGAACTCGCCGCCATCGGCGATGCCGTCCTGCGCGCCGAGGCCGAACAGAAAGCCGGCCTCATCGCGCAAGGACGCGCCGAAGCCGACGCGCGGGCGCTCGCCGCCGCCGAAGCCAGGGCCCGTGCCGAGGCCGAAGCACGAACGGCCGCCGAGGCCCGGACCCGGGCCGACGCCGAGGCCGAGACCGTGGCCCGAGCGCGGTCACAGGCCGAGCAGCGCGCAATCGAGATGGCCGAGGAACGCAAACGGCTCGATGCGCACGCGCTCGCCGAAGCGCGCGCGCGGCACGACTCGGATTCCGCCGCTGCCCGCTCGGCACAGACCCGGGCCGAGGCCGAACACGCCGCCCGGCTGATCGCCGACGAAAAGGCCCGCACCGACGACCATGCCGCCGCCCGCGAGCGGAATGCCGCCACGGCCCTCGCCCGCGAGCTCGAGGCGCTGCGTGCGCTCGAAGCACAGCGCGAGCAGGAGCAGAACGAAGCGCAAGCCCGCGCCCGGGCGAGGATACAGGCCGAGACCCGCGCGATCGAAGAGGCCCGTGCACGCGCGCTCGCCGAAGCGCGCGTCGAAGAGCAGACACGCGAGCGATGCTTTGCCGAAACCAGCGCACGCAAGGCCGCGGAGGAGCGCCAGCAGGCCGAAGCCAGGCTTCGCGCGGCTGCCGAGGCGCGCCTTGCCGCCGAAGCCGCCGTTGCCCTGGAAGCCGAAGCCCGCGCCAAGGCCGAGCAGGCGCTCACCGTCAAGGCACAGGCCCGCGAGCGGGCCGAGGCCCAGGCGCGCGAAGCCGCCGCTATCCGCCTGCGCGAAGAGCAGGAGCGCGCCGGCGTCGCGGCGAAGAAAATCGAAGTCGACAGGGCGATTGCCGAGCAGACCCGGCTGCGCAGGCAGGCCGAAGAGCAGGAACTCGAACAGGCTCAGTCCAAGCTCCCCGCAGAGCACATGGCGCGCGAGGCCGCCGAGGCCCGCGCGCTGGCCGAATCCGAGTTCGCCCGCACCGCCCGCGAACGCGCCCAGGCCGAACAGGCGGCCCGCGAAGCGAGCGAGGCGCGCCTTGCCGCCGAAACCCGGGCCCTGGCCGAAGCGCGCGAGCGCGCGCGAGCCGAGCGCGAAGCCGCCCGCGCGGCTGAAGCCCATGCACAGGCCGATGCCGAGGCGAAGCGAATTGCCGAAGCGCGCGTGAACATGGAGCTCGTCGCCGCGGAAGTCAAGCGTTCGAGCGCGGCGGCGGAAAAAGAAGCCAGCCGGGTGACTGAAGCGCGCATTGAAGCCGAGCGGCGGGTCGCCGCCGAAGTCCAGGCGCGCCTGCAGGCCGAGTCCGATCTCGAGGCCACCGCCTGCGACCGGCAGCGCGTCGAGGCCCTCGCGCGCGCCGCGGCGAACGAGCGCGTGCAGGCCGATGCGCGCGCCGCGCACGAAGCCGAGCAGCGCATCGCCGTGGAATGCGACGCCATGCGCTCGGCGGAAGATCGCCAGCGCGCCGAAGCACAGGCGCGCAAGGCGGCCGAAGAGCGTCGGGCCGCCGAACAGGAAGCGGAGCGGGCCAATCTCTCCCGCGCCGAAGAAGAAGTCCGCGCCGCCGCCCTCGCGCGGGAACGGATTGCCCTGGAGCAGCAGGCGCGCGAAGCCGCCGCGGCGCGGATCGCAGCCGAAGAGCGCCTGGTGCAGGAAGCGACCGCGCGGTTCACCGCCGAGGTCGATCTGGAGCGCGTCGCCGCCGAGCGCGCCAGGTTCGAGCGGCTCGCCGGGGAAGCCGCAAGGCAGCGCGAAGACGCGGAGCGGCAGGCGCTTGCCGCCGCCCATGCACGCATGGAACTCGAACAGGCCGATACCAGCGCCGCCGCCGAACGCGAGCAATGCGAAACCGATCTGGCCGCTGCCGCCGGCGCGCGGGTGGACGCCGAGCGCGCCGCAGCAGAAGAACTCCGCACCCGCCAGGCCGCCGAACGCATGGCCGAGGAAGCAGCACAGAATAACGCACGCACCCAGGCGGCGGCCCGCACGTTCGCGGAGCGCCGGATGGCTTCCGAACGCGAAGAGGAAGCGGCCGCCCTGGAGCGCGTCAATATAGCCAGCGCGGCCGCGGCCGCCGCAAAGGCACGCGCCGAGGAGGAGCAGAGGGCTGTGGCGGAGCACCTTGAACACGAACGCGCCGAACGCGAACTCGCGGCAGTGATCCGGGCAAAGACCGAAACCGAGACCGCAATGGTGAGCGAAATACGCCTGCGCGAAGCAGCCGAACAACTCGCCGCGACCGAATTGGAGCGGCGGCTGCGCGCGGAGGAATCCGCCCGCGCGAGCTTCGAAGCTCGGGTGCGAGCGGAACGCGAACGGGCCGATGCGGCACGCGTGCTCATCGAGGCCGAAACCGATCGCACGCAAGCCGAACGCGAGGCGGTCGCGGCGGCCAAGAACCGATTGATTGCCGAGCGCGCCACCGCAAACGCCGCGCGCATTCGCCTCCAGCTGCACGGACAGGCCGAACAAGAAGCCGCTGAACTGCTGCGCGTCGAGGAACAAGCGCTCGAAGCCGGGCGCGACCGGCTGCAGCGCGAAACGGAGGTCGTGACTGCGGCCGACGCCCGCGTTGAGTCCGAACGCCAGCTTGCCGCCGCGGCACAGGCGCGCGCCGGAACTGAAGCGAGGATGCGCGCGGAAATTGAATCGCGCATCCAGGCCGAGAGCGAAGCCGGGCGCGCCACCGAAGAGCGCATCGGGGCCGAGGCGACGTTGCGCCATGCAGCGGAACAAACGCGGCTTGCCGAGCAGGCGCAGGCGGAACTGCTAGCCGCGCAGACGGCGCTGGAACGCGAAGTCGCGCAGCGCAAGCAGCGCGAGAACGCCTCCGTCACCGCGCTAATGTCCGGCACGCGGCGCGCGCTGTCGCATCGCGCGCTGCGCCGACGCGTTGCCTATGCCGGGATCGCGTTCGCGGCAGGCGTTGCGGGCTTTGCCGCCGTGAACTCGCTCGGCGGGGATCTGTCCCCCTATGCCACTTCGGCCACTTCGGCCACTACGGCACTTTCGTCCGGCGCGGCCGTGCCGGGCGGCCACTTGTCGCTCAGGATGGCGCCAGCGCTCGCGAACCCGCCACTTCCGTCGCCGGAACCCACGCGCTAGAATACGCATCCGCCGGTCCGACGAGCAGACGGACGATTCAATTCCCCCAACGCCGGCGTGCCGTACCACTCGACGTTTCCAGGGAATATTGCATGCAGCGCAGGCTGCGACATTTGTGGGTGGCCGCCGGCCTGATCACCGCGGTGATACTGCTTGCTGCCGGAGCGCTATGGCAGACGTGGTCGGCGCAACGCAAGGAACATGCCATCGCGCTCGAACAGACGGAAATGCGCGCGAGCCAGCTTGCGGGCGCTGTCGCCGGCCGCTTCGATGCGCTGGTGCGCAGCATCGATTTCATGCTGTTCTGGCTCGGCGCGGAATACGGGGTCAACGATGCGGAGTTTCGGGCGATAAGCAAGTCGCTTGCGGCTTCGTTTCCGGATGGAGCGCTCCTGGAGGTGGCCGTTGCCGGTCCCGATGGCAAGCTGGCCTACTCCAGCCTCGGCCGGGCCGGTCGCGTCAGCATTCGCGAACAGCAGTACTTCACGACGCATCTGGGCGGTGGTGACCGGCTTTTCATCAGCAAGCCGACCCTCGGCAGGCTGACCAAAGCCTGGTCGATCCAGTTCACGCGCCCAATCCTGCGCCGCGGACGCTTTGCCGGGGTGGTCCTGGTTTCGATGTCGCCGCGGTACATCTCGCAGGTGCTTGCGTCGTTCGAACTGCAACCCGAAGACAACGTTTCGCTGCTCGACACCGAAGGCACGTTCATGGCGCATAGCCAGAAACTGGATGAAGTCATCGGCACCACATTAGCCGCAGATCGGGCCTTCAAGAAGCCGGATGGACCGCTGCGTGGGAGCTACCGCGTCACCTCCTTCACCGATGGGAGGGACCGGATATTCGGATGGGAGCGTATTCCCGGCACTTCGCTCGTCGCCAGCGTAGGCCTCGATGAGCGCACGGCCCTGGCGCCGCTGGAGATCCATTTCAGGCAGACATGGATGGTCGCCGTGGCTTTCGCCGTGGCCATTCTCGTATTCGGCCTGCTCATATTGACGCTGCTCGTTCGCCTGTCGCGCCGGCAGCAGGGGATCGCCGCCAGCGAGGCGCGGTTTCGCGCAATCTACGAGCAGGCGGGAGTGGGAGTCGGGATCGTGGCGGTCGGCGACGGGCGGTGGCTGAGCGTGAATCAGAGGCTGTGCGACATCGTCGGTTACACGCGACCGGAAATGCTCGTCCTCAATTTTGTCGACATCACGCACCCGGACGATCGGCAGGCGCATGTGGCGCACCAGCGACGGGCGTGCGCCGGAGAGATCTTGTCCTTTACGCTCGAGAAACGCTACCTGCGCAAGGACGGCGCCGTGGTCTGGGTCAGCGTCGCGTCTTCGCTCGTCCGGGACGAGGCCGGGGCGCCAGAGTATTACATTACCGTCTACGAAGACATCACCGATCGCAAGCGCGCCGAGCAGCGGCTGCGCGAACTCAGCGCCACTCTGGAGCAGCACGTTGCCGACCGCACCGCCGAGCTGGAGGCGGCAAACCGGCAACTGGAGTCGTTTTCGTACTCGATCTCCCATGACCTGAGGGCCCCGCTGCGCGCCATCACCGGTTTCACCGCCATGCTCTTGCAGGACGCGGCGCCCAAGCTGAACGAGAACGAGCACAAGCTTTTCGAGCGCATCCGCGGCAACGCCGGCAGGATGAGCGCGCTGATCGATGACCTGCTCGAGTTCACGCGCATGTCCCGCTCCAGCCTCCGTAGAACGTGCGTTCCGCTCCAGATCCTCGTCGGCGAAATCATCGAGGAGCTGCGCGAAGCGTATCCTGGGACCGAAGTGCGCGTAGGCGAGCTGCCGGAGATCACGGCCGATCGACAGATGCTGCGCCAGGCCCTGCTCAACCTGATCGGCAACGCCCTCAAGTTCTCCGGAAAGATCGGCAGGCCGCGCGTGGAAATCGGGTGCACCGTGGCGGGCGAGGAGACGGTGTATTTCGTGCGCGACAACGGCGCAGGTTTTGATATGCGCTACGCGGACAAGCTGTTCGGAGTATTTCAGCGCCTGCACCGCTTCGATGAGTTTGAGGGCACGGGCGTTGGCCTGGCAATCGTTCATCAGATTATCCACCGCCATGGCGGGCGCGTGTGGGCGGAGAGCGCGCCAGGACGGGGCGCGACGTTCTTCTTTACGACATCCTGAAAGGCAGCTCTGCGGACCGAGACTGCTCGGCGCTCAAGGGTCCGGCCAATCTGCCGATATGGATATGATGAAAGACAATGGATGTGATAGCGGCCTCAATGGACAATGTCCATTCCAAATTGACTCGCTATGTCCGAGATGATGCGGGAGCTGCCCGGTAACAAATAGGGTCCACTGGCCGGTGCCACCGGACACGTTGCTTCAGCACAGTCCGGACCCGCCTGCCCAGGATCATGAAAGCCACCACGTCCCAACCGCCCCATGGATCCGTGCGTACCCCTTCGCCCAGGGGCACTCCCCCGCGCAAGGCGGACATATCATCTTCCAGGGAAGATCCTTCTCCCCCGCAGGCAAGCCGCACATTGTGGCAACGACTGCTGTCGCGGCTACCCATCCGCAGGAAAATATCGTCGCATTCATCCGGGGACACGGCTGCGGAAGACCATCGGAATCGCGCGCAGCGGGCGGCGCCGGCCGAAACGCCAAGCCCTTCATCAGGCACGCGCCGTGGCGCGAAAGCCCTCGGTACGCCGGCAAGTCGGGCCGCGGGCATTTCCGAAAGGGGCGAATCCACCGACGAAGTTCCGGTCGAGCCACAGGTATCGCGGGCGCAATTTTCCATCGGCCGCCTGACTGTCGCAGCGCTTGCATTCACCGTAGGCGGTACCGCGGGCTTTGGGTTCCGGTGGATCTCGGAACCCTCACCGCCTGCGGTCAAGGAGTTCGAGCAGGCAAAACGCAAAGTCGAAAGCATGACCGGACAAGTCAAGAGTTTCAAGAGTGCGCTTGCCCAGGCGCATCGAACCCAGTCGGTCACCGAGAAGGCATTGGCCGATGCGGAAAAAGCCCTGGTCGAATTGAAAACAAAACAAGCAGCGGATGCGGCAGAACGCACCAAGGCCGGCGCATCAAGGGGATACGGCGTTTCACGCAAGCCGGTCAAGAGCATGCCCTGCGACATGACCGGCGGCAAAGAAGATATGGCACAGGGCCTAAAGGACTGCGTCAAGGCGTTTGAAAATCTGAACCGCTAATAATTTTTGGCCTTCGAAAAATATCTCGCCAGGGCTACGCCAACAAAGTCTTGAAGCGGCCGGCGGCCTCGGTGAGTTTCTCCGGCGTCAGTCCCAGTTCCTCAAACACCCACTCGTCCGCCTGCGTCCAATCGTGGCACATCTCTCCGGTCGCTGAGCAATAGATCTGTTCAGCAGCAAGTCCGATCGCGACCAGAACCCGGGTTTCCGGCGCCACCTGCGCCCGAATGGGCGCCGAAGCCGGCAGGTCGTGATGATGACGGATCGCCAGGCACATTGGCTCGGACAGGTGCCAGCTTTGTGCGAGCTGCGCACCGATCTTCGCATGGTTGGTCGCGTATCGCTCTTCCTCGATCTCCAGAACCGGGTCGCCGTACGCGAGCGCGGAACCATCGAGAATGTCCGCGTAAATGGGGAATTTCTGCAGCATCACGGGCATGCCGCAATTCTGGAACAAGGCATACGTGTGGCAGATCTCGCTCGCGCCCCGCCCCGTTTCGCGCGAGACCAGACCGGCGATCAGCGCGGTCGCCATCGACGCCTTCCAATAGCGCTCCATGCCCGGGCCGGCCGCGCCCGAAAAGGCCTGCTGCAGCAGCAGGCCGGTAAC
>Ga0315281_10015557_pt1 | contig 10195 bp, 10 predicted proteins | sample YL17G07_0_MG_FD_204540 | JGI IMG/M metagenome (GOLD analysis project Ga0315281, IMG submission 204540) | Sediment microbial communities from Yellowstone Lake, YNP, Wyoming, USA - YL17G07_0 | ecosystem: Environmental > Aquatic > Freshwater > Lake > Sediment | place: USA: Wyoming | collected...
CAAATGCTTTTAAAAACCCAGACTCATCCATACTCTGCAATGGCAACCGCAGGAGGACTTCCCACGGAGTCCGGACAAGGTGAGTCGAGCGACAGAATACAGATGTTCATCGACGGTTTTGACAACAAGATAGGAGGAGGAATCAAGAAAGGTCATGTCGTCCTCCTAGCCGGGACCCCGGGTACCATGAAATCCTCCGTCGCCCTCAACATTCTATACAACAACGTCAAGAAGAAGGGCGTCAACGTGCTCTACGTCAGCATCGAGGAGAGCAAGGAGAGCCTTCTCACGGCGATGGACATGCTCGGATTCCCTGGGATAGACGAGAGCAAGTTCTTCATCGTGGACATAGGCCGCCTGAGGCTGGAGCACACGGATGCGGATGTCGGCAGGGACTGGTTCAAGATTCTGAAGGAGTACCTGAGGAAGAAGGTGGAGAACGAGGGTGTGGAGATCGTAGTGATCGATTCGCTGACGGCCATCTACTCACTGGCCAGCATCCAGAACCCCAGGCAGGAGCTGTTCCATTTCTTCGGGTTCTTGAAGAGGCTGGGCGTCACGACGTTCCTGATCTCAGAGACGCAGCAGAACGGAGGACAGTTCGGACCGTACCACGAGGACTTCTTGGCCGACGGCACCATACTCCTGAAGTTCGTAGATGTCGGCGAGACCGATGTGCAACTTCGGATCAGGGCTGTGAAGATGCGGCACTCCAAGATCCATCATGGTTATCTCACCTTGATCTTCAAAGACGGACAGTTCATGGCCACACCGCCCCTAGCAGAATAGACGAGGCTAGAGCCATCGCTAAAGCTGTGAACTCAGAACTGGGGATGCGTACTCTCAGAAGCCGCCCTTGACCTTGTTCCTGTCGATCTTGACGCCCCGTGGCGTTATCATCAGGAGGTTCTTCCCGACCCCTGCAACATCGCCGTCGACGTCCCGGGCGACGTTCTTCAGCTCAGCCGTGACGCGCTTCATCGTCAGATCGTCGTTCGCGATAGAGGTGTAATCGACTACGACGATGTTGTCGCTGTATATCTCGCTCGTGAGCGATGACAGATCCTCGTACCTGAAAAGTTCTCCGACCTTGACGACGGTCCTCGCGTCCTCGAGCCCCGACATGCCTTCGTCCTCGAAGGTCATGTCCGTGAGATCGATGTACTGTTCTCCGCTTATTGAGTCCCTCTGTCCAGATTCCTCATTGGTGGGAAACGACTTCTTCTTCAGAATTGTCACTGTGCATCCCTCTGACGCAGTATTATCTTGTTCGCTTATAAAGTTAATTACGCGTGGCCAGGCAAATCGTTTTTCGGTCAATCAACGGGGGATTGACACCCGGAGAGGTCATAGACCTCTCAAATGCTCGATTTATCTCGAGCATCGTGGAAACGATGTATAGGAAGAAGCAAGGGGTTGGAGCATCGCCTCGGAAAAGACCTAAATGATGGAATATCCTATGTGATTGCAGAGGATTGGCAAAGCACGTTGACGGACACACCGCAGGGACTGAGATTGAAACCGAAGAAAAGGACAATCGTGATAGTTGTCGTCACCGTTTTCGTTGTGACGTTGTCAGTGACCGCCATTGTCCTTCTCAATGAAGCGCATCAGAGAGACGTCTATAACAGAGAGCATACGTGGTCGTCTCTAAGCAGAACGTTGATTCCGGGCGGCGTCAAGATCGTGTTCCCCCCCTTGAGCAAGAAAGTGGCGTGGGGCGATGTGTCCATGCTGCTGACTGATGGAACGAACACGAAGGAATGGAAGCCGTTGACGACTGACTTGAACAATGGTACTGCAGCGAACTGGGTCGGTGGGTCCCAGATGCTAGGCTCGCTGAAGGTCTTCCTCAACGTCACTGACCTTACGGGCAACGGGTACGTCAACCAGGGCGACTGCTTCACCTTGACTGTCGGAGGTGGGGTATTCTCTACGACTGCGACCTACACGATCACCATAATGGACATTCCATTGGCCGCTGCAATTTGCCATATCGACTTTCAAGGATAGGCGATGGCGACGCGATGTAGAAACGGAAAGGAGTTTGAGGCTCGGAAAAGACCTTAGGGGGAAAAGGAAAGGGGTTTGTGCCGAGCCGTCAATCCCTGCTGATTGACACTCCCATACGACTTGCTGGCTAGCAACTTGCGGTTTCGGCGCAGAAGCCGCGGGAAAGACCTTAGGGGAGGAACGGCGATACTGGTCTAGGTGAGTGCTTCGATGACAGCAAAGGGAATCGTCTTGTTGTTTCTCTTTTTCTTTGGGGTTGGAGCGGTACTAAGTTCCTTGTTGGATTGGAATGTCAATGGTATCGGTTCCGCTAGAGGGAGCCTTGGCTTCGTAGTAGGCGTTGCTCTTCTTGGGTCAGGTGTTGTTGTATGGAAGAAATGGGAAGAATGAAAGGGGTTTGCGCCGAGCCGTCAATCCGTTTTGATTGAATCGATTAGATAATTGTCTGGCTTTTCGCGTAGATTTTACGCTTATGAAACTTCTCTGAGGGGGCCAGACAACCAGTCGGAAATGCCAATCCCGAAGGGATTGATGCTCATTCTTCGGGTGGCTCTTCCCCGGTGTCTTCGGATTCCGGCTTCGGTTCGTCCACCTGCCAGAGCTTGTCACCCACGTGGAGTATCGAACCGACCGCCTTTCCCTTCTCCTTCCGCTTCATCGCGGCAGAATCCATCAATGCCCGGCCTACCGCCAGCGGACGAAGGTTGTTCACGTCCCGGACCCATACGAGGTCACCCGCCTTGATCCCAGGATCGGTGTCGACGATCCCGGGCCCCATGACGTCCGCTCCATTGTAGACGAACTTGACCGCGCCCATGTCCACGGTAACGAACCGCTTTGCTGGGGTGTACTTCAGCAGGCCCCTGACGGTGAGAAAGGGCACTCCGTCGGGCATGAAGGCTAGTATCTTCCCGTTCACAAAGACAACATCGTAGTCCGGGCCCTCCGCCATGTCCACGACATCAAGCTCGGTGAAGCTCTTCATCCCGAGCGCTTCGTCGATCTGACGAGTGATGGATGCTATCTCCTTCAGCCTCAGCCTGTGCCTCTTCCTCAAGCGAAGGTCGGTCAAATTGCACCACCGCTCGAGTCCTCTTGCCCGAAACCGGAGAGGATGAGGAGCTCCTTTGCATGCTCGACCTCTCTTGCTGCTTTCTCATGCTCTCCAAGAAGCTCGTATGCATCCGCTTTGATCCTGTGCGGCTCCCAGTCCTTCGGGTCGATCCCCAATGCCAAGTCGGCTGCATGAAGGGCCCCCTTGGCCTCCTTTGATTGCAGTCTGACCCTGGCGAGACCCAGCGCGGCCGATCGATCCGATGGGGTGATCTCAAGCGCCCTCGCATAGGCCTTCACCGCCTGCCTGAGGTTCCCCCTTGATTCCAGGACCTCGGCCTCGAACCGTTCGATTGACGCTCTCAATCCGTCTTTCCGGGCCATAAGCGCGAGACTCGAAGGACCCTTGGGGTCGCCCAGGAGCACCTTGATCTTCAGCTTTAGGAAATGAAGTTCGGCGTCGTCATCCACGTGATCGATAGCAGACAGCACTTTGTCCGCAGCCTGCCAGTCCCCGGTGTCCACCAGGAAGTTCGCGAGCGCGAGTCTCACCGAATGCTCTTCGGACCGTTCCGCGATCTCCATGAGAGACGGCGGGAGCTCCCACTTGTTGAGGAAGCGTCGCAGTTCGAGCACCCTCGGGATGGTCGTCGAATTCGATTTCCCTTTCAGGGCGACTGTCTCGAGGTTGGCCAGTGCCTCGTCGTACCTTCCGAGTCTGGCCAGGACCCCTCCTCTACGGACGAGCGAGGCCATTCCTCCGACCGTATCCGGGCGGATGTCCTCTAGACATCTGAGCGCCATCTCGAACGATGCTTGCGCCGCCTCGGGGTCGCCGACCGCCAGAAGGATCTCCCCTCTCTCCGTCCACCCTTGATCGTATTCGGGGTTCAGGGTGAGGGCCTCCTCTATCGATATCAGGGCCTCGTCGTATCTGCCCATCTGTACCGCGATCTTCGACCTGGCCTTCCAGGCCTCGTCATAGGACGGATTCATGTCCAACGACTCGAGCACCAGATCGTAGCCTCCCTCTGGGTCCCCAGTTAGGGACTTGCACACACCTTTAGCATAGAGTGCATAATCGAAGTCCGGTCTGATCTCTAGGGAGCGTTCATGGAACGGGATGGCTTCCTTGTACAGGCCCATCTTCTCCAAGGCGTTGCCGATGTTGTTCCATGCTATCTCGTAGTCGGGGTCGACCTTTATGGCCTCGACGAACTTCGGGATCGAGTCCGCATACTTCCCCAGGTTGTACATTGCGTTCCCCAAGTTGTTCCACAAGACCCTGTCGAAGGGATCCAATCCGATCGCCTCTTGATAGCACCTGATCGCGTCCTCCAGGAGGTCGGCCCCGTGATACGCATATCCCTTGTTGTACCAGGCGTGCTTGTAGCTCGGGTCTATCCCTATGGCCTTGTCGAAGCAATGAAGGGCCTTCTCCAGGAAGCCCGCGCAAAAGCACGCGTAGCCTACATTGTTCCATAGCTCCTTGTTCCCCGGATTGATCTTGAGCGCAGCCTCGAAAGTATCGATGGCCTTCCCGTAATCCGCCATCTCGTGCTGGGTGCTCCCGAGCCTGGCGAAGCCCTCGACCGAATCTGGACACCTCGCAGTGAACTCCCGGCATCGCTCCATCGATTCCTCGGTGAGGCCGGCATCGAGGTACATATCGGATTGGAGCAGCAGGACGGACGGATCCTCCCTTGCAATGCTCGAGAGAGCCTCTATTGCCTCCTTCGCCTTCTTGAACTTGCCGAGCTTCGTGTATGAGGCCGCGAGCCCGGTCCAGTTCCCCATCCTGCCAGGCTTGAGCATCGCAGCCTTGGAATATGCATTGGCTGCGTCTTTGAAGGTCTCGTTGATGAAGAGCGAGTTGCCGAGGTTGTGCCAAGCGAGCTCGTACTTCCTGTTGATGAGCGTCGCCTTCTTGTAGCATCTGACCGCCTCGGCGTTCCGCCCGAGGGCATCGAGCGACGCGCCTTTGTTGTTGTAGACCACCTCGTTCTCGAGGCCACACAGTATCGCCGAGTCGAAGAATTCCAGGGCCTTCGCAAAGTGGCCCGCATCGTACTCCATGTTGGCCTGTTCGAAGAACTCCGCCGACCTCCGTCTCGCGCCCGGCTTGCCTGCCATCGTCTGGTTCAACGGTCAATACGATGGCCCAATATGTAGATAGCATTTTTGGGGTTGTATTGCCAAAGCTTATATCCGGTCTAGTGGATAATTCACGGGCAAAGGTACATCCATGCTGGTTCTGTTCAAGCCCTCCCCGAACTCTGTCATAAAGGCCTTCATCGCCAGCAGAGTATACAAGGCCAAGCCAGTGGAGGTGAGGGAAGGCCAGACCTTCTTCTTCGAGGACTCGGTCGACTCCGAGAAGCTCGACTACGATTCGTTGTACCAGCAGTATAAGGAGGAGTACGGAGGCGTCGATTTCCTGGAGGACGAGAAACTCTGGGAGATAATGGAGGACGACATATTCTGGGCATCGAGATTCAACGCCCTCGATCGGCTCCAGCTGATCTTCAGCATCCTCTCCCAGATCGAGAAGAACGGCACGAGGGCCTATCTCGCCCAGCTGTCCCCAGAATCAAAGGAAATGAAGGACCGCGTCCGACGCGTCACGGGCGAATACCGTCGCGCCAAGAAGTTCATCGCGTTCGTTGAGGACAAGCCGAACATGGTCTTCATCGGAAAGGCGAGCTTCGAGCACAAGATAATCGACCTCGTCCTGAGGCATTACGCAAAGAGATACCCGGGGCATTCCATCGCGATCCTCGACGAACACCACGCGCACATATGCTACAAGGATGAGATACTCGTGGAGGCTCGGAAGAAGTTCCCGGAAAAGCCTGGCCGCAAGGATTCGAGCAGGTACTGGTCGCTGTTGTCCGATCTCAAGCACATGGCATCGAAGAGGGACCCTGACTACCAAGGGATCGCACCGCCCAAGAATTACTGGAAGTGGGTCGCAGACGGCACACAGGCAACGGGCCCTGCCCCTAAGCTCACCCTCGACGATTTCGCGTTCTGACACAGGGCACTTATAACGGTGTTGTGGACTTGCTGATGGAATCGTCTTGAACCGGCCCGGTAAGCCATCCCCCAGGGTTATATAGCAGCCAGACTCATACTTGGCATAGGGCATCATTCAGGAGAATCCTTGTTGACTGAAAGTCACCCAACTCATGGCATCGATAGACTGTCCACCTTATTCATGGATCTTCTCAGTCACGACGTTCTCAACAACAATCAGGCGGTCCTAAGCTATCTTGAGCTAGTACTGGCCAATCCCGACCTGAACGTCAAGGCCAGGGACTACGCCGAGAAGGCCATTTCCCATGTGAGGACATCGACGGTCCTCGTGGAGCACGCCAAGAACCTCATGGCAGCTCGCACGGCCGACCCGAACTCCTTCAGACCAGTCGACCTCATGAGGTCGGTGACACTGGCGATCAAGGAGGTCCCCAGGTTCTTCCCTGCGAAGAAAATAAGGGTCCGCGTGGCGCAGGGGCCGACGGATGCCTACGTCCTCGGCGATGCCCTCGCCGACGATCTCGTGCTCAATGCGTTCATTGACATGGTCAGGACGGACCCTGGCGACGAGGTCGCCATCGATGTCAGGATCATCAAGTCAGAGCAGGGCCGCAAGATGTGCTGGAGCATGGTGCTCTCGGACACGAACGCCGTACTCCGGCCCGGCATGAAGTCAGAGGACCTTTCGGCATTGCTTTCGCAGGACAACACGAAGATGGTGAAGATGGCGGGATTCCTCTTCGCGAGTATCGCGTCGCACCTGCTCGGAGGAGAGTTCGTTGCTAGGGATCTGGCGACAGGGACTGGTCAAGGGAGCGAGTTCACTCTCACTCTCGTGAAGGCGGGGAAACCATGACCAGCGTGCTGATAGTGGATGACGAGCTGTTCATTGTGGAGCTCTACAGGGACATCCTGCAGCTCAGGGGGTACAAGGTAATGGGCACCGCTTTCGATGGCGAGGAGGCCCTTCGGAAGTACAATAACTCCGACGACAAACCCGACGTGATCATAATGGACCACAGGATGCCGGTCATGAACGGCGTTGATGCCACGAAGGAGATCATAAGGCTGAACCCGAGTCAGAAGGTCATCTTCGTCAGCGCCGATGTGCTGGTGGAGAAGGAGGCTCGGGATGCCGGAGCGGCCGATTTCCTGCCAAAGCCGTTCCGGATGGATGATCTGATCGAGAAGATGGAGAAGATCTCCCGCTTCCACTGAGCGCCCGACTGGCTGGCGAGAGCCTCCATACTTGTTCGAATGCAAAGAGTTAATAATGGACCGCAGGGTATTGTGGCACGATGGCGGAGCTCTTCACGAAGATAAGGGCCATGAATTTTCCACGGCAGGTCATCGCCGGCCACGACTGCGTGGGCCAGGTCGGTGAGGTCTGCGAGGGCTTCGGACTCAAGGGGACCGCCCTGATAGTCACCGGGCCGACCACGGGCGCCTTGGCGGCGACCCCTGTGAAGGATTCGTTGCTCCAGAGGAAGTACGATGTGCAGCAGATCGAGGTGGGGGCAGCCACTCAGCAGAACTTGGTGAAGGTCGAGGAGATCGCCAAGGACGTGCGGGCCTCTTTTCTGCTCGGGGTCGGAGGCGGCAGTAAGATAGATCTCGCGAAACTGGCGTCGTCAAATATCAAGATACCTTTCATCAGCGTGCCGACATCGGCTTCTCACGACGGACTCGCGAGCCCACGGGCCTCGATCAAGGACGGCGGCAATTCCCTCTCGCTCAATGCCACGGTGCCCATGGGCGTCATCGCGGACACAGGGTTGATAATCAAGGCCCCGTACCGTCTCCTCGCATCCGGCTGCGCCGACGTCGTCTCCAACTCCACGGCGTTGCTTGACTGGCAGCTATCGGAGAGATTGCACCCCGAAGGCTACAGCTCGAGCGCGGCGAACCTCTCGAAATACGCTGCCGACCAGATCATAGAGAACGCCGCATCCATCAAGCCGAACCTTGAGGAAAGCGTGTGGGTCGCGATAAGGCCTATCATCATCTCAGGCATATCGATGGCAGTCGCGGGCTCCTCCAGGCCAACGAGCGGCTCCGAGCACATGTTCTCTCACTTTCTCGATAAGATCGCGCCGGGCAAGGCTCTCCACGGGGAGCAATGCGGCGTGGGGTCGATCATGATGATGTACCTTCACGGAGGGGACTGGCACAGAATCCGAACTGCCCTTCAGTCGATAGGTGCGCCTACGAACGCCAAGGAACTGGGCGTGACGAACGAGCAACTGATAGAGGCGCTCGTGCACGCACACGAGGTCCGAAAGGACAGATACACGATCCTTGGAGATAGGGGGTTGACCCCGGACGCCGCCGAACGCCTGGCAAGCATAACCAAAGTGATATGAAGAAGGGGTGTTCAGCAATGGTACTGGTGACGGTCGTCGGCGAACAACAGTGTAGGATAGGATTTGAATTCGTGTTTGGTGGTCCTTTGGCGGACTGCCGTGAATGCAAGGTGAAGAACGTCTGCTTCCACCTTGAGCCGAACAGGCACTACAAGGTGACGGAGATAAGGGACGTCCATCACGAGTGCATGATCCACGAAGGCGGAGTCAGGGTGGTCGAGGTCGAGAAGCTGCCCACGAAAGGCGCGCTACCGAAGAGCACCGCGGTGGAAGGTTCGATGATTACCTTCGACGAGACAGACTGCGAGAGGCTCGGATGCGCGAACTATCGCTTGTGCAGGCCCTGGGGTGCAATCGAGGGCATGCGGTTCAAGATCGCCCAGGTCGACGATGAGATCGAGTGCCCACGAGGTCGTAGCCTCAGAGCGGTCCTCCTCGAATGATCGAAAGGGCACGCGAACCTACACTTGCAGCTTCCAACCGACAATGTCCCAGCCGAACGCGACGCGCGGCTGACCTGGTCGTATTCGGCCTCCACTGCTCTAGCCACCGCTGACGGGAGGCAGGAATGAGACTTCATCTCCTTCCCTCAGAACCTTCCCTGGCGGTCCATATTCCTTGTTGACGGAAAGGATGATGTGCTCTCGGAACCGGGCCATCTGCGGAAACCTGGAAATGTAGGAATCCAGGAGCTTCTGGACGGTTGTCCCGGGCTCGAGATCCAATTCTTCCTCCTTTCTGCCTATTATGTCCCTGAAGACCGCGAAGAGTATGACCTTGACCTTCATTGTCACGCCATAGTCATCGCTATGTTCTTGAACCCTTTGTCCGGCGCGGAGTGTCGACCCATTCCTGAAAAGCGGGTTCTTTTCTGCCATTGAGGAGCCTATGTTCCACTGGTTACAGATGCAGCAGAGGAAACAGAGGCTTCGGCCGTTCGCAGGCCGATCCGGACCAGCGATCATATTCCAGTTTATCTGGCATTGATACTTGATAACAGACATGATAACATAAATGATAAAGTCTGACATGATGAAGTCGCGCCGCTCCGATTGTTTGTTACCAAGTCAGGTTGGGAAACATCTTTATCCGATGGTTCACGATTGCAGCCTACACGAAATAGCAAGGCTTTTCACCCTGTACGCCAAGCGAGGGTGAAGGACGAGGATAGTCTTCTCAAGGGCTCGCAGGTCGCAAGGCTATCAAGGACGAAGATGGCACTGAACGAGAAACGGCTTGAGACAGACAGAAGTTAGGGCGTGGGGGAGAAATGTCCGTCATTTCGACACAATCGAGAGGGGGAACCGTCGCCTCCGAGAACAACCATATGGCAGCACGAGGGTGGGCTCTCGAACCACAGATCACCTCGAATGCGAAGGTTGTGCTCGAAAGGAGATACCTGAAGAAGGACGAGTCGGGGAAACCGACGGAGACTCCCAGAGGGTTGTTCGAACGAGTCTCGAGGGCGATCGCGGCGGCAGAGCGCAAATACGGGAAGACCGACGAAGAGATCGAGCGGACCGCAGAGAGATTCTACGAGATGATGGCGAACCTCGAGTTCATGCCCAACAGCCCGACGCTGATGAATGCCGGACGGGAGCTCGGGCAACTGTCCGCATGCTTCGTCCTGCCCATCGGTGACTCGATGGAGGAGATATTCGACGCCATAAAGTACACCGCGCTCATCCACAAGAGCGGCGGCGGGACCGGTTTCAGCTTCTCCCGTCTCA
>Ga0315281_10015558_pt1 | contig 10195 bp, 23 predicted proteins | sample YL17G07_0_MG_FD_204540 | JGI IMG/M metagenome (GOLD analysis project Ga0315281, IMG submission 204540) | Sediment microbial communities from Yellowstone Lake, YNP, Wyoming, USA - YL17G07_0 | ecosystem: Environmental > Aquatic > Freshwater > Lake > Sediment | place: USA: Wyoming | collected...
CGTTGAATACTACGTTTCATAGAATGTAGTATGTTATATGAAATGCCATGTGGAATGTCACATCGCATAGCATCTTCTATACAATGAGGTCTTCTTTTCCTGTCTTAATTCATCGGAAGCGTTATATTCCATGACGGGATGTTCTTCTTCTTCAACAAGTAGGGTGCTGTATTATGCCGAGCAAGAACGTCTACATACCTGACAATCAGTACATCCAAGTCGCACAGCTCATACCGAAGGTCAAGGAACTGGACCCGAATCTCGATATGGATAAGGCGAGCACAAAGGTTTGGCAGACGGCCTTCACCATCGGCCTTGAGGTCATGATGGCGCAGCACTTCAAGCAGACTCTCAGCAAGGAGACGAAGACCCTTCTCTTGGATGTGGTCTACGGAATCGACAAGACTCCACGGGATTTAACTTAGCAGAGGAATGAGCTGCTTGGTCGATGTCGTCAATGAGGCAAGTCCGCAGAACCAATATTGGGCAGTCATGGAGCGTGTCACGGAATCTCTGAAGAAGAATCTGAAGCCTCTCGGCCTCAAGAAGTGGCGTGCTTTGGACAGATTCTATATTCATCGTAAGCGTGGTGGAGCTTCTGTCTGTTGGGTTGATGTCGGCAATCCCGTAGTTCTGTCAAGCCACGAGGACGCACCGGATAACGACATAATGATGGAGCTTGCTCGGCGCATTGAGAAGGACGTGGCGCCAATTGGTGGCGCAGTCAAGGTTGTTCTGCGTCCCAAGGGGATACCGACATGAGTCTCCAGAAGGACGTCGAATCGCTCCAGAAGAGGGTTATAGCCTTAGAGCAGGAAGTCCCAAAGATCTACAAGCTCGAAGAGAGGGTTCGTGGCCTTGAGACGGACGTCAGGCAGCTCCGGAGTAACGTCAAGCTCCTTCAGGAAGCAGGCTTTCTACAGATCGTCCCGGTCATTGACACGAAGCTGCAGGATGCGGTCAGACTGTTCGGCGTCAGGGGGAAACCCTTCCGTAGAGAGATGTTCTACGACTTTCTCGGCAGAGAGGAGCGGACTGTGGGGATGAATCTGACTCTGGTTGACCGTAGGTTCTTCGACAGAGGCTTCGACAGACTTGTGCGGCAGAAATTCATTAGTCAAAGACATGGATGGTATAGGTTAGGTGGAATGTGAGGATGAGTGAGACAGTAGACTATGACATGACCGTGATCAAACACGGTATGACCCAGAACTTGAAGCAGGAACGACCCTTCTACACGGTCACATTGGAGTGTGTGGTCGGAGAGATCAAGGCTAGGTTCTCTATGAAGAGTGAGAGCAAGGCTCTTCACAACTTCTATCCGATCAGTGCGACCCGTACCGTGAAGATCGTGCGCGTTCAGACAACATTGGAAGAGGCTGCGAGGACTGATGATGGAGACAACGAGCCAGAATAGGGAAGACGAGGAATCCGATCAGGTTGAGGCGCCCATGGCTGCCACTCCTGCCGATGTGGAACATTGCTGGATCTGTAACCGTGACGAGCTGGAAGTACGCAGATTCGTGCTGAAGGGCTTCCTCTCATCCGAGAAGAAGACGAATCTGCGGACGCCATTGGCTTCACTAGTAGAGGATCTCGGGGAGATCCTTCAGCCTGTCATGATCGACTTCGAGAAGATGAAGATGGACGTCCCTGTCTGCGTGGTCTGCAGGAACATCGGCTACAGCCTCAGCGTCTCAGGAGTGACTTTGGATCTTGAGAATCTGGAAGAGCAGTCCAATCTCAGGAAGGCCGTGGCAGGACACATCGCCTACGCACTCTCAAGCGTGATCACGGAACTTAGGGAGCTGAAGAAGAAGATTGGCCTCTCCCCCTCAGACTGAGGGATGGTTCTTCCCTGCTTCAAGGAGAGCCGGACCCATCAGCAGGGGTGCCCATACCTTCCATTATGCTATACTGAAACCGAACAGGACTCATCAATTTGAGGGATGTGGATGGAGTCTATGTGGAGAATGGCCTTACCAAAGAGAGGGCTTCAAGGAAGGCATGGAGAAGATTCCACCTGAAGACGTACCGGGTCCACGATGCAGGAAGTGTCTCAAGAAGCTGAGAAAGATGGAGAAGGGTCATACATGAACCTGATTGTTCCGGGACTGAACTACCCGATAGTGACTGAAGAGATCTACAAGTTCATCCGAGACAATGTGGAGCGCGCGTATGCTGAGGGAGTCGTTGTCGGGCTGAGTGGGGGCCTCGATAGTAGCCTCACCGCATCCCTGTGTGTCCGGGCTCTAGGCAGGAATAATGTTCTCGGAGTCCTGTTGCCGACGTCCTTCACTCCAGTACAGGACACGCAGGACGCTGAGGATCTCGCAAAGCAGTTGGGCATAAGGACTGAGCGAGTCGGAATAGACAGGATCTCTCAACGCTTCTTCGAGGATCTGAAGGTTGGCATCGCGAGTCCAGTCTATAATCCAGTCTATCGAATCCCTGCTGGCAACATTCGGGCACGTATCCGGATGACCATCCTCTACTACTATGCTAACCTGAACAACTATCTCGTGGCCGGAACCGGGGATAGGAGTGAGGCCTTGATTGGCTTCTTCACCAAGTATGGGGATGGTGGGGTTGACTTCCTGCCCATCGTCCACCTCTATAAGACGCAAGTCCGGGAACTGGCTGAGTACCTTGGTGTGTCTCAGAGCGTGGCCTACAAGCCGAGTAGTCCTCAGCTCTACCCCGGCCACAAAGCCACGGATGAGATCCCTCTGGACTACGATGAGCTGGACCGGGTGCTCATCGGGATCTTCGACAAGAAATTATCCCCGTTACAGATCAGCGGAGTCCTGAACATTGACCCGAGCATAATCTTGGAGATTCAGCGTAGGTTCGACTGCTCCAACCACAAGCGAGTCATGGCTCCGGGGCTCTAGAGGACGGAGAGAGAGGAAGACTTGTTCAGGGATCTGATTCGATGGTTCTTCGTTCAGAGGAAGCGGTGTCCTTCATGTGGCTACACGATCACGGGTTTCAGGAAGTGGGAGCATCACTTGGCGCCATGTAAGGAGCTGATGCGTGGGTCGATGCCGATCAGCAAGGGAAGAGGAGTGCTGAATCTGCTTCTTCGGAAGCCTAGTCCTCTTGATGTGATGAGGGCTCAGGGGAAGTGGAAGAAGAGAGTGGAGAAGGGATAGAAGATGGTGAAGAACAGTCTGAAGGTCTGTAAGGGTGCCTGCAGGGAGTGGAAGAGTCCGACGCGGCACTATGTTTGCCCGAGCTATGAGAACTGCTCGCAACGGGGCAAGAAGATCGTGGTGAGTTTGACGCGCGCTAGTGGGTGAGAAAGAACATGGACAAGAAATTGTTAGGGGATCTCTGCATGATCATAGTGGCCGTCGGAGCCGTTGTGTATCTTGTTTCGTTTGGAGTGACTCTTGATCGGAACCTGATCAGGACGGTTCAGGGAAGGGTGTCGAATGTTGACTACGTACCCGGTAATGCCGTCTTGCCCTTCTCTTATCCGCAGACAAGGGTGACGTTTGTGAGTGGAGACTACGTGAGCTTCGGGGGAGATCAGAGGCAATACTTCACACCGAATAGGAGCTATCTGATCACATACGACTACAACTATGGATCTCTTCACGACAAGCGCATACTCTCAGTAGAGGAGCTGCCGAGTTGATTCTATCTTGAATGACTACGAGTTGATTGAACATCTTGATGCTAGGCGGAAACGGCTGAGTAGGCTTGGATATATCCTCTTGATCCTGCCAGTCGGCTTCACCCTGTTCGCTTTGACTTTCCCGGTGTCGGTGCTGAACCGGATGTTTCTGCTCCTTGTCGTGCTCGTCATGTTTCCATCCATTGTCTGCTCGATACTGTCAAGCTACTATGAGGGGAAGCTGCTCCGGCTGCTTCTCCGCAGGGCTAGGGAAGAGGCGAAGAAGACTTGAACGCTTCTCAGAAGGTGCGGACGCTGAACGCTCTATGGATGCTGAAGAATCCCTCTGATTGGTTCAGGAGCGCGGACGTCTCCTGTTTGGTGAGGGATTCCACGAGTCATGAGGTCAGTCAATTTCTCAAGATCCTGCATCAGAACCATTTCCTAGAGTATGGACGGGCGACAACTGACAAGCATTATGGGTGCTGGAGAGTCCCGAGGAACGTGAGCAAGATCGAGATGGATAGGTTCGTTCACAAGGATCTTTTCCATGGGCTCAAGATCTCCAGTCTGGACGGTGTTAGGGAGAAGAGGGAGAAATGAAGAACGCAAGCGAGAAGAAGGTTGATGAGGCCTTCCCGAAGAACGTGTTCGCTGAGTGGTACTGCAGGGTCTTCAATGTAGCTAAGAAGAATATTCCGGAGATGAGGCTGAGGAACCCCATCACCTACCGGGAGATCCTTGAGTTACTAGAGCCCTATGCTGACGAGCTGCTCCGGGTGAGACGTCTGATCTCGTCTGAGCTTGTGAGCCTAGAGGCCTTGAAGCGGTTGTCGAAGCTGCTCCACGACATGAAGCATCCAAGCATATCTGATGCGGACTGGAAGTTCGTCAACGAGGTCTTGGAAGAGGAGATCGAGGGAAGACAGAAGCTCATCGGAGACAAGCCTTGAGGAACGTCACGAATGATCTGCCGGAGTGGGCTCGGAACCGTGGTCATCCGCTTCCAAGGCATATCTACGAGATTGACGAAGTGTCTGGGATGATCTACATGACTTGTCCACAAGACCCGCAGTCCTTCCGTCTCTGGTATCAGTCCTGTCCGTGTGAACCCAAACCTGTGAGGCCTAAGCCATGATCTTCCTGCTGATCATTGGTGCCGTTGCCTTTGTGATCACTGTCGAGGCCTTGGGGATCTGGGCGTTCATCAGGATTCGGAGAGGCTTTGGTCAGATAAGGTCGTAGAAAATGCCGCTTGAGCTGCTAGTCGGGTTTCCTCTTGGCCTGTTCATAGCAGCGTTCCTGATCGAGTGGTCGAGGGAAGATGAAGAGACAGTAGTAGTGTGGTAAGGTCGATGCCTAAGATCAAGATTGAGAAGATGGAACCCAACCTGATGTACTGTTCCATTGATGACCGGCCTGCGAGAAAGGTTGAAGATGGAGAAGTGATCGAGTTCAAGGAGTCTGTTGGCTTCTGCGGGAATCCTATTGATCCTTGGAGAATCAATTTCGTGGCTCGGTTGGTGAGTGAATGAAGTGCCGTGTATTCTTCGCATGGTTCGATCTGTGGATTGGTGCATATTGGGACAAGAAGAAGCGGATACTCTACGTTTGTCCTCTGCCGATGGTCGTCTTGGCTTTCTCCATGGGTGAGAAGAGGAGTCTGCTATGACGAATAGACGACAAACCAATCTGAAGCGGATCAGTCTCCGCATCACCAAGGAATACTTCAACCTGATCAAGTCAGGCAAGAAGACCATTGAGTTTCGGCCATTCTCTCCCTTCTGGAGAGTTAGGCTTGATAGTCTCTGTCTCGAAAAGAAGGGTCCAGATCCAGAGGAAACGGATGATCCGAAGGCTGTAGCAGTCTTCGTGTGTGGTAAGGCCGTTCACAGGCGCCTAGTGACCCGGGTCAAATACATTCCAACTCCGAGCTTCGTAGACCATGAAGTAGTCCGAACGAACACCTGCTATGCCCTGTATCTCGGGAAAGTGACGCGCGATGGAAGCCCAAATAAACGCAGAACAGGAGAATGATGAGTCATGTGGAAAGAGATCGTGCTCAGCCTCAAGTTCAGGCTGTGGGGCAGGCTCTTCAGCCACTTCGAGGGGCGCAGCCCGAAGTACATCGCCAAATGCAAGATCCACGGCTTCTACGTTGATCATCCTCACGGTGAGGATGAGATCTTGGAGTGTCCGGTCTGCCTCAAGGAGCGTGTGAGGCGTGCCAAGATCGCCTTTGCTCTTCTGCGCTCTCCTCTTAACAGGCGTTGTTTTACAGAATCATAGCGTGGATCTCCTTCAGCTATGGTACTGGAACAGGGTGATCGACGCTGAGCGGCCTGTGCTCGAATACGTGGTCAGCAGCTTCCTTGGCTCTCTGTTCATCGGACTAGGCCTCTGCTACTTCTCTATCGTTCTTGGCCTGCTGAGTCTAGTCGAAGCAGCAGGCCTGATGTTCAGCTTCGTCATGATGAGCTTCTTCGAGATCATGGGCCTTGACTGGATCTATTGGGTGCTGATGGTCTTCTTTCCCACGGTTGGAATCATTGGGGCTGTGAGGCTCTGGACGACAAGAAAAGAATATGTGATGAGTACAAAAGATGAAAGAGGTTGAAAAAAACAAATGAACTTAACAATAAACCCAGAATATGAGACATTGCTGCCTAAACTGACGGCAGAGAAATATTCTTCCCTGAAAAACTCGATAAAGGAAGAGGGCCTTTGGCATCCTATAACCGTCAATTCTCAGGGCATCATTCTTGATGGTCATAACCGTTACCATATTTGTGTAGAGCTTGGAGTAGACCCAACTAGTCCAACTCCAGAGATCAAGGACTTCTCTGATCCTCTTCTCGAAAAGAAGTTTGTGATCGAGAGCAATCTAGATAGACGACATCTCAACGATTTCCAGATGGTGGAGCTGAGCATCCACCTGCTGCCTATTGAAGAGGAGTTAGCGAAGAGACGACAAATAGAACTAGGAAGGACTCACGGACAAGCACCCTTAGGTTCAAATGAACCAGAGGGTCGTGCACGAGACATCGTTGCTCTGAAGGCAGGTGTCTCACCCACCACCTTCGAGAGGGCTCGGGCTGTCCTTGAGTTGGGCAGCGAGATACTCAAACAGAATTGTCGCGACGGTGAGGAAAGCATCAGCAAGGCTTATGGACAAATTAGAGGCAAGCGGCAGGTTGTGGCTGCGAAGAAGGCTGCTACAAAACTACTTACAGAGAATGACGTGGAATCTGAAGCAAAGATGCCTGAGACTCCTGATGAGCTTGAGGAAGCCTCTCAACGTTTGAAGGCTGAGGCTAAGAGGAAGAGAGTTGAGGCTGAGGCTCTGAAGACTCCTGAGCAGAAAGCCAAGGAAGCAGAGATGAAGGTAGCGGAGAAAGCTGCTGAGGACGCTGAGAAGAAACGTAGGGCTGAGGAGAGAATCATAAAGAAAGCAGCTAGGGAAGCTGAGAAAGAACGGAAGACTGAAGAAGCTAGGAAAAAAGCCAAGGAAGAGAAACGTAAGGCCGAAGAGGAACGGAAACGGAAGGAAGATGAATTACGGAAGAGATTGGAGGCAGAAGCAAAGAAGAGAGAGAAAGCTCTACGAAAGAAGCTAGAGAAAAAGGCTGACGCTGAAACTCGCCAAAAACTGTTAGAGGATGCGAAGTTCAGGCGAGAAGCCGCTAAGAAGGAAAAACAAATTAGAGAAATTAAAGAGGTAGAGGAACAGGAAGAACTAGAGGCAAAGATACGCCAAGTCAAGGAACAGGCCTCAGGGGATCTCAGTAGGACTTGCCGAGTATTCGAGGCGGACATACGCAGTTGTGACGCGATAAAGGCCGAGAGCGTTGATGTAGTCCTTACCGATCCACCATACGGGAAGGAGCACCTAGCACTCTACGAGGACTTAGCCCTATTCGCGAGGCGCGTGCTCAAGGATGGTGGCTCACTCGTCGTCATGACAGGCCAGTCCTACCTACCTGAGATCATTGCCACACTCTCGAAACATTTCACCTACAACTGGACAATCGCCTACCTCACGCCCGGGGGCCAGAGTGCCCAACTCTGGGAGCGTAAGGTCAACACCTTCTGGAAACCCGTCCTCTGGTTCGTCAAGGGCAAATATGAAGGCGATTGGACGGGAGACGTAGCCAAGAGCAATGAGAACGACAACGATAAACGGTTCAGCCAATGGGGGCAGAGCGAGAGCGGGATGCGGAGCCTAGTCGAAAAACTGAGCCAACCCAATCAACTAATCGTTGATCCCTTCATGGGGGCGGGCACAACAGGAGTCGCAGCACTCAAGCTGGGGAGACGCTTCACCGGCTTCGATGTTGACTCCAAGATGGTCAAGATCAGCATCGTGCGACTGATGGAGGCTGTCAAGGGTTGACTCTGAGTAGAGACGAGAGGACGCATTGGAGAGACGAGGCAATAAGTCTAAGACACAGAGAATGGGGATTTCACTGTCCAGCAACAGACATCGACTTTTTACTGAATGAATATGATGGCGGAAAGACGAAGGCCTTGATAGAGTACAAGCACGAGGGCTCGTCAGTCAACTTTCTTAATCCCACTTCAGGAATGCACCCGAAGTCATATGACGCTCTACGGGACCTAAGCAACCGAGCGGGAATACCGATATTCGTCGTCAGATACAAAGAGGATTTCTCTTTCTGGCAAGTATTCTCGTTGAATGATATAGCCAAGGCATTCTTGAAGAGTGAAGAGACACTGATGACTGAGAAAGAATATGTCACCTTCCTGTACAAACTTAGGGGGATGGATCATGTGCCAATCGAGATATACAGCAAGTTAAGGGGGTGAGGCTCTCAGATTTCATGGGGTGATCTGAGTGAAAGTGGTGTGTTTCAAATGTTCGGCGGAATTGCATGAGGTGGACTTGGAGACTCATGAGGTAGAGGGTGTGGACAAACATTATCGCTGTCCCAAGTGTGAGGGAGAGGTGTTCTTCCTGTATCCTGAAGGTGGATGATATGAATGATGTCTCGATCAGGGAAAGGTTGGGTAGCCTAGTCTATCTGAGTCCGGTCTTCGCTGCTCTCGTCTTCACTGTCCTGTTGACGCTTGCTTATGATCGTCCGGTTGGTGCTGACTACTGGTTCCATCTTGACATTGCTCGGGCTTGGGCTCGTGGGGAGAATGGTTGGATGCGTGCCGTGGACTTGAATGGGATGCCGTATCCCCCGCTCTTCCATTTCATCCTAGTGCCTAGTGTCTGGCTTGGTCAGGAGATCCTCTTCGGTAGGATTCTGCAGGTCATTCTATTGCCCTCTGCGGTGGCTTCTATGAGTATCCTCTTCTGGGCTTGGAAGGGTAGGGTCTTTGGTCTGCTTTCGGGTGCCCTTGTATTGGGGAGTTATGCCTTCGTGGATCGGAGTATGCAGGTTGCTCCGCAGAGTCTCGACATGATCCTGTTGCCCCTGATCGTGCTCTTCGCCTTGAGGAACAGGGTCGCCCAATTCGTGATCCTCAGCGTCCTGTTGGTCTTCAATCATGGAGTTGTCTCAATCTTGCTCCTGTCGGGGCTCTTCGTCTATGATATGATGAAGAAGCATTACAGGCCTTGGCTCTACGTGTTCATGGGGAGTCTGGTAGTCATCCTGTTCTCGGCCTACTACTTCCTTGACAGCTTGGCCTTGATGACGGCTAGGATGGAAAACCTTCAGGAGATCCAGTTCTGGTCAAATCCACTCCTCTTCATCTTGGGGTATCAGCGTCTAGTCGCATTGGGCTTCCCGATACTTGCTTGGAACGTCTATCGGAAGCGGATGGGTGGCCTTGGCTCGACTCAGCTTGCTGATGTGGCCGCTCTCATGGTGTTCAGTCTAGTTCCGATGATTCTGCCTTGGGCTGACAGGTTCGTCCAGTACACGACTATTCCCCTCACGATGCTGATAGTGGAGCACTATGCTAGGTCGTCTCGTAGGGAGCGGGAGATCTGGAAGATCTCCTCAGTCTTGGCGTTGACGCTGATGCTCTTCACGCTCATCATCTGGGTCGTCGCGGACAGCTATTATGTGGTGGTCTAGTTGGTGAGGGAGAGACTCGCTGAGCTGAGGGGTCACAGGAGAGCGTTCTCCGGGGTCTTCCGCAGGTACGGCCATAAGTGGGGTTGGAAGGACATGGAGAAGACTGTGCTGCTGCAGAATATCAGAGATGTCCGGACGGGCAGGGTCGTGGCCGATCATGTTTGGCTGACTCAGAGGAAGAGGTTCAGGGAAATAGGCGAGTTGAAGTCGGGTGACTGCGTGGAGTTTCAAGCCACGGTCAGGTGCTACGTCAAGGGCTACGTGAATGAGTGGAGAGACATTGATGAGAGAACTATCGACTATCAACTCTCGAACCCATATGGCGTCAAGCGGGTTGAGCCTAAGACGGTTGAAACCAAGCCCCTGTCTAGCTTCCTAGGGTGAGGTCATGCCTTCCTTCCTCATGACGAAGACGGCTCGCATACAGATGAGGAAGTACCATCTCTCCACGATCTGTGAGATCTGTGGTAAGCGGATCAGGGTTGGGCAGAGGTTCTGGAGAACTAGCAACCAGAAGGGT
>Ga0315281_10015559_pt1 | contig 10195 bp, 17 predicted proteins | sample YL17G07_0_MG_FD_204540 | JGI IMG/M metagenome (GOLD analysis project Ga0315281, IMG submission 204540) | Sediment microbial communities from Yellowstone Lake, YNP, Wyoming, USA - YL17G07_0 | ecosystem: Environmental > Aquatic > Freshwater > Lake > Sediment | place: USA: Wyoming | collected...
AAGGAAAACTAAGAACTCCTTATCAAGCCTTCCTTGATAAAATGAGAAAATAGGAAAATATAAAAATGAAAGACAACAACCTAAATTACCGAGAGGACAATAAAGCAGGACAATACACCACTGTTATTTGTATTAATATTCTTAATAATTCATACTTTAAAAAACCTTTAATTAATGCTTTTTTGAATTTTTGTGCATTATCTATTTATTTCATCTGTTTTGAGTAATAAGATATGTATATAAAGAAAAGGAATTCTTAATTATATATTAAAATAATTAATATAATTAGTGAAAGGAGGTTTAAAAATGAAAAAAATAATTACATCGATTCTATTTATGATTCTTTTAGTTGGATTAATATCTGAAGCATTCTTGGTATCTGCTGTTCCAACGGATAAAGATAGTCTAGATAAAATAACTTTTATCCATTACAAAGATGGAAAAGTTAAAGCTATAGATCATAATGCAAAAGATGGGACAAGCAGCTGCTACAAACTAATTGGGGTAAAATGGCACACAACCCCAACTTACATGATAAATCCAGCTAATTCGCAAGGTTTAATAGAAGATTTCATAACTTCAGCTATATCAACTTCAGCTGAAACTTGGGATTCTGCAACATCTAAAGAGCTGTTTAATAATCAGTATATAACTAACTACGCCGCGCAATATGGCATACAAAACTATCAAAATGCGATTGTTTTTGGCGATTACCCTAACGACAATGTAATAGCAGTAACATCGGTTTGGTTTACAAGAGTAGGTAAGAGAATCGTAGAGTTCGATATGTTATTTAATACAAGATTTAATTGGGGAGACGCCACTATAAATTCAGGATTAATGGACTTGCAAAATATAGCAACACATGAATTAGGCCACAGCGTTGGGCTTGCAGATATCTATAGCACATCCTGTTCAGCAGTAACCATGTATGGATATTCCTGGAATGGTGATACAAGTAAAAGAGACCTTGAACAGCCAGACATAAGAGGACTACAAACTCTTTACGGAGCTTAATTTTTCTCTTTTTTCTTTTATTTTTTGTTATTTTTTATTCTTCATACTTTTTAGGCAAGGCTTTATTTTTTCTTCCTCTTTTGCTTCTTGAAAAACACTCAACAAGCAAATCATCTATTTTTTCCTTGCTGACAGATGTCCCGCTTCCCATAATGCAGCTTCTTCTTAAAATATCCTCTATTTGTTCAGGAATTGTAAACATATTCTTCTTTGCTCTTTTTTCCAGTTTTTTTAAGACTTCTGTGTCAAGAAAAATGCAAATTTGGTTTTTAGACTTGAATTTTGGATTAAGGGAATCAAAAGCCTCTTCTATTTTATTAACAGCCCAGCCATTTTGCATTAAAGGAGTTCTTATCTGCAAATCAGAATATCCTCTTTTCCTGGCTTTAGCAATAAAATTAACTAAGCTTTTATCTGGCATGTTATTTTTTGTTTATATTTTTTATAAACTTTTATTTGATTTAACAGGAATGAAATAAATAAACCAGATAAACCAGACCAGCCACAGCATATCAAGCCAGTCTTGAGTTAATATTCCAGGAATTCCCAATAAACCCAAGAATCCCAAAAACCCCAGCATCCATTCTTTTCTTAATTGCTTTTTCATTTTCCTTTCTTTACATAAACTTTCTCAATTTTGAATGATTTGTAGATTCCTTCCAAGATATCTGTGCCTGCATAACCTGCAAGCAAAGAAAGCCTGTAATCAAAACTAAAAATTATTCCTGTAAAAACTCCTATTACAGTAGCTACAATAACTGTAATAAAATAATAACTCCATAAAATTCTTCTTCTTAAAGAAAGTGCTTTTAATAATCCAATAAAGCCTCTTGTCAGTCCCCCAATTCCTCCTAATAGCCCGGAAATTAAAATAATATCCATCATCCCCTCTTTATATTGTTAAATTTAATAATTATTTAAAGCTTGCTATTCAGAAAAAGAATTAACTTTTTTCTAATTGATTTTCTTTTCTGTCTTTAGTTTTTCCTAAGCCCTTAATTTCTTTATTGTAATAACCAGCTAACTCTAAATTTTCTTCTTCTTTTGCCTCTTGCATCTTTTTCTCATGAATTTTTATTTCTTCTTCTATTGATTGAATGCCTTTTTCAAGCCTTTTCTTCCTTTTCATCTTAGTTTTCTTGCCTCTTTTTCTAAGAATATAATTAGCTTTTCAGCAGTTTCTATTTTAATTCTCGCTTTTATTTTTTTGTTATCTCTAATAGCCTTGTATGCGTTATAAACTTTTTCAGGTTCATTTTCATTAATTTCCCTGTTTATCCATTTTAAAAAATCTTTTTTAGAATATTCTTTTTTCTTTAAAATTGCATTTGCTAAAAATATCCCCCTTAATCTTAGAACTAAAGAATAAATAATCTCAGAGTCTGCATGCTCATTTCCCTGCTCTTTATCTAATTTTATAAGCCCCTTATTTATTTTTATTATTCTTTCACATTCTTCTATGAAATTCCTGAATGAACTTTTCTGGATTTTTGTGTCTTTTAACTCTTTAAGAAGAGATTTATTTAATATTGTCTTTGCTTCATTTAATCTTGGTAGAATTAAGAGAGGGTTTTTTTCTAGGGTTTTCTTAGCTGATTCAAAAGTTATCAAAGAAATATTATATTTACCAGACACAATTTCTTTTTTAGTTTCTTTAGATATTGCTATTATGTCTATGTCTGAGTCTTGCTCCTGCTCCCCCCTTGCATAGCTGCCAACAAGATAGATTCCTAAAATATCTTCCAAATATAGTTCAAGTATGCTTAGAGACTCTTTTTTAATCTCAGAAGTTCTATCTATAAAGATTATTTTTACTTGGTTTCCCATCCATTCTCTTGGCAGCAGGACTCCTGCGCCATTACCCCATCTTGCCACATTTCTTAATAATTCCATGTTTAAACTATGTTTAAACAATATTTAAATGTTTCCAAGCATAATTAGATTATTAAAATGCATAAAAATGTTTATTTTATTGATGATAATTATTGTTCTTTAATATAATAAAGAATAAAAAGAAAAAGAATCCTGAAAGACCGATGGATGAATATAATGATAAGTATGACAACCCAATAAAAGAAGGGCTGTATGTTTCAGAAATAGGAAATTTTTTTAGAATCCGGGATATTCCTCAAACTGGATTGAGAGTTACAGGCAGATTTAATCCTGGATTATGTGACAGCCTTACTCCTGATTGGGCATCTAAACTAATCCCATTGCCAGATCCAAGAACGCAAATCAATATATTAAGAATAGTGTATAAAGATATGGACACTGCAAACTGGCTGGAAAAACAAGCAGAAGAAATTTCTGCTCAAAATAATCATCCTTGTCCAGAAATGTAGAATATGTTCTGAGTTAGTGGGGGGAAATCTCATTCTTAATTTTTTATTAAAAATCTTCTGGCTTTATTGTTGTTCTCCCTGAGAATTCAGCTTTTTTTGATGCTCTTTCCAGCAATTGATTGATAAAATCCAAGGATTTTTTCTCAATTATTTTTATTGCTTCTTTTCCTATTTTTTTAGAATATTTTTTTTTAGAAAGCTCCTTTAATTTGCTTTTGGATATCATTCTGAAATAAGTGTTTTTTTGATTTTATAATTTATTTTCCATTGCTTGAGAAAATCTTCAAATAAAATGCTTTTTTCTATAGGAACAATCAATGCCCCTTTTCCAAGTGGTGTTGCCTCTGAAATTTCTATCATCCCTTTGCTATTCCTCCCAATTAATGAATATGTAAACTTTGTTTTTTCATTATGATTTAGATTTGTTAAGGAGTATGTGAACAAAGCATATCCTTTAAATCCAATCTTTGAAGAAAATGGCTTATTATCAATTAAGCTATATCCTTCTGTGAGAATTCCCTGTCTTGCAAGAAAGTTTGAGTCAAACAGTTCTGTTAGATTTATTGCCTTTATATCTGGATTTTTTATTTTTTTTCTGATTTTATTTTTAAACTCCTGAGCGATTTCTAGTCTTTCTCTTAATTGTTTTTCTTTAAAAATTATAACAATATCTGTGTCTCCTGGTTCTTCCTTTGACATCATAGATGATCCATAGATTATAATATCAAAAATATCTTTGTTTGCAAATTTTTTGCTTTCAGATTTTAAGAAGCTTAATAAGTTGTTCTGTATCATTTTTCAAAACCTCACAAATTTCTTTATTTAATTTAATTCTGTAGCTATCCTGATAAAAAGAGAAATTTTTATCCAGCAGTTTATAGATATCTGGATATTTTTCTTCAAGAATTCTAAACCTTTCTGAATGGCTGCTTGGAATTTTTCCTTGTTTTTTAAAGATATATAAATCAGCCAGGACTGCTAAAGCCTTGAAAAATAAAGTGACAGAAACATTATATTTATTTTCTTGTTCTGCTATCAAAGCAGAATTATAAAACTCATTTATATTCTCCATAAGCTCTTTTTCTGTTTTGTTTTCAATAGTATTTTTAGTAGCATCTTTATCCTGCCTTTTTTCTATTTTTGCCTTATCTGTATTTTTATTCATGTTAGTTTATATAACAATAATTAACTATTTAAGCTTTTTGGTTATATCTTATATCATGTTGTATCCTATAACATAATGGTTGATATTTAGTATATAAGTTATATCTTATAACTTGTTGGGTAAGTACTATTTACTATTTTTATATTTTTAGATTATTGATAAATTAGGTTTTTATAATTACCTTTTATTAATTGAGATAGTTTTTTATACCCTGATTTATTGTATTTTATATGAAAAAGAGGGTGGCAGGCTTTGTATTTTTGGCAGCAATAGCATTATTACTTATCTCTATGCCTGTTGTTTCAGCTCAGACATATTCTGGATTTGAAAAATTTATAGATAATATTAAATTAGTATTTTCCAGCGGAGAAAACAAGGTTAAGCTGGCTCTTGAAATAAGGGAGAAAGAGCTGAACTCTGCAATAGAAAATGCAAAAGCAGGAAATAATGAAGATGCAGTCAAAAATTTAGAATCTGCAAAAAATAAATTAAAAATAGTCAGAGAAAGAATCTCTCCAGATGTTGCAGATGAAGTCAGGTCAAGTGTAAGCGATGCTGAGAACAAAATAAATGAAAATAAGGATATTAATTTAGAAACCTCTCAGTATTTTAATGAATATCTGACAGAAGAAGAAAAAACCAAGCTCTCTGTTAATTTATCTGAAAAAGTATTTGATTATTGCAAGGAGTTAGCATCACAAAATTATGACTTGATGATAAAAGATGAAAAATGCAAGTCTTATTCATGGATAGAAAGCATAGTAAAAGAAAAACTTGAAAAAGAAAGAGCAGATGACACTGAAAAAATAAAAAAAGAAATATCTGCCTGCATGAACAATCCAAAAGAATGCAATTGTGATGAAATTTCCTTGGCCTCAGAAAAAGCAAATTGTGAGAAATACAAAGCTTCTGCTGTAAGATGTGAATTTCAAAGCGATAGCTCTGCTTGCAAAAAAATAGAAGATATCAGAGATTCAACAGAAACAAATAGAGAAGAGCTTGAAAAACAAATAATAGAAAAATATCTTCCTGCAGAATGTTCAGAAGCAGGAGTAAGAAATGGTGAAGAATGCAAAAAATTAATTTTGACTTTAAATCAGCCTAAGTCAGAATGCCTGGAAAATGGTGAATATGTTGGGGAAGAAAAATGCAAGGAAAAATTAGTAAAAGATGGAAATGTTGTCAGGGAATGTGTGGTTGATGGAAAGCTTGTTGATTCTAATGAATGTCTGAATATTGTAAAAGAAGAAAATAAGCCATCTGGAAAAGAATTTGAATTAATGTCAGGAGAGTGCAAGGAAAGAGGGGTTTATGACCCTATTGCCTGTGATGAAATAGTAAATCTTCCTAGGCCTTGCAAAGATGCAGGCTATTATACAAAAAAAGAATGTGAAGCAATGACTTTAACACAAAATCTTCCAAAAGAATGTGTGGATGCAGGAGCATTAACTCCTGAAGCATGTGAAAAATTAAAACTTCCTTCTGACTGCCAGGGAGCATTTTCAAGAGAAGAATGCGAGAAAATAAAAATAGAACAAAAATTTCCAGATGAATGTAAAAGTGCAGGAGAGCTTGACCCTGAAAAATGTGCAGTTATTATGGTTGGAAAACAGTCTTTGGTAGTAACTGCTGGAGCTGAAATGGAATATTTGGTCAGGCAAGGACTGACTTTTGAAGAAATTCCAAATGTCTGCATGAATCAAAAAAATTTTATTAGAAGCATGGATTGTGACGCAGAACTTGCAAAATTAGGCATAACTCTTCCTACTCCAACAGATACAGGAGGCATTCCAAAAGAGTGCATGATTGATGAAAGAACTGCTATGTCTCCTCTAGAATGCCAAAATAGAGTAGAAAAAAATATTATAATTGACACAATACCAAAACAATGCCAGGATGCAGAAGTTACAAATCCAGAAGAATGCAGTGAACTTATTGAAGAAAAAAGAATTCAGGAAGGAATTGGAATTAATATGCCATCAGAGTGTGTTGGAATTTCTATTGAAGAATGCAAAAAGATTATGGAAGAAAAAGGCATTAAAATTGAAAAAATTGAGCAAGTCCAAAGAGTGGAAAAAGTTGAGAAAGTGGAAAAAGTTGAAAGAATGTGCAAAGAAGGAGAGGTTTGTGAACAAGGAGCAGAATATGAAGAAATAACCCTGCCAAAAGAATGCATAAGCATGGGAGTTTCAGATGTAAAAGATTGCGATATGATTGCAGGAAGAATTAATGAAGAAAGAATAAAAAACGGAGAAAAAATTACTGTTGATGAAAACGGCAAGGTTGATTATATTAATCCAGAGCAGGTTGAAAAAATAGCAGATGATTCTGAAAAAGCCTCTCAGGAGATTAAGCCAAATCTTGAACAGGCTGAAGGCATAAAACAAGAAATTATTGATTTAGAGAATAATATGAACCAGATTAATGAAAAAAGTTCAGGAGGAGAATCAGTAAATAGTGGAAGAGAAGCAAATAATGTTGAACAAAAAAATGAAGTAAGTTCTGGTAGTGGGGAATCAAATAATGTTGTTCAAAGTGGCGGCGAAAGTAGTAGTGGAAGCAACGGGGGAGAATCAAATAATGTTGTTCAAGGTGATGGCGGAAGCAGTGGAGGAAGTAGTGGAGGAGAAAGTGCTCCAGTAACAGGAGGAGTTATATTTTTTGGGGATAAAGAATTCTTTTTAAATAAACTTTTTAAAAAAATATTAGGAATATAAAAATATTGATAATAAACAATAAACATAACAAAGCATGAAAAAACAAACAAGAAGAATAATAGGCAGCATATTAATCTGGATAGGATTAATTGGTGTTCTCATCAACTCAATTTATCTTGCATATTTTGCAAATCCTGCAATACTTCAGGGAATAGCTGAGTTAAGCCTGATTTTTAATATAATTTTTGTTGTATTAATGATAATCGGCGGAGCTTGGGGCATGAAATCCTGATTCTAATAAAGTAATCTTAAAACTAATTAGATTTAACAAAAAGAATATATAATGATTATTCATATGAATTATATGATATTTGGTCATAGAATAAAAAAGAGAATAGAGATTAATAAATTTTTAGAACAAATTCAAGGGTTTGAAGAAAAAGATATAGATACCTCACATCATTCTTTTTTTCGTTTTAGTGAAAAACAAAGGGAGATTTATGATAATGAGTTTATTAAAAATATATTACTGCATGAAACTCCTTTTTTAGCTGGAATTCAAAATAATGGTTTATGGGCATTATTCTATAAATATAAAAAGGAAATTTGGAGAGTAATTAGATTTTAAACCTGATAAAATTTATATAGTCACATTCTATACAATAGATGAGGACCAAATCCCAAAAATTTAAAAATGAAAGACAAACAACTAAAAGCTCCTGGAGAATGCGATTATGATTTTAAATATGATATTCTTTTCTTTAAAGTCAAAGATAGGGCTTATTCTAAATCAATAGAGGCAGGCAACTTCATATTAGATATAGACTCTGAAAATTTTTTAACAGGAGTGCAGATACCTGATGCTTCAAAACTTCTTGGGATGGATAAAATGAAATTAAGAGAAATTCCTAAGTGGAATTTTGAAAGCAAAATTAAAGATGGATTTATTGAGATGAGACTGGCTTTTCAAATTCAGAGTAGAAATAAAATCATTGAAAAAAACCCAATAGTATTTCAGCAAGCCCCTGCAGGATTGCCTAATTCTCAATTAATTTGCAATTAATTAACTTTCTTAATTCTCCGATATAAAATCCCTGAGATTACAACAATATCTATTATTCTCTCTTTTCCCTCTCTTTTATATGAGTAAATTTATAAAGATTATTACTGTTATAAAAAGATGAAAACAACATTTGATAAAGAAGCTGATGCAGTTTATATTTATCTCAAAGATATAAGCCCAGGAGAAGTTGTAAAAACAATTTCATTAAACGATTCTGTGAACATAAATTTAGATTCAGAAGGCAAGGCAATTGGAATTGAAATACTTGAAGCAAGTAAAAACTTACCGCCAAGTGCTTTAAAATCTGCTGCTTTTATATAAACTGTATTTTTTGAGTTTTTTTTATCAAAAATATCTTCTAGTTTCATTTTTCAATATTATATTTCATATTTTGATTAATAGCTAATAGTATATAATATCACCTCTGAACTATACAAAATTATATTTTATTAATTCTTTATATTTTTGTCACTTTTAAATTAATACAAATAGCAAGGTTTAAATACAGGTATGTATTGATATTTTTATTAAAGATGCATAGACTCTTTAGGGAGAAGTAGTGTTAAAACAAGAGGTGTGAGGTGTTTTAGAGGTGTTAGGGATAACATGAAAACCACAAAAACCTTGAGTTTATTGAGTTCTGGATTATTATTAAGCATTAATAAAGAACAGGGTGATTTTCTGAGGTATTTGCATTTATCAGAACTGTATGAAAGGGGGTATGAATAAGAATGAATAAAAAATTAATATATGGAATGATTATTCCTTTGTTAGCTGTTGTTTTAGTTAGTGCAGCAATAATTCAGCATTATGGTTTATTCCAGCAGGGGATTAATGTGAATCAGCCAATAGAAGTTACTGGAAATACAGAACAAGCAATTGACTGTGAAGCAGGAAAACCTTGTCCTGGAAGTGAAATAAGCATTTTAAATGATGGAACTCAGGAAATTAGTGTTTCAATTGTTGATAGGGCTGTACCAGGAATAGGAGTAACTTATTCTGGAGAATTAGAATTAACAAAGAAAACAGTTGTTTTTGGACAATCTCCTTGGGCAATTCTTAATGATAAAGTTCAAGTAAAATATACTGTTGTTGGAAATGAATTTTCAGCAGAAGTTACAAATCCAATAACTGGTTATGAATTAATTTATTACAAAGATAATAGTGATAGATTTAATTCACCAGCTAAAGCAATAAGATTAAGTGAAATTTCAGGAAACTTGCCTTATGTAGAAGACAAAAATGCTGAAGATTATGATTATTGTTTAGTAGAAGAACACTATAAAACTTGCCATGGTGCAAAGATTTGGTATGTTCCAAGTAATGCTATAAATTCAGATGGAAGTTTAGATTGGAGTCAAGCAAGTAACTTTTACTTTGAAACTGAACTAATACAATATAATTCAAATGGAAAAATTATAACTTATCCAGAGAATACTTTAACAATAATTCCAAACTATGAATTAAATTTATTATTAACAGAAGGACATTATACTGTAACAACAGAAGTTAATCCAGTAGCATAAAAATAAATTTTTATTTTTTTCCTTTTTATTTTTAAGGAATAGAACACGAGATAAAAATAATATAAAAACAATATGAAAACACAAATACTATTAATAACAGTACTATTCTTTTCAATTGGAATAGTCAATGCATTAAATATCTATTCTGGAGAAAATATAACAATTCCTCTTGATTTTGAAATAGTAAATTGTTCTGTAACAAACAGCACTTATAATTTAGAAGGATTAAATCTATCTTGGCATGAAAAAGATATAGTAATATCCACAAGTCCATATTATCAATCTGATAATTTGAATATTTCTTGTTGGATTATAAAATATGAGGAAGTTATAGAACAACATTATAATTTGGGTGAAGGTCCACGAGGAACTTCTTATAATTGTGAAGAATATTGGCAATGTACAGACTGGTCTGTGTGTGCAAA
>Ga0315281_10015560_pt1 | contig 10194 bp, 10 predicted proteins | sample YL17G07_0_MG_FD_204540 | JGI IMG/M metagenome (GOLD analysis project Ga0315281, IMG submission 204540) | Sediment microbial communities from Yellowstone Lake, YNP, Wyoming, USA - YL17G07_0 | ecosystem: Environmental > Aquatic > Freshwater > Lake > Sediment | place: USA: Wyoming | collected...
TTATCGCCATTTATAAACCTGTCCTGACAGCGGCCCTGCGCGCCAAATGGCTGACGCTGTTTGTCGCCATGTCCCTGCTTTTGAGCATGGCCTGGCCGATCATGCGCACAGGTTCAGAGTTTATGCCCGCTCTTTATGAGGGCGACCTTCTTTATATGCCGACGACCCTGCCCGGCGTGTCAGTGACCAAAGTGAAGGAAATCCTTCAGACAACCAACCGGGCCATTAAACAGACGCCGGAAGTGCAATCCGTCTTTGGCAAGGCGGGACAGGCCGAGACGGCCACCGATCCGGCGCCTGTATCGATGATCGAAACCTGGGTCAGACTGAAACCCCGCGGCCAGTGGCGTCCCGGCATGACGGTCGATAAACTCATCAAGGAAATGGATGCCGCCGTTAAAATGCCGGGGCTGGTCAATTCGTGGGGCTATCCGATCAAAATCCGCCTCGATATGGTGACCACGGGCATCCGCACGCCCGTCGGCGTCAAAATCTCCGGCTCCGATCTCAATACCATCGGCGATATTGCCTTGCAGGTCGAACAGGCTGTCAAAGAGGTACCCGGCACGCGCTCGGCTTTCGCGGATCGTGTCGTCGGCGCAAAATATCTTGAAATAGAACCTAATCGCGATGCCCTTGGCCGCTACGGCATTGATCTCGGCACGGTGCAGGACGTGATTGCGACGGCTCTTGGCGGGATGCGCCTTGCCGAGGCGGTACAGGGACGCGAGCGGTACGGCATTATGCTGCGCTATGACCGGCCTTTCCGCGAATCCATCGAGGATGTCGGCAATATCCTTGTAGCAACGCCTGACGGCGCGCAAATCCCGCTGGGTGATCTGGCGACCATTAAACTCGCGCCGGGGCCGCAAATGATCGTCTCCGAGAATGCGCGTCTCAATGGTTGGGTATTCGTGGATATTGCCGGGCGGGATATCGGCAGCTATGTCAAGGAAGCTCAAAAAACTGTCGCCGGGAAAGTCAAACTGCCCGCAGGCTATTCCATCGGCTGGTCGGGCCAGTTCGAGCAGATGCTGGAAGCGCAGCAAAGGCTGGATATTGCGATCCCCGCGACCATTGCCATTATCTTCATCCTGCTCATTATTCATTTCGGCAGGCTCGACCGCACGCTGATGGTCATGCTGTCTTTACCCTTCGGCCTTATCGGCGGGGTCTGGGCTCTCTATCTGGCAGGGTATAACTTCTCAGTTGCAGTGGGGGTAGGTTTTATTGCACTTGCAGGAATCGCTGTCGAAACGGCTGTCGTAATGCTGATCTATCTCGACCAGCAGGTACGCCATCACCCGCCGCAGAATATTCAGGAATTATTCGATGCCGTTATGCACGGCGCGGTCCTGCGTGTCCGGCCTAAACTCATGACGGTTTCCGTGATTATCGCCGGTCTGCTGCCGATCTTCTTCACCGAAGGCTTCGGCTCGGATGTCATGCGCCGGATTGCGCTCCCCATGGTAGGAGGGATGGTGACCACCACACTGCTGACATTGATTGTTATTCCAGTGGTGTATTTTATTTATACTGCCGCGCGCCTGCCGAAAAATACCCGCCAGGAATGAAACGCTGTTGTAGTTGCCGGGTAGCAGGGGTTTTTAGATATGGCGGAAGGGGTGAGATTGCAAAAACATGCTTAGGCATGTTTTTGGCCTTCGGCCTCGCTGCGCTCGCCTGAAATGCTATTCGCATTTCATCGAACTCGGTGAGTTCTCGGTCATCCACCCCGTCAACCACATATAAAAACCCCTTCATGGGGTTTTTATATGTGGCGGAAGGGGTGAGATTCGAACTCACGGAGAACTTGCGCCCTCGCTAGTTTTCAAGACTAGTGCCTTAAACCGCTCGGCCACCCTTCCTTATCACAGTTTTATCTATAGGTTTTGCGGGAAGTATAGTCAAGGAATTTTCTTTACATAACACAAAATAAGCGAAAATTAGGGATGGGATTTTACGGGTTTTGACCTTAATCTGTGGGCATGGAACAGGAAGACAAGCAAAAGCCGGAGCATCGCCACCCGGAGAAGCAGCACAAGCCGGACAATCCCATCCAGCGGAAGCCGGAATGGATTCGCGTCAAGGCGCCGACCTCCCCTGAATATCACGAAACACGCAAGCTGATGCGCGGCCTGAATCTCACGACGGTCTGCGAGGAAGCGGCCTGCCCCAACATCGGCGAATGCTGGAAGCAGAAACACGCGACCTTCATGATTTTGGGCGCGACCTGCACCCGCGCCTGCGCCTTCTGCAACGTGGCGACCGGCATCCCCGACCAGCTCGACCCCTTCGAGCCGGCGCGCGTGGCCATTGCGGTGCAGAAACTGGGGCTGAAGCACGTCGTCATCACCTCCGTCGACCGCGACGACCTCGCGGACGGCGGCGCGGAGCAGTTTGTGAAAGTGATCGGCGAAATCCGCCGCCTGTCGCCCGCCACCACGATCGAAATCCTGACCCCCGACTTCAAGGACAAGCCCGGCGCGGTGGAAATAGTGGCCAAAGCGCGCCCCGACGTCTTCAACCACAACCTTGAAACCGTGCCGCGGCTCTACCCGACGGTCCGCCCGGGAGCGCGGTATTTCACTTCGCTGGAATTGCTCAACCGCGTCAGGAAAATCGACCCGGCCATCTTCACCAAATCCGGGATGATGGTGGGCCTGGGCGAGGAAAAAATAGAGATCATGCAGGTCATGGACGACCTGCGCGCGGCGGAGGTGGACTTTATCACCATCGGCCAATACTTGCAGCCGACGCCCAAGCATGCGGCGATCGACCGTTTCGTGACCCCGGACGAGTTCAAGTCATACGAAACTTTCGCCCGCGGCAAAGGCTTCCTGATGGTGTCGTCATCGCCTCTGACCCGTTCCTCCTACCATGCGGATTCCGACTTTGCGAAGCTGCGGGCGGCGCGGGAAGCGAAGCTGGCTGCGGCAGCCGGGAAATAAAATGCCCACCCATTCGGAAAGCCGCATCGTTCCCTTCTCCGCCCGGCAATTGTTCGACCTGGTGATGGATATTGAAAAATATCCGCAATTCCTGCCCTGGTGCATCGGCGCCCGCATCAACAGCAGTTCGAAGAACGATCTCAATGCGGACGTCATCATCGGCTACAAAATATTCCGCGAGGTCTTTTCGTCCCGCGTGCATTTCACCAGCCCCAAGGAAATCGAGGTCGAATACCTGAAAGGGCCGATGCGCCACCTGCACAATAAATGGGTGTTCAAAGACCTGAAAGAGAGCCAATGCCAGGTCGACTTCTATGTCGATTTTTCACTGCAAACCAGGATGTTCGAAAGCCTGGTCGACCAGTTTTTTCACATAGCCCTGGTGAGGATGATCAACGCCTTCGAGCTGCGCGCCATCGAGATATACGGGGCGAAGAGAAATTAAAAGCCGCCTCTTGTCATTCTGAGCGAAGCGAAGAATCTTCCTTTGCTGTAAGGAGATCCTTCCCCCGCAACAAGTGCGGGGTCAGGATGACAGAATGGGGATTTTTAAAGGCTTTCTATTTCTTTCTTGAACAGCGCCAGCGCCGCCTCAACCGTTTTCAGGCGGATATCGCTGCGGTTGCCCTTAAAGATGTTTTGCAAGGCATAACTTTTTCCGTTCCTGGCAATCGCGATCCCGAGATAGACCAGGCCGACCGGTTTTTCGGCGCTGCCGCCGCCGGGGCCGGCAATGCCGGTGACTGCAACGGCGATGCCGGCTTTGGAAGCGCGGAGCGCGCCTTGCGCCATTTCAAGGGCAGTCTCGGCGCTGACAGCGCCGAAATTCATGAGGGTTGCGGAGGAAACACCCAGGTTTTCTATTTTAGAATCGTTGGAATAAACGATAAAACCACGGTCAAAAACATCCGAAGAGCCGGAGATTTCCGTCAGGCACCCGCCAATCAGGCCGCCGGTGCAGGATTCCGCCGTGACAATCCGCAGCCCCCGGCTGCGCGCCTCATGCAGCACGGATTCGGCAAGCATGAGCAAAGACTGGGGGAAAATTTGCATATCGTCTTACCTCAAGCCGGCAACGGCGGCCATGGAAACCCCCAGCAGGGCGTAAATTCCGGCCACCACATCGTCCATCATGACATCAAACCCGCCCTTGGCGCGGTTGTCAAAGAATGAGGCCGGCCACGGCTTCCAGATGTCGAAAATCCTGAACAGGAAAAACGCCACGGCCCACAGAAAAATGTTTTCACCGGCAGGAATGGCGGCAATCCACATCCCGGCGACTTCGTCGATGACGATGGACTGGTCATCCACCACGCCGGATTTCTTTCCGTAGGCGCCGGCAGCGATGGTGCCGATGACGAACAGCAAAGCAGCGCCAATCGCCAATGCTGCCTGGCCCGACAACACGACAATGGCATAGCCGAAAGGAATGGCGGCGAGCGAACCCATCGTCCCGGGAGCCGGGCGCAGAAGCCCTGCACCGAACCATGTCGCAATCAGAGACTGCGGGTTGGCGAATGCCATGCCGGACGGTAAAGAACGAATGCCGGGCTTCAATTTATAAATCATTTGTTTCATTGCTCGCTCCTGAAAGGCAATCGCACCGTCACGATTGATTGTGCGGCAATTCCCTCCCCGCGTCCAGTAAATCCCAGCCCTTCGGTGGTGGTGGCTTTGACGCTGACCCTCCTGACCGGAAGCTGCAATATCTCCGCAATCCTCTGGCGCATGGAATCGCGGTGGGGGGCGATCTTCGGCGCTTCGCAGATCAGCGTGACATCGACATGGGCGATGACGCCGCCCTGTTGCATCACCAGCTCCGCCGCGTGTTTCAGGAACATGGCGCTGTCGGCATTTTTCCAGCGGGAGTCTTTGGGATTAAAGTGCTGGCCGATGTCGCCGTCGCATATCGTCCCCAAAATCGCGTCAGTGATGGCGTGCAGGCCGACATCCGCGTCCGAATGACCTTCGAGGACTTTATCGTGCGGGATAGCTACGCCGCAGAGCATGAGCTTCTGTCCCGCGAGGGATGGCGCGACCAGACGATGCACGTCATACCCCTGCCCTGTCCGCACATCTCCGTATTGAGAGAACAGATATTGTTCAGCCAGTGCAATGTCTTCGGGATGGGTGATCTTGATATTGTCGCGCTGTCCGGGAATGATCTTTATGGCCTGGTTATCCGCCTCGCACAGCGCCGCATCGTCGGTATAAGATTTCCCCTGATATTTCTGATGCAAACCGTCGATCAGCCCAAAGCGGAAGGCCTGCGGCGTTTGCACGGTGCAGAGCCCCTCGCGGCTTTCCGTTTTTCCGTTGCGTTTGATGGTATCGGTCACCGGAATCCCGGGGATGACAGCGCCGGAGGTTGTGACTTCATGGCAGAGCGCTGTAATCATCTTGTCGGAAATCAGCGGGCGGGCGGCATCGTGGATCAGGACAAAATCCGGCTGGCCGGCGCGCAGCGCCTGCAGCCCTTTTTGCACCGACTCCTGACGGCTGCCGCCGCCGAAAACCGGCGCCATCCCTTTTGTTGCCTTTTTGAAATAATCCGCATGATCGGGGTGGATAACGACAGCGACCTCGGAAATCAGCGGGTGGTTTTTGAAAGCATCAATGCTCCAGCAGAGCACCGGCTTGCCCATGAGGGAAGCATATTGCTTGGGCACGCCCCCGCCAAACCGCTCCCCCGACCCGGCGGCAACGATGAGAGCCGCTATTTTGCTGTGTTTGTTTTCCATGACGCTATGGTCATTCTATACCGCCATACAGTCATAAGTCGATTTTTTTAGCGGAGCGTATTAATGGGTCAGCTCCGAAAGTTCACTAACGAACGCATCGCACTGAGTAGTCGCCGTAACTGGATGGGTCGTCGTAAGTGAGGGGATTGTAGGGGAATCCGTAAAGGGCCCCGTCGCTGAAGCGCTGAGCCCACTTCATGAGCGGCTTCACCCTATCGCAGCGCGTGGACGACCAGTAGTAACTATCGGGACACGAGCCGGTTAGGTTAAATGTTCCTTTCAGTGCGCCTTTTTCTCTGTTCTGGAAGAGTACATTCAGTTCGGCTTTTGAAGGGATGCGGAAGTCTTTTTTATCGCCGACTTCGAGGTCTTTAGCGTATTTCACTGCTAAGTTGAAATCCATCCTAAAGTCAGAGTCAGCAGAAGCTGCATACATCGGTTGCTTGGTATCCGGCGAAATACCGGCAAAGATCGTTCCATCCTTCATCTTGTCGCCGATTTGAATGTTCTCTTTAGTCATGATCTGTATCCTTTTATAAAACCACCGTTAAACATTATGGAATGACATTAGCCGATTTTTTGTTTTATGTCAAATTAAAACTTAAGATAATGCTGGAAATATCAAAGAAAAAATGCTATATTCTGACAAAAGGAAAATGTCGTGAATTATCTTGTACTTCTCAGACATGGCGAAAGCCAATGGAACAAGGAAAACCGTTTTACCGGTTTCACCGACATTGACCTGAACGAAACCGGTGTCGCGGAGGCTAAACGTGCCGCTAACCTGTTGAAAATAATCAAATTTGATAAGATCTATACCTCCACCCTGAAGCGCGCCTACCGCACAGCGGAGATTTTCATGACCGAAACCGGGCAAACTACCCTGCCCATGATCAAGCATGATGACCTGCGCGAGCGCGACTACGGCAACCTGACCGGGCTCAACAAGGACGAAATGCGCCAGAAATTCGGCGCGGAACAGGTGCATATCTGGCGCCGCAGCTACGATGTGGCCCCTCCCGGCGGCGAGAGCCTGAAAGACGTCGTGGCGCGGGTAGAACCTTATTATACCGCGCATATCCTGCCGGATCTCAAAGCCGGCAAGAATATCCTGCTGGCGGCTCATGGCAACTCGCTGCGCGCCATGCTGATCATTCTGGGCGAAAATACGCCGGACAATATTAATACTGCCGAAATTGCAACCGGCGTGCCGATAGTGTATGAATTTGAGAACGGAATCCTGAAGGGAAGAAAACCATGACCAAGGCAAAGCTGGTGATCCTGCGTCACGGGGAAACGGAATATAACAAGCAGCGCCTGTTGACAGGCAAGCATGACGCGCAGCTGACGGAGACCGGCAAGCAACAAGCCAACGAAGCAGGCGTGCTGATCAGCCCCATCCGCTTTGATAAGGCTTACAGCTCCAACCTGAGCCGCGCTTTCAACACCGCTGCGCTCGCCCTGAAATCCTCAAAGACACAGACGCACCTGCTGAATCAGGACGGGAGCTGGCAGATTGAACAGCGCCCCGAAATCGCGGAGATCGATTGCGGGGATTTTTCCGGCCGCTCCAAGGACGACCCCGAGGTTTTACGCTTTCCGTGGAGCTACGAGGCCTCCCTCCCCGGCGGGGAAAGCCAGAAGCAAGTCGTTGCGCGCCTGCAGAAGTTTTTTGACACGGAAATCATGCCGCGTCTGTCACGGGGCGAAAACGTGCTGATCGTCGCCCACTCCGGCATCCTGCGCGCGTTTGATATCGTACTCGGCATTCATGAAGTTTCCTCCGCACCCGGCCAGCCGTCCAGGAAGAAAAGCATACCCAATGCCGCGCCGACCGTTTACGAATACGAAAATGGCGTGATGACCGGGTTCTTTTACCTCGGCAACCCGAAAACGCCCGATGCCGCCAACCAGAACATCCCGCCATTGACAAACAAGAAGCAGGGTCCGAAGATATAGCCGAATCCAAAAACACTTATACAAAGCCGTCACCCCTGCGAAAGCAGGGGCCCAGTCGGGTCTTTTTGTGCCTGCGATACAAAACACCAACTGGGTCCCTGCTTTCGCAGGGATGACACGGAGAGATGGTCTTTTATTATTTCTGCTGCGGCATCGTCATCCCCGGCGGATGGTCGAGCATGATATCAGCTTTGACATCCACAGGCTGGCCGACCAGGACGACGGTCAGGTTTTCCGGCTGGAGCAGGCGGGCGGCGATGCGTTTGATATCGCCGACGGTCACGGCATTGATCTCGGCGTTGCGCTGGTTGATATAGTCGAAGTCCAGCCCGTCACGCTGCAACCCGTTCAGCGTCTCCGAGATATCATCCGTCGACGTCAGGTCCAGCAGCAGCGAGCCGGTCAGATAGGATTTGGCATCCTGGACTTCCTGGTCGGAGGGCCCGTCCTTGGCCATTTTCACCCATTCCTGCTTGAGCAGTTTCAGCGCTTCCGCGACTTTTTCGTTGCTGGCGGAAAGATTGGCCTGCAGCAGCGCCGCATGTTTCATGCTGGTCAGGCTGGTGTAGACGCCGTAGGTAAGGCCGCGCTTTTCGCGGATTTCCTTCATCAGCCGCGCGTCAAAACCGCTGCCGCCGAGGATATAATTCATGATGACGGCGGCCTGCCAGTCCTTGTCAGCCCTTTTGATGCCGGCCTCTCCGGCGGCAATATAGGTTTGCGGCGCATCCAGCGGCAGCAGGATGGTCTTGCCCGCGTAGTTCATGGCCGCTTCGCCGCTGTCCGCCTCTTCCGCCTTCTCCGGCAGGGCGCCGAAAACATCGTCAACCGCTTTTGCCGCCTCATCCCCGGTGATGTCGCCGGCAATAGCCACTTTCAGGACACCCCTGGCAAACTGGGCCTGGACAAAACTTTCCAGATCCTTGCGGGTGATCTGGGGCATGCTGTCGAGAGTGCCGAGGCCGGGCAGCGCGTAAGCATGCCCGGCAAAGACCATGCCGTTATAGGTGCGGGCGACAAGCCAGCCGGGATCCCCCATGTCATCCTTGATCTGGGAGATATTCGCATTGCGCATCCGTTCTACCGCTTCAGTGTCAAAACGCGGCTTGGTGAGCGCCAGGCGCAATAAATCGAAAGCCAGCCCTTTATTGGACTTCAATGTCTTCAGTTGCCCATAGAAAGCGTCACGCCCGGCGGTAAATCCCATATGGATGGCATTATCGCTGAGCTGGGACTGGAACTCCTGGCTTTTCATCTGATCCGCCCCCTCATCCAGCAGGATGGAGACCAGCCGCCCGACGCCGGGCCTGTCCTGCGGATCGTAAATCAAACCGCCTTCAAAGGAGAAATTCATGGAGATGACAGGAACGGTTTTGTCTTCCACCAGCCAGACCTCGATGCCGCCCGGTGTTTTCAGCTTTTGCACGTTCAGGACTTTATCGCCCGCCTGCGCAAAGCCGGGGTGGAAAACGGCAAGCATAAGAAGCAGCGCAAAAATAAAATGCCTCATCACTTCTCCCCTCCGTTCTTAGGCTTTTCCTGCGGCAGGAGAAGGCCGGTCACGGGCAGATTATCACTGGCAAATATTGCCAGCGCCGCCTTGTTCACGTCATCGATGGTCAGTTTTTCCACGCGGTCATTCCAGTTTTCAAGATAATCCATGCCAAATCCGCTGGTGATGGCGCGGCCGAATAAAATGGCCGGACCCTGCAGGCTGTCGAGGTACTAGGTCAGGCTGGCCTTTTTCTTGCTCTTGGCGCTTTTGAGTTCTTCAGGGGTCACGCCCTTCTCGAGGAGCTTTTTGATCTCTGAATCCATCGCCGCTTCCAGTTGCGGCAAAGTGGTGCCGGGGGTCGGGCTGGCGTAAACGGTCAGCGTCGTGTCGTTCAGGCTGATCGGGTCGTAGTCGGCGCCGGCGGAGATGGCCAGCTTCTGGTCAAAAACCAGGTCCTTGTAAAGCCGGGAGGTTGAGGAGCCGCCTAAAATCTCCGTCAGGACTTCCAGGGCATCATTGCCGCGCGGGGCGCGGTAGACCTTCGTCACCACCGGCGGGCCGATGCGCGGGTCCTCCAGAATGATCCGGTGCTGCGCAATGACCGGGGCCGGCCTTGGCCGCACGCGCGGCGGCAGCGCGGAAGGCTTCAGCCCGCCGTAATATTTTTCCGCCAGCGGTTTCAGTTCCGCCGCCGTAATGTCGCCGGAAACAACCAGCACGGCATTGTCGGGGGCATACCATTTGCCGTAGTTCTCCAGCGCGTCCTCGCGCGTCAGCTCTTGCATCTCATGCAGCCAGCCGATCACCGGCGTGCCGTAAGGGTGATTGACGAACAGGGCGCTCATCAGCTGCTCCTGGAACTTCGCCTGCGGCTGGTTGTCGATGCGCTGGCGGCGCTCCTCGATGATCACCTGCCGCTCGGAAGTGACCTGCCCCTCCTCCAGGGTCAGGTTCTTCATGCGGTCGGCCTCCATCTCCATCATGCGGTCGAGATACTGCCGCGCGATGTTCTGATAATAGGCAGTATAATCATGGGTTGTGAAGGCGT
>Ga0315281_10015561_pt1 | contig 10194 bp, 8 predicted proteins | sample YL17G07_0_MG_FD_204540 | JGI IMG/M metagenome (GOLD analysis project Ga0315281, IMG submission 204540) | Sediment microbial communities from Yellowstone Lake, YNP, Wyoming, USA - YL17G07_0 | ecosystem: Environmental > Aquatic > Freshwater > Lake > Sediment | place: USA: Wyoming | collected...
TCACGTACCAGGATTACCTGGACAAGAACCCGGTGGTGTTAGTGGAAAAGGCCATGGCCGAAGATAGCAAGCTCAAGGTGGGGGATAAGGTCGAGGCGGACATCATTGGCGGGAGCGGGAAGAACAGCAAGATGGAGCTCGAGGTCGCGGGCATATACGAGACGGTTGAAGCGGAGCGGCAGGACACAAGCACCAGCGGCATTGGATCCTTTAACCCGGCCGGCAACAAGTTCTTCGCCCCCCTCTCAGTGGTCCAGGAACTAAGCGGCATGCCGGGTTACGTTGAGCTTGGCTCCTATTACTTCGACAATGTAGACGATACCGAAGCCCTGAACAAGGCTTTCTCGCAGAAGATAGCGGACGGGAACAAATACGAGTTAACAACCGACTGGATGGATTACGAGAAGATATCCGATCCACTGCAGAAGGTGGGCAAGACCTCGGTGATCGGGCTGGCCGGTGCCCTGGGGGCCTGTGCCCTCATCATCCTCCTGGCTATGGCCATCATAATCGTCAGCGGGAGGACCAGGGAGCTGGGGGTGCTGAAAGCGTTAGGCGCAACCAACCGCCAGGTCATCGTCCAGTACGCGGTAGAGGTCATCTGCATCTGCCTGGTGGCTGTAATCCTGGCCACGGGGGCCACCGCCCTCATCAGCCAGAGTATGGGTAACTGGCTGCTTTCCGGGAGTGTAGGGAAAACAATTGGTGGGGAACAAACAAAAAGAGCCTACAGTGGTGATTACGTGGCCGATCGAAAGCTGTACAAGGAAGGTGGGTTGTATTCTGCTGCTGCCCCTAGTAACGAGGCCACCAATCTCAACGTGGTGTACCAGGGAGGTCTGCTCCTCTACGGGATCCTCATCTTATTCGGGATAAGCCTGCTGGGGATGGCGGTGCCGGTGGTATGGATAACCAGGCTCAGACCCGCCCGGGTCTTGAGCATGGAATAGGAGATGACGTACTCATGCAGGAGACACTCGAAGTCAAGGACTTGAGCAAGACCTTCAAGTCCAAGGCGGGGGACGTCACCGCTGTGGACGAGGTAAGCTTTGAGGCCCGAAAGGGGGAGGTGGCGGTGATCGTGGGACCCTCCGGTTCCGGCAAGACCACCCTGCTTTACCTTGTCGGGTCCCTGGAGAGCCCCGACGACGGTGAGATCAACACCTTCGGGGACGACATAATCGGCCCCGGTGCCGATCTTATTCACTACCGAAGAAGGCGGGTGGGTTTCGTCTTCCAGTTCTTCAACTTGATATCCGCCCTGACCGCACTGGAGAACGTCACCCTACCCATGGGCCTGGACGCCGTACCCGCTTCGGAGCAACGGAGCAGGGCGGTGGAGCTCCTGGCGAGGATGGGGATAGACGCAAGGTTACAGAGAAGGATGGCTAACAAGATGAGCGGCGGTGAAAAGCAGAGAGTGGCCATTGCCCGGGCCATGGCCAACGACCCCGACATCATCCTGGCCGACGAGCCCACAGGCAACCTGGACCGCGTCACCGGGGAACTGGTGGTGGACATCCTGGTCAAACTGGCCCACGAGGATAACAAGTGCGTTATTATCGTCACCCACGACGATAGCATCTTGAAGGTGGCCGACCGGGCCTTCCACATGTCGGACGGAAAATTGAGCATATCGTAAATAGGCATCCCAACAGACAATCCCGTCGCTCGAGCCGCATCCCTTCAGATTCGAACGACCACTGGTAGGCTGTGTACGTGGCGGAGAGGGTGGGATTCTCCCCCCACAGTGGACTAACGCCCACAACGGTTTTCGAGACCGACGAGCACGATAACGCAAAGTGCTTTTCAATGTTAGATTGTGCTTTCCCATGTTACACAGAAGCGCCAAGTACGTTAGCAGGCCAATTCAAACAAGTTACATCTCCATTCGGGTGCCCTTGACCTCCTCAAGCCCCTTCTCACCCTGAACCTGCTCTTCTCCACAATCACCCTGCATCCCGATAGGTCCTGAAAATCGATCTGCTTGGCGAGCAAGCGCTCCATCACCGAAAGGACGTTCTTCGCGCCCTGACTCTTCGTCTTCATTTGTGATTACGCCCGGGTGAATTGGAACCCGCCCGCTATCACTCTTTAACTCGACCGCCCTTCAGGGACTCCAGTGCTTTCAATGATGCGGTGGAAGCTATGGTTATGTGGATCTGGCTCACGACCATGGCGATGCCCTGGTTGATCAACGCCATCGTCAAGTTATCCCACACCAACCAGATAAGAAGGTCTACTATGGTTATCACCACGAGGCTGAGCAGGCGGTTGGGCCAAGCCCTCATCTCCTTTTCCGCCGCCGCCTGATGATCCAAAGACTCTTCGGCGCGGCGCAAGCGCTCTTCAGGGCTGCTCCACCTGCTCGCGTCTTTTAACTCCTCGATTCGATCCTCGAGCGGAAGGTGAAAGAGGTTGAGGAAGCCGCCGATACCCACGTCGGAGCCTCGCAGTCCCCTCAATGCAGATATCCACATTCCCAAAAACCCCAGGCTGACAAGGATAAGGATGCCGATATCGGCTCCCCTCGCCTCAGGTTTTTTTACCGTCAGCACCAAAACGACGAATAACACGATGAGCAAGACGTAGAAGACAAAGGTCCCGGTAAAATACTTGACGATCTTGTCAGCGGATTCTTGTAAAGTAGCCAGAATATTGTCGAGCTTTCCACCATCCTCTGACGCATGGTTCTCCGATACCATTTTGACCTCCCTTACCTTAGGACTCCAGCCCCCACACATTGAGTTTCACGGGCGTTGTATCTCTCACCTGCGATATGACTCGCGAAAGCGCCAAGGGATCCCGTGAAGGAATAGCAGACAGACTTATCGGAAGGACCTATCCATTCAGCCTCTACCGAATTGCGCCGGGTCACCCTGGCCGGTATGGGCATATTATCATATACGGGGCTCCCCCATCTCAATTCTCCCCAATCGAGGGGGAGGAGCTATCTGAGGTTGGCGGAGAGGGTGGGATTCGAACCACCCCACTCGCCCCGGGCGAGCGGTGACCCCGTGGACTCGCGCCCACAACGGTTTTCGAGTATGTTACCCTTCGTATCATCCAGCATTAATATTCTTTTTCAGGTTGTACTAGACCGGATAGCACATGGCCATAAAAAAGCGCCGCCATCAGGCGGCGCGTTTTCCTGACTTCATTGCAGGCCCTAGAGGTTCTTATCCTTCTTGAGCTGCTTCGCCTCTTCGTTGGCCCGGTCGTTCTCCTCCTGCAGTTCTTCGGTCTCCGCCTGGTACTTCTGCAGGGCGGCTTCCTTTTCCTGCTGTGACCCAAATCCGTTGTTGTAGAGTTTCTGGAAGAAATCGTTCGTTGCCTTCAGCGACTGATCCAGTGCATTCAGTGCCAGGATTTTGAGCTCCGCGTACTTCACGTAGTCCCCAACACCTTTGAGCCCCTTTATCTTCCCGTATTCCGCCTTCTCCTTCTGGATCAGCGCCTGTACGTCGCTGTATATACTCTGGGCCTGTTCCCAGGCAACCCCCTTAGCGGCGGGGTCGGCGGTCTCTCTCACCGTCTTCCACGCGGTGAGGAGCTCAGTGTTCTTGCCCCCTCTCTCATATGTAAGCTGGTCCCCCAGTTTCACATACTTCCTGGCCTGCTCGGTGTCGCCTCCACCGCACCCGGCCGTCAGGGTTGCACCAACCAGGACGAGCAGTAGAACGAGCCCTGATATGATTGCCCTCTTCATGCTGTCTCTCTTCCCCGGCCACCAGTTAGTTCTGCTAGCGCCGTTTCAATGTTATCCCGATCACGCTTATACACGACGGTACTTTACTACGAATCCAACTTTAGCCGGTATTTCCCTGTATGCCTCCTCGAATGCAGATATTCTAGCACGATTCCGGTCTTTCGGGCACGGTTGGCTGGTGTTTGCTGCATTCTCGAAGCCCGGTACTGGCACCCCGCTTCTTAGCCTAGTGGTTTTCGATACAGAAGTACCAAAAACCCCTTGTTTCTGGCGGAGAGGGTGGGATTCGAACCCACGGTGGACTGACGCCCACAACGGTTTTCGAGACCGGTGACGGACGTGTCGTCCGGTGTTATCCCGTGCCGGGAAGTACCGTTCTGTACGGGAACCGGTGACTGCTCATGCCGTCTTGTACCGTCCCGTACCCCTTGGTGCCACGCGAGTTCCAGGTGCCCTGTCACATACAAATGAGACAAGGTGGCGAGTACTGGCGGGTTCTCAGCAATGAACGCGGACAACCATTCAACACCGAGGCCATTAGCAGATGGACGTCTGGAGAGCATATTTTCTGCTTGATCCCGGCCCATAGTCTCGAATCAAACCTCCTTGACGAATCTTCAGAATGCGCATATTGTGGCGTGCGCGGCGATGTGACGGAGAGAGTTAGCTTGCCAATAACACTCATCTCAGACTAAGGGGGGAAGAACTAGATGAAAACCAATGATATCAAAGTCATCCGATCTGCACTGAAAGAGAGTCTAGGCCTGTCATGGCCTCTATTCCTGGCCAAGTGCGGTATCTACAGCAACACTGTCTTCAAGAACACTCATTGGGCATCGACTCCCGGCGAGGAATCAAAGTTCGTAAAACGCATGGCCATTGCACCCGCGATATACCTCAAACTCAGCGAACGGCTTGGCAAGGAAAAAGCCTATGAGGTAATGGAGCAGATGTTCGTGGCTGTCAGCGTCGAGGACCTGCAATCATTCTTGGATACATCCGGCTCCTACGGCAAGACTGCAATGGAGCGGCTTTTGGCCTTCAATGAAGCATACGATACCAAGGGCGCAACCCGGTTCATGGAAAAAGATGTATTGCGGCAAGACGAGAACACGTGCCACTTCATAGTCAAGAGGTGTGTGGTATGGGATTTTATGCAGGAGGCTGGGGTACCCGAGCTGACAAAACCGTTTTGTGAATCTGACCACGTGTTCTTCTCGAAGGCTTTCCCCGAGTTCGAATTCAGTAGGGGCGCCAGCCGAGAGAATACGCTGGCTTACGGCAGGAGCCAGTGCGAGGGCTTATTCGAGAAAAAGTAATGGCCTTAAAAGATACCGATACATAGCAGCACTTTACATCCAACTATTGAGGGTAAGTAGAAAAGTTCAACTTGGCGGAGAGGGTGGGATTCGAACCCACGGAGCCTTGCGGCTCAACGGTTTCAAGTCCGTTGATGTTATTCCCATCTTGTACCACCTGGTACCAAATAGTCCCCTCCTGTACTTGGAATCGGGTGGCTTTGTACCATCTGGCACCGTCCTGTACCATTCAGTACCACGCAGCATGTTGGCAATTTGTTGGCAACCATTACAGGCAAATGCGGCGTAAACCTTGCGTATCAGTTAGCCAGCGTGATAGATTTCAACTGGCGGCAGGAATCTTTTCAAGCAGCAGGGGGACTCTGAGTAATTTGTCTCTCGGTACAAGGTGGAGGTGGTCACTGTGTACGCACGTGTAAGCACAGCCGAAGAAGTAAACGTTGACGAAATGGACGAAGGTATAAGGATCTTCGACGAGGAAATCGTTCCAACTCTCAAGAAGGCCCCGGGAGCCGTTGAAGGTTTGCTCCTCGTCGACAGGGAAGCGGCAAAGGCGGTTATTGTTGGAATATACGAAAGCAAAGAAGACATGAAGGCCTTCATGGAGAGCGGGAAATACCAGGAGCAGGTCGCCAAGTTCCTTACCAAGGTAATAACCAAGATGCCTGTTACGGAAGAATACGAGGTGGCAAGCCGCTTTTTATTCAAGACGGACTGATCTATAGTCATTACTCCATCACCTGGTCAAAAGCTGGGGTGACAACAGGTCACGGTACTGCGGGTTCATTCTCTTTAGCAGATGTTCTTTATATGACGGGTGAATGTCATAAAAAAGGGGCAAGGTTAGCAAATCACACTATAAATCTCTGACAACTTCCACTGCCGATTCTGTTTCCAGTACAGGGACCATCTCAATATCCATAAGGTCATTCCAAGAATAAGCCGATTCCACGATAACATTGCCATATTCTGGCGGAGAGGGTGGGATTCGAACCTACGGTGGACTAAAGCCCACAACGGTTTTCGAGACTGTGGGTTGTCATATCATCCTGTGTTGCCTGATACCGAATAGTGCTTTCCTGTGCGGGATTCCGCGATTCTATATGACGTCTAGTACCATCCTGTCCGTTTAACGCTACGCAGTCCGTGAGCAAAATGTGAGCAAAAATCGGTTTTCGAATCAGTCCGAATAGCCACCTATGGTATCCGTTCCGGTATCTCGGGTGACCCAGTACATGGTACGCGTCATGTCCTCGTAAAAAATGTGGATTCTTCGCTGAGTAAGGAAGTAGACCTATGTACAGGCAGAGCCGGTCAACTGTGCCCGAAAGGTTCGGATTGTGACAATATGTCGGCGTTGGCAGCGGCATATGGGGAATGCCGGATAAAGCATGATGGCAATATTGCTTAATGAAGATCTCAATATTTGGGGTGTTTATACTCTTACTCGGTGAAGTCGTTCCAGGTGTCCGCCTCGAGCTATGCGGTGTTGCCGGTAGCCCTCACCCGCTCCACGGTATCAAGCAAAGCAAGCCGTTTTCGTGTTTCTATTCCTTTAATACGAAGTTGATAACCCGGTCCAGTTTCTTTCCATAGGGCGGATAGAACGCGCCAGCAAAAAGGCTCCATCTCTTCTGGTAGACGGACCTCTGGTTAGAGAAAGTCTTGAAGCCTTCGTATCCGTTGTACCTACCCATCCCGCTGTTGCCAATGCCTCCGAATGGCATCGACGGGTGAAGCACGTGTTCTTGGATAGCATTCAAGCAAGCCCCGCCCGAGTAGGTCTCTCTCAGGACTCGGTCACCCTTGTGCTTGTCCTTTGTGTAGAAGTAGAGCGCGAGGGGGCGTTCGTGGCTGTTCACGTATGAGATTGCCTCATCGATGCGACGATAAGTCTTCACAGGTGCTATCGGGCCGAATATCTCGTTCTTCATTACCTCCATCTCGTCTGTAGGTTCCAGAACCAGTGTGAAAGGTACCTTTCGCTCTTGGCGATTCACCTGCTCGTCATGCGAATACAACTGGACCAGATTGGCTCCCTTCTGCTTTGCGTCGTCCAGATACAAGACCAGCCGGTCTAGATGCCTGTCGTTGATGATGCCAACGCACTGCGGATGGTCGGTGTAGGACGGAAACATGCTCGGCATGATTCGGCGGCACAGGGATATGAAGGCATCGCGCTGGCCCTCGGGGACGAAGACGTAGTCAGGAGCGATGCAAGTCTGTCCGTTCTTAAAGACTTTGGCAGCAAGGAAATCCGAGACCGTTCTCTTGTTAACGCTATCCTCATCGATGATCAACGGACACTTGCCCCCCAGCTCCAGCGTTACCGGCGTGAGGTTGTCACTCGCGGCCTTCATAACCAGTTTCCCCACGCCTGGGTTGCCAGTGTACAGCAGGTGATCCCAGGGCATGCGCGCGAACTCCTGGGCCAGGTCTACATCTCCGAGGACCACCGTCACATAGTCTGGCGAGAACGCCTTTGCCACCATCTCTTTTAAGGTCGCCGAACTGACAGGCGTCATTTCCGAGGGTTTGATGATCGCACGGTTTCCAGCAGCAAGGATGTCAACGAGTGGAGCGAGTGAGGCCAGGAAGGGAACATTCCATGGCGTCATATTGCCCACTACCCCTACAGGCTGGTACATGACCCACCCAGTGCTGAAGCCGTATGCGATGTGGTCGATCTTTCGGGATTCAGGTTTCATCCATTTCTCGAGATTCTTCCTGACGTACTTGCTCCTGGTATCGACGAGCAAGAGTTCACCGGCCGTCGAAATCTGTGGTGGGTGCGTGAAGAAGTCAGCCTCGAGAGCCGCCTCAACGTCCTTGCGGTGGCCTCTGATCATAGATTCAATCGCTTCCAAGGCTTCGAGCCGCTCCTTCAATGAGGGGTATGGATTTCGTCGAAAGGCTTCCTTTTGCGCATCGAATAGAGAATGCAGTTCATCTATTGTTGTGCTTTCTGATGGGCGCTCGTCGACTGTTTTTTCAGCTTCTATCTGGGTAGCAGGAGTACTACGAGAACTATTAGTTGATGCTTTCATGACCCCCCCTTAGATTGTTACCTGCTTGAAGAGCTTGTTCCGCGTAACAATAATAGGAGATATCCTCTCTCAAGGGCATACCTCCTGAAAAAGTATATGGTGAAGAGCAAAATGGTAGCGTAGATAGAATAATTGGCCCGACATTTCCCCAAGTCAACCTCCATACATCGCTATTTTACCATATTCGAGTCAGAAACAGCGCTTTGAAAAAGGGGTTCCGCAAACGTGAGGCCGCAAACTCGCCCCCACGCACAGAACCGCCCGTTTCGACGGTGTCCGAAGACGGTTGACTGACTCCCACTTTCCATCGGCGCTCACCTTCCCGGGATCACGTCGGGACAGCAACAAGGGAACGGATATGCTCAAGTAGGTCGGCGAACAGGGCTTCAGAGACCGCCACCTCGGCGCACTGGAAGACCGTCCTCCTTGAGTGGCTCACCACCTTCGCCCCAATCTTGATGAGCTTCAGCTGTGTGCTTCGAAGCGACCAGTGCGAACCCTTCTTCGGCAGGGCGAACTGCCTGAGAAAGTTGCCCAGGTTAAAGGCCAGAACGAACAGTCCGAGCCTGACCTGGTTCGAGGCGAACCTTGTGTAGGACAGCCTCCTCCAGGTGAGAGCGTACTTGCCCTCCTTTATCCACTGCTCGCAGTTGCATCTTCTGTTGTAGAAACGCACAACTTTATAGGGTTTTCTCTGAAGGTTTCAGCATCTGCATCAGCAAAGCAGACATCCGTATAGCCACTGCTGCTATCATCACCGGAGTTCGGGTTATACAAACTTGAGAAGCCAAGACCCAGCTGGCTGTACGCTCCTGATGTGCAAGCCCCCTGGAGGAATGATTCATGAAGGCACTGATTCTTTGCGGCGGTCGGCAATATCTGGCGGAGAGGGTGGGATTCGAACCCACGGTGGACTTACACCCACAACGGTTTTCGAGACCGTCTCCTTCGGCCACTCGGACACCTCTCCACCCTCTATCTTAAATCATTGAAGAATCCCCGCAAAAGGCGGCGGCAATCTTCTTCCATGACACCGGCAACGACCTCTACCCGGTGGCCGAGCGTTCCGTCCTCTAGGATGTTGTAGGCGGAGCCGCCGGCGCCTGCTCGTGGCTCAGATGCTCCGAAGACAACACTCTTGACGCGAGCAAGCACAATTGCGCCGGCGCACATAGGACAGGGCTCCAGCGTGACGTACAAAGTCGTGCCTTCAAGCCGCCAGTCGCCGGTGCGGTTTCCTGCTTCATGTAGCACGAGGACCTCTGCATGGGCTGTTGGATCGCCTGTCTCGACCCGGCGGTTGTGGCCCCGGGCGATTATCTCCCCGCCCTTCACGAGTGCCGCGCCCACGGGGACTTCGCCATAGTCGGCCGCGATTCTTGCTTCCTCGAGCGCTATCGCCATGAAGTCATGATGCCGCATCGCGTTCACTTCCAGACTTTCAGATAATAAAGCGGTGGAGAGGCCTCCTTTCCCCACCGCTAATACTTGTCTGGCACGCCCGCAGGGACTCGAACCGTCGCTCGGTGCCCCTCGCTCCTCCAGGGGGACTCGCGTCCCCCTAGGACGGGGCCCTGCGGGCCCCTGTACCCCCTATCAGTGAAATATGTTCGGGGGGAATCCCCCCGACACCCCCCGGTTCGAGATCCGGTTGGCGAATACTTGTCTGGCACGCCCGCAGGGACTCGAACCCCGAACCTCCCGGTCCGTAGCCGGACGCTCTATCCAATTGAGCTACGGGCGCGAATAATGACACACAGGGGCCTGGCCCCACTGTTGCATTCTGGCGGAGGGGGTGGGATTCGAACCCACGTACCAGGTCTCCCCGGTAAAACGCTTAGCAGGCGTCTCCCTTACGGCCACTCGGGCACCCCTCCCGGGTTTCGATTATACCAGCAAAGAAGGTGGTCTGACCCCTTTCTTGCGCACGCAAAAAAGGTGGTTTGACCCCTTTATTTTCACACTCCGGAAAAAATGGCGGCGAAGATAGTGGGGGCATAAAGAAACGCAAGCGCAGGGTTATAAGTAGATTTCGGAGGCTGCCTGTTTTTTCTTTCTGCTCCAGGCCAGGTCTATCAGGGCCTCCAGCCTGGTCTGCATGCCCGCCTTGCCGGTCTGC
>Ga0315281_10015562_pt1 | contig 10194 bp, 12 predicted proteins | sample YL17G07_0_MG_FD_204540 | JGI IMG/M metagenome (GOLD analysis project Ga0315281, IMG submission 204540) | Sediment microbial communities from Yellowstone Lake, YNP, Wyoming, USA - YL17G07_0 | ecosystem: Environmental > Aquatic > Freshwater > Lake > Sediment | place: USA: Wyoming | collected...
AGACCCTAAAATAGGAGAAATACCTTTTGCTTATTATGATTTTGTTCATCATGGTGTTTATTACACCCGCGCCACTTTAGATTTTCTCGGAGCTGGTAAAGAAGAAGACACATTAACATTAAGGCAGTTGGTGGGTTACATTAGGAAAGAGGATAGAGAGGCTGTTATAAAATCATTAGAATCAGGAAAAGGGCTTAGACATTATAAAGCTTTAACTTCTGGAGAACCTTCTAAAGAATTAATACTAACAACAAAACCTTTTGTTTATGATAAGAAACCAGTTGGTGTTGCTATATTTTTGTTTGATCCAAAATATTCTGTGCAAAATTTAAAAGATCATTTAATTTATGGAAGATTAAAAAAGTTATTCAGTCAGATGTTTGGGAAGTTTGGAGCTCTTAGAGAAAATTTAGAGAAAAAAGGAAAATTAGAAGCTAGTTTGTAATTCTCCTGTTATTGATTGTAAAAAGATATTTTGTTTTTCATATATGCTTTTAAGTCATTGCTTATTTGCTATTCTATGGTTAAAATAGGCATAATTGGAGGAAGCGGATTAGATGACCCTCAGTTATTAACTGATTATGAAGAAAGAGAAGTTGAGACTAAATATGGAAAGCCTAGCTCTAAGATTGTTTGCGGTAAAATAAAAGGAATAGATGTTTGTATTCTTGCAAGGCACGGAAAAAAACATGAAATCCCTCCTCATATGATTAATTACAGGGCGAATATAACTGCTTTGAAAATATTAGGCTGTACTCATATTTTAGCAACTTCTGCTGTTGGTTCATTAAAAGAAAAAATTAAGCCAGGAGACCTGGTTTTTCCTAATCAGTTTATTGATTTTACAAAACAAAGGAAAAATACATTTTATGATGAGATTGGAGAAGTAAGGCATGTTGAAATGGCAGAGCCATTTTCAAAGGAGCTGAGAGAAATTTTAATTGAAACTGCAGGAGAACTGGGTTTTGAAAAGCATGATTCTGCTATAATTATTGTTATTGAAGGGCCGAGATTTTCCACAAAAGCTGAAAGTTTTATGTTTAGGAATTTTGCAGATATAATCGGAATGACAAGTGTTCCAGAATGCAGTTTAGCAAAAGAAGCAGAAATGTCTTATCAGACAATTGCAATGTCTACTGATTATGATTGCTGGAAAGAAAACGAGAGTTCAGTAACCTTTGAAATTGTTTTAAAGAGAATGGAAGAAAATGCACATAAGGTTAAACAGCTTTTATTAGAAGCAATACCAAAAATTGCAAATCAGGATGAGATTCTTATTAAAAGCAAAATAAGAGCTGTCCCTAATTTTCCAAAGCCAGGAGTCATGTTCAGGGATATAACAACACTTTTGAAAGATAAAGAGGGCTTTGAAAGGGTTATAAATATTTTTTATAACAGATACAAAACCAAAAGAATTGATATTGTTGCTGGAATTGAATCAAGAGGGTTTATTTTTGGCTCTGCGCTTGCAAATAAATTAGGTGTCGGATTTATTCCTATAAGAAAACCAGGAAAATTGCCTGCAGAAACCATAAGAGAGGAATATGAATTAGAATATGGAAAAGATGCTGTTGAAATTCATAAAGATGCAATTAAACCTGGAGAAAAAGTTTTGATTATAGATGATTTATTGGCTACTTCTGGAACCATGGGTGCTGCGTGTGAACTTATTAAAAAGTTGGGTGGGGAGATTGTTGAGTGTGGGGTTGTTGTTGAATTAGAAGATTTGGGTGGAAGAAAGAAACTTGAAGATAAAGGATATAAAGTGTTTAGTATTGTTAAATTTAAGGAAGATCAAAAATAATTATTACTTATTTAGAATATCAATAATTTCTTTGCTGCATTTATTCCAAAAATCTAAAATTTCTTCTGCTTGAGATATTAAAACTCTAAATCCTCTGTAATTAGCATCGTTTCTAATTTTTTTGAATCTGTCTAAGTGATTAAATCTTAATTTTTCTTTAATACCCAAGTCTTTAAGGGCATCCAGGCTGATTCCATGGCTTCCAATTCCCTGAGGTTCGTAACCTATAGTCCATAATCTAGCTTCTCCAAGCTGTCTTATAGATTCATAAATCTCCCTAAAAATTAAAGTAGCACTTTTATCATCTAAGAATATTTTTTTAGCAACATCTGCATTTATTTTTGCAGATTCTATTAAGGATTTTACTTTTTCTTTATCAATTTGTCTTATTCTTAAATTCCCTGATCTAATTAATTGTTCGATAATTTCTTTTTTCATGGTTTGACCTCTAAAAACCCACTAAGCACAATGCCATTAGCTATGTTATTAAACAAGTGCATATCAATATTTCTTCTGTTAAAATTATGTATCTGTATCTTTCTGTTTATTGATTCTTCAAAATTTTCAAGCTCTCTAAGATGAACATTTTCATAATCTTTGACTTCATCTGACTCAACAGCAATATCAATATCAGAATCAGATAAGTCTTCTCCTTTTCTAAAGCTTCCAAAAAGAATAATGGATTTTGGATTTTGAAAGTAATCTGTCAAATATTCAACAAGCCCGCTTTGATAAACAAAATTCAAATTATATATAATTTTTGACTTGATAAAATGCCAGTTTTCTTGATTTGCTTTAATTCTCCAGATTTTGCTTAATTTAATAATTTGAATTATGTTATTGTTATAAAGCTCTTCAAGAATTTTTCCTATATTTGCTTTTGCAACCTTAGACAGCTTAGCCAAATCAGAAAGGCTGAATTCTTTATCTGGAAATCTAAAAAGTATCTCTACTATTCTTTGTCTTGCGGTTTGCTCATATAACTTAAGGTATTCTTTATTAACTTTTGGTTTCTTCATATTACATATGTTATATTTTGAAACTATTTAAAGGTTTCTATACTGTTAAGTTTGAAGGCAATTAATTATTTTTTTGCGAGTTTCCATAAGTTATCAAAGAAAATATTCTGGATTTCATTAAACTCTTTATCCTTTATAATAAATCCTCTTGGATTTTCTTCATAACTCGCAAATGCAACTTTATCTTGATAAATGAATATTGCTGTCTTGCTTACATCAATTCCTTTTACAAACCTAAATTCAGAATTCTTGACATCACGATTTTTCATAAAATCTTTTTCTTCAGGAAGATCAGAAAGAATTGTTTTTGTTCTGACTTTTGCTTCTTTTTTCTTTCTATAATAAATAATAGCAAAGCTTTCAGAAAACGCAAACCATTTTTTTCCAGCTCCCATAACCTTTACAATAGAATTTGGAACCGAGATTATGTCATTAGTTATAACCTTAACCCCGTTTTTTCCTTCAAAGAACTCTATATCATAAAACTTATTGACTGATTTTTTTCTTTTTTCAATTGTGAAATTTGAAGGTGAATAGATAAATATTTATTCTTAATTGTTTTATTATATTTCATGGACAAAAAACAGTTAATCAGGCATTTAAAAGAACAGGATTTTTCTGAAAATATATTAAATGCATTTTCTAAAATTAAAAGAGAAGATTTTGTTCCAAGTGGATTTAAAGAATCTGCTTATGAAGATATACCTCTGCCAATTGGAAAAGGGCAAACAATCTCACAGCCATATACAATTGCATTTATGCTGACTTTGCTTGAATTATATGATAATCAAACCATCTTGGAAGTTGGAAGTGGAAGCGGTTATGTTCTTGCTTTAATTAATGAGCTTTCTAAGAATGCAAAAATTTATGGCATTGAAATAATTAAAGAATTAGCTGAAAATTCCAAAAAAGCTTTAAAAGATAAAAAAAGCATTGAAATTTTTAATTTAGATGGAAGCAAGGGATTAAAAGAAAAAGCTCCTTTTGATAGGATTTTAGTTTCAGCTTCTTCAAAAGAAATCCCTCAAAAATTATTAGCTCAGTTAAAGTATAATGGGATATTAGTCTGTGTTGTTAATGATTCCATAGTTGTTGTAAAAAAAACCAATAAGGAAAACAAGATTATGAAATATCCTGGGTTTGTTTTTGTGGAGTTGATTGAAGATTAATTGAATTAACTTCCATAAGGAGAAAATCCTCCTCCTCCGATGCCAGCATCATGAAAAATTCTCTCTTGTTGTTCAAACGCTTTTTTATTCCACTCATCATGCAGTGCAACCTCATATTCTTCGCTAAATTTTCCTTTAGCTGATTCATATGAATTTAAAAATAATTCATATCTCCATTTATCTCCATCAAGTTCAATTTGTGAATTAAAATCAGAATTCTCTCCCAGAATTCTTATAATCTCTCTTTCCATAGCCCCCAGAAATTCATCGCTTATTGATTTCCTTAAATCTAGCATAATAAGACTTAGATATTTTAATTTAAATATTTAATGTTTTAAACTATTTGTGCCTATTGCAATAGGCATCTTTCTTGCAATCTCTTGTTGGGCATTTACCCAATCAGCAAGCGTGTCTCCTGTTTGATGTATAAAAGCATATTCTCTAATTTTTCTTGGCAGTTTTTCAAAAACTATCTGGTCCCCACAATAAAGGGCAAGGCCATAAATACATTCCTCGGTCCCAATTAATGGATAAGTATCCTGAACGCGTTTTAGTGTCCATGCAATATCTCTTTCCCTAGAATCAGCGCTGTTTCTTGCTGCAAGTCCTATTATCTTAATATTCTTCTCTAAAATTTCATTCTTTTCAGTTTCCATGTTTTTTGCTATTTCTTTACAGGGTTTCTGTATTTTTAAACATTATTGCGAGCTAAAATGAATTGCTAAAATTCCCCTAATTTCCTCTGCTTTTTTCCGTCAATTATTTCATTTATATTTACATTAAAAACTTCAAAGATATTTTCAACTGCCGGCAATATCTGATGATTAAGGTAATATTCAATATCATATTCTCCTTTTTCTGAAGGAAGTTTTGCTCTTTCTCTTACCAAAGCTTTTGTTTTGCCTGTTTTTGTTCTTTGATGATTTTCTGGTTCTGCAATATAATATTCAATAAGCATTCCAATATCAACAGGCATTTCTAATTCTTTCATTCTTTTTGCTATTGTTACATGAGGATTAATTGATTTATATTCTTCAATTGGTTTTTTTAGCTGTGTTCTTATAAGAATTTTTTTTAAATCAATTTCCCTATTTTTTATCTGCTTGATTATTTGTTTAACATATTCCAGTGCTTTTTTTTCATTTCCATCCTGAAGAATAAATTGAAGAACTTTGTTTTGGGTTTCTCTTGCTAAATCACACCAGTCTCTCCTTACTGTTTCAAAACCCCTGATTTTTATTTTGTCTTTTTCATCTATCAAAGCATATTTCTTTTTTGCTCCAAATTCACCTGTTCTTTTTGTCACCCATATCCCTCGTTTGAATAAGCCTTCATAATCAAGTTCCATTATTCCTGGAAGGTCTTTATTTATTTTTTCCAGTATTTCTAATGCCTGTTTTTCTGTTTTATCTCCTAAAGTTATAGCAATACTGTCTGTGTCAGAATATGTTATTTTAAATCCTGATTCTTCAAAAATCTCTATGGCTTTTTTTATGTTTTGCTTTGCAAAATATGCTGTTGCTGCTGCAGCTTCCCTGCAATAATACCTCGCACCGAAAAAGCCCTGGTAACCATAAGCTGCATTTGCAATTAATTTGAATGCATTGCTTCTTGCCTTTGAAATTGGATTAGGATCTTTGTTATATTCCTGTTTAAATTGCCTTCTTTTATCTATTATTTCTTTTAATAAAGAAGGAATAAAACCTTTATTGATTTTGGAGAAATATACTTTCTTTTTATCTGCTACTGATTCATAAGAATCTTTTTTTTGTTTTGTTAAAGTTGATAAAGATAAATTATAACTTACTATTACGCTTGCATACATGCTTGAAAAATCAAAAAACCCTATTTTTTCATATAAGCCTGGTGTTGGCTGGAATACAAAAGCGCCTTCATATTTTGGAAGCATTCTTCTTTTTCCTATTTCATCATGAGCTGGCCTTTTTTCTGGTATTTCATTAAATCTGTCTAAATTATGAATAATTAAATCTTCAAAATTACTTGCCATTGTATTCCTGGAAATGTTGAATAAAGGCTCATTTACTATTTTTGTTATTTCTAATAAATCAGGCCATGCTTTTTCTATCAGTTTATAGGTTAATACAGAATCCTGAAGATTATACTCAAAAAATTTTTCCCAGTCAGGGTCACTTGAATTTGCAGATTCTAAAGGAGAGAATTCAGTCTTTTTTTCACCTAAAAGTTCTGATGCAACTTCATTTAAACTTAAAGTTTCTGACTGCAGATATTGAGAATAAGCATTTTTAATAAACCTTAATAAATCAATATGAATAATCCCTTTTATTCTACCTGTTAAAAGCCTGCCTCTTGAGAAAATTGGCTGGCTGTTATCAATGCCTAAACTTAATTTCATATTATTTTTTTCAGCTCTTGCTCTTAAATATGGCAAATCAAACCCATCTGAAAAATATCCAACCAAAATATCAGGATCATATTTTTTAATATATTTTACAAATGCTTCTAACATATCTGCTTCATCTTTATAATGTTCTACATAATCTTTTTCAGAATCTTTTTTCCAGCTAAGAACTTTTTTAAAATCATGCCCTACTAAACTTATCATTAATATCTCCCCTTTTCCTATTTCTAATTCGTTTGCTTCAATATCATATGCAAGAATTTTTGGAGAAAAATTCTTTTGAGGTAGTTCTTCAATCCCATTAACTTTTAAAATCAAGTCAGCATCAATATTATTAATTCCGCCAAAATCATTATCACTTATTAATTCTCCTTGTATTTTATACCAGTTTAATGGCTTTAGTTTTCTTTCAATGATATACTGAGTAATGTAGCTTAAATCATACCCTCTTCTTTTATCTATTTCTTTCATGCCTATTTTACTGGCAATTTCGTGAGCATCTTTGTAATTTGTTATAAAAATTTTAATTGCTTTTACATCTTTTCCAAGAAAATTTTTATTATGCAGTTCTGTTTTAGTTACTTTGGACTGCCTTCCTGCATTTTCTATTCTGATTTTTTCTATTTTTCCCTGAATTTGCTTTATTCTGGTTTCTTTTGTTTTTGGCTTTAAAACTAGCCAAAAATAAGACTCAAAACTGTCAATTATACAGACCTTTTTCCCATCTTCTAATCTTCCAATTATCTTTGCATAATTCTTGCTTTGATAGTCAAAATAATCATAATCTATGGGAATGAAATTTATTGAGGTTTGCATAGCTTAAGCAGGTTAAGAGATTATTTAAAAGTTAGGTTAACATGCAATTGTTTATAATCTATGTGAAATGGATATAATAAACATGGCAATAAAACTAGAACAATTAAGCTTGAATTTTGATGACCCGACTGCTGAAGAAACAGAAGAACATCAAAGGATGGCTGAGGAAATTGAGTTTGGCCATAGGTGTGAAAGTTATATTGCTGATCAAATTAGGAGCAGGTATAATGAATTTATAGAATCTGTTAATTATTCTGGAATTAATGTAGAAAATGTTTTTGCTAATATTCCTACTAAAATTAAGATTTTTAGGGATGTTCTGGGTTATAGGGGATTAATTGGAAAAAAAGGGAAATTTATTCCTTTTAAAGATGCTAAAACCTCTAGAATTGGAAGAGCTTTTTTAAGAACCTATAATATTGCAAGAAAGACTTGCAATGATTAATTTTATTAATGCTTCTTTATTATCTATTAAATGGGATTACAAATAGGCGAGATTATTCCTAAGAAACAAATTCAGTTTTCTGATTTAAAAGGCAGGATAATTGCTGTTGATGCTTTTAATGCAATTTACCAGTTTCTTACCACAATAAGGCAGCCAGACGGAACTCCGCTTAAAGACAGCAAAGGGAATATTACCTCGCACTTCTCTGGCTTATTTTATAGGAATATAAAACTAATTTTAGAAGGAGTAAAATTAATTTATGTTTTTGATGGAGAAGCTCCTGAATTAAAAGGAGCAACCCGTGAAAAAAGATTAGAAGCTAAGAAAATAGCTAAGGAAAAATATGAAAGAGCTGTTAGTGAAGAAGATACAGAAGCAATGGGTAAGTATGCCAGAAGTGAGGTTTATTTAGATGAAAAGAAAATTAAAGAAAGCATAGAATTATTAGAAGCAATGGGGATTGCTGTAGTCCAGGCTCCAGGCGAGGGTGAAGCACAGGCAAGTTTTATGGTTAAGGAAAATAAGAATATTTATGCTGTTGCCAGCCAGGATTACGACTGCCTTATGTTCGGGTCTCCTTTGTTAATCCAGAATTTAAGCATGTCCAGAAAAAGAAAAACTATTTCAGGTTATGTTGAGATTTTTCCGCAGATCATTGAATTGGATAAAGTACTGGAAGAATTAAATATTAACCAAGAACAGCTAATCTGCCTTGGAATTTTATCTGGAACAGACTATAATCCTGGAGGTGTTAAGGGAATTGGGCCTAAAAAAGCCCTGCAAATTGTCAGAGAGTTTAACACAAAAGAAAAAATATTTGATGCAATCGGAAAAGATAAATATAAAAAATATGAACTTAATTTCAGCTGGAAAGAAATTTATAATGAGATTGCAGAGCCAAATGTTAAGAAAAATGTTAAGATTGAGTTTCCTAAAATAGATAAAGACAAAATCAAAGAAATTCTCCTGAAATATGAGTTTAGTGAAGAAAGAATTGACAATCAATTAGCAAAGTTTGATGAACTGAAAAAAACCAAGGCGCAGAAAACATTGTTTTAAGCTCTTATTCTCCAGTTGTTGCTTTTGTAATCGCCTCTCCTGTTTTTGCTCCTTCTTTTATTTTTCTTAGATTTTCTTCCTTTTCTTTTTCTTCCTTCTTCTTCTTATATATTTTTTCAAATCTAGAACTAATAACATAAATTATTGCAAGTGCACCAAAGATTATTATTGCTACCAAAAGTCTCCACAATGTTGCTTCTTTATAAAATATAATCCAGATAAAGAATTCTGCAATTTTTCTTAGGATTTTTGTCTGAGCCATTATAACTGTAATTGCAAATCCCATTATCCAAGAAATTGATGGAGAGAATGTTGAAAAGTTCTTCAGTATGCTTGAAAATTTAAAAAAGAAATAAAACCAGAGTATTATTATTAATAAAAGAACTCCTGATAAAGTATATGGCTCTCCAAATAAAACCAAAAATACAAAAGATATTTTTTTGAAAAAAGAGTCCATTGCAGCTATATATTTATTTTTTAAGGACATATTTTTTAATTCAGAAAATAAGTATTCTCTTTTCTCTTTGTCTGTCAGGTTTTCTCCAATCCCTCTAATTTTTTCAAATTCAACAGGAAGCCCGGTCTCAGGATTAACCTCTCCTATGCTCGTATCTGAAATAGGAGAAGTTTCTGCTTTGATTGTCGGGACTATAAATAGATTTAGAAATAATATTAAAAACAAAAATAACACAATGCTCTTTTTCATTAAATAAATATGAGAATCAAGTTTTTAAAATTAGTGTTTTTATTCTTCTGCTGTGGTTTTGCCAACTTGTTTAAGAGTCCTAAGTCCTTCTGATGCGTATGTTCTTCCTGTTGCAGCCTTTAACATTGTTTGTCTCCTTTTTAACCATCCACCTAAACTTGACATTCCCCAGTTTACAGCAAAAAAAGCTACGAATGCACCTAACATTGCAGCGAACATAGCAAAAGTTCCTAGCCATGCAAACAACCCAACTAATGCAATAATCCCTGATTGTATAAGCCCGACATTAGCAGCTACTACCGCAATCGCAAAAGCAATAACCCAAGCTATTCCTTTAGAAAATGCAGAGAAATTTTCAAGTATATCCCCAAAACCTACAAAGATTATAAGCCAAATCATAAAAGCAGTAATAATCCCACCTATTTCTCCAGTAGTTGTAGCTACATCAACACTTATATCTTCAGTACCAAAAAAAACATATTTTGAAATTTGTGCTCCTATTCCAGCAAATCTTTCTGATAATACTCCCGCAATAACTAAAATTATAGCAATCCCAATAACTAGGTATATCACATATCTTACTGGTTGTTGTGTTACTTGTGCTTTTTTGTTCATCTCTCTTAACCCTTAGTCTTGTTTAGTTTTTTATATTTATAAATCTTTCTTAAGTGTTAAGTCAAGTTTACAACTTAACAAATAGCTTAGCAGGATAATCTTTCACACCCCTATGATATCTTTTCTCATTAAACCAATCTTTATATTCCTGGATTCTCTCAAAGAACATTGAGAAGTGAAC
>Ga0315281_10015563_pt1 | contig 10194 bp, 10 predicted proteins | sample YL17G07_0_MG_FD_204540 | JGI IMG/M metagenome (GOLD analysis project Ga0315281, IMG submission 204540) | Sediment microbial communities from Yellowstone Lake, YNP, Wyoming, USA - YL17G07_0 | ecosystem: Environmental > Aquatic > Freshwater > Lake > Sediment | place: USA: Wyoming | collected...
TTTGTGCGCGTCCCTCCGCCTTGCGCGACTGTGGACGTACCTACGGTGGCCGGAACGCGACCACTCTGGACTGCAGGTTCAGAGGATGCGGGCCTGACGGCATTTGCGGGGAATCCAATACCTCATAAGATCGCAGACCTCGTGTCTGCGATTTTTATTTCAGAGTTGCTCGCAATGCGCCACTGGCTGATGAAATCCGCCAAAACGCAGCAATGTGCCGGAAAGCCGCACCAGTACTAGCGTTCAGCAATTTCGTAGACAAAGGCTGCTGCGCAAAATTGTGGCCTGGGTGGGAATCTGGGTGGGAGTCTGCACCTTCTGGCGCCCCGATTAAGTTACCCCACCCTCACGCGTGAACCGCATCCGCAAAAGTTTTCACGTTGATTTTTTTGGACCGTTCTTCCACCCGGTCCGCATCGTACTGAAACTGCAAACGCATCCATCCCTCCGGCGTACCGCCAAACGCCTTCGCCAGGCGAATAGCCATGTCCCACGACAGGTCTGCGCTCTCGTTCACCAGATGACTCAACGCTGATCGCGACACACCGAGAACCTTAGCACCTTCGGTCACGCTCAACCCATGCGGCTCCAGACAGGCCACGCGCACCGAAAATCCCGGATGGGGTGGATTCTTCATTTTCAAAGCCTTCATAGCGCTACTCCGTTTCAGTGGTAGTCCTCAAAATTCACCTCAAGCGCATACCCCTTCTCAAACCGAAAGGTAATACGCCAGTTTGCCCTCACCGTCACGCCCCACTCGCCTTTCCGGGTACCTTTCAACGGATGAAGCTTGTAGGAATGGACGTTCATATCCTCAATCACCTCCGCTTGGTGCAACCGTGCCAGAATGTCTCTGATCCGGTCCACCATGTCTGGCGGCAGCTTCCGAGGATCATCCTCCTCGAAAAACCTTTTAAGCCCCCGGTGCCTGAAACTGACTATCATATTTCAACTGTAGCGTGTAGCGCGTCACTAGTCAACTGGATTCGTTGACACTGGATTCGTTGCAACCATCCCGTTGCCATTTAGCGAACACTTGGCGCAGACATCACTGAGACTCACGACTCACTTTTCGTAACTTCATCCCTTTACATTGGGCGCACCCGAGCGCTTTCAGCCGTCGGGCCGGGCTCTACTCGGGCGACTGCCCTCACCGAGCCAGCCAAAGAAATCCCGCCCGTCTCGTCCATTCGGCAACGATCCCTTTCGCAAATCGAGTCAGCGACGGCAGCGTTGCTCCCGTCAGTCTCAAAATCCCCCCGACATAACCTTGGCTAGGGGCGCCGCCCCCGTGTCGCGCAAGGGAATTCCCACAAACCAGACCACCCCGCAACGCACGCGCCAGGTTCCTGTTGCCAGCGTCGGCGTGAATTTCGTTTGAATTGGCCGGTTTGGAATTCGTGGCGCAAAGGGGTGCATTTTTGGGTGGGCGAGCCAGGAAGTTGGATCTGGAATCAGGACTCGATCTGGTCCTTGGCGCGAAAGCTCTTGCCCTCGATGATGACGGTTTCGGCGTGATGCAGTAGGCGATCGAGCAATGCGGAGGTGAGGGTGCTGTCGTTGTTGAAGATCTCGGGCCAGTGCTTGTATGCGCGGTTGGTGGTGACGACGGTGGAACCGCGCTCGTAGCGCTGACTGAAGATCTGGAAGAGCAAATCGGCGCCGAACTTGTCGATGGGGAGATAGCCCAGTTCGTCGATGATGAGCAGGCGTGGTTTGAGGTACTTGGTCATTTCGCGCTTGAGGCCGCCGTTGACCTGTGCGGCGGCGAGGGTGTTGATGATATCGACCGCGGTGGTGAATAGCGCAGAGTAGCCCTGAAGACAGGCCGCGTGGCCAAGCGCGATGGCGAAGTGGCTTTTACCCAGGCCGACCCCGCCCAGGAAGATCACGTTGGCGCGTGCCTCGATGAAGGCGAGGCGAAACAGATTCTGGATCTGGGGGCGGTTGATCTTCTTGGGCCAGTTCCATTGGAATTGATCGAGGCTCTTGAGCATGGGGAAGCGTGCGGCCTTGACACGACGCTCGATGCTGCGGTTCTCGCGCCGATGGGCTTCGCCTTCGACGAGCCTAGCAAGGTATTCAATGTGGGAGTGATGTTGATCGGCAGCCTGTTTGGCCAGCGGCTCGAAGTGCTCGCGAATGTAGGGTAGTTGCAACGTGGTGAGGTTGGTGCGCAGCGGTACTTGCGGGTCAGCTTTCATCGTCATTGCGCTCATACAGTGAGAGGTCCGGGGGGTCGATGTCGATCTCAAGCAGATCCTGGCGGCGGGTCAAATGCAGCGCGCTTGCGGCGGGGCGCGCCCGAGCGCGCATCTCCAGCAAATTGGCGACGTACTCGCAGCTGAAGGCGTGGAAGACGAGCGCATCTTCGATGGCGCGGGCGACGGCCTCGGCGCCATAGATGTCGCTAAGGGCGACGATCTTGCGCAGGTGATGGCGCGCGTTGGCGCGGCGCTGTTCGAGCCCGTCGTAGTAGGTTTGCGCCTTGGGCGACAAACTCAGGAAGCGTAGCCACAGCCGCTGTTCGCGGGCGTTGGCGCGTTGCGCGATGAGCGCCTTTGGATGGTCCGGATCCTCGATGTCCTGGTGCCGGTCGTAGGAGCGGGTGTGCCGGGCGATGAGCTGGTCCTGGTGATAGATGCAGACCCGATCCGGGTAGGCCTTGATCGTCACGCGCACGCCGACGTAGCGGGCGGGAACGGAATAGCGGTTGGTGTCCAGGGTGATGCGGAATTGTTTGCACACGCGCGCGCTGTAAATGCGGCCGATGTCATAGGGCATGGGGTTCAAGGGGCGCAGCCGGGGCTGCTCCTCCTGGAACAGATCGATGGGACGGCGTCGCGTCTCGCCGTGGATGCGCACGTTGGCCACCGTGTCGAGCCACAGTTGCGCGGCCGGGTTGATGGCGCTGAATTCGCAGAGTTCCAGGCCGTTCAAGAAGTTCTTCTTGATGTAGCCCACGGCGTTCTCTACGCGTCCCTTCTCGTTGCCGCGGCCCGGCGCGCAGGCGGCAATATCAAAGCCCCAGTGGCGGGAGAAATCGAGGTAGCGGGCGTTGAACACTGGCGCGCAACCGGCCAAGCGCTGCAATACCGCCGATTTAAGGTTATCGACCATGATCTTGGCCGGAACGCCGCCGATGGCGGCGAACGCCTGCTCGTGACAGCCGAGGAAGTGTTCCATGGTCTGGCTGACGGTGAACTGCACGTACAGACGCCGGCTGTGTGCGAGCACCAGCGCGAAGAAGCTCAAGCGCCGGCGCGTCGAACCGATATTGACCGAGCCGTACTCGCCCCAGTCGACCTGCGCGCATTCGCCGGGTGCGAAGGCGAGCTTCAAGAACGCTTCGCGGCGCGCCGGGCGCACTTTGGCGACGTAATCCTTGAGGATCGTCAGCCCGCCGCCGTAGCCCGACTCGCGTAGGCGCTGGAAGATTTGCTGCGTGCTGTAGGGATGTGCCTCGATCAAGCGCACCACCTGGTCCTTGAACGGATCGAGCCGGCTCGATCGAGGCGCCGCGCGACGCGCTTCATAACGCGTGCGCTTTACCCACTTCGCCACCGTCTCGGGGTGTACGCCCAGTGCGCGCGCCGTTTGCGCGATCGTGAGTCCCTGGCGATCATGGTGATCGCGAATCTTGCAGAAGGTCTCGTAGTTGATCATCGTGCCTTCTCCAAGCGTGCACGCGCCTGTGCGAGGCGCTCGCGCCAGCGTTGCGGGGAGATCTCCTGGGTAGGGACTGGCACAACCGGCGCATCCAAGGCGAGTACCTGATACAGCGGGGGCTCGTAGGCGATGAGCCCCAAGCGCACCAGATCGGCCCGCGCCTGGCCAAGCCGCACGAAGTCCATCGACAAGCGCTTGGCGATCGAGGTCTCCGAGTAATAGCTCAGTCCCTGCGCATCGGCCACGGTGACCAGAAACAAATACAGCGCGCACGCCGGCGCATCACAGCGCTCGATGTGCCGATCACGCACCAGGCGGTGATCGAGCCAACTGAATTGCGCCGGGATCTGGCGCACGCGCTCGCGCACCAGCAATCGTTTGATCGTCATGGCTGCTCCGCCCCTGCAAGATGTCCTGCCCTATTTGTAGCAGCCGGCGGGAGGCTCTGGCGATGTCCTCTTGTAACGCACTGTCGGTAAGGTGAGCGATTAGCCCAATCAAAACCGTAGGTTGGGCGGCCAAGACATCTTGTAACGCAGCGTGCGCTAAGCCGCTCGAATCGCTTTGTGATTCAATGCCTTGCCCGCAGGAGTCCTCTTGTAACGCAGTGGCAGCTTTGGCCCTTGAACGCCGCCAGTACCCCGGATGCGCAGCGCGCCAGGCCTGCACCCGCGCCACATTGATAGGTCCTTGGAAGTAGTCGCGGTTCGGTGCCCGGGCGAGCCAGCGGCGCTGACTCCCAGCCTTGCTCTGCGTGCGACAGGTGGGCTTTGAGCAGTGCCGTTGATGCCGCAGATTGCGGGGATCGGGTCGGAACAATCCCCCACAGCACAAACACTTGCGTCGTCTCGCGCGCTTCATCGCACCGCCCTCCTTTGGGCGGATCATGCGGCGCAATTACCGAGATCGGGCGGCGCTACAGGCGCACCGGGAAGAACACGCAAAACCCGGCGACGAAGAATTCTGAGATAGAAAACTTGGAAGAAGATCGACGAAGAATATGCACCACGTTCATCCCGACCATTTCACACGACTATCAGAACGACGCTGGCATCTAGTAAGTGGCTGGAATTCCGACACCGCGGTCTGTGGCGGTTTGATGGAACGGAAACAAGGGCTTCTGCCCTGCGTATCCGCTCCCGAATGCACTGGAATTGCTCTTTCGAGCATAAACGTCAGACGCCAATTGCACACTCACCTATCGTTACTTACGGCGATAGCGGATGTCTCGTGCGGATTGCATTCGCCAAGGTGACCAACAAGCGCGTCATAGTCACTAAGGTGACGAACCATAGTGCGCAGTGAAGAAGCGACTCTGTTTTGTAGATCGCGGTGGCGATGTTTCCCACCAGCAACCATTGAACGATGTAGCAAGCGGTGACGTTCTGCCCGAACCACGACACCCAATTCCAAAGCAATTGCGGCCATATAACCAGCCGGAACAACAATGTCCAAGTTGCCAGGAACAAAGTATTCCAGAGGAAAAGAGGCAGACCGTGATGATAGAAGGCCGGCAAGTCATGACTTGTTGCAATCGCAAAGGAGCCCGTGAACAGCAAGACCGGCAGGCTAACGGCCAAGGCAATTGCGCTGCCCCCACGGGATAGGCGAAGTCGGTCGTACAGGTGAAAGACCGCTACACCCAACATTGGGTAGGCAAGCCAAGGGAAAAGCGGAAAATATGACCATCGAACCGGAGCCGCGACGAAGGCTGCGAGCCACTTCCAGCCAGATTCGGTAGCCACCAGATTGCTCATCCAAGGTGCAACGGTCGCGATAAGGAGACTCGTCGTCCCCCAGAGTAGGGGTCGATCCTTAAGTAGCGGACGTAGCAGTGCGATGACAATCAAACTAATACCGGCGAGAAGTAGGATGTCGACACCGAAGAGGTACTCCAACGGGTCCAGCGCGATCTGACCCAAATATATGCGGACGAACAAATGTAGGTTGATCCCCAGATTTAGCAATGCGCCAACCGCAATCAGTTTGCAGCCCCGCATGATCAATCGGCCGATCGATCTGTTCGAACGCAGTGCAAAGAACCCTAGTAGAACCATGAACATGGGTGCCACTGGCGGCCCGCCCAGGAAGAATGCAATCTTTCCCACGTTCCCATCAGCGATTTCCGGGCGAGCAAATAGCTCCATGATATGAACCTGGATCATCAGTAATACCCCGATGCCCTTGAGCACGTCGGCGGTAGCGTTGTGTACGGTTGGTTGGCTTGTGACGCTCATCGAAGCTTTTTTTCCCGGTAATCCCACAACGTACCCTCTTGTTTCCCGGGCCTAACCGCAAGCGCCCGCCCAGGTAGCGTCCAATCGCGTTAAGGCCTCGGCATGTCCGTCTTGGCGGCACGCACCGGTATTGTTAGACGAAGATGGACGCTACGGTCCTGCGCGACCTCTAGCTCCAGGTTTCCGCCGTGGGCGCGCGCGAGTTCGCGCGACAGGCTGAGGCCAAGTCCGACCCCATCCACGCGCCGGCCGCGCGCGCGATCGGCACGGTAGAAGCGCTCAAACAACCGACCGCGCTCTTCCGCGTCGATGCCGGTGGAGGCGTTGGAAATGACGACGGTCGCGCGCTCCGGCGAACAGGAGGCGGCGATCCGTATCCAGCCGCCCTCGACGTTGTACTTGATCGCGTTGCTGATAACGTTGTGCAGAATCTGCGTCAACAGGCTCTCGTCCGCGCTGATGCTGATGCCCGGCGGGATGTCCTCACTCACCTGCAGCGTCGGCGCGAGCATCCGCGTGTCCTCGGCCAGGGCGAGCAGCGCAGCCGACAGGTCGAACGACGCGAGTTGAAGGCGCAGGTGCGCGGCGTCGGCCTGCGACAGCAACAGCAGCTTGCGCGAAATCGCCGACAGGCGCCGCACCTCGTCGAGAATGCCGGCGAGCACGCTCTGAATACGCGAACCAGCCTCGGCTTGGTTGATTTCGCGCTCGATCTGGCCCTGCAGGATCGCGAGCGGCGTCTTCAACTCGTGCGCGGCGTCCGCGGAGAAACGCGACGCCTGCTGGAAACTCCTTTCCAGGCGCCCGAGCATTTCGTTGAACGCGAGCGTAAGTTCCTCGAATTCATGGTCCTGCTCGCGCGTGGTCACGCGCTGGTCAAGCCCTGCGGCCGTCACCCTTCGAATCGACATGTTCAGCCGCTGCACCGGACGCAGCACGCGCGCCGCGACGATCCACGAGCCGAGCCCGATCAGCACGAGCGCGAGCGGCACCGCGAACAGGAACGCATTGCGCAGTGCGGCCAGGTCTGCGTCGACTGCGGCGAGGCTCATCGCGACCGCCACTCTCGAGTACGGCGTCACCGCGAGTCCGGCCCGCCATTCGATGCCGCCAGCGTGGAACGAGGATATTGCGAGGTTCGGCTCGACCGGCTGCAGGTCGGCGTCGGGCTTGACCACCCACGACGAGGCGGGCGGTGGGGGAAGCATGCGCGGGTCTGTCCCGCGCGCGAACGTGCCCGAGGTAGGCGTTTGCGGCCACAGGAACTGTTTTTCGACCGAGCCGGCCGGCCAGCGCGCGGAGCGATAGACGGTCGTGCCCGCAGCATCCTCGACAAGCAGCAGCACCTCAACCGGTCCGTGCGCGCCGGAGGTGTGGGCAAGCGCGTCTTCCCAGTGCTCCCACCCTCCGGGCGGCAGGCGCCGGCCCGACTCGCGCTCGGCGTGCGCGGCCACATCGGTCTCGAGCTGCTTGACGCGGATGTCGCGCACGAACCACCAGCTCAGCGCAGCGAAACCCGCCAGTGCGCACCCGGCAAGCAGAGCCGAGAGTAGTGCAATGCGTAGCCGGAAGGACACCTTCACTCGGTGCACGCGTCGAGCTTGCGAAAACGGTAGCCGACGCCCCGCACGCTCTCGATGGGCGATTCACCCTTGGCCGCGATCGAGGCGATCTTCTTGCGGATGCGCTGGATGCAGACGTCCACGACGTTAGTGCTCGGATCGAAATCGTAGTCCCAGACGTGCTCGAGGATCTGCGTGCGCGTGAAGACGCGGCCCGGCGAGCGCATCAGGTATTCGATCAAGTTAAATTCGCGGCCGGTCAAGTCCACGGCCTGCTCGAACCAGGTGACCTCGCGCGAGATCCGGTCGAGCCGCAGGTTGCCGACCGCGAGGACGTTCTGCCGCTCGCCCGACACGCGGCGCACAAGCGCGTGCAACCGCGCGCCGAGTTCCTCGACAAAGAACGGTTTCGCGAGGTAATCGTCGGCGCCGAGCGTGAGGCCTTCAATGCGATCGTCGAGTTCGTTGCGCGCGGTCAGCAGGATGACCGGCGTCGCCATCCCCGCCTTGCGCAGGCCCTTCAGCACCGACAGCCCGTCGCGACCCGGCAGCATGATGTCGAGCACAATCGCATCGTAGCCGCCGCGGCTGGCGTGCTCGAACCCCTCAGTGCCGTTGGCGCAGTGCTCAACGGCGAAGCCCTGCTCGCGCAGCCCGGAGCAGACAAAATCGGCGATCTTCGCCTCGTCCTCGACCAGCAGTACTTTCATCCCGTCCTTCCCCCGGGGGAAATGCGTTGCGTAGCACCATAGCCCGCCTGGCGACTGCCGTCCATTACAAAACTGTAATGCAAGGGCATGGACACGCGTAATTGAAGGGCGGCATCATGGGTAGCGTGAAACCCGGCGACGTGGAGGCAGGTATGAACGACGACAGGACAACGGCGTTCCCCGATCCGGCAACGGTCGGTAGGTTGGCCCTGAGCGACAGCGGTTTCGTATTCGATCCGGTAAGCGGTCGCAGCTATAGCGTAAACGCGAGCGGGCTCGCGATTCTGCGTCTGCTGCAGAAGCCCACCGGGCTCGCCGAGGTGGTCGAGGCGCTGCAGGCGCGATTCGAGGGCGACGCCACCACACTCGAGCGCGACGTGATCGAATTCGCCGACGTGCTGAGAGGTCAGATCAAATGATGCCCGAACCGCGCCTGACCGTGGCCGTGACCGGCATGAATGCCGTGCCGGAGAACCCGGGTCCAGGCATCGCGGTTGCACGTTGCCTGCGCGAGGCCTACGGTCCGCACGTGCGCATCGTCGGGCTGGGCTATGACGCGCTTGACCCAGGCCTTTACCTCGGCGAATACTGCGACTCCGCTTACATGCTGTCCTACCCGAGTGGCGGCAGCGACGCGATGCTCGCGCGGCTCGCCGAAATTCACACCGCCGAGCGCATCGACCTGCTGATCCCCTGCCTCGACGCGGAGCTGCCGCAGATGGTCGGCGCCGTACCGCGCCTTGCGGCGATGGGCATTCGCACGTTGCTGCCGGACGCGCAGGCACTCGCCCGCCGCACGAAAGACCGACTCCCCGAACTGTGTGCGATCGCGGACGTCGCCTGTCCAGAGATCAAGCCGATCACCAGCCCGACCTTCTTCCGCACTTGCCGAGCGGAAGGCTGGTCCTATCCGATGGTGATCAAAGGCCCGTTCTACGACGCACGCATCGTCCGCAGCGCCGAGGAAGGCGCCGCGGCGTTTAATGCGATCGTCGCGGAGTGGGGACTGCCAGTGCTTGCGCAGCGCTTCGTCGCAGGCGAGGAGTACAACCTGACAGGCGTCGCCGACGGCCACGAGCAGCTGCTCGGCGAAGTGATGATGAAGAAGCGTGCGCTGACCACGAAGGGCAAGGCCTGGGCCGGCGTGACGATCTTCGACGAAGGACTCGCCGACGCGGCTCGCCGCCTCGTCAAGACGCTCCGCTGGAAGGGGCCGCTCGAGGTTGAGATGATGCGCGACGCGGCGGGCCGTTACCATCTGATCGAGATCAATCCGCGCTTTCCATCGTGGATATACCTGTCACAGGGCGTGGGGCGCAACCTGCCCGCGCTCCTGGCTGAGATCGCACTCGGTCGGCCGGCGCCGGCGGTGGCTGAGCCTCGGCCGGGTACTATGTTCATCCGCTACGCGGTCGAGACCATCGTTCCGCTCGGCGATTTCGAAAAAATGATCATGGGCGGCGCTCTCTCACGCCACATCGATCCCGAAGGAGTCCGCTGATGGGCGAAATGCTTCCCTGGACGAAACCCGTCCTTACCCCGCACGGGTCGGGCGGTATGAACAAGTTCGGAAATGTGCGCGCGCAGCAGCACCAGCCCGACGTCGACGGTGTCGAGATCGCGCCGCTGCTTGAGCAGTTCGGCTCGCCCCTGTTCATCGTCTCGGAGAAGACCCTGCGCGACAACGTGCGCCGCCTGAAGCGCGCGTTCGCGACACGCTGGCCGCGCGTGCGCCACGGTTGGTCGTACAAGACCAACTACCTTGGCGCGGTCTGCAACGTGCTGCACCAGGAAGGCTCCTGGGCGGAAGTCGTCTCCGGCTTCGAGTACGAGAAGGCGCGCGCGCTCGGCGTGCCCGGCTCGCGCATCATCTTCAACGGGCCGTGGAAACCGAAAGACGTGCTCAAGCGAGCGATTGAGGAGGGCGCGACGATCAACATCGATCACCTCGACGAGCTCTACGCGATCGAGAACGTCGCGCGCGGGCTCGGCCGCGAGCGCGTGCCGGTCGGGATC
>Ga0315281_10015565_pt1 | contig 10193 bp, 9 predicted proteins | sample YL17G07_0_MG_FD_204540 | JGI IMG/M metagenome (GOLD analysis project Ga0315281, IMG submission 204540) | Sediment microbial communities from Yellowstone Lake, YNP, Wyoming, USA - YL17G07_0 | ecosystem: Environmental > Aquatic > Freshwater > Lake > Sediment | place: USA: Wyoming | collected...
GCTGGCATTTTCCACGAAAAAGGACTTGCGGGCACGGAAATAGGAGCGGAGAGGCTCGGGCAAGTTCTCAATCGCCTCGGTGTTCACCCTCCTGTGCGCCCACTCACCCCAGGCCCGCGCGGGCAAGGGCAACAGGCCGCGCACGGTCAGCATGAGCACAAGTGGCCGCAGGCGTCTTCCTGCCCGGACATGGACGGTCCCACGCAACATGGTTGCGCCTTCACCTTCCCATTTCGGCAGGAACGCCGCGGTTGTTGAATGGCTCGCATGGGCAACTGAGGCAAGGTCCAAGAGGAAAGCAGATATCGCCCTATACGGGGCTGGCCCAGGCGGGCGTGGTCACGCAGCCTGGCTGGCAGCCAAACTTACTCCGTAGGTCTATATGCCTTGTAGAATCAGTAAGTTAGTAGTCAGCAATGGTGGACCAGTTCAACCGGCCTAACTGCTTTAAATCAGAAGCTGACTTCTCATGCTCCATGGGTCACAAAAATGCAAAATGAACATGCAGAGGGCCGTAGTTTGGACATTGAGTCCGATAACGGTGCGAGATATCCCAGCCCTCCGAGGTGGTAATGCCAGAGCCGCCCACCAGCACACAAAAGTCTCGTAAGTTCAGCGGAGTTGTTCACATCGACTGGAACCGCTGCAAGGGCTGCGGATTCTGCGTCGAGTTCTGTCCGCCCAAGGTGTTAGCCCTCTCCGACGCCTACAACGCCCACGGCTACCACCCGCCTTACCTGACCAACGAGCGCGGCTGCACGGGCTGCGACCTTTGCGGGCTCTACTGCCCGGACTTCGCCATCTTCGGGGTTCGTGTGCCGGCGGAAACTGCTGAAGTGGAGGTGCCAGCCAGTGAAGGCTAACCCTCGCGCGGTGCTGGCCGGCGCTCACTTCCTGGACGGCGACCAGGCCTGCGCGGAGGGCGCGTTGGCGGCAGGCGCGAACTTTGCCGCTGGTTACCCCATCACGCCCTCAACCGAAGTTGTGGAGCGATTCGCCGCGCGCATCCCTACCGTCGGTGGCATCTTCATCCAGTTGGAGGACGAGCTGGCGTCTTCGATTGCCATCCTGGGCGCGGCCTGGGGGGGGGCCAAGTCGTTCACGGTCACCTCCGGGCCGGGGTTCTCTCTGATGATGGAGCACATCGGCCTCGCGGCCATGACCGAGACACCTTGCGTGATTGTCGATGTGCAGCGCGGCGGGCCCTCGACGGGTTTGCCTACGCTGCCCGGTCAAGCCGACATGATGCAGGCCCGCTGGGGCTCGCATGGCGATTACGAAATCATTGCGCTGTGCCCCAACTCGCCCCAGGAGTGCTTTGACCTGATGATCGACGCCTTCAACCTCTCGGAGAAGTACCGCGTCCCGGTTATGTTCATGATGGATGAGTGCGTGGGTCACATGACGGAGAAGGTGGTCATCCCGCCGGCCGACCGGATCGAGATCTTCCCCCGGCGTTATACCTCCCTGCCCCCGTCCGAGTATCGCCCCTTCCAGCCGGGTCCGGACGGAATCCCGGAGCTGGTGAAAGCGGGCGACGGATATCGCTTCCACATTACCGGCCTCACCCATGACGAGCGTGGCTACCCGGCCATGAACTGGCGCGCGCAGGAGAAGCTGGTGCGGCGGCTGGTGGAGAAGATCCGTCGCCACAGCGACGAGATTGTTCTCTACGACGAGCGCGACGTCGAGGACGCGGAGGTCATTGTAGTAGCCTACGGCATCACCAGCCGCGTCGCCCTGCGGGCGCTCCAGATGGCCCGCGGGGAAGGAATCCGCGCCGGTTTGCACCGCCCCATCGTCGTCTGGCCGTTCCCCGAAAAACGCCTGCGCGCCCTGGCGGAGAAGGTCAAGGCCTTCGTGGTGGTGGAGATGAACTACGGCCAGATGATGTACGAGGTTGAGCGTTACGCTGCAGGCAAGGTTCCGACGTTGCTGGTGCCGCACGGTGGCGGGACCGTCCACGATCCTGCGGATATACTGAAAGCGATACGCGAGGCAGCCAGATGAGTGCGAGCCCCCTGGTGGAATCACCTGTCAATCCGGTAGAGCCCTTCCTGCGCACCGAGCGCATGCCGCACATCTGGTGTCCCGGTTGCGGCATCGGAACGACGGTCAATTGCTTTGCCCGCGCGCTGGTCGAATCCAAGTTGAACCTCGATAAGGTGGCCATTGTTTCCGGCATCGGCTGCACGGGCCGCGTGGCGGGCTATCTGAAGCTCGACTCGTTCCACACCACGCACGGGCGCGCCATTCCCTTCGCCACGGGGCTGAAGCTGGCGAATCCGAACTTGACCGTGGTGGTCTATAGCGGCGACGGCGATTTGATCGCCATTGGGGGAAACCATTTCATCCACGCCGCGCGTCGGAATGTGGACCTGAAGGTCATTTGCGTCAACAACTTCATCTATGGGATGACCGGCGGCCAGGTGGCGCCCACCACGCCCGTCGGCGCGGTGGCTACCACGTCGCCCTACGGATGCTTTGAGCGTCCGTTCAATCTCCCCTACCTGGCAGAATCGTCCGGCGCGGTTTACGTGGCCCGCTGGACCGCCTTCCACGTCCGTCATATCGCGCGCTCCATGGTGGAAGCCTTCCACAAGAAGGGCTTCTGCTTCATCGAAATCATCACTCCCTGCCCCACGCTCTACCTGCGCCGCAATCGCTTGGGGGACAGCCTGGAAGCCATGCGCTACTACAAGCAGAAAAGCGTTATAAAGAACAGCGCCAGCACCAAAGACGTGGACCTCGGTTTCCAGAGTGAGATCGTGGTGGGAAAATTCGTGGACATCGAGAGGCCGACCCTGCTCGAGAGCATGGACCAACAACTCCGCCAGACGCTTAAAGACCGTTACGCCGGCCTGGGAGGTGGCGCATGAATCCCCCCACCGAGATCCGCATTGCAGGATTCGGCGGTCAGGGCGTGATCCTCTCCGGCATGGTTATCGGCCGTGCCGCCGCCATTTACGACAACAAGTTCGTGACCTTGACGCAAAGCTTTGGGCCGGAGGCGCGTGGCAGCGCCTGCAGCGTCCAACTGATCGTCTCGCCTGCGCCCGTGCTGTATCCCTACATTACGGAGCCCGACGTCCTCGTGGTAATGTCGCAGGAAGCTTGCACCCGCTTCGGCTCGGGGCTCAAAGCCGGCGGACTGCTACTCTATGAGCACGATCTGATCAAGCTCGACAAGAATATCCTCCCGGATGTGAAAGCGCACGGAATTCCCGCCACGCGTTTGGCCGAGGAGTTGGGCCGCAAGCTGGTGCTCAATATGGTGATGGTGGGATTTGTCACCGCCATGACTGCGCTCGCCACCGCCGAAGCTGTCCGGAAGGCCGTCGAGGAATCTGTGCCGAAGGGCACCGAGAAACTCAACCTCGCCGCCTTCGAAAAAGGATACGAATACGGCCGCACCCAGCTTGCCGCCGCCGCCAGCGCCGCCTAGTAGGGTGCTGAAGCCTTTGGGCATGTCATTCTGAGCGAAGCGAAGAATCTTCTTCTCGATGGAATCAGGGACATACGAGATCCTTCGTCTTGGCATGTCATTCTGAGCGAAGCGAAGAATCTCCTTCTCGATGGAATCAGGGACATACGAGATCCTTCGTCGCCTGGGGCTTCTCAGGATGACAACCCCGGGGGCTTTTTCAGCATCCTCCCAGCTTTCATTCCGGTAGTGGTGCAGTTTGAAATTTGGGCGCTAGGGATTTGGCATTAGGAGTGCGGGGGACGGGATTTGAACCCGCACGGACTTGCGTCCAGCAGCTTCCAAGGCTGTTGCGTCTGCCGGTTCCGCCACCCCCGCACAGGAGGTTGATTAGGATGGCACAATATGATACTCTAACACCAAGGGACGGTGCCTTGGAAGCCCCGCCGCCTTGGGAGGAAAAAACAATGCAAAGAGTAGCTCTGTTTGTAGATGGTGCCAATATGTTCTACGCACAACGGGACAATCACTGGCACATAGACTGGCGTCTCGTTTTTAACTTTTTTACGGACAACAAAGAAAAGGCCGCAGCCTACTATTTCACCGCAACGCCCCCGGTTGGGGACCCTGAGAGGGTTACGAAATATCGCCGTTTCAAGACGGCTCTCCAGCGCATGGGTTACGGTGTTGTGGATAAGGAAGTCAGGCTTATCAAGAGCGAAACATCGGATGTTCCTGTGAAGATGAAGGGCAACCTGGATATTGAGTTGGTTTTCAGGTTGCTCACAGAGGCCAACACTTACGATGAGGTTGTCCTGATGGGCTGCGACAGTGACTATATCCCGATCATTGGCCATTTGCGTGCGATCGGGAAAGTCGTCACGGTTGTCGGACGTAGGGGGTCAGTCTCCAACGACCTAATCAACGTTGCGAACAAGTTTTTGGACTTGGACACAATCCGTACGCGGATTGAGAAGAAGTCGGCGTAAAAAAGAATGGGGGCTCATTGGATTGGCCCCCTTCATTTTTACGCCTCTCAATTGAATTAGAGAGGCTTCCATTTTGTATTGTGGCCGAAGTCCGCTTGACGGAACATTCGACGCACAAGCCTTGGAAGCACACATAAATCTAATGTCAGCGGCGTCTGTTGTCAAGTCTTTTTTTCTAGCACTTCAGTACTACTATTTTCATTCCACCCAACTTGACCAGATAAAGAGGCAGGGGTAGACTTAGCTTTGCGTGCGCCTGTAGCTCAGCTGGATAGAGCGTTTGCCTCCGGAGCAAAAGGTCGCAGGTTCGAATCCTGCCAGGCGTACCAGTCTTCCCTCTAACCCATCCCACACAGCGCGGCGCAGCGTTCACAGGGTGCGCTTTAGCTCTCCCGCCGCGTGTTCTATTCGATCTCCGCCTGGCGGAGGATACGCCGAGCTTTGCGGCGCAGATTGGAGGCCCAGGCGCGGCCGTGGAGGAAGCCAAGGGCTAGTCCAACGACCACGAGCCACCCGTGGGGCGCCGGCGACCGGGGCGTGCGGAATGCGTGCGCGGCTAACCCCCACGCTACGAGGCCAAAAAGGAAGCCGATTGTTGTAGACCACGGCACGGCCCGGTTGGCTCTGCGGTAGAGTTTGTCCGCGTACTCACGCAAAACGTTCGGACCCTGTCGGGTCGACGCCTGACCGAGGATCCGCTGGGCTTCGAGGCGCAGAGCGCAGGCCCAGTGTCGCCCGCAGAGGAAACCAACGACTCCTCCAGCGGGTAGGAGCCACGCAAAGAGGAGCGGATTGCTGTCTGGATTGGCGCCCGCGCTTAATAGCCACGCCACGGCCCCTAAAATCGCACCGAGTATTACGGACCACCTCAGCAGCAGGTTGGCTCTGCGGTAGAGCTTGTCCGCACGCTTACGCAAAATCTCCGGAACGTATTCCCCAGACATAGTTGTTCTCCTCCCACGCTCAGGGCGCGCGCCAGATGACCTTGCCGTCCTTGCCGAACAGCGTGACGGCGGCGGCGCTGGTCGTGTGGCTTTCACCTGTCCTGATGGTTTGGAGATCTGTAACCCCGACGACAGCCCAGAACAGCTGGGCATCCACCAGGCGAAGGCAGTGCTCAGTGAGTTTAACGCGGGGAAACCCGGTGGGGTCGGTCAAATCCAAGGCGGGACCGCTGGCGAATACGCTGAGCGCAGCGCGGGGATACCCGATGGCGTCGCGCAACTCCAAGCGGGAACCTTCATTCGTTGCTTCCCAAACCCCACGCAGCTTGCCGGCCTTATCGCGCAACTCCAGGCGGTGCACTACCAGGGTGTCGTAGGTAGCCGCCGGCGTAGCCGCACCTGGGGCGGCGCCCGGGCGCTTGCACGAAGCCTGAGCGAGGAGGAACCCCGAGCCCGCGAGAAGCAAGAAAAGAAGGCCCAGACGCTTCAGTCTACGGTTTTGTCTCTCCAACTTCGCCAGACGGGCCTCGAGTTCCGCCAAGGATGGTGTGTCGCTATTCATGCGTGCTCCTTTCCGAAACGTTTGGCGACTCCCGCCGGGGGAGCCGCATGGAACGCCAGTGTTTCACGAGACGCGCGCTACCGGGGGCTTATCTCGGTCGGGGTGACCTCTGGAGCCTTGACTTTGGACTCATGTGGCTGGCGGGCTTGCTGGAGCGAAGCAGCCTGTTGAATTCGGCCAGCACTCGCTCACGCCAGCGAACCACCCTCAGAACGGCTCCGGACTCCAGGGCGGACTCGGGGCGAACCACCTGGGCGTAAGCCCGAAAGAGGGTTTCGATTTTAGGTGGGACAGCTATCAACTGGCGGATACTTTTAAGGGAAGTGCTGGCTCCATACCGGCCAACCATTTTGACTAAGCCTGCGGCTTCGATCCTCACCGCAGGCAACTTTGGCCACGCCACACCGAAGCCGATGATTTCCTCATTAGCCGCCTGAAGGACGGGAGTGTGCGTCGAGTGGTGCGCCACATATCCATGGTTAGCACCGCGGCGGCGCCAAAGTCAAGGCTTCACGTGCTGAGCAAGTCGGGAGAGCGCGTTCCAGGGCAGAGAGAGCGTCCACTGGAGTGGGCACCAACATCGTTTCTTGATGTCCGCAAATGTTCGGCCTGTGGTAGCACGGCCGTCTCGGCCGTGTATTCTTGGCTGTATATCTTCACGGGCGGGACGCCCGTGCTACGTCAGTAGCGCTGCGTTGCTGGCGGCCGCATATGTCGAATGGCCCTGCCTGTAAGGTTTTTTGTTTAGCCTGCGAGCAGGCCCATGCTTGAGGCGTTCAAGAGGAGTTCAATATGACTCGGAGCACCCTCCAACCCGCTTTCAACAAAAATGCTGGACTGTGCCCCAAGGCGGTCTTAGCTTGACGTGCCCTTCTCCGGCGAACTAGGATAAGAACTTGGGACGCCTCTCGCTACCCCCACATGTGGGGCGGGACACTGGATGAGCCAACTCAGCCGCCTGCTCAATTTCCTGCGGCCGTACAGCCTGCGCTTCCTGGTTGCCGTCATCCTGATGGCGATGGTGGGAGTTTGTGAGGCGCTAACCGCGCTCTTGCTCGGGCCCGTCTTTGACCGCGTCCTCGACCCCAAAGCGGAATCCACCTCCATTCTCCTTTTCCATTTCCCCCTCGGGGGCGGCCCACTTTACTTGCAGGACATTCTCCCCGGCCGCATCCACAACGTGTGGACCATGGTGGCCATCGCCATCATCGGGGTGACACTCGTCAAGGGGTTGGCGGAGTTCTTTGCCACGTGCTTCACCAACTTCATTGGTCACTCGGTGGTGAGAGACCTTCGGGATCTGCTCTACGCCAAGATCATCCAGCAGTCGATCGGGTTTTTCACCAAGAATCCCACGGGGCGCCTGATGTCCGCTATCACTAGCGACATCGAGAAGATCCAGAATGCGGTTTCCCAGGTGGCGGCGGATTTCCTGAAGCATTCCTTCACCCTGGTGGGCTTGCTGGCGGTGGTCTTCTATGTGGACTGGCGCTTGGCGTTGGTTTCGATGGCGCTGGTGCCGTTCGTGGTGTTTCCCTCCGCCAACATTGGACGCTACATCCGGGTCTCGAGCCGTTCCAGCCAGGACAAGATGGCGGAAATCAACAACGTCCTTCAGGAGACCTTCACCGGCATCCGAATTGTGAAGGCTTTTGTGATGGAGCTGTTTGAGGTGGCCAAGTTCCGCGCCGCCACCCGGCGCTTGCTGAAGATCAATATGCGCTGGGTCGTTGCGCAAGCGGCGACCTCGCCTTTAATGGAGATTCTGGGCGCGCTAACCATCGCCGGGCTGCTGCTTTATGCGCGCAACGCCATTCTTCACCGAATGCAGACGACCGGCGGATTCGTGGTTTTCCTGTACGCCCTCATCAAGATGTATGAGCCCATCAAACGGCTGACCGGGGTCAACAACGCCTTTCAGCAGGCCGTGGGCGCTTCCGAGCAGGTCTTCCGGTATCTGGACGCTCATCCGGAGATCGTTGACCAGCCGGGGGCCATCGAATTGCCGCCGTTTCGGAAAGAGATTGCATTCGATCACGTAGATTTTGAGTACGAAGACGGTGCGCCCTTGTTGCGCGACGTGAACCTGAGGATTGCGCAGGGTGAGGTCGTCGCCATCGTGGGCTTGAGCGGGGCCGGCAAGACTACCCTGGCTAACCTCATTCCCCGATTCTTCGATGTCACGCGAGGGCGGATTCTGGTGGACGGCCATGACATTCGGGAGGTGAAGCTCAGCTCGCTCCGCGCGCAGATCGGCATGGTCACTCAGGAGACCATCCTTTTCAACGACACGGTGTTCAATAACATCTGCTACGGGCGGAAACCGCAGAATGAGGCGGCGGTGGTCGAAGCGGCCCGCGTGGCGCTGGCGCATGATTTCATCACGGAGATGCCGCAGGGCTACCAGACTGCAATCGGCGAGCGCGGCCAGCGCCTCTCCGGCGGACAGCGGCAACGGATAGCCATTGCCCGGGCGCTGTATAAGAATCCACCCCTACTGATCCTGGATGAGGCAACCTCGGAACTGGATACGGAGTCGGAACTGCTGGTACAGAAAGCGCTGAACAACTTGATGGCGGGACGCACCGTGGTGGTGATCGCCCACCGGCTCTCGACCGTGCGCCGGGCGGACCGCATTGTGGTCCTGGACCGCGGCACCGTCTCGGAAATCGGCACGCACGACGACCTGATCAACCGCGGGGGCATTTATCAACGTCTGCACGAGCTGCAGTTTGTGGACGCGGAATTGTAGGGGGAAGGCGAAAGTTGAAGGTTCGAAAGTCAAAAGGCAAGAGTAAGAAGTTAGGGATGTGCGGCCGGTTGCCGCTGAGCACGGACAACGGACAATGATTCGCAGCATGACCGGCTACAGCATGGTTCGGGTTGAGGAAAGCGATTTCGCGCTTTCGGTCGGCGTCAAGAGCACTAACCACCGCTTCCTGGACGTGCAAGTTCGCCTTTCCGCGGGGCTCGAGCCCTTTGAGCCTGGGGTACGGAGCCTGGTCAAAGACCACCTCTGCCGAGGTCACGTGGAAGTCCAGGTGACCCTGGAAAGGGCGGGTTCTACGGCGCTGCAACTTGACCGGAAGTTGCTGGCTGCGTACCTCGCAACGCTTCAGGAACTGCGCCAGGAGTTTGGCTTTGCTGCGGAACCGGACCTGGTGGCCCTGTTGCGCGCGCCGGGCATGGTGACGACCGGCAATGGCGAACCTTCGGACCAGGAGTCGGAACGTTTGCGGGAGGTCTTGGAGCGCCTCGCGAGGCAGGTTCTGGAGCGTTTGAATGAAATGCGCACCCGGGAAGGCGAAGCGCTGGAACGTGACATCCGGGCGCGCCTAGAGCACCTCGCGGGCCTGGCAGCGAGCATCAGCCGGCTCGCCGAGGCCGTGCCGGCGTTGTATCGTCGCCGGCTGGAAAAGCGCCTGCAAGAGATTCTGGGGAGCGTGGAGTTGGACGGCGCACGTCTGGCCCAGGAAGTGGCATTCCTGGCATCGCGGTCTGACATCGCGGAAGAGCTGACGCGCTTCCGCAGCCACCTGGACCAGGCTCAGCACCTGCTGGAAGAGAGCGTCGAGGTGGGGAAGAAGCTCGACTTCCTGCTGCAAGAGATGAATCGCGAGGCCAATACGCTGCTGTCCAAGACGACGGACGTGCCGGAAGTGGGGCTGGAGATCAGCCGGCAGGCCATCGAGATGAAGACCGAAATCGAGAAGTTGCGCGAGCAGGCGCAGAACATCGAGTAGCCGTGGCCCCAGCAAAGAAACCAATCCGTGGCAGCATCATTGTCATTTCGGCGCCTTCCGGGGCGGGGAAGTCAACCCTGGTAAGGCAGTTGCTCGCTTCCCTGCCCGACTTGAAGTTCTCGGTCTCTTATACGACGCGGCCGCCCCGTCCGGGCGAGCGGAATGGTCGCGAGTATTTCTTTGTGTCGCGCGAGCGCTTCAGGCGGATGATCGCTGCCCGGGAATTCGTGGAGTGGGCCGACGTGTTCGGTCACCTTTATGGGACGCCCCGCCAGCAGCTCCGGGCCGCGCAGGAGGCGGGGAGAGATGTCCTACTCGACATCGATGTCCAGGGCCACCAGCAGCTGCGGAAGCGCTTGCCGGAGGCGGTGAGCATCTTCGTGCTGCCGCCGTCTTTCACGGAGCTCGCGCGGCGGCTGCGTCACCGTCACTCTGACACGCCCGCGGTCATCGAGCGACGGCTGAACGATGCTCGCAACGAGATACGCCACTGGCCTGAGTATGACTACCTGGTGGTGAACGACCGGTTGC
>Ga0315281_10015566_pt1 | contig 10192 bp, 7 predicted proteins | sample YL17G07_0_MG_FD_204540 | JGI IMG/M metagenome (GOLD analysis project Ga0315281, IMG submission 204540) | Sediment microbial communities from Yellowstone Lake, YNP, Wyoming, USA - YL17G07_0 | ecosystem: Environmental > Aquatic > Freshwater > Lake > Sediment | place: USA: Wyoming | collected...
TACGGCCAGACGGAGTGCTCCGCCATCGCCACGGCCATGCCGTGGGACCGCATCAAGGTGGGCACGGTGGGCACGTGCGTGCCGTACGGCGAGCTGAAGCTCTCCCCGCAGGGCGAGATCCTCGTGCGCGGTCGGCACGTCTTCCTGGGCTACCTCAACAACCCGGCCAAGACGGAGGAGGCCCTGGACGGCGACGGCTGGCTGCACACCGGCGACGTGGGCGAGATGGACGCCGAGGGCTTCGTCAAGATCACCGACCGCATGAAGGACATCATCATCACGGCGGGGGGCAAGAACATCACGCCCTCGGAGATCGAGAACCAGCTCAAGTTCTCCCCGTACGTCACGGACGCGGTGGTGGTGGGCGACCGGAGAAAGTACCTCACGGCGCTGATCATGATCGACCACGAGAACGTCGTGCGCCATGCGCAGGAGCACGACGTGCCGTTCACCAACTTCGCCAGCCTCTGCCACGCCCCGGAGATCCAGCAGCTCATCGGCGAGGAGGTGGAGCGGGTGAACCGCAAGCTGGCGCGGGTGGAGACGATCAAGCAGTTCCGCCTGATTGACCAGCAACTCACGCCGGAGGACGAGGAGCTCACGCCCACCATGAAGCTCAAGCGCAAACTGGTCAACGAGAAGTACAAGCACTTGATAGAGTCCATGTACCGCGAGGCCTGACGGCTCCGCGGCCCAAGGCGGAGTCAGCGGCCCGCCCAATCGCCGCTCCGGCCCATGCCTTCGCGGGGCCGGGAGCACTTTCAACCGAAAGGGGAACCCATGAAATTCCGCAACCTGCTTTACGTGGCCCTGGCCGCCGCATTGGGAGGGCTGCTGGCGGCCCCCGTCCAGGCCACCCAAGGCGTAACCGATTCCGAGATCGTCCTGGGCAGTCACCTGCCCCTGTCCGGCCCCGTCGCCCTCTGGGGCGTGCCGGCGGGCAACGGCATGCGCATGCGCGCGGACGAGGTCAACGCCGCCGGCGGCATCAACGGCCGCAAGATCCGCCTCATCGTCGAGGACAACGGCTACCAGCAGAACAAGGCCGCCCAGGCCGGGGACAAGCTGCTCGATCATGACAAGGTCTTCGCCCTGGTGGGCGTGTTGGGCACCCCGCCCAACATGGTGACCATGCCCAAGGCGGTGGAGATGGGCGTGCCCAACCTCTTCCCCATCACGGCGGCGAAGGAGATGTACGAGCCGCTGAACAAGTACAAGTTTGGCGCCTTCGTACCGTACTACGATCAGGCGCGGGCGATCGTCTCGCACTTCGCCAAGACCAAGGGCTACAAGAAGATCGGCGTGATGTACCAGGATGACGACTTCGGCGAGAACGTCCTCAAGGGCGCGCAGGATCAGGTCAAGGCGATGAACCTGGAGATGGTGGCAGAGACTTCCTACAAGCGCGGGGCCAAGGAGTTCGGCTCGCAGATCGCCCAGTTGAAGGCCGCGGGCGCGCAATTGGTGGTGCTGGGCACGATCATCAGCGAGTCCATCGGCGCGAAGGTCGAGGCCCGCAAGCTCGGCTGGACCGTGGACATGGCCGTCACCACGGCCGGCTACACGCCCGAGGTGGCCGCACTGGCCAAGGGCGCCGCGGACGGATTGTACGGCACCTCCCAAGGGGAAATCCCCTACGAGGACTCGGTCACCGGCCCGTTGAAGAAGTGGGTGGAGGACTACAAGGCCAAGTTCGGGATTGCCCCCTCCGTCCAGGCCACCGCCGGCTACCTGGCCATGGACCTGTTCGTGGACGGAGCCCGCAACGCCGGCAAGAACCTGACCGCCGACAGCCTTTCCCAGGGCATCGAGGCGATTCACAACAAGAAGACCATCTTCGCCGACTTCCCGGTCAACTTCTCCGCCACCAACCATCTGGGAGCGAGCCACAAGGACGCCATCTTGCTCTGCGTGGTGAAGGGGACGCGCTGGGTGCGGGTGGAGCCCATTACGTACTGACCGCAACGAGCGTCGCGCCGCGAGGGGTGCTCCCCTTGCGGTGGCGGCGCGCCTTGCGCCCAGCCCCGCGCCTCATTCGACCATCAGTCCTTCCGTGATCCCGTCCGCGATGACAAAGCCCCTGGGCGTCAGCCGCAGCCGGCTGCCCGCATAGAACGCCTTGCCCTCATCCTCCAGGCGCCGCGCCAGTTCCTGCCGCCGCGCGTCCCACGGGAAGCCCCAGCGCGCCTCCCACTCCGCCACTTCCAGTCCGGTGTCCTGGCGCAGGGCGAGCATCAGGTGCTCGTTGGCCTGCTGCGCGGGCGACAGGCGCTCGCGGCCGGCGATCGGGAGGCGGTTCTGCTCCAACGCGCGCAGGTAGGCGGTCAGGTGGCGCTCGTTGTGCCAACGCTCCCCATCCCCGTAGGAGTGCGCGCCCAGGCCCAGGCCCAGGTAGTTGTCCCCGCGCCAAACGATCAGGTTTTGCCGCCCTTCGTACCCCGGCAGACAGAAGTTCGACACCTCGTAGTGGCGGTAGCCCGCCGTGGTCAGATGGTGGGCGGCCCAGAGGAACTGCTCGCACTGATCCTCCCGGTGGTCGGCCTCCCACGCCCGCACGGCGGGGCTGCGCCCGAACAACGTCCGCTCCTCCACGTCCAGCCCGTAGAGCGACAGGTGCGGCGGCTTCAGCGCCGCGATGCGCTGCACGTCGTGCTGGAAGTCCTCGCCGCCCACCCCCGGGGCGCCGAACATCAGGTCCGCGTTGTGGTTCACCAGCCCCGCCAGGCGCAGCGCGAGCAGCCCGGCCTGGGCCTGCGCGGCGCTGTGGCCGCGCCCCAGCGCCTGGAGCGTGCGGTCCTCCAGGCTCTGTACGCCCAGGCTGACGCGCGTGACCCCGGCCTGCTTGAGCGCCGCCAGGTAGTCGGGCCGGGCGTCCTCCGGGTTGACCTCGAAGGCCACCTCCGCGTCCGGGGCGAGCGGAAGGTGCCGCCGCATCCACTCCAGCAATTCCACCACCTCCCCGGGCGCCAGGGTGGATGGGGTCCCCCCGCCCACATACAGCGACCCCAGGGGCGGGCCGCCGCCGTGCGCCGCCCCCACCAGGGCGATCTCCCGCCGCAGCGCGTCCAGGTAAGGCCGGTGCAGGCGCCGGCGGTCCTTGTGGACGGCGAAGGCGCAGAATGGGCAGATGCCGTGGCAGAAGGGAATGTGGCAGTACAGCGCCGCGACGGTGGTCATGACGGAAGCCGGCTTGGTCCTGTGGTGGGTCAGCATTCAAAGCGGCGCATGTCCCAGCGTCGTGGGAGGCGCCGCTCCGCTCTGCCGTCAGGCTTGGCCCGGGGGCAGTTCCCCCCTGCGCCGAAAATTCGATCCGCCCGGGCCGTCACCGGTCCGGTGTGGGGTTTGGCGCTAGACCGGCAGCGGGTCGAAGAACGGCAAGAGGCTCACCCCCACGGCAAACAGGAGCAGGGCGATCAGCACGCCCAGGGCGCGCGCCAGCGGGCGGCTGCCGCGCCAGAGGGCCAGGCTGCGCAGCGCCTGGAGGGCCAGTACGGCCCAGGCGGCGTATTGCGCCAGTAGGCCCGGCTTGCCGAAGGCGATCAGCAGCAGCGCGAGCGCCGCGAACGGCACAAAGGTTGCCAGCAGATCGCCCGCCAGGGCCGCCCAGCGCCCGGCGGAGGGTCCATCGGACGCGTCGGTCGCCGCCCGCACCGCCTGCGCCGCAACCAGAATCAAGACGAAGACGACCAGAGGCAGGCGCATGAGGATTCCACGGGTTGTGGGAAAGGGGCGGGCCCAGGGCGTTGGCGCCGCATGGACCCCGGATGCGTCCATTGTGCGGCAGATCGTGCGGGAGGACAAGCGCCGGGGAGCGTCGCCCCCAAGAATCCGCGCCGCCCGCTGCGCTCGGCCGGGGCCGTCCGCCGCCGGGGGCCGCCGCGGTTCCCTTCCCCCCCGGGGACAATCGCGCTATGTTGACCGCCGGAAGCCGCTTCCAACCCATCGGCAAGGGCACGCGTGGATCTGACCGGCAAACAGAAGCGCTTTCTCCGGGCGCGGGGCCATGCCTTGAAGCCCCTGTTGCACATCGGCAAGCACGGCCTGGCGGAGCAGGTGATCCAGCAGGTCCAGGTCTGCTTGGAGGCGCACGAGCTGGTCAAGATCAAGCTCCTGGAATCTTGCCCGCTGGAAAGGGACGAGTGCGCTGGGGCGCTGGCGCTGGCCACCGGCGCCGCGGTGGCCCAGACCCTGGGGCGCACCGTATTGCTCTACCGCGCCCGGGCGGAGAACCCCTCCCTTGAGCTTCCCCCCGGCCGGGCGCGCCCCGGAGCCGGAGACCCGGCCGGAGGCCCCGCCGCATGACCCCCCCGCCGCGGGAAGCCTTGATTGCCCGTCTGGGCGAGATTGTGGGGCCGGATGCCGTCCTGCACCGCCGGGCGGACCGCTTCGTCTACGGCTACGACGCCTCGGTGTTTCGCGGCACGGACGTCGTGGCGGTCGCCCTGCCGCGCACGACCGATGAGGTGGCGCGGGTGATGCGGCTGGCGCGCGCCTGGCAGGTGCCGGTCGTCGCCCGCGGGGCGGGCACCGGGCTCAACGGCGGTGCGCTGCCCCAGGGCGAGTGCATCGTCGTCGCCTTGGCGCGCATGAACCGCGTGCTGCGGATCGAGCCGGAGAACCGCCTGGCGGTCGTGGAGCCGGGCGTGGTCAACCAGGACCTGAAGGAGCACCTCGCCGGCCTGGGCTTCGGCTTCACCTATGTGCCCGACCCCGGCAGCCAGGTGGTCTCCACCGTGGGCGGCAACGTGGGCAACAATGCCGGGGGCATGCACTGCCTCAAGTACGGCGTCACGGCCAACCACATCCTGGCGCTGGAGGTGGTGCTGCCCGATGGGCAGGTGGTGGACGTGGGCGGGCCGGCGGCCGGGCGGCCCGGGCCGGACTGGGCCGGGCTGATCGTCGGGTCGGAGGGCACCCTGGGCATCGTCACCCGCATCATGCTGCGCATCCTGCCGCTCCCGGAGACCGTCGTGACGCAGTTGGCCCTCTTCCCCACCCTGGCCGATGCGGCGGAGACCGTCTCCGGCATCATGGCGGCGGGCATCCTGCCGGCCGCCCTGGAGTTGCTGGACCGCAAGATGATGACGATGGTGGACCGCTTCATCCACGTGGGCTACCCGCCGGAAGCGGGCGCGTGCCTCATCATTGAGATGGACGGCTTGACGGACGGCATGGACGTGGAGTTGCGCCGGGTGGCGGAAATCTGCAAGGCCAACCGGGCGCTGGAGATCCAGACCGCCCACACCCCGCAAGAGGCCCAGAAACTGTGGCTCTCCCGGCGGGCCGCGTACGGCTCCATGGCCCGCATCTCTCCCACCGTCTATGTGATTGATTGCAGCGTGCCCCGCAACCGGATGGCCGAGGCCATCGAGGCGATCGTGGCCATCGGCGCGCGCCTGGGACTGGATGTGGTGACCGTGGCCCACGCGGGTGACGGCAACCTGCATCCGCTCATCCCCTTCGACCGCAAGGACTCGGCTGGCCGGGCGGCCGCCCTCAAGGCGCACCACGAGATCATGGAGTTGTGCGTCAACATGGGCGGCTCCATCACCGGGGAGCACGGCGTGGGGGTGGAGAAGCAGGAGGAACTGGCGCTGATGTACAATGCCGCCGAACTGGACGTGATGTTCGCGGTGAAGCGCGCCCTGGACGCCGCGCACCTGTGCAATCCCGGCAAGATTCTCCCCCTGCGCATGTTTCCGCCCGCGGCGCGGGGCGCCGGCCCGCTGGAGGTGCGCGGCATATGAGCGCCGACGCGTCCGCCGCCGGGCAGATCAACGCGGCGCTGGGGGCCAATGTTGCGTCCGGGGCGCCGGAGGTCCTGGCGCGCCATGGCCTGGGCGGCAAGCTGCCCGCGGCGGCCGCCTTCCCGGAGACCCCGGAGCAGGCGGCGGCCGTGCTGGCGCTCGCCGATCGCCTGGGCTGGGGCGTCGTTCCCTGGGGCGGCGGAGCGGGCCGCGCGGCGGGCCGGGTGCCCGCCCGCTACGACCTCGCCCTCGGCACGGGCCGCCTGAACCGGCTCCTGGACCTCGATGCCGAAAACCTCACGCTCACGGCCGAAGCGGGGATGACGCTGGCGGAGGCCAATCGGCTGGCCCTCCCGCACCGCCAATGCCTGCCGCTCGGCTTCGGCCGGGAGGCGCGCAGCCTGGGCGGCCTAGTGGCCGCCAACCACACGCCCCCCAGGCGCCTGCTGCATGGCGACCTGCGGGACCAGCTGCTGGGCCTGCGCGTGGCCACCGCCGACGGGCGGCTGGTGCGCTTCGGGCGCAAGGTGATCAAGAACGTCGCCGGCTACGACATGAACAAGCTCTACCTGGGCTCAGCCGGGATGTTCGGCCTGATCGTCGAGCTGACCTTCAAGCTGGCCTCCCAGCCGGACGAGGAGGGGGCGCTGCTGGGCGAGTTCCCGGACGCCGCGGGGGCGCTGGCGGCCGCGGCCGCGCTGTATGCGTCCGCGTTGCTGCCGAGCTTCCTGTTCGTGCTGGACGTGGACGCCGGCGCAGGACTGCGGGCCGCCCTCGGCCTCCCCGTGCGCCCAGCCGGCTGGCAGTTGCTGGCCGGCTTCGAGGGCCGCGGCCAGGCCCTGCGCCGGCAATTGGCGGACACGCGGGCGCTCATGGCCCGCCATGGCGCGCGGCAGGTGGAGACCCTGGGCCCCTTGCCGGAAGCGGCCGGCCAGTGCCTGGAGCAGCCCGCCCCCGGTGGCGCGCCGGCGGCCCTCCGGCTGCGGCTGGGCATGGCCGCGGCGGACCTGGCGCCGGAACTGGAGCGCCTGCCGCGGGACGCCGCCACGCTGGGGGTCGCGGCGGCCTGCGTGGCCGACTATGGATCGGGACGGCTCCTGGCGGGGCTGTCGGACCCCGCGCCCGGGCGCGTTGCCGATGTGGCGCACTTCATCTCCGCCTGGCGCGCCCGCGTGACCGCCCGCCAGGGCTACCTCGCCGTGCAGGCGGCACCGGACGACCTCAGGGCGCGGGTTCATCCCTGGGGAGACGCGGGCGGCGACTTCATCCTGCTGTGTGCCCTCAAGGCGCAGTTGGACCCCCGGGGCACCCTATCCCCCGGGCGCTTTCTTTAGGACGATAGGGACACCCTCAACCTGGTGACGACATGATTGGGCGCATCCTGAAAATTGTTGGAATCGTGGTGCTGCTGGCCGTATTGGCGGGCGCGGGCTTCCTCTGGCGCCTGCACCGCCGGGCGCTGCCCAGCTACGAAGGCACGGTAGCGCTCCAAGGGTTGAAGGCGCCGGTGGAGATCCTGCGGGACCGCTGGGGTGTGCCGCACATCTTCGCCCAGAGCGACGAGGACGCATACTTCGCCCAGGGGTGGGCGACGGCCCAGGACCGCCTGTTCCAGATCGAGCTGACGCGCCGCGTGGTGCAGGGCCGCCTGGCGGAGGTCGTCGGCAAGGATGCCCTCGACATGGACAAGATGCACCGCACCCTGGACTTCAGCGGCTACGGCAAGCGCAAGCTGGCGCAGTCCGGACCCGCCGCGCGGGCAGCCGCCGTGGCCTATGCAAAAGGGGTCAACGCGTATGTGGCGGCGCTGGACGGCAACCTTCCCATCGAATTCACGCTGCTGGGCATCGGCTTCGCCCCGTTGGGCTTCGATGAAACGGTCGGGGTGGTGGGCTACATGGCCTGGGGGCTGCTGGATGCGCCGCGCATGGAGCCGCTCTACCAGAAATTGTTGGCCAAGCTGGGTCCGGAGCGTACGGCGGCGCTGTTCCCGGAGGCCGCGGGCGGGCGCTATCCGGCCTATGCCGGCGCTCTGCCCGCGCCGGACCTGCTGTTGGCCGGGATGAAGTCCGCGGAGGGATTGGGGCTTTCCCCGGTCGGCGCCGGCAGCAACAATTGGGTGATCGGACCGAAGAAGAGCGCATCGGGCCACGCCATCCTGGCCAACGACCCCCACCTCCACCTGGGGCTGCCGGCCATCTGGCATGAGGTGCACCTGTCCACCCCCGACATGGACGTGGTGGGCGTGACCATACCCGGCGTGCCCTTCGTCACCATCGGGCACAATCGGGACATCGCGTGGGGACTCACGAATCTGATGCTCGACTCTGGCGACTTCTTTCTGGAGCGGATCAATCCGGAGCATGTGGACGAGGTCATGTTCCAAGGCAAATGGGTCAAGATCGAAGCGCGGAAGGAGGTGATCCCCGTGAAGGGCGGAGCCCCGGTGGAACTGACCGTGCGCACGACTCCCCACGGGCCGCTGGTCAACGAGTTGCTGCCGGGCCAGACGCAAGCCTTGTCCCTCCGCTGGACGTACCATGTGGCGCAGGATGCCAATGAGGTGGAAGGCTTCATGGCGATCAACAAGGCCAAGAACTGGGCGGACTTCCGGGCGGGTGTGGCGCGCATGGGGGCCGTGGCCCAGAACTTCATCTATGCCGACCGCCAGGGCCACATCGGGATGCAAGCGGGCGGCCGGGTGCCCGTGCGCAAGGGTCCGCAGGACGGCGCGCGCTACCGCAGCGGGTGGGACGGCTCGCAGGAGTGGACCGGCTTCGTCCCCTTCGACCGCATGCCGTCGGTGTACGATCCGCCCCAGGGCTGGCTGGCCTCCGCCAACACGGCGCCCTTCGCGGCTCCCTCGCCCTACTACATCGCCACGTTCTATGAGCCGCGCGACCGCCTGATGCGCATTCGGGAGGTGCTTCAGTCCAAGGACAAGCTCTCCCTGGACGACCTGCGCGCCCTGCAGTCCGACATCACCTTCACCGCCGCGCGGGAGCTGACGCCCAAGATCCGCGCAGCCTTTGCCGCCGCGCCGCCCGCCGACCCCACGGAGCAAGCGGCGTTGAAGCTCCTGGACGGCTGGGACGGCAAGATGGCGGCCGACAGCGCGGCCGCCGCAGTGTTCGCCGTGTTCTATCGTCAACTGTTCCCCGAGATCTTCTCCGACGAGTTCGGGCCGGACCTGACCCGTGAGATCGCGCAGCAGGGAAACCTCCAGGGACTGCTGATCCGCACCGTGATCGAGGGCGGAACCCAATGGCTGGACCGCGGCGATACCCCTCAGGTCGAGGGCTGGCCGGAGGTCGTCCGTCCGGCGTTCGGCAAGGCGGTCGCCTTCCTCAAGAACGAGTTGGGCGGCGAACCTTCCAGCTGGCAGTGGGGCCGCCTGCATACCTTCGAGCTGATGCATCCCCTGGGGAGCGTCAAGCTCCTGGCGCCGTATTTCAATTTGGGCCCGTATCCCGTCTCGGGTCATTCCAATACGGTCGCCAAGCGCCAGTTTCCCCAGGGCACGTTCCATGTGAATCACGGCGCGTCCATGCGGCAGGTGACGGACTTTGCCGACCTCAACACGGCGGTGAGCGTGCTGCCGGGCGGGGAGTCGGGCATCGTCGCCTCGCCCCATTACGGCGACCAGTTCCGGCTGTGGTTGGCGGGCCAGCATCACGCCTTGCTGCTGGAGCGGGCGGCGATCGAGAAGCAACTGGAGGGCCGGCAAGTGCTGACCCCCGCGCCCTAGCAGGTTGCGGAAAAACGAATGGATGGTGGTTGGTGGGGGCTTTGCCCCGCCCTTTTGTCTGGCTCGGCGCCAACGCGCCGAGCGCCCCAGCAGGAAGCAGGGCTCCCTGCACCCAGTATAGGGTATCGCGATGGGACGATCATGATCGGCCATGCAGTGCGCAAATCGGCTCCAGGAGCGGATCCGGGAGTCACCGGCAAAACCCTGTGCTGCGTTGACCTTTCTGTTTTCGTGGCGGCTCGCGCCGGACGCTTGCGGGAGGCGCCGGCAACATAGCGCCGCGAAAACCTATTCGAGGGGCGCGGGGGGACTTGTTCCCCCGCTTGTAGTTTGTTTTTCCGTAGCCTGCTAGAGGCCGCACCCTGCTTGGACGAACCCGATGCGCCCGACCCTCACTCAACCCTCCGCGCCACCCCCGGCGGCCACCGCGCACTTGCGGGCCGCCTGGGAGCGTGCGGAGGCGCTCTGCGTCAAGTGCGGCTTTTGCCTGCCGGCCTGCCCCACCTATCGCGAAACGGGCGTGGAGGCGTCCTCGCCGCGGGGCCGGCTGGACCTGATGTACGCCGCCGCCGACGGCCGGCTGAGCCTGCAGGACGTGGAGCCGCAACTGTCGTTCTGCCTGGGCTGCCAGGCGTGCGAGACCGCTTGCCCATCCGGCATCCGCTTCCACGAGATGCTGGAGGCCGGGCGCAGGGAT
>Ga0315281_10015567_pt1 | contig 10192 bp, 7 predicted proteins | sample YL17G07_0_MG_FD_204540 | JGI IMG/M metagenome (GOLD analysis project Ga0315281, IMG submission 204540) | Sediment microbial communities from Yellowstone Lake, YNP, Wyoming, USA - YL17G07_0 | ecosystem: Environmental > Aquatic > Freshwater > Lake > Sediment | place: USA: Wyoming | collected...
TACAACGTCAAGCAGGGGGCGCCGGATGCGTCCAACTCGAGCTTCAGCAACACGGGGCTGACCTCGACGAGCGTCACCACCCTCAGCCCGAACTCGTGGGTGGTCGACAGCTTCGGCAGCGGCCAGCCCGGCGCCCTGACGGCGGGCGCGGGCCAGACGTCACGCTGGACGCAGACCGTGGGAAGCCAGGCGGCAGGCGGGATGAGCACCGTCGCCGTCGCCAGCCCCGGCTCGGCGACGATGAGCTGGACGCAGGCCGGCACCACCGGGACGACGAACGACGTGCTGGCCGACAACCCCGTCAGCTACTGGCGTCTCGGCGAGACGTCCGGCACGAGCGCGGTCGACCAGAAGGGCGTGACCAACGGCACCTACACGGGCGGCTACACCCTCAGCCAGACGGGCGCCCTGAGCGGGGACTCGAACAAGGCGGTGCTCCTCAACGGGACGTCGGGCAAGGTCAGCCTAGGCAATCCGGCCTCGCTCCAGCTCTCAAGCGGCACAGTCGAGGCGTGGTTCAAGACTGCGGGTGGCACCGGCGGCCGTGAGATCTTCAGCAAGGACCAGGCCTGGAATGTCGAACTGGTGGGCGGTGTCCTGAGGCTCTGGGACTGGAACGCGGGCGCGTACCGCGACACCGGCATCAACGTCGCGAACTCAGCCTGGCACCACGTTGCCGTCACGTTCCAGAGCGGCGTCGCGAACGGCACCAAGATCTACCTCGACGGCAGCCTCGTCCTGACCACGACGATCACCGTCAAGAACCAGACCGGAACGGCCCAGATCGGGTCGAGCGCGGCCGGCGAGTACTTCCCCGGCACGATCGACGAGGTCGCCGTCTACAACACCCTCCTCTCGGCGACCCGGATCCAGACGCACTACGCCGGCGACAACCGGACCGCCCACGTCGTGGCCGCGTTCGCGCCGGCGGCAAGCGGACTCGTCGACAGCAACGTGGTGCTGTTGAAGGGCGGGGCACCGGCCGGGTCGAACTACGCGGACACGGGGAGCATCTGGGGTACGACCGACGCCACGATCGCCTACGGCACGTCGGCCGATCTCTGGGGCACGACCTGGACAGCCGCCGAGGTGAACGCCTCCAACTTCGGCGTTCGCTTCAGCGCCAGGAACGTGGGGTCGGCGAGCACGACCGCATCGCTCGACTCGATCACGGTCACGGTCTCGTATGTGAGCAATGTCGTCGGCGGGATCGGCACCACCGGGCCGATCGCCCGGGCCAACATCGCCGGCACCTGCAAGTACAACGCTCAGGTCGCGCACACGCCGTGCAGCGCGACCGACCACGTCTGGGCGAGCACGATCACGACGAGCCCGACGAACCTGACGAGGCCGACGATCAACTGGAGCTACTGGTACGCGAACGCCAACCCAGGCCCGATGCACCCGTGCACGACGACCTCCGGGACGCCGCCGGCGTTCGACTCGAACTCGACCTACGACGGCGGGAACGCGGAGAAGGAGCTCACGCCCGAAGGCGCCGGCGCGAGCTACACCTGCCAGGCCAAGGACGCCGGCGGAAACATCATCGGCGAGCTCTCCTGGAACGTCACGACGCGCGTGCTCACGATCAAGGGGACGATCTTCTTCGACGGCAACGCCGTCTTCCACACCCACGACGCGGCGGCCTGGCACTACCACGGCCGCGGCGTGATCTACATCTCGCGCAACTGGCACAACGACGAACCGGCCTGCGCCGGCTCGGCGACGACGGACTGCCGGACGAACGGCATGCCGACCTGGGACACGAACACCGACCTGCTCGTGCTGGTCATCGGCGGCAAGAACACTCCCGGCAGCAACGACTTCGACTTCCACCGCAACAACTCCGCCTTCCAGGGCGCGATCTACAGCGTCAACACCTGCAACATCCGCGAGACCGCCTACATGCAGGGCCCGCTCAACTGCGGCGCCTACGACTTCGGCGGCGACTCGCCCTCGTTCTTCGCCTGGCCGCCGCTCCCGAACTCGGCGACCGGCCAGATCTACTCCACGGGCACGGACTCCGACGTCCAGCTCGTTGTCGGAGTCCAGACCGGCTAGTACGGACGCGTCTGGGCAGGTCAACCCGCTCGACTCAACCATCCGCGAGCAGGTGCCGATAGGAACCCTGTTGCCAGGGATGCCCGCCACCAACGTGGAGACGATCACGCTCGTCGACGTCGCCGGGAGCTCGGGCTAGTGGACGTCGCGCTCGCCGCCTTCACGTTCGCGCCTGCGCTCGCGCTCGGCAGCTTCCTCAACGTCGTCGCGGCGCGCGTGCCGCTGCACCGCTCGGTCGCCACGGGGCGCTCGGCCTGCATGAGCTGCGGGGACGAGATCGCCTGGTACGACAACGTGCCCGTCGCCTCGTACCTCGCTCTGCGCGGCCGCTGCCGCTCGTGTGGAGCGCGGATCAGCTCCCTCTACCCGGCGGTCGAGCTCGCCACGGCGCTGCTCGTCGCCGCCTGCTTCCTCGTCTACGGCCTGTCGGGGAAGGCGGCCGTCGCCTCGTTCTTCTGCGCGACGCTCGTCGTGCTCTCGGCCTCCGACCTGCGCCACCGGCTCGTGCCGAACGTGATCGTGCTGCCGGCGGCGGCGGTCGTGCTCGTCTCCCGGACGGCGCTCGACCCGAGCGTCGAGTGGGTGGCAGGCGCGCTCGGCGCCTCGCTCTTCCTGTTCCTGGCGGCGCTCGCCTACCCGAAGGGGATGGGGATGGGCGACGTCAAGCTCGCGCTCCTGCTCGGCGCGATGCTCGGGCGCACGGTTCCGGTGGCGATGATGCTAGGCATGCTCGCTGCGCTCGTGCCGAGCGCGGTCCTGTTCGCGCGCCACGGTGCCGCCGCCCGCAAGCTGGCGATCCCGCTCGCGCCGTTCCTCTCGCTCGGGTCGGTCGTAGCGCTCTTCGCGGGCGACCGGATCCTCGACTGGTACCTGTCCCTCCTGTAGATCGCAGAGGTCAAGTGCGCCTGCCCAGGTGCCGATAACTCGTTCGAGGGATCGCCCTTGGACCCTGACCGTCCCCCCAACCTGCGCACCGTCGGCCCGGCCTCCGGGGAGACGGCCGCGCCCGGCGCGACGCCGCTGCAAGGCCCGTTCGGGGTCAACGAGACCGCCGAGCTCGTCGCCGACCTGCTGGCCGCGACGGGGCTGATCCCGCCCGACAAGCTCGCTCTCGTCCGCAGTCGCGCCGGCCAGAACGGCTCGCTGGCGCAGGCGATCGTCGAGGAGGGCGTCGCCTCGAGCGAGGGCATCGCCCGCACGCTCGCGGTCCGCCACCAGGTGCCGCTGGTCGACCTCGCCCTCACCGGCATCTCCCAGGAGGCGGCCCAGCAGATCCCGCTGCACGTGCTCGAGCGCGTCGTCGCCATCCCGTATGCGCTGGAGAACGGGGCGCTGCGGATCGCGATCGCCGACCCGGCGAACCTGCACGGGCTCGACGAGCTGCGGATCGCGACGCGTTACCCGCTCGAGGTCGGCGTCGCCGCGCGTGAGGACATCCTGGTCGAGGTCCGCCGCATCTCCCGCGCCTCGGAGGCCTTCGGCGCCCGCGCCGCCCTCGCCGAGGTCGAGCTCGAGCAGGAGGCAGAGGAGGAGGTCGACGACCTCGAGGCCGACGACGGCATCTCCGATGCGCCACTCGTCCGGCTCGTCAACTCCGTCATCTTCCAGGCCGCCGAGGACGGCGCCTCCGACGTCCACTTCGAGCCGCAGGAGGACGCTGTCGTCGTTCGCTTCCGGATCGACGGCGTGCTCCAGGAAGTGCAGCGGATCCCGCGGCGGATGGCGCCGGGTGTGACGACGCGCCTGAAGGTGCTCGCGAAGCTCGACATCGCCGAGCGGCGCAAGCCGCAGGACGGTCGCATCTCGCTGAACGCCGCCGCCGCCGGCCGCACACTCGACATCCGCGTCGCCACGCTACCGACGGTCGAGGGCGAGAAGATCGTGATGCGCCTGCTCGACAAGTCGAAGCGCCCGCCGACGCTCGAGGAGCTGGGCCTCGCCGACGACATGCGCGCGCGGTTTTCCGAGATCCTCAAACGGCCGACCGGCGCGCTGCTCGTGACGGGCCCGACCGGCTCCGGTAAGTCGACGACGCTCTACGCGGGCCTGTCGCAGATCAACCGGCCCGAGATCAACATCATCACCGTCGAGGACCCGGTCGAGTACCGGCTCGCGGGCGTCAACCAGGTGCAGATCAACAACCGCGCGGGGCTGACCTTCGCGGCGGCGCTGCGGTCGATCCTCCGTTCCGATCCCGATGTCGTGATGGTCGGCGAGATCCGGGACGGCGAGACGGCGAAGATCTCGATCGAGGCCGCGCTCACCGGCCACCTCGTGCTCTCGACCCTCCACACGAACGACGCCCCGGGCGCGCTCACGCGCCTGAACGAGATGGGCGTCGAGCCGTTCCTCACCGGCGCCGCCGTCTCGGCGGTGCTCGCGCAGCGGCTCGCGCGCAAGCTCTGCTCGCACTGTTGCGAGATGTACCAGCCCTCGGTGGACGAGCTGCTGGGGGCGCGGGTCACGCCGGACGTCGCGCTGGCCTCCGACGGCATGGCCTTCTACCGCAAGCGCGGCTGTCCCCGCTGCGGGCAGACCGGCTACCGCGGACGGATCGGCGTCTTCCAGCTCCTGACGATGAGCGAGGAGATCGCGACGCTGGCGGTGCAGAAGGCGAGCCGCCAGGACATCGAGCGCGCGGCGATGGGCGAGGGGATGCGCTCGCTCTGGGACGACGGGATCGCCAAGGTCGCCGCCGGCCTGACGTCCATCGAAGAGATCGCCCGCGTTCTCGTCATCTAGCCGTCAGCGTTCGCTGGCGGTGACTGACACGGGCAGGTGACTGGCACCGGCAGGTGACTGACACCGCAAGTCTGCTCCGGCACCGTGCCGGAAGCCGGTCCGGCACGCGAAGCCGTACGTGCCGCGGCCTACTGGGCGTGGACGTCGCAGCCGAGCACCATCAGCGCCTCGACCGCTTCGGTCACGAACCGCGTCGCCTGCGCGGCGTCCGCGAAGGTGTACGGGCCGGGCTGCATCGGAGCCGCGTTCCCGCCGGGCGGGTAGACCTCGGCCTCGACGACGCACGATTCGCCGTGATCGACCGCTCGCAGAACGGCGACCGAGCGGCCGTCCTTGCGGGCGTGCCGCAGGAACAGCTCGCGGGGGTCGTGGGCGGGAGGCTGGGGGAGCGGCTGGCTCATGACGCCGCGTTCGCCGCCGCCTGCGCGACCGTCTCGCGGTCGGCGAAGCCCGACATCCGGACGACCGCCTCGCCGGGCCGTCTGAAGACGAGCACGGTCGGGTCCTCGAGAACCCCGAGCTTCGCGAGGAGCGGCTGCGCGGCCTCCTCGTCGAGGACGTCGAGCGCGACGAAGCCTGCTCCGCCAAGCGCGGCGCCGGCGCGCGCCTCCGCGGTCGCGAGCTCGTCCACCTTGGCACCGGGCACGTACAGCGAGACCACAACGACCTCGTTCCTGGCGAGCGCTGCGTCGAGCGCGGCAGGCAGCCCGCTCGCCGGCTTCGGCGGCGGCTTCGCGACGGGCGCGGTGGGCGCAGCGTGCGCGGGCTTTGCCGGGACTGCGGTCGCCTTCGTGACGGCCGGGTGCGCGGTCTTGGCGACGGGCGCCGGCAGGCTGTTCGCGTCGGCTGCGGGGCGACCCTGCACGTAGAGCAGCAGCCCGGCGGCGACGGCGAGGACCCCGCCGAGGATCGCCAGGATGCGAATGGGCGGGCTGACGCTCAGGTTCACGTTCCCGTTATCGGCAGCGGCCGAGCCGCACTTGATCGCGGAAACAAGAAGGGCGCGGTCTCCCGCGCCCTTCCCAGCTCGACTGCGATCCAGCCTACGAGCACGCGGCGCTCGTGAACGTGCCGCCCGGGCCGTTGTAGGCCCAGGTCTTGCCGTTGACCGTGCTCTGAATGCAGTAGGACGACGCCGTCAGCGTCGGGCCGACCGCGATCTGGACGCCTGCGTCGTAGGTCTTCAGGCTCGCGAGCGTCATGCCCACGTACGTGCTCTTGTCGGCGTACCAGGCCTCGACGGACGGCAGGCCGGCGCGAACGTTGGCCTTGGCCGCCGAGTTCGCGGCGCGGTCGCGGAAGCTCAGGTAGGAGGGGACGGCAATCCCGAGCAGGATCCCGATGACGATGATCACGACCAGGAGCTCGATCAGGGTGAAGCCCTGCTCGCCGTTCCCGGCCAGGCGCTGCCTGATCCGTGCTGTCATTCGACTCTCTCCTCGTGCGGGAAACGTGACTCCTTGTGGCTCGTTCCCTATCGCCCAAAGCGGGCGATGCCTTTAGACCCTGAGGGGGGCAAAGAGAAGGGCGCGGTCTCCCGCGCCCTTCTCAGGCCAGAAGCGAACCGCTGCTACGCGCAGGCGGTAGTGGTGAACGTGCCGCCCGGGCCGTTGACCGCCCAGTGCTTGCCGTTGACCGTGCTCTCGACGCAGTACGCCGTGGCCGTCAGCGTCGGGCCGACCGTGATCTGGAGGCCGGCATCGTACGCCTTGAGGCTGGTGACGGTCATGCCGGCGTAGGTGCCCTTGTCGGCGTAGAAGGCCTCGACGGACGGGAGGCCTGCGCGGACGTTGGCCTTGGCGGCCGAGTTCGCGGCGCGGTCGCGGAAGCTCAGGTACGAGGGGACCGCGATCGCGAGCAGGATCCCGATGATGATGATCACGACCAGGAGCTCGATCAGGGTGAAGCCCTGCTCGGTGTTCCCGGCCAGGCGCCTCTTGATGCGTGCTGTCATTGCAGTGTTCTCCTTCCGGGGGAACGTGGACTGCGGTGGCCCGTCCGGTATCGCCCACCGTGGGGGATGCCTTTAGCCCCGAACGAGTGATCGGCGGCTCAGGCGGGGTCGCCGGCGTGCCGCCGCTCTACACGTGCGCGCGCGCGAGGCGGGTCCCCGCAGAGGCAAGGGTCAAGGTGGGGGCCGCGCGTGCCGATACGCAGGCCGTAGCCCATGCCGCCGCTGCATTCAATCGACGACCTGCTTGTGGAGATGGTCGGGCGCAACGCGTCCGATCTCCACCTCTCCGTGGGCACCTCCCCTGCCGTGAGGGTGCGCGGCGAGCTGCAGCGGCTCGATCACCCTCCGCTCTCGGCGGAGGACACGCAGGAGCTGCTCTACCGCATCCTCTCGACCGAGCAGCAGAAGCGGCTCGAGATCGGTCGCCAGATCGACCTCTCGTACGCCGTGCCCGGGCTCGCCCGCTTCCGCGTCAATCTCTACTTCCAGCGCGATGCCCTCGGCGGCGCCTTTCGCGTCATCCCCGAGGAGCTGAAGACGCTCCAGGAGCTGGGCCTCCCGCTCTCGCTCGCCGACCTGGCGATGAAGCCGCGGGGGCTCGTCCTCGTCACCGGACCCACCGGCTCGGGCAAGTCGACGACGCTCGCGGCGATGATCGACGAGGTCAACCGCCGCCGCACCGACCACATCCTCACGATCGAGGACCCGATCGAGTTCGTGCACAAGCACAAGAGCTGCGTCGTCAACCAGCGCGAGATCGGCACCGACGCCGTCAGCTTCGGGGAGGCCCTGCGCGCGGCGCTCCGCCAGGACCCCGACGTGATCCTGCTCGGCGAGATGCGCGACCTCGAGACGATCGCGACCGCGCTGACCGCGGCCGAGACGGGTCACCTCGTGCTCGGCACGCTCCACACGCAGAGCGCGCCGGGGACGATCGACCGCATGATCGACGTCTTCCCGGCCGAGCAGCAAGAGCAGATCCGGATCCAGATCGCGGGGACGCTCGAGGGCGTGATCACGCAATCCCTCATCCCCACGGCCGACGGCCAGGGCCGCGTCGCCGCGCTCGAGATCCTCCTGCCCGACGACGCCGTCCGGAACCTCATCCGGCAGGGGAAGGTCGAGCAGGTCTACTCGATCATGCAGACCGGCACCGCACGCGGCATGCAGACGATGGAGCAGTCGCTGGCCGAGCTCGTCATCCGCCGCGTCATCACGCAGGAGGCGGCGCTCGGGCGCACGAGCCGGGCCGACCAGTTCCTCGGGCTGCTCGAGCGCGCGGGCTTCGTCGCCGCCGACTTCGACCCGTCGCTGCCGCCGACCCCGGCGCGGGGCAACCTCCGCGTGGCAGGAAGCTGACGATGGCCGACTGGCACGAGGGGACGGGCGGCGAGAAGACCTCGATCTGGAAGAAGGAGATCAGCTTCAAGCGCAAGCCGAAGGAGGAGCAGGCCGCCGCCGCTCCGGCGGAGCAGGCCTCGGTCTGGAAGAAGGAGCTCCACCTCTTCGGCGCGTCGAAGGCCGACCCCGCGCCCGACGCGGCCGCCGCCCAGCCGTCCGTGTGGAAGAAGGAGATCAGCTTCAAGCGGAAGCCGAAAGCGGAGCGGCCCGCTCCCGCCCCCGCGGCGGAGACGTCGGTGTGGAAGAAGGAGATCCGCCTCTTCGGCAAGGGCAAGGCCGAGGCGCCGGCGCCCGAGCCGGAGGCTGTCGCCGCGCCCGAGCCGGAGCCCGCGCTCGTGGTCGCCGCCGAGCCCGAGCCCCCCGTCGTCGCGGTGCCGGAGCCGGAGCCTCCCGTCGTGGTCGTGCCGGAGCCGCCGCCCGCGCCGGAGCTCGACCACAGCTGGCTGACCGCGCCGCTCGAGGAGGTCTCGATCCCGCACGACGAGCCCGAGCTCGTCACCGAAATCGAGCCTGAGGTCGTCGCCGCTGAGCCGCAGCCTGGCGCCGAGGTTGAGGCGGAGCCCGCACCGCCGCTCCTCCCGTCGCTGCCGCCGCCGCCGCCGCTCCTCGAGCCCGCCGCCGTCGTGCTCCCGCCGCCGCCCGCCGCCACGCCGCCACCTGCGGCCCCGCCCGCGCCGGAGGCGCCGCGCGAGAAGCCGAAGCAGGAGAAGGTGCCGCTGCTCAAGCGCGAGCTCTCCTTCAAGCGCAAGCCGAAGGCCGAGCAGACGAAGCGGGAGAAGCCCGAGCAGCAGCAGGCCGCGAAGGCCAAGCAGGCGAAGGTGCCGCTCCACAAGCGGGAGCTCTCCTTCAAGCGCAAGCCAAAGGCCGAGCAGCCGGCCGCTGACAAGCCGAAGCAGGCGAAGGTGCCGCTCCACAAGCGGGAGCTCTCCTTCAAGCGCAAGCCGAAGGCCGTGACGCCGAGCTCCCGGCAGAAGAGCGAGCGCCCCGCAAAGGAGAAGAAGGAGAAGCGGCTCGTCGGCCTCAAGATCGGCGCCTCCCAGATCGCCGCCGCGCGCGTCGTCAACAACGGCTCGCCGGAGCTGCTGCAGGCGGTGCGCGCTCCGCTCGAGCCGGGGATCGTCGTCGGCGGGGAGCTGCGCGACCCCGAGGCTCTCGCCGTGGCGCTGAAGGAGTTCTTCCGCCGCAACAAGCTGCCGAAGCGCGGCGTGCGGCTCGGCGTCGCCAACAACCGGATCGGCGTTCGCACGTTCGAGATCACCGGCATCGACGATCCGAAGCAGCTCGCGAATGCGGTCCGCTACCGGGCGCAGGAGGTGCTGCCGATCCCGCTCGAGGAGGCGGTGCTCGACTACCAGATCCTCAGCGAGACCGTCGGCGCGGACGGACAGACGACCCGCCGCATCCTGCTCGTCGTGGCGTACCGCGACCTCGTCGAGCGCTACGTCTCGGCGTGCCGCAAGGCGGGGATCCATCTCGTCGGGGTCGACCTCGAGGCGTTCGCGCTCCTGCGCGCGCTCGCGGCACCGCTCGACCCGGACGCCGCCGGACACGGCGCAGCGCTCGTCGCGGTCTCGGTCGGCCACGATCGCTCCACGTTCGCCGTCTCGGACGGCCGCGTCTGCGAGTTCACGCGCGTGCTCGAGTGGGGCGGCTATTCGCTCGACGTCGGCATCGCCCGGGCGCTCGACGTGACGCCGATCGAGGCGGCCGAGACGAAGCGCGCGATCTCCCTCGCAGCCCCTGACGAGCCGCTCAACGGGCTCTCAGACGAACAGGCGGCGCTGGCTCGCGAGGCCGTGCAGCGGCAGCTCCAGTCGTTCGCCCGCGAGCTCGTCTCCTCGCTCCAGTTCTACCAGTCGCAGCCCGGCTCGCTCTCGATCGGCGAAGTCGTCCTCACCGGCGGCACGGCCGGAATGCCGGGCCTCGCCGGCGAGCTCGAGCGTCTGGTCGGCGTGCCGGTGCGGGTCGGCGATCCGCTCGGGCGCGTGAAGGCGTCGAAGAAGGTCAGGGATCGCGACCAGTCCGGCTCGCTCG
>Ga0315281_10015568_pt1 | contig 10192 bp, 11 predicted proteins | sample YL17G07_0_MG_FD_204540 | JGI IMG/M metagenome (GOLD analysis project Ga0315281, IMG submission 204540) | Sediment microbial communities from Yellowstone Lake, YNP, Wyoming, USA - YL17G07_0 | ecosystem: Environmental > Aquatic > Freshwater > Lake > Sediment | place: USA: Wyoming | collected...
CAGAAGCAAGCGGTGTTGAAATAATGGAACTTTCAGAGGTTTTAGCATTAGCACTTGGGATAAAGATAAAAGAGAAAGAGCAAACAATAGAAGAACAGCCAGAAGAAGACATTATTATGGATATAAAACCAGATGAGAATGAAACTAAAGAGAAATTGAAGCCTAAAGAAACCGAAGGTGTCTTAGGCAAAGAAGAGGAAAATATTGAAGATTAATATGATAACCAGAAAAGAAATGATTTGTTATAATACTGATGCATCAAGGTTAACTGGAAATGCAGAAAAAGTGGTTTTTCCTAAAACTGCTGAAGAAGTTCAAAGAATAGTGCAGACTTATAATTTAGATATTGTCCCAAGGGGGGCTGGAAGCGAAAAAGTTGGGGGGGCAATTCCAAATAATTCTGTTGTAGTTGATATGTCTAAAATGAACAAAGTTTCAAATTTTGATTTATTAAAAAGAATTGTTTGTGTACAGGCAGGAATTACAATCAGGGAATTAAATGAAAAATTGAATAAAATTGGATTTGAATTTCCTATCCAAACTAATAATCAGGGGATTTCCAGTATTGGAGGAATGATAGCATTGAATCAGATAGGGAATAGAAGCATGAAATACGGCAAAATGAAAGACTGGATAGAAGAAATAGAATTTGTTGATGGAAGAGGAGAATTAATGAAAATAGGCAAATCTGATATAATGGATGTCTGCGGAATGGAAGGGATTACAGGAATTATTATTTCTGCAGTAATAAAGATTATTCCTAAAATTAAAAGAAGTGCTTCAATTTTTCAGTCAGAAGATGTTAATGAAATTTTTTCGGTTTTGAGAAGATTAAAATCAGAAAAAGAAATTTGCTCATTAAGCCTTTTTTCGCCGCAAGTTTCAAAACTATTAGACCTGCCAGAAAAATACCATATAATAATAGAATTTGATTCAGAAAGAGGAAAAATAAAAGCAGAAGAATATAAAGTTCTTTCAGAGCTTAATGATAAAGTTTATAGTTCTCTTGCTTCTGAAGGATATTATGACAGCGAGGATGCCTGGTTTTTCTTTGATAAATTAAAAGATTTTGCTTTATTTTTAGAAACCAATAATATTCCTTATTTCAGCAAGATAGGTGCAGGAATTATTTATGCTTTTTTTAAAGATAATGAAAAAGAGAAAAAACAAGAAGTTATTCAGATGATTAGCAGAATGGGCGGGAAAGTTGGAGATTATGGGATTGGATTAACCAGAAAATACTTAAAAGAAAATGTTGAAAAAAAAGTAATACAAAGGGTTAAGGTAAGACACGACCCATTTGGGAAAATGAATATGAATAAAGTTATAGAAATAGGGTTAAGCTTTGAAACAAGACCAAAACCAAGGTCTTTAGGAGCTTATCATATGAAACTCATAGAAAAAGAAGAGCTTGAAGAACTTAAACCCTTTATTGAAGAAAAAGATTCTTCTGAATTTCTTGAGGAAATAAAAACACCTGAAGAAAAAATGGAAGCATTTATTGAAAAAGTAGAATTGATTGGCATGTCTGAAGAGGCTCCGGATTTAAAACCAGAACAAGACCTTAGTTTACAACAAGCACAGGATTATGAGATTAAAACCAGATTAAAAAATTATGAGTCCACTTATAAGTCTGAATTAAAAGATGAAAATAAGAGAAGAATTGAAGAATTTGCCAAGAATATTGCTCATGATATTATTCATCCAAAAAAACCAATAACAGAAATAGAAAAAAGAGCAATGGATTCGCAACCAAGAGCAGAGGGTGATGAATCCAAGATTAATTATCCTAATGAGAGAAGAGGAAAATTAACGAAAGAAGAGGAAGATGAAATAAGAAGAGTGATGTTTGGAGGCTCTGTTAAGAAAGAGGGGGAAGACAGATAATCAATAAAATAAATAATATCAATAATATAAAACAAGATAAGTTATGCAGAAGAGGGCAGAAAGTTATGAATGAAGATACAAAGCTATTGAAAACTTAAAAAACTCATCTGCAAAAGCTTAAATTATTGGTGAATTATTAAAAAATAAAATTAAATGACAAAGAATAAAAAATGACAATAGAATCTGATAATGCAAAAGAAGAGATAAAAGAAATAGTTGAAAAATGTTTCAGATGCGGCAGATGCAAGTCCTTATGCCCTGTTTTAAGAGTCATGAGAGAAGAGCAATATTCCCCAAGGGGACAGGCAATTATTTTAGATAATGGTTTTTTTGAAAAAATTGTTTATTCCTGCACTTTATGCAAGGCTTGTGAAAAACAATGCCCTTTAGACTTAAAGTTATGCAATGCTTTTATTAAAGCAAGACAGGTTTTAGTGGAACAGAAAAAAGAAATACCTGAAAATAAAGAGATGATTAAGAATTTAATAAAATCTGGAAATGAATTTGGAGAAAAAGAAAGAAAAGAATAAATATTTTTGTTATAACTTATAACTAATTATTTCAATATTAAAGTTTATAAGTTATGCAGATGGCAAGCTTAAGTTGTTTTACAAATAGCTAAAACAAATTATTAGATTAAAAATATCAATAGATTAGAAATCTTATTCTTTCATTTCAATTTTGATTGTGATGTTTCTTGGAATATATAATCTCATGATTGCATGAAGAACCCTATCGTCAGCAGGAAGGTCAATAACTCTTGAATGAATTCTCATTTCAAAATTATCAAAAGTAGCTGTTCCATTGCCGCAAGGTGATTTCCTTGTTGTTATTTTAAGCTTTTTTGTTGGCAGTGGGATAGGCCCTGATATAGGTGTTCCTGCTTTGCTGGCTATTTCTGCTATTTCAGAGCAGATTTTGTTTAATTGTTCAATATTTGTGCTTTTTAATTTTATTCTTACTTTTGCCATTAAAATAATTGAAAAAGTATGTTTAAAAAACCTTCGATGGGTTTTTTAAGCCACAAAAATTTAAAAAACAAGAAAATTTTTGATGTTTAAAAATCTTATTGTTGTTATACTGCTATGAAAACAAAGAGAATTCTGATTTTTCTGTTAATAATTGTTTTATTAGGTATTTTAGCTTATTTTTAACCTTATTTAACAGGAGAGACTGTTTCAGATATTAATCAAGAATATGAAAAAGAGAATTGTTTTGTTGGAAGAGTTATTGATGGAGATACATTGATTTATGGCAACCAAACTATAAGGCTTTTGGGAAGTAAATCTTATAAGAATATAAGATAACAAGAAGTTTTAAATAATTAAAAATATATTATATAATATGGCAAAAGAAACATTAAACTCAAAAAAAATAATTGAGAAAATTGAAGAAAAGAGCAAAGATATTAAGAAATATAATGTTAAAAAAATAGGGCTTTTTGGCTCTTATGTTAAGAATAAACAGAATAAAAAGAGCGATATAGATATACTTGTTACTTTTAATAAAGAAACATTTGATGATTATATGGATTTATTATTCTTGCTTGAGAAGATATTTAAGAGAAAAATTGACCTAGTAATTGAAAAAGATCTTCATCCAGAATTAAATTATGTAAAAAGAGAGGCAAAATATGTCAGAATATAAACTTTATTTGAAAGAAATTATCTCTATGATAGAAAAGATTGAAAATTCAGTTATAAATAAGAATCTTGAAGATTTTGCAAATGATTCCAATCTTTTTGATGCGACACTAATGAGGATTCATTTTATTGGAGAAACAATAAAAAGCATTCCTTTTTCAATTAAGAAAAAATATAAAATAATCAGGTGGAGAAAATTTGCCAGATTAAGAAATATTATTGGGCATAAATATTCAAATGTAAACAAAAATATCATTTGGGATGTAATAAAAGCTCTTTCTGAATTAAAGCTGCAAGTTAAGGAGATATTAGAAAAGGAAAGTGAGGATTAGATTTAAACAAATTTTAAATATCTTGGATATCTTATATTGTTTATGAAAACAAAGAGGTTATTAATATTTTTATTTATAATTATCCTGCTGGTTTTATTATCAATTTATTATCCTAAATTTACAGGAGAAGCTGTTTCTGATAATCAAGAATATGAAAAAGAGAATTGTTTTGTCAATAGAGTTATTGATGGAGACACATTGATTTGTGGCAACCAAACTATAAGGCTTTTGGGAATAAACACTCCTGAAAAGAAAATGCCTTATTATCAAGAAGCAAAGGATTATCTGAAACAAATTGAAAATAAAAGTGTTGAGATTTTACGAGATTTTGAAGATACAGACAAATATGACAGGAAATTAAGATATATTTTTTACGAAAATGAACTGATAAATGCAGAGATTTTGCAAGAAGGCTTAGCAACTAGCTTTATGCTTGAAGGATTAAAATATGAGGATAAGTTTAGAAATACAGAAAATTATGCAAAGAACAAAGGAATCAGGTTATGGGAAAAAAGCCATGATGAATGCAGCAGTTGCATTAACCTTCTTGAGTTAAATTACACAGAGGAATATTTTGCAATTAAGAATAACTGTGATTTTGACTGCAATTTAGAGGACTGGACTGTTAAAGACGATGCTAATCATATTTTTAAATTAGATAATTTAAATGCAGGAGAAGAAACAAGATATTATTCAAAAATTAAAGTCTGGAATGATGATAAAGACAGGTTTTTTATGAGGGATGAAACAGGAAAATTAATTACTTTTTATGAATACTGATGGGCCAAAGCGGTTCTGTATACTTGTTTTCTTGAGTGATTAAATTCCTCCCACATTCCTGCTATCTTCTTTTTTGCTTGCTCATTTACCTCTTTAGAAGATTCCTTAATCAAAAATTCAGTATCATAACTTATAAGTGAACTATCTATTAATAATCTAAAATCCCCCATAACTTTTTCATATAATCTGAAAGGATTTTCAGTTATTCTTTTTCTGAAAAACTCATTGTGCGGAAGAAAAGAGTCTGAGCCGATTAATCCTGTGATTATACTTAATAATCCTTCAAAATCTTGGTCTTTTGTTATTAAACAAGAAGATTTGCATGAGAATAAAGAAAGCCAGTAAAGGGCTGCGGTTAATTTTTCAGCAGTATCAGAATTTCTTGATTTGTCTTCATCACGAAATCCAAGCAGAAAACCCCTGTCTTTTTTTATTCCTATTATAGGTTCTATTAATTTAATCATATTCAATAATAATTTATAATTATTGTCCTCTATTCTTAATTCTTTGAGATAAGATGCTCTTCTTGTACTATATAATTCAGTTTGCAATAGCGTTAATTGGCTTTGTGGTCTCTCGTTTATTCTTTGTATCCTTGTTTTTTTCTTTTTTTTAGGGGGGTGGCTGGAGAAATACCCTCTTTTGTTATTTATAACATCTTCGAAATCTCTTAGTTCTTCTGTTGTTGCGCTTATGGTAGCAGTTTTTGGGTTCTCTAGAATATCTTTTAACTGCCTTATAACCCTAATTTGTCTTTTTAATAAATCAACATTCAGATGACTGTATCTTTTACTTTCGTAAATATCCCCAGTAAAATTATTGCCGCCTTGTATACTTGCATCAACTACGATTCTATCCTCTGAATCTAATATTTCAGTTAATTCCATGTTATTTTCTTAATCTTGCTTAACTGCATTTGCCTATTTTAGTCTTATTCTGCAGCTTATAAATATTAATATTCTCTATAATCTTTTTCCAAATAATAGTGTATTGGCAGGAGCATTCCAAGAATGAACAAAAACCATCCAATAAAACTTAGAATTATTAATATATAATTCTTGAATAAAAAGGAGATTATGAGCAAGCCCCCCCAGGAAATAATTCCTGATAAAAATAAAACAACCCAGGTCATTTTATCTTTGCGTTTTATAATAAAATCTGAAAGATGCATTATTGTAATTCCTGTTGAAATTAAAAAAAGCCCTATAAGAATATTAAAAAGATAAAATAAGAAAGTTATTTTTGGATTAAACTTTGCGAAAAACCCCCAGAGCTCTGAAATTGCATTAAAATTTTTCTTCATATTAAATTTTATAAAAACAGCATAGAAAATTCCAAATAAAATCATATAAATTCCATTATAAAAGGTTATTCTTGCGCCTTGTTTAACCCTGCGGATATTCATATTTTTCTTTATCTAACTATATAAGATATTAATAATTTAAAGAAAATGATATTTAAAAGAATTTAGGCATTTAAATCTATAAATTCTTTTAGGATTTATGGAACATTTCCAAAAAATAATCTATAAAAAACTTAAATTATTTTCCTTTTTAGTTATCGCCTTACTTTTTTATCAACAGAAAGTTTTATAAGTATTGGAAGCATATTATAACCATATACGCTCACCATTGCTTCGGCAATGGGTGAGCACTTAATTAAAAAATGAAGGTTTCTATATTTATAGATGGTAATAATTTTTATCATGGGTTAAGGCATATTTATGGCAAAGATAAAAGTTTAAAAAAATTTAATTTTAATAAATTCTTAAATTATCTTACTGAAAATGATTTAATTACAGATATATTTTATTATAATGCAGAACTTGATAAATCACATAATTTAAAAAAATATACAAGTCAGGAGGAGTTTTTTAATAACCTATCAAAAATATTAAAATTAAAGTTAATTCTTTGTAAATTATTAAAGAGAAAATTAAAAGGAACAAAGAATTATTATTATGTTTTAAAAGAAGATGATATTCATATGGCTGTTGATATGGTTGAACAAGCATGTGAAAATAAGTTTGATATTGCTATCTTAGTTTCAGGAGATGGAGATTTTGTTCCTGCTGTTAAAGCAGTTCAAAGAAAAAATAAAATAGTTAAGAATATTTATTTTAAAAAGAGTTCTTCAAGGAATTTGAAGGAACATTGTGATAAATCATTAGAATTAACAAAAGAAATTTTAGATAACTTCTTTATTAATTAATATTAAAATTAAAGTTATCTTTTTATTATTATTTTATACACTTCATCTCCTTTTCTGCAAAAAGGCAGTTTGATTCCTATTTCATTGCCTTTTTTTGCTTCATTGATTTGTTTATGGCTCATTTCCATGCTCTTTATCTTGGTTTTTATTACTCCTGTTGTTTTTCCAATAATTATAATTTCATCATTAGTTTTCAGGCTTCCTGTGTTTAATTTTAATAACCCGACATTTATCTTAGGATAATAATGGCTTATTTTTCCTATAAACTGCTTTGATTGTGCTGAAGAACTATCTTCTGACCTTGCAAAATCATCAGAAGTTGGCATTTTTAAATAAAATCCAGATGAAAATCCTTTGTTATAGACTTTGTTTAGTTCATCTAAGCTTTCTTGCATTTGTTTTTTTGTTAGTTTTTTATCAAGGGCTTTTCTATAAACCCTTACAACTGTGTCAACATATTCTGGTTCTTTGTTTCTTCCTTCTATTTTAAACGCAGTTATTCCTGCTTTTTTTAATTTTTCAATAAAAGGCAATGTGCATAAGTCTTTTGCAGAAAGAATGTAATTATTTTCTAATCTAAGTTCATTTCCTTCTTTATCCTTAACATAATAAAATCTTCTGCATGGATGAATACATTTCCCTCTGTTAGCTGATTCATTAAATAAAAACTGAGAAGTCAGGCATCTTCCTGAAACTGACAGACACATTGCACCATGAATAAATATTTCTGTTGGTATAGCCTTTGATATTTTTTTAATTTGTTTTAGATTTAATTCTCTTGCTAGAACAATCCTTTTAGCACCAAGTTTTTTATAAAACTCAGCAGCTTTGGTATTTGAAACAGAGCATTGAGTTGAAATATGAAAAGGAATTTTGTATTTTCTGCAGAGCAGCATTACAGAAACATCAGAGCATATAATTGCGTCAATATATTCTTTGCTTTTTTTAATTATATTTTCAATTTTCTTTAATTCAGAATCATAAATAATTGCATTAAGAGCCAGATAAACCTTAATTTTATTTGATTTGCATAATTTTGATATCTCTGGCAGGTCAGACAGTTTAAAGTTTTTAGCTCTTGCACGCATGTTAAAGTCCTCTAATCCAAGATAAACTGCATCTGCTCCTGCATTTATGGCTGCAGTAAGGCACTCAAAATCTCCTGCTGGTGCAAGTAATTCTATTTTGGGTTTCATAATGTTTATTTTTATTCTAATAATTTAATAAATGATTTTAATAGGAAGTATGCATTGATTAAGCTTATTCTTAATTACCCTCACTTAATTTGGCTTTATCTTATTATTAATATAAAACTAATAGATTTTGAATAGTTTTAAAGGTTATCTTTATTAATGCTCTTTATTTCTTTTTATTATGGCATTTAAAGGACAGCAAGGACTTGGGCGCGAACCTCATTGGGATTTGGTTAAAAGAATAATCACTGAATCAGACTTAGTCCTGGAAGTATTAGACTCAAGATTAGTGGAACTTTCAAGAAATGAAGAAGTTGAAAGATTAATTGAAAATATTGGAAGGCCGATGATTTTTGTTATTAACAAAAGCGATCTGGTTCCCATAGAGAAAATAAAAGAACAGGCAGATAAGCTCAGGGAAAAAGGAGAAGTTGTTTTTATTTCCACTAAGAAAAAAGGCAGTGGAAAAATTTTGCTGTATATGATTAAAAAAGTTTTTAAAAAATATGGAAAAAGAGAGTTTGAAGTCAGGGATAAGTTTGATAAAAAGCCACAATATAGAGAAGCAAGGGCAGATATTGTTGTTGGTGTTCTGGGCTATCCAAATGTCGGCAAATCTTCTATTATTAATATTTTAGCTCATAAAAAGAAAGCTAAGGTCAGCAAGAAATCAGGGACTACTCATGGAATTCATTGGATTAGCATTAATCCAGAGATTAAGCTGATAGATTCTCCTGGAGTTATTCCTCTGCAAAAAGAAGATGAAATCAGATATGGCTTAATTGGAGCCAAAGATACTGAAGCATTGAAAAATCCGGAAATTGTTGCTTATGCAATAATTAAATTATTTCTAGAGAAAAATCAAAAGGCTTTTGAAGAATTTTACAAGATTGACATGACTGCCATGACTGGAAGTGTTGAAGACATTATTAATAAGATTGCTGAAAAAAAATCTTATCTTCTGAAAGGCGGAATATTTGATGAAAATCGGGCTATTATGGTTATTGTAAGAGACTGGCAACAGGGAAAATTAAGATTGAGTTAAAATCTTTTTTTGATATTAATAAATAATTTATATTATTGATTTTCTATTACGTCTACAAGTCTTTGTGTTGCTTTTCCATCTACTGAGAATCTTTTTCTTCTTTCTGCAAGGTATTTATTTGTGTCTTCACCTGAAAAATTAATTAAACTTAAAATCCTTGCAATTTCATTCCAATGTCGAGTATAGGGTATAGCATCTAATTTAACAGGAGGAAAAGCACAAATTTCTTGAGTATTTAAACCTGGAAGAATTCCTCCAGTATTTATGTCAAGAAGGCAGGCTTCTGTAAGGTAGGTGCTTCTTCCAGCACTAACAGAGGCGACTGATAACATTAATAGTTTAGTGTCACAGGCCTTTGGAGGAATATACTTAAACCCAAATCTGTTTGCAATATTTTCAGTATAATTAACTTCAAAGGCTTCACCAGGATGAGGTTTAACCACTAATTTTAATCTCATATCTGAAGCTGCTCTAAAAACAGCTTCTGTTACTCTCATTTCATAACCAAAATCTTGTTCTTTTTCTTCAGGAGTCCAGGTTTGAGGTTTCATATATTCAGAATCTGGGTGTATATTTTGAGTAAAATGAACATAGACCCTTTTTTCAGGATCTAAACTAATTTTTCTCAAAAGTTCTTCCCTCTTTCTGCTATTAAAATTTTCTCTTAATTCTGCATAATTATCAAAAGCAACCCAACCAGTAACTTTTGTTCTGGAAGCTAATTCTTTTCCAGCTTCTCCAAGTTCATTTACAATTGTTTCTAAACATCCATTATCCATGACTGCTAAAATTGAGGGGAATTCTTCAGGATTATTCCCTAAACGCGCAATATAACCAGCATCTTGATCTTGAATAGCAATAGTTGGAATTTTGGATTTATTTGCAGCTCTTAAAAAATATCCATCAGGGGTTTGATAGCCTGATAATCCTACGAGCATTAAATCAAATCCTTTTACTAAAGAAGAGTAATCAGACTCTTTTGGTTGAATTATCTGATGAGAAATACCTCTGAAACCAGCAGCTTCATTTTCATTACCAGTAGCATAAGCAGTGACATCATGCCCCCGCAATATTAACTCTCGAACAACAGGAGCTATAACA
>Ga0315281_10015569_pt1 | contig 10191 bp, 8 predicted proteins | sample YL17G07_0_MG_FD_204540 | JGI IMG/M metagenome (GOLD analysis project Ga0315281, IMG submission 204540) | Sediment microbial communities from Yellowstone Lake, YNP, Wyoming, USA - YL17G07_0 | ecosystem: Environmental > Aquatic > Freshwater > Lake > Sediment | place: USA: Wyoming | collected...
CGACAGAACCAGAAGCCACTTACTGGCGGCATAAGATTGCTGCAAAGGTTGATCACAAAGCAAAGCTCACGCGAATTTAATGCGAACTTGGCCCCTTTAACTTTTAGCTGCCCCTCTCCCGCGAGCGAGAGTTGAGGTGAGGGATTTTTAGCTCCGTCACAAGTTGTCGGTATATAACAACCCCCTCATCCCCGCCCCTTCTCCCTTCTCCCGTAGACGGGAGAAGGGAGGCACACAGAACTGAGTAGATACCAATAGAGAATAACAGGGGACTCACGGTTTCTTACCATTTTGGCTTCTTTGAAGGAGCCCACGTAGGGCGCACTAACCATCGGGCAGTGCGCCGGATGCATGCCTCCAACCATTCGGCGCAATGCGCTTCGCCCTTCGACAAGCTCAGGACAGGCTTATTGCGCCCTACGAGCTATAAGTGAGCAACGGCCCAACCCTTGCATTCTTTAAAGCGTCTCGCGCAGGCGTTTTTTCAGCTTGGCTCGAATTCTAATTTGTTTGAGCTGCGACAAGTATTCGACGAATATTTTTCCGCGCAAATGATCCATCTCATGCTGGATACAAACCGCCAGAAAGCCTTCGGCTTCGAGCGTAAAAGGTTCACCTTTTTCATTGAGCGCACGCACGGTAAGTTTTTCCGCGCGGCGTACCATTTCGTAAATACCGGGTACAGACAGGCAGCCTTCTTCGGTTTTTTTTTCACCGGTGAGGGCAAGAATTTCCGGGTTGATAAACACTCTCAACTGGCTGCGCATTTCGGAAACATCAATCACAATAACCTGCTCGTGCACATCGACCTGTGTCGCCGCCAAACCGACACCGGGCGCGGCATACATGGTTTCGGCCATGTCACGCACCAGTTTTCGTGTGGCTTCGGTAACCTGTTCAACCCTGTCGGCAATTTTGTTCAACCGCACATCGGGGTAATGTAAAATTTTTAGAATCGCCATGCCTGATTTATAATCGCTTGCTAATTTATACGACTGGATGCAGAATTTATCGCAACGCGGTGTGGTTGCGTTCCCTTCATATTGGCTCTGCCGGAGTTTTCCATGCGCAAGATTATATCGCTGATTTGTTTTTTGTTGCCCGTTTTGGCTTTTGCCGAACAGTCCGATACGCGCCCCGAACTTCGCGGCGACGCGCCCGACCGCCATGTTGTCGTCAAAGGCGATACCTTGTGGGATATTTCTGGAAAATTCTTCAAAGACCCTTGGAAATGGCAATACATCTGGGGAATGAACAAGGATGCCATCAAGAATCCGGCGTTGATTTATCCGGGTGACGTGATTGTTCTGGATCGCGCCAGCGGCACATTGCGCGTGGGAGGCGGGCCTGCCAGCGCACCCGTTCAAAGCGCAGCTCCCGTCGCGGAGCCCCCTGTAAACACGATAAGTTCGCTCGAAGTTGTCAAACTTTCTCCGAGAATCCGCGAGAGCGACAGCACGCATAATGCAATACAAAGCATCCCCGTCAGCGCCATCGGGCCTTTTTTAACACAACCGTTGGTTGTTGAGGAAAACGCGCTGAATGAGGCTCCGATGCTGGTCGGTGCGCGCGAAGGCCGTGTCATGCTCAGCACTCACGATATTTGTTTCGTCAAAGGGTTGCCTTCCCGTAAAATCAGCAAATGGCAGGTTTATCGCCCCGGAAAACAATTGATCGACCCAGATACGGAAGAATTGCTCGGTATTGAAGCTATTTATCTGGGGGATGCCGAAGTGACTGATTTTGCGGATATCAGCACGGCCACCATTACACGTTCCGTTCAGGAAATTAATAAAAATGACCGGTTGATTGAGCCATCTGACAAAATTGTCAATGCTTATGTGCCGCATGCGCCCGACAGTAAAATTACCGCAAAGGTTATTTCGGTCTACGGCGGCGTTTCACAAGCCGGAAAAAATACGGTCATCACACTGAACAAGGGAAAACGCGACAGATTGGAGATCGGCAATGTGCTGGCGCTTTATCACAAGGGTGAAACGGTGACAAACGGTGACAAACAATATGCGTTACCCGATAACCGTTATGGCTTGGTGTTCGTGTTTCGTGTATTCGACAAAGTATCCTATGCGCTGGTGATGCAGACCAGTTTGCCGGTCCAGTTGCTGGATCGCGCACAAAATCCTTAAAAAATCAGGCCTAAAATATAATCAGCGTGGTTGACGATATCTCACTCAAGGCGTGGCTTGCGTTAAGCATGACACGCGGGCTGGGCGGCGAAAGCGCGCGGTGCCTGCTCAAGAAATTCGGTTCGCCCGAGGCAATTTTTGCCGCTCCTGCGGGGTCACTTAAATCCGTTGTCAAAACCGAGGTTGCGACCGAAATTGCGAAGGGCATCAACAATGAGTTACTGGCCCCCGCGTTAACTTGGCTGGAGGAAGATGCCAATCATGTTGTTACACTCGCCGACAGCGACTATCCGCAGGCGTTGCTGAACATTCCCGATCCGCCGTTGTTGCTGTATGTAAAAGGTAGGCTCAATCTGCTCAACCATGCCGCATTTGCGGTGGTCGGCAGCCGCAACGCAACGCCGCAAGGTATCAGCAATGCCGAGTCTTTCGCCAGGGTCTTGAGCGAAGCCGGATTGTGTATCATCAGCGGCATGGCGCACGGTATTGATGCCGCCGCGCATCGCGGCGCACTGCACAGCGCAGGCAGCAGTATCGGTGTGATCGGCACAGGGCAGGACAAGGTTTATCCCTCCGCCAACCGTGATCTTGCCCATGCGCTCGCGCAGCACGGTGCGCTGATTTCGGAATTCCCTCTCGGCACGCCGCCGCTGGCCGCCAACTTTCCGCGCCGCAACCGTATCATCAGCGGTATGAGCACGGGCTGCCTGATCGTGGAGGCATCGATTCAAAGCGGGTCATTGATTACCGCAAGACTGGCATTGGAACAGGGCCGTGAGGTGTTCGCCATTCCCGGCTCCATACATGCCCCACAAAGCAAAGGGTGTCATGCTCTGCTCAAGCAGGGTGCCAAACTGGTTGAAACCGCGCAGGATATTCTCGAAGAACTCGGCGGCCTAGTTTTGCTATCGTCGCCGGATGCGCCGCCGCAACGCCCGGATGCGCCGCCGCAACACAAAGAAACGCAAGTTTCAAACCCGCTACTGCTGGATCATCTTGGCTTCGATCCGGTTGATCTGGAGACGCTTGTCAAACGCAGCGGCTTGACGATAGCCGAGCTATCCGCCATGCTGTTGGCATTCGAACTCGAAGGGCGCGTCAATACGTTGCCCGGCGGGCTATATCAAAGAATCCACTGAAACCACACGCTCTCTCCATAAAATCATGTTCGAAATTTTGATGTATTTGTTTGAAAGCTATTTTGATTCGGGCAGTTATCCCGAACCGGAAAAGTTGTCGCGGAGATTGTCCGCAGCAGGCTTTGAAGGCGATGAAATCAGCGAAGCGCTGACTTGGCTGTCCGCCCTGCAACAGCAAAACCCCGACAACTACCCGGACAGTCTGAAACATGATGGAATACGGCATTTTGCGGAGATAGAATTACAGCGCATCAGTTTTGAAGCGCGGCAGTTTTTGATCTTTGCCGAACAGCAGCATATGATTTCGGCTGTTGAGCGTGAAATGATTCTCGACCGGGCGGTTGCAATGCAGCAGGAAAACATCAAACTGGACAAGCTCAAACTGATTATGCTGATGGTGTTATGGAACCGCCATGACGATATCGATCCGTTGCTGGTCGAAGAATTACTCAGCCCGTTGCATTCCGCGCAGCTACATTAACCCTACCTCAAACCTCCGAACCCCTCGCATGGCAAAAAATCTCCTGATTGTTGAATCTCCGGCCAAGGCCAAAACGCTCACCAAATATTTAGGCAAGGATTTTGAAGTCCTTGCCTCGTTCGGCCATGTGCGCGATCTGGTTCCAAAAACCGGCGCGGTCGATACCGAAAATAATTTTGCGATGCAGTACGAAACCATCGCGCGAAACAGCAAGCATGTGGACGCGATTGCAAAGGCCGCCGCGCTCGCCGACAACGTCCTGCTGGCACCCGACCCCGACCGCGAAGGCGAAGCGATTGCCTGGCATATTTCCGAATTGCTCAAGGCCAAACGCGCCCTGAAAAATAAAAATATGAAGCGCGTGGTGTTCTATGAAATCACGCAATCGGCCGTGCGCGAAGCGGTTGCTCACCCGCGCGAGATATCCATGCCGCTGGTCAACGCGCAACAGGCGCGGCGCGCGCTGGACTATCTGGTTGGCTTTAATTTGTCTCCGCTTTTGTGGCGCAAAATACGTCCGGGATTATCGGCCGGGCGCGTGCAAAGCCCCGCGTTGCGCATGATCGTCGAACGAGAACTGGAAATTGAGGCCTTCAAAAGCCAGGAATACTGGACGGTACATCTCGATAGCCACAAGGATCACCAGCCCTTTACAGCCAAGCTGTTCCAATACCAAGGCAAGAAACTTGAACAGTTGAGCATCGGCAGCCAGGCCGAATATGACGCGGTCTTCGCCAAATTGAGCGATGCCAAATTGCCCCCCAAGGTGGTGCGCGTCGAGAAAAAGGCCAAGCAGCGCTACGCTGCGGCTCCCTTTACCACTTCGACCTTGCAACAGGAAGCGGTACGCAAACTCGGCATGACCGCCGACCGCACCATGCGCACCGCGCAATCGCTATATGAAGGCGCAGATATCGGCGGCCAATCTGTCGGCTTGATCTCCTATATGCGTACCGATTCTGTATCGCTGGCCAAGGAAGCCGTGCAGGAAATTCGCGGATACATCAAAGATAACTTTTCGCCCGAATACTTGCCAGCCAGCCAACCTGTTTTCAAGAGCAAAACCAAGAACGCGCAGGAATCTCACGAGGCGATTCGCCCAACCTCGATTCTGCGCACGCCGGACAGCATCCGCGATCATTTGACGGCCGATCAGGCGCGCCTGTACGAAATGATATGGAAGCGCACACTCGCCTGCCAAATGTCCCCGGCGCGATTTGATACCGTCAGCCTGGATATTCGTCTGGGCGGCGATACCACCCTGTTTCGCGCTTCCGGCCAGGTGCTTGTTTTTCCGGGTTTCATTGGCGTTTACATGGAAGATGTGGACGATGCTGATGAAGAAGAAAGCGGCAAGTTACCTCCGCTGGCCGAAGGTGATGTCATCCCTCTCGATAAACTTTATGGGGAACAGCACTTCACCCAACCGCCGCCGCGCTTTTCAGAGGCAAGCCTGGTCAAATCGCTGGAAGAATACGGGATCGGCAGGCCATCGACCTACGCCACCATCATTTCCACACTGCAAGCCCGCGAGTACGCCATTCTCGACAAAAAACGTTTTGTGCCAACCGATGTTGGACGAGTGGTTACGCGTTTTCTGACCGATCATTTCACACGTTACGTGGATTACGGCTTCACCGCTCATCTCGAAGATGAATTGGACGAAGTATCCGAAGGCAAGCGCGACTGGATCGGTGTAATGGGCGAATTCTGGAAAGGCTTTTCCATACTCATCAAGGAAAAGGCCAGCATCGATCGCCCGGTAGAATTACTCGACGAAGCTTGCCCGGATTGCGGTAAACCGCTTGCAAAAAAGCTCAGCCGCTATGGCAGTTTTATCAGTTGCACAAACTACCCGGAATGCAAATACAAACGCAGCCTGAACGGTGAATCGCAAGATGATGCATCGGCAAGAGTTGAGCTCGGCGAACATCCCGAAGCAAAACAACCTGTGCTGCTGCTACGTGGTCCGTACGGCCATTACGTGCAGCTCGGCGAAGCGGTTAAGGGTGAAAAAATTAAACCCAAGCGCGTGTCATGGCCAAAAGAAATGCCGCTTGAGCAGGCCGATCTGTCCGGCGCGCTGAAACTTCTGGCGCTGCCACGGGAGCTCGGCATGCATCCTGAAACAGTCAAAAAAGTGATCGTCAATATCGGCCGTTTTGGCCCTTATATTGGCCATGACGGCAAGTTCAAATCCATTCCCCGCAGCGAAAGCATCTTTGATATCGGGCTTGATCGCGCAGTAGAATTGTTGGCGCAGGCGCGCGATGGCAACACCGTGCTGCGCACCCTTGGCGATCATCCCGACGACAAGGCCAGCGTGGAAATATGCAGTGGTCGCTACGGCCCCTACGCACGTCACGGCAAAATTAATGCCACGCTCCCCAAAGGTGTTTCACCGGAAGAGGTCACGCTTGAGGAAGCTCTTGAACTGATTGCGGCAAAGGCATCAAAAGGTGGAACCGGAAAAACCAAAACAGCAAAAAAACCCGCAAGCAAAGCAAAAGCGGTTAAGCCGAAAACTCCAGCCAAAAAAGCGACCAATAAAGTTGTCCCCGTCAAGGGAAAAACAGCGGGAAAACCAACTAAGCCTATTGCAAAAAAACCGCGCGCAAAAAGCAAGTAATCTCTCCGGAAGAATCCGGTATCGTTCACGGGAACACCCATGTGCGGCACCGGCGCTCCATTTTTTGATTCCGGCTCGTCCGGTTAAATTTTCAGGCGTTCCACAATACGGCCGTGTTTGAGGTGCTGCTCGATGATTTCGTCGAGATCATTTTCGTCTATATAGGTATACCACGTCCCCTCTGGATAGATCACGATAACCGGCCCCTTGTCGCAGCGGTTCATGCAGCCTGCCGTATTGATACGGATGTTGTTCTGCTGGCTGGGAATATTCAGTTCTTTTACTTTATTTTTCATGTAATCACGCGCTTTTTGCGCGCCATGATTATTGCAGCAATCGCCGCCATCTTCGCGCTGATTAGTGCAGAAAAATACATGCTTGTCATAAAAACTCATCAGTTATACTCCAAAAAATTTGAATTCTAAAAATTATATTTCACGTATTCTCCATAGATGCCATAACAGCAGCAACGGAAAGATCAACGTGATCGTTTGCGCCAGCCCGTTGTAGTTGAGCAAATGCCCATAATGCCAATGGTAAATGAACGGGGCTGCGGCCGGATTTTTGCCCTCAATTACAAAATTTACAATAACAAAATAGGCTCCGGCAATCACTGCTCCAAAAACGATTAGCGCGGCCCGCGAGCGCCATAATACCAAAAGCAGCCCTACCCCAAAAAATATTCCCAGCATCGCTTCGCTATTGATCCACAACAATAATGCCCAGGATTTCAACAGCACGGCGGCAGTAATAAATTTTGCCAGCGCTACCGCGCAAAGAATGATCGGCAATACGGTAACAATATTGCGCGAAGCACGCAGTAAAGTCAGCATTAAGATACCCAACATTAGCAGGTTCAACGCGACGGCGCAGCTTTCCCATCCATTAAACGGGATGCGCGGTATTAGGGCAAAAGGCTGGCGCGCCACATCGCCGATGAACACATTGCCCAGCATCGGCAGAGACGGGTTGATTTGCCCGAACATCCACAGCACGAGCAAAGCTAAACCAAAATCCATTTCCTTGCCTTGGTGGAAAAATACACTTCGCCAGCGAGCCAATCGCACAAACCAGTTCCAGGATGCGATATTTGCCGCCAGCAACCCGCCCAGCAATGCGCCCGTACTGTTGGACAGCATATCCATATTTGAACTGACGCGGGCGGGTAGATACATTTGCAAATACTCCATGCTTGCCGAAAGCACTATACCTAGACACAGACCCAAAATCAGGCTTGGCAGCATGCTGTAACGTGCGCGTAATGCGGTCACCGTCAAAAAACCGAAAGGCAGATAGGACAGGAAATTGATGGCGGTATCGAATGCCGTGTAAGTCAGCATCAAAGGCGCATCGAGCATTTCGATAAAACTCAATCCTTGTTCGCGCCAACCGGTAAAGGGCGACAGGCTGGCATACACGATAAACATCGCATACCACGATGCCAGCCAGGTACGCAGCCGTGCGTGAGTTTCGGTAAAGAATAATTCTGCCATGTCACATGCTAACGCGAAATTTAAAAAAATACCCAATTGAATGCGCCGCATTCAAGTCATAAAGATTATCGGATATGAGCCGATAACCAGCTATGCAGTCAATTATCCATCTTTATCAGCTTACTGTTACCGCCCTCAAGGGGATGCAGTCGAGCGGCGTTATCTCCGCCGCAACTAAATGGTGTAAACGCGCGCCAAATGTTGGCGCGCAGCCATTTTTTATGCGGTGCCTGATAAAACGGCTTTCCCTTCGGTTAACAAGGCTATTGTTCATTACGCTTACTGTTATTGCGGGCATGATGGCCATGACAAGGAGGCCCATTTTTCCTGCGTCACAGTCACGACACCCAATCGCGCCACAAAACACCCCTGCAACCCGGCTCTTGTACCGAAAAACGAATGCCGACCGGTTATATTTTTTATTTTCGAGAGAAAAATGGGTGACTTGCTGTGCGCAAACAAATCGCCGCGAGGATTTCACCGTCATGCTCGCAAAGGTACGCATACTGGATTTTCTCGATAATTTTTCTACAACATCGGTGTATAAAGGGGTTGTGTATCGTTATTTCAGTGTCACGCTTTGTACAAGCGCTTTGTTTTGTATGACGCAACCTGCCCTAGCCAGACCGGAAACAACCTATACAAAAATAGTGCAAGCTGAAGAGGCTTACATAAAAGAAATGCCACAGGGTGATGCCAAACTGCACCAGCAGAACACGGGGCCCGGCGAGCTGAAAAAACGGGAAACTTATCATATTGCAATGAATGCTCAAGAGGTTAAAACTGATTTTGGCTCGAAAAAATCAGTGCTGGAACATATTCTAAAAAAGAAAATTGTGTTTATTCAATTTGATGTTGCACATACGCTCCAGGTTGATGATATCAATAATATTTATGATGGTTTCCCAATGGCGCTTTCCGGCCGCCTGGACACAACAGGGGATTTTTTGACGGCTTATGTCGGGCGCGCAATTCCGATAAATACGGATATATTGCAGCGTGAAACCATTATTCAAATCGCCAGAGAAACGGGCGCGCAATTTCTTGTTTCGGGCCAAATTGTAAACGCGGAAAAAATTCAAAAAACAAGGCATATTGAAGTCGAATTTGCTGTCTATGATGGCCTGACTGGTGATCGCCTGTTGTCGCGTCGTTTGGACGAGCAGGCACAAGGCGAAGTATTTGTCGGAAATAACAGGCCTTTTGGCAGCCGCGTGTTTTTCGAAACCGCGTTTGGCAAGGCGACAAGCCGGTTGATAGATTCTGCTGTTGCCGTCATTCAAGAACATGTCAGAGATATCCCGTTTTCCGCCAATATCATCCGCGTCGAAGGAAAAAAAGTATTTTTTGACGCGGGCGATGATTCAAGATTAAAGCCCGGCGATAAATTAGTCGCTTATGTCAGTGATGCGCGTTCGCAGATTTCGGGATTAAACGGTCTAATGATCGGCGTAGCAGATCGACCGGCAGACACGGCTACCTTGACACAGGTCAAACAACAGTTTTCAATTGGAGAGTTGTCTGAAGATGCAGCAAAACTGGGAATTAAAGTGGGAGGGATCGCGAAGATCAATCTTGCGGATCAACATGATTTGACTGAAAAACAAATAGCCATGCAACAACTTGCCAAGTCCAAACAAGAGGCCAAAGCAGAGGCTGAACGGTTAAAAATTGAACAGGCTGCACAGTCGGAAGCAGCAAAAATAAAAACAGAACAAGCCAAACTGGCCGAAGCAGCGCGAATTAAGGAAGATAAAAAGGCAAAAGCAAAAGCGGATGCAGAAGCCAAAGCAGCTGCAAAATTAAAAGCCGAGCAGGAAGCAAAAGCAAGACGTGTCAGTGCGGCCCAAAAAGCGCGAGAGCACGCATTGGCTGTACGAGCTAGAGCCGCAAAAAAAGCAAAGGAAGCCAAAGAAGCAAAAGAAGCAAAGGAAACGCAGACTCCCACCAAAACTAAAGTGACTCCCAAATTAAAAGATGAAAAAAATACAAACATCAAGGCTCCGCAGGTAAAAACAGAGCCAAAGAAACCGGAGCCTATAGAAGCACCTGCTGTACCGGCAAATAAGAAATGAAAATAGTAACTACTCAAGTAACAACAAAAAATTTGAACCGCCCCTCTCCCGCAGGCGGGAGAGGGGGTGGGGGTGAGGGATGTATTGCACATCAAACAGCGACATCAATTACTCAAACCCCCTCATCCCCTGCCCTTCTCCCGCCCACGGGAGAAGGGAGGCACTCTGACTTGAGTAGTTACTGAAAATGAGAAAAAACAAAAAAACAATAGAAAAAACAAAACAAT
>Ga0315281_10015570_pt1 | contig 10191 bp, 7 predicted proteins | sample YL17G07_0_MG_FD_204540 | JGI IMG/M metagenome (GOLD analysis project Ga0315281, IMG submission 204540) | Sediment microbial communities from Yellowstone Lake, YNP, Wyoming, USA - YL17G07_0 | ecosystem: Environmental > Aquatic > Freshwater > Lake > Sediment | place: USA: Wyoming | collected...
CCGAATGCGCGAACCACTTCTTGAAAGGCAGGCTGGCCGGGTTCGATGAGCTTGTGCGCCAGCGGGTCGGCTTCGATGATGTGGCAACCGAGCGCGCGCATCATCGCGGCGACCGTGCTTTTGCCGCACCCGATTCCGCCGGTAAGGCCGACACGCAGCATCAGCCCTTCGCCGCAGCGACCGGCGATTCCGGTCGTAGGGGCGGACCAGCGTGTCCGCCCTGCTCATGTGCGCCCTTCTCACGTACGCCCCGTCGCAGACGCGCCGCTTTCACCGTGTTGCTCATCAGCATGGCGATCGTCAGCGGGCCCACGCCTCCGGGCACCGGCGTGATGGCGCCGGCCACCTGCGCGGCGTCCGGATGGACGTCGCCGCACGTGGTAAATCCCTTTTCGCGGAATTTCTCCAGGCGCTTGGGATTGCTGGCGTAGAGTTTGGCGGCCAAATCGGCGTCTGTAAGCTTGTTGGTGCCCACATCGATCACCGTCGCGCCCGGCTTGATCCAGTCCGGCTGAACCATGCCGGCCTTGCCCATCGCCGCCACCACGATGTCCGCGCGGCGCACTACGTCCGGAAGATTTTTCGTTTTCGAGTGGCAGATGGTCACCGTGGCGTGCGCGTGCATAAGCAGCAGCGCCATCGGCTTGCCCACGATGTCGCTGCGGCCCATCACCACGGCATTGGCGCCTTCCACTGGAATCCCGCTGCGGCGCAGAATTTCCATCACCCCCGCGGGCGTGCACGCCACCAGCCCCGGCTGCCCGGCCACCAGCCGGCCCACGCTGACGGGATGGAAACCGTCCACGTCCTTCTCCGGGTCCACCGCGTCGAGGATGCGTTTCGCGTTCACCTGCTTGGGCAGCGGCAACTGCACGAGGATGCCGTCAATTTCGTCGCGCCGGTTGAGCTGCGCCACGAGCGCCAGCAACTCCTCGGTGGAGACCGTGTCCGGCGGCGTAATCATGTCGCTGAAAAGTCCCAGCTCGCCGCACGCCGCCACTTTGCTCTTCACGTACATTTCCGAAGCGGGATTGTTTCCCACCAGCACGGCCGCGAGGCCAGGCTGAATGCCCATGGTTTTCAGTTCGGCGATTTCTTTTTTCAAGTCGGCGTAAATCTGGTTCCGGATTTCCGTGCCACTCAGTATGCGTGCGGTCAATGCGGGCTCCCCGGCGCGTTGCATCGTGCTGCTACGGCCGATTATCTTATCATAGGCTCTGAGAGCCACTCACCGCCGAGCCCTCGCAAATTCGTTTGGGGTTTGCTCACCAACCTGTTATCTTCGGCGCACTTTCCTGTGGAGGTATCTCCTATGCGACGTTTGAAACGGATTGACCCGATGTCGGCGTTCAAACTCGGCGGTGCTCTCTACGCGTTGATGGGATTCCTGTTCGGCGCGATCTTCAGCCTGATTAGCTTGGCAATGCCCTCTGCGGCCCGCGAGGAGATGGGACCATTCGGTTCCTTCGGGGCCATTGCGGTTATTGTTTTCCCGATCCTCTATGGGCTGATTGGCGCCATCTTCTCAGTGATCGCGGCGCTGCTTTACAACCTGGTCGCAAGGTTTGTCGGCGGCCTTGCGGTCGAGGTCGAATAGAACTGCGGGCGGCATGGTGCTGGGACCAGTGTTACCGCTGATCCCGCGCCGAAAAAAAACAAAACGGCCCGTGCGACTCTCCGCACGGGCCGCCCTGACCACTGAATCCTGACCCCTGACCCCTAGTAAATGTCGTACTGCTCCCAGTGCAGCGTCGGATCGGCCTGGATGATCACGCTCTTTTTCGTCCAGTGCTCCAGTTCCTCCACCAGCGACGACTCGCGCGTCTTCAGCGCCTTGCCGATTTCCGGATGCACGCGCAGCGTCAGGCTCTGCGAATCGATTTCCGGCGCCATTTTGCGCGCTTCGGCCTGGATTTCGTAGCAGATTGTCGGCAGGGACTTCACCATGCCGCTGCCGGTGCAGTACGGGCATGGCTGGCAGAGCACGCGCTCCAGCGCCTGCTTGGTGCGTTTGCGCGTAATGGCCACCAGGCCGAATTCGTTGAAGGGGAGCGCCTTGGACGGCGCCTTGTCCGCACTGAGTGCTTCATCGAGCGCCTGCATCACTTTGTCGCGGTTGCGGCGCTCTTCCATGTCGATGAAGTCGATCACGATGATGCCGCCCAGGTCGCGCAGGCGGATCTGCCGCACGATCTCCGTCACCGCTTCCACGTTGGTCTTGACGATGGTGTCTTCCAGGCGCGTCGAGCCGCGGCCCACGAACTTGCCGGTGTTGACATCGATGGCCACCAGCGCTTCGGTGTGGTTGATCACGATGTAGCCGCCGGACTTCAGCCAGACCTTCGGCCGCAGCGACTTGTCGATTTCCTGCTGGATGCCGAACTCCTCAAAGATCGGCGCTTCTTTGGTGTACAGCTTCACGCGGTTCACTAGGCGCGGCTGGAAGCGCCCAACGAATTCCACCACTTTGGCGTACTCCTCTTCGTTGTCGATCCAGATGGCGGAGTAGTCGCCGCTGACGTGGTCGCGCAGGATGCGCTCCACCAGGTTTAAGTCGCGGTGCAGAATGGCCGGGGCTTTGCGCTGCTCGCTGCGCAGTTTGATTTCGTTCCAGGTGCGCCCGAGGAACTCGACGTCGCTGCGGATTTCGTCGTCGGTGGCGCCGCCGGCTGCAGTGCGCACGATGAAGCCGCCCGGATAGAGACCCTTCATCTCGCCCAGCAATCGGCGCAGGCGCGACCTCTCCTCCGCCGAGCCAATTTTCCGCGACACGCCGATGTGGTCCACCGTCGGCATGTACACCAGGAACCGCCCCGGGAGCGCCACGTGACTTGTGATGCGCGCGCCTTTCTTGCCCAGAGGTTCCTTGGCAATCTGCACGATGATTTCCTGCCCGGCCTTGAGCAGCTCGGAAATAAGCTGCGGGCGGCGCGGTGCCTGGTGCCGTCCGTGTTGCGGACGCCCCCCGCGCGGCGGCGGACCGCTTCGACGGCGGCCTCCCCGGCGCATCGGCCGCTGGAAGCGCGCCCGAGAAGGATCGTGCACGCGCGCGCTGATCGGGCGCGGCTCACCGGTGGCGCCTGGCTCGCTTTCCCCGGGCGCGGCGGCCAGTTCCGCCGGCTGTTCTTCGCCGTGGTTTTCGCCTTCCTCGGATTCGTGCTCTTCGCCTTCCGCTTCGGAGGAAAATTCTTCGGACTCTTCGGCGGCTTCGGCTTCTTCGGGCCCTTCTTCGAGCGCGGCGGACTCGGCCAGAGTTTCGGCCACCGCGCTGCGCTCATCGGCATTCACCCGGAAGGAATCCGCGGACTCGGCGGCCGCTTCCTCCTCGGCTTCCGCCTCGTGCTCGTGTTCTGCTTCGGCCAATTCTTCCTGCGCCGCTTCGGCAAACTGCTCGGCGAGCGCGGTGGCTTCCTCGGCGGTCAATTCCTCGGGTTGCGTCTCGATCGCTGCGGGTTCTTCGCGGAATTCCGGCACACGCGCCGCGGCGGAGACCTCTTCCGCCGGAGGCGGCACAAACATCGCCGCAGGAAATGCCGGTGCTTCGCTGCGCGTTTCTTCGACCGACGGCACCGCCGTCTCTTCCGCGCGAGGCGCGGTAGACTCCGCCGCATCCGTCCAGCCGAATCCGCCAGCCGGAACTTCGGCGCTGGACGGAGCTTCGAACGGCGTTGCTTCGGCGGACTCCGGAGCGACCGCAGGCGGCGCGGAACTCACCGGCGTGCCGGGCGTGCGGTCGCGATACTTGGCCAGCGATTCGCCGGGGAGAATGATGGGCTCGTAGCCGGGAGGCAGCGGAGCCTCCGGCTCACTGGGAGGCGCCCCGAAACCTCGCGAGGGGGTGGCATATTTCGAAGGCGGAAATTCGCGACGCGGGCCGCGGTCACGCCCGCGATCGTGCCCGCCGCGACGGTTATCCCAGCGGCCGCGGCCACCACCGCCGCGTCCGAAGCCGCCGCGATTGCCGCGCTGATCATAAGGGCGGGAAAAAGGCGGTGGCGCACTGGGCGGCGGCGCCGGCGTGTCGGCGATCGGCGGCGCGTCGGAAGAAACCAGCGAAGAGGGCGCGGCTGGCTCGTCCGCCATCACCTCGGGCGGCTCGATGGCCGGCGCAGCCGCGGCGGCAGGCGTGGAGAATACCGGCCCGCTCTGCTGCTCCATCCGCTGCTGCTTTCCTTCGACAGTGGTGGCGATGCCCTCGTAGTCTTCCAGGTTTTCGAAGAAGTCGCTGACGTAGAGGAAGGCGTCGCTATCCAGGCCGATCTCCACGAAGGCCGACTGCATGCCGGGCAGCACGCGGTTCACGCGTCCTTTGTAGATGCTTCCCACGAGCGCAAATTCTTTTTCGCGCTCGACGTATATCTCACACAGATGACCATCTTCCAGGATGGCGACCCGCGTCTCGTGCGGGGTCGCGGAAATTACCAGCTCTTTGGACATGAAAACTCCTCGGAGCGCAGGAGCGTGTGGCCGTGCAATGTGCAGACGGGCGCATGGTATCCGCCGGTGGCGGAGCGCCCTGGATGGAGACTTCCTCGTTCATGCTTCCATCACTCACGCGTTGCTGAGCTCTCAGATTCTTTCGGATTCTGTTCCGCGGGCCCGCTCCGCGTCGCGGGCGGCCCGCCGGCACTGCTGGCGCGGGATCAGTTGACGAAGCGCTTCATGCGCACGTTCATCACCAGGCCCAGCGCCATAAACACGAACAACGTGGAAGACCCGCCGTAGCTCATCAGCGGCAGCGGTATTCCGGTCACCGGCACATAGCCGATCATCATCCCCACGTTCACAAATACATGGACCCCAAGGACTGCTGCCACGCCCATCACGATGTACATCCCGGAGCGGTCATTCGCCCGCTGCGCGTTCTGCACCAGGCGCAACAGCAAAAACATGTACAGCAGCAGAGTTACCAGCACTCCGATGAATCCTGTCTCCTCCGCCAGCGCGGCCAGGATAAAATCCGACCAGCGGACCGGTATGAATCCGCCTTGGTTCTGTGTCCCCTTGCCGATCCCCTTGCCCCAGAACCCGCCTGAGCCTACGGCGATTTTCGCCTGTTGCGTCTGATAGCCGGCTCCCCGCAGGTTCTCTTCCGGCCGCAGAAAGGTATTGATGCGCTCCTTCTGATACGGCTTCAGAAAATACCACCCAACCGGCAGAAGCAACGCGGCAATCAACGCGAAGGCCACCATGTGCTTCCACTGAATGCCGGAGAGAAACGCGCCCATCGCGGCAATCGGCAGGAACATCACCGCCGTGCCGAAGTCCGGCTGGAGCAGGATCAGCCCCACTGGCAACCCGACCAGCACTCCCGCCTTGCCCATATCCAGCAGGCTCAGGCGGTCGGTGCGCACCTCACTGTAGAAGCGCGCCAGCACCACAATTATAATCAACTTCACCATCTCTGACACTTGCAAAGTGCGGCCGCCGATTGCGATCCAGCTTTTCGACCCATACTTGCTTTCGCCGATGAGCAGCACCAGCACCAGTCCCGCGAGCCCCACCAGATAGAGCAGCGGCGACTGATCGAGCACCCTGTGATAGTCAATCCGCGAAAGCACCAGCATGCAGGCTACACCGATGAGCACCCACCAGAGTTGCTTCCAATGCAGCCCCGCCAGCCTGCTGGACGGCGGCGCGGACTGCGTAGCCGAATAGATTTCGACGATGCCCAGGCTGCAAATCGCTAGCACGATGAGCAGCAACGCCCAGTCGAAATCCCGCAGGCGGGTGCCTTCCCTCATCTTTGCGCGGATGCTCCTTTGCGCTGTGGTGCCGGGGGTGCCGCCTTCGGCGTAACCTCTGCCGGGCTCGGCCCGGGCGCACCCTGCGCCAGTTCCGGCGAATCGCTCACTTCGTAGCGCTTGTAGTCCACCGTGTACTGCTGCTTATCCCGCGCGCTCTTCTTATCGTAGTACGCCTTGATAATGTCGCGCGCCACCGGCGCCGCGGCTGACGAGCCGTGCAAGCCGTGCTCCACCAGAACCGCCACAACAATTTCCGGATTGCGTCGCGGCGCGTAGCCCACAAACCACGCGTTATCCGAAAACTGTTTTTGCTTCCCTGCTTTTTTCAATCCCTCGCCGCTGATGAGTTGCGCCGTGCCGGTCTTGCCGCAGAACTCGATGCCCTCCAGCCGCGAGCCCGCCGCCGTGCCCCCTTCGTTCACCACTCCGAACATCGCTTGCGTCACCATTTCGGTGGTGTGCTCGTTGATGGCAAAGGTCTCTTCCTTCACGGCTTTCGCTTCCATCAGCAAGTGCGGCTGCTTGAAGACGCCGCCCAGGGCAATGCCCCCGATGGTCCGCGCCAGTTGCAGCGGCGTGGTGATGGTGGCGCCTTGCCCCACCGCCACGGAAATCGTCTCGCCCGGGTACCACGGCTGCTTGAACACGCGCTTCTTCCATTCCTCCGACGGCACCAGCCCTTCCATTTCGCCGGGCAGGTCGATGCCCGTGCGCCGGCCCAGCCCAAGCTGGTAGGCGTAATACGATATGCGGTCAATCCCCAGCCGCTTGCCAACGTTGTAGAAGAATACGTCGCAGGAGTGAACAATGGCATCGTGCAATTTCACTTGTCCGTGTCCGCCTTTGCCGAACACCCAGCACTTGAACACGCGCCCGTAGAAATCCGCATACCCGGGACAGTAAACTGAAAAATCCTCCGGGATCGCTTTCGATTCCAGCATGGCCGTGGACATCACAATCTTGAACACCGAGCCCGGCGCGAGCTGCGCCTGAATGGCCCGGTTGAGCATGGGTTTGTCGGGGTCTTCATTCAGCTGCTTCCATTCCTGCGCCGGAATTCGTATCGCAAACGCGTTGGGGTCCGGCGCCGGCTTGCTGACCATGGCCAGCACTTCGCCCGTCCGCGGGTCGAGTGCCACCACCGCGCCCTTCTGCCCGGCCATGGCTGCTTCCGCCACTACTTGCAAGTCGTAATCAATCGTCAGTTGAATTTTCTTGCCGGGCTGCGCCTCCACGTGCTCCAGCCGCTCCACTTCCTTTCCGACGCTGTTTACCACCACGCGCCGCATGCCGTCGGTGCCCATCAGTGTTTCGTTGTACTGCCGCTCCAGCCCGGACTTCCCAACAAAGTCTCCGGGCCGCAGCTTGTCGCCGCTGGCTTCAATCTGTTTTTCGCTGACTTCGCCGACGTACCCGATGGCGTGCGCCAGGAAGCCATCGCGCGGGTAGCGCCGCCGGTGCACCATCAGCAATTCAAGCAGCGGCAAATCGGCGCGGTGCGACTCAATGAACGCGATATCTGCCTGGCTGGCTTCCGGCTTGATCGGGATGGGCTGAAACTTGGGTATATTCTTGGAGGCGTCCATCTGCTGCTGTATTTCTTCGAGCGAAATGCCCAGACCCTCGGCCACCAACGGCAAGCCTTCCGCTAGAAGCTTCGGGTCTTCACGCAGCAGCAGCACGCTGAACGATGGGTAGTTGTCCACCAGCACGCGCTTTTCGCGGTCCAGGATCTGTCCGCGCGGCGCAATGATCGGAATCGAGCGGATGCGGTTGCGCTCCGCCAGTTGCCCGTAGTGATCCGATTGGATGATTTGCAGTTTCCAGAAGCCAATCAGGAGAAACAGCGTGCACGCGGCGATGAGGTAGGAGGTCGCCGCCAGCCGCCCCTGCGGCAGTTTCTGGTCATTCCCAATCCAGGACGACAATTTCGTTTCCGCCCGAACGAGCGCCACTCAGGGCCAGGTGCCTGCGCGCTACACGTCCTCAAGCTCTAATCTCTTCGTAGGGGCAGACCCATGTGTCTGCCCTTTTGCTTGGCAGTCCTATGTGTCTGCCCTTTCGTTTGGCAGACCTGCGTGACTGCCCATCTGAACGCTGCGAACTTTCCGCTCGCAGCATCCCGTAAATGGCGCTCACAGTAGCACCTGCACCGTTTCTGTGCAAGTCAACTTGCTCAACTGGATAAGACGGCAGGCGCGTCAAGAAGCCTTTCTCAGTTTGTCCAGCAGCGGGAACAACGCCACCGCGATGCCCGCGTTCACAAGCGACGCCAGCAGCAGCCGCGTGCTGAACATCGCTTCCGGCTGCGCCAGCAGCACGCGCTTAATCAGCACCAGCACGCCCTGGTGAAAATGGAAGAACGCAAACGTCATCAGAAACCGGCTGATGGGATGGTCCACGTCTAGCCGCCCGCCGATGGAAGATCCTGCATAACCCACCAGCGTCTTGGCGATGCCGTAGTAGCCGATGGGCACCGGGCTTACGCTGTCCTGCAGCAGTCCGATCCCCATTCCCAGCAGCAGTCCTGCGCCAGGATTCCGCCGGCTCAGCGCGAAATAGAGCGTAACCAGCAGCGGCAGCTCCAGCAGCGCCGCATTCGGGAAATAGACAGGCAGAAACGCCCGCACCAGCACCGCCAGAAATGCCGTGCCCCATACCGCCGGCCACGGGTACTTGTGTACCTCGATGTGCTGTTCGAATTGAGCCCGCAAAGCCATTGGTCAGTTGTAGGGGTGCTGCTTGCTTGCCCTGATCCCGCCCTGCGGGACGAAGGGCTGCGCCCAGTGGGAAGGGCGAAGCTCTCCTTACGGTTTCTTTTCCGGCGCCTTCGTCGCCGCTTCCGTTTCCTTCTTCGCAGGAATTTCCTGCCGCGTCAGCAGCACGAGCACTTCTTCCAGCCGGTCCAGCCGCGCCGCGGGCTTCACGTGGATTAATTTGAACGGGTTTCCCTTCTCTACGCTTGCCACCGTGCCCAGCGGTAGGTCCTTCGGAAATATCTGATCGAGGCCGGAGGTCAGCACCGTTTCGCCGATGGCCACGTCCTGATCGTTAATCACGTTGCGCAATTCCACCGTCGGCTCGCCCGTGCCGCGCACCACGCCAAAAGTGCGCGAATTGGCCAGCAACGCCCCGGCGCCGCTGTCCTTATCCGTAATCAGCAGGATCAGGGAAGACTTGGAAAAGGCCTCGAGCACCTTGCCGGCCACGCCTTCCGGGGTGATAACAGCCATGTTCTTGTGGATGCCGTCGCTCTCGCCGCGGTCAATGTACAGCGTGCGGCTGCTCTCCGATGCGCCCGCGCCAATCACCCGCGCCACCAGCATCGGCACCTCGGCGTTCGCTTCGCGGAAGGCCAGCAGCCCTCCCAGCCGGTCGGCTTCCGCAGCCCGGCTTTCCAGGTGCGCTGAGCGCAGCTTCAGGTCCGCCAGTTCCTTGCGCAGCTTTTCGTTTTCCTGGCGTGTGCTGCGCAGGCTCACGTAGCTGTTCCACGCAGTGCCGATGCCGTCAATCGCGGAGACGCCGGCCCGCTGGAATGGCGTCAGCACCCACACCGCCCAGCTCCGGATCAGGCGCACGTCGCCGCGCTTGATCTGCACCGCAAGCAGCAGTACCTGCGCCAGCACCACGGTGGCCAGCAGGATGAGCGGCCGTTGAACGGTTTGGATGACGCGCATTGTGGTTTCGAGGTCAGGTGGCTTCGCTCCCGCAGCGCGGGACGCGGTTCAGTCGATGCACACCTGCCGCAGAAGTTTGAAATCGCTGAGCATTTTCCCCGTGCCCAGCACCACGGAAGCCAGTGGGTCGTCGGCAATGGACACGGGCAGCCCGGTCTCCTCGCGGATGCGCTTGTCGAGATTCTTCAGTAGCGCGCCGCCGCCGGTGAGCACAATGCCGCGGTCGCTGATATCGGCGGAAAGCTCGGGCGGCGTGCGCTCCAGCGCGATGCGGATCGCATTCAAAATCACCGCCACGCATTCGGAGAGCGCCTCGCGGATTTCGCTGTCGTCAATCGTCACCGTGCGCGGCACGCCTTCGATCAGGTTGCGGCCCTTCACTTCCATCGTCAGCGGCTTTTCCAGCGGGTACGCCGAGCCAATCTCCATTTTAATCTGTTCGGCGGTGCGCTCGCCCACCAGCAGGTTGTACTTCCGCTTCAGGTAGTGCATCACCGCTTCGTCCATCTCGTTGCCCGCCTGGCGCACAGAGCGCGAGTAGACGATGCCGCTCATGGAAATGACTGCGATGTCCGTGGTGCCGCCGCCGATGTCCACCACCATGTTGCCCGAGGGTTCTTCAATGGGCAGCCCCGCGCCGATGGCCGCGGCCATAGCCTGCTCCACCAGGTACACTTCGCTGGCTCGCGCACGATAGGCGGAATCTTCCACGGCGCGCTTTTCCACCGGCGTAATTTCGCCGGGCACGCCGATCACGATGCGCGGGT
>Ga0315281_10015571_pt1 | contig 10190 bp, 11 predicted proteins | sample YL17G07_0_MG_FD_204540 | JGI IMG/M metagenome (GOLD analysis project Ga0315281, IMG submission 204540) | Sediment microbial communities from Yellowstone Lake, YNP, Wyoming, USA - YL17G07_0 | ecosystem: Environmental > Aquatic > Freshwater > Lake > Sediment | place: USA: Wyoming | collected...
AAACGAGCGCCGCCGCCGCCCGCCCGAAATCGGGCTGGTGCCCGACCAGGATCACCATGCCCTTGTGCTTGGGCCAGCCGGCGGCCTCGACGAGGTGGCCGACCTGAGCGCCCGGCGCGAGGCGCTCCACGATTTTGTAGCGCACCTCGAGCGCGTCCGCGGTCTCCCGCGCGCGGCGCGCCGGACTGCAGATCACCGTGAACTTCGACGGCAGCCGGCGATGCAGCCACTGCGCCACGCGCGCGGCCTGCTTGCGGCCCTTGCCGGTGAGCTTGCGCTCCAGGTCGCGCTCGCCCTCCTCCGCGTCCGCGTGGCGCCACAGAATCAGTTCCATCCTAACCCTCCACTTTCTGCCGGGCCGGCGCGAGACGCGTCGCCGGGAAGCGCGCGGTGAACCGGCTGCCTTTGCCGGGCATGCTGTCTATGGTAAGCGTTGCCTGGTGCCGCGCCAGCGCGTGCTTCACAATCGAAAGGCCAAGGCCCGTGCCGCCGGTTTCCCGCGAGCGGCCGCGGTCGACGCGGTAGAACCGCTCGGTCAGGCGCGGCAGGTGTTCCGGGTCGATGCCGATACCCGAGTCCGCGACCGAGAACTCGGCGCCGGCAGCGGTCGAATTCCAGCGCAGGCGGATTTCGCCGCCGGCGGGCGTATAGCGCACCGCGTTCGATACCAGGTTCACGAAGGCGCTCGCAATCTCGCTCTCGGTGCCGAGAAGATCATGATCGCCGGCCGTTTCGAGCGAGATCCGGTGCTTGCCTCCTGACAAGCCTTCCGCCTCGGCGCGCACCCGTTCGAGCAGCGGCCGCAGCGCGACGCGTTCGCCGGCCGGCGGCGGCGCATGTTCCAGGGACGAGAGCGTGAGCAGGTCGTCGATCAGCCGCTTCATGCGCTGAGCCTGCGGCGCCATCAGGCCGACGTAGTCGCGTACCCGCGCGGCGTCCAGCTTGAGGTCCTGGATGGTTTCAAGAAATCCGGCGAGCACCGTGAGCGGCGTGCGCAGCTCATGGGAGACGTTGGCAACGAAGTCGCGCCGCATCGCCTCGACCTGAGCCGCGCCCGTGACGTCCTGCGACAGCAGCAGGTGCTCTTCGTCGCCGAATGAAACGATCTGCAGCGACAGGATGCGCCGGCTGCCCGGGGAATCGAGCCGCAACGATTCGGAAAAATCAGCCACGCGAAGGTATTCGACGAACTCGGGCGCGCGCACCATGTTTACGATCGCTTGCTTGCGGTCGCGCTCCGGATCCAGGCCGAGCTGCTCGCGCGCAGCATCGTTGCACCAGTCCAGGCGGTAGTCCGCACCCAGCACCGCAACTCCGTAGGGCAGCGCCTGCGCGCCGCGGCGCGAGCGCACCATGAGCCGCGCGAGCTCCCGCCGGCGCTTAAGCGTTGCGCGCCGGTGCCGGTGCAAATGGTTGAAGACCTCGCCCCAGTTCCCATCGGCCTCGGGCGGATCGCTGAAGCGCGATTGCGACGCCCAGCGTTTCAGCTTGCCGAATTCGCGCAACTGCCGAAACAGAACGGCAGCGAGGATCGCGACTGCAAGTGCGAGTGTCACTTCCAGCCAGGTCATCGGATTCCTTCAGCTCCGGGCGAGCGCAGCGGATTCCGATCGCAGGGAATAGCCGCTGCCGCGCACGGTCTCGATCAGCGAATCGTGGCCGCTGGGGGCAAGCCCTTGGCGCAGCCGGCGAATATGCACGTCCACGGTCCGCTCCTCGATGAACACATGGTCGCCCCAGACCTCGTCGAGCAGCTGGGTGCGCGAATACACCCGGTTGGGGTGCGTCATCAGGTAATGCAGCAGGCGGAATTCGGTCGGTCCGAAGGAAAGCGCCTGGCCGTTGCCGGTGACGCGATGCGCCGCCGGATCGAGCCTGAGACCGGCGATCTCGACCGGTGCGTCGCCATGCTGCGGCTTGCGCCGCCTGAGCACCGAACGGATGCGCGCCACCAGTTCCTTGGTGGAAAACGGCTTGGTGATGTAGTCGTCGGCCCCGGCCTCCAGACCGGCGATCTTGTCCGGTTCGTCGGCGCGCGCCGTGAGGAAAATGAGCGGCAGCTCGCGCGTTCGCGCATCGCCGCGCAGCCGACGCGCCAGCGCGAGCCCTGACTGGCCGGGTAGCGTCCAGTCGAGCAGTACCAGGTCGGGCAGGATATCGCCCAGCAGGCGGCCCGCCTCTTCGCCGCTCGTCGCCCGCAGCGTTTCGAAACCCGCGTGCTCGAGGTTGACCGCGATCAGCTCGAGGATCGCCGGCTCGTCCTCTACGATGAGTACGGTGGCAGGCATGCGGCGCGCTTGTAGCCCTCTATTCCTTGGACAATTCGCGCTCGATGTCGGCAAACGAGGTGTGCCGCACGTCCGTTCCCTTGACGATGTAGATCACCTGCTCGGCGACGTTCTTGGCGTGGTCGCCGATGCGTTCCACCGCTTTCGCCACCCAGACGGTTTCCAGCGAGGTCGAAATCGTGCGCGGATCCTCCATCATATAGGTGATCAGCTGGCGCACCACGGAGCGGAATTCGAGGTCGATCGCCGAATCCTCTTTGAGCACCTCGGCGGCGCTGTTGACGTCCAGGCGCGCGAAGGCGTCAAGCGCCTGGCGCAGCATCTTCACCGCAATCTGTGCGGCATGCCGGATTGCCGGAAAGCGCTGCGCATGATGGCCGCTGAATTCATGGATGCGCTTGGACATCCGCGCGATCTTCTCCGCCTCGTCACCGATGCGCTCCAGGTCCGTCACGATCTTGCTGATGGCCATGATCAGCCGCAGATCGCCCGCCGCCGGCTGGCGCTTTACCACAATGTGGTTGCAGGCGCCGTCGATCGCGACCTCGTAGCCGTTGACGCGCTTGTCGTTCTCGATCACCTGCGTGATCAACGCATCGTCGCCGGTATTGAAAGCCTCGATCGCGGACAGGATCTGTGCCTCGACCAGCCCTCCCATCTGCAGCACGCGGGTGCGCGTGGTATCGAGATCGACTTCGAACTGCTTGGAAATATGCTCAGTGACACCCATGGTCATCCTTTTAGCCGAAACGGCCTGTGATGTAGTCTTCCGTCTGCTTGTTCTTCGGCTTGATGAATAATTCGTCGGTGTGGCCAAACTCGATCAGCTTGCCAAGGTACATGTAGGCAGTGTAATCGGACACTCGCGCCGCCTGCTGCATGTTGTGGGTAACGATCAGGATCGTCACCTTCTTTTTGAGCTCCGCGATCAACTCCTCGATGCTCGCCGTCGCAATCGGGTCCAGCGCCGACGTCGGCTCATCAAACAGCAGAAGCTCGGGATCGGTCGCGAGTGCGCGGGCAATGCAAAGGCGCTGTTGCTGGCCGCCGGAAAGGTTGAACGCGAGCTGGTGCAGCCGGTCCTTTGCCTCTTCCCAGAGCGCCGCACCGCGCAACGCGGCCTCGACTTTTTCATCGAGCGCGCGCCCGGATCGATCGCCACGCACGCGCAAACCATACGCGACGTTTTCGTAGATGGACTTCGGAAACGGGTTCGGCTTCTGGAACACCATCGACAACCGCATCCGGACTTCGATCGGATCCACGCTGGGCGCGAGCAGGTTGGTGTCGTCCGGATACAGCCGTATCTCGCCTTCATAGCGATTGCCTGGATACAGGTCGTGCATCCGGTTGAAGCACCGGAGAAACGTCGACTTGCCGCAGCCAGAAGGGCCGATGAGCGCCGTCACCCGGTGCTCGTGCACCACCAGATCAAGGTCGGTGAGCGCGCGATACTCGCCGTAGTAGAAGCTGAGATTCTTTGCCTCGGCCTTGGGCACGTCGGTGGCAGCGGAATGCCCCGGACGAGCCTCAATAGCGGAGGAGATTGCGACGGCAGCCATGAGTCACCATTTTATGTTCTTACGAAGTCGGTAGCGGAGCCAGATCGCCAGGCCGTTCATGGCCAGCGTCATGAATACCAGCACGAAGCCCGCGGCGGCGGCGTTCTGCAGGAATGCCGCCTCCGGCCGCGAGGTCCAGTTGAACATCTGGATCGGCATCACCGTGAAGGGCGATGTCAGCCATTCGAACGAAATGAACGGCGGTTCCGCCTTTATCGGCGAGGGCGGCAGGAACGCTATGAAGGTCAGCGCGCCGATGGTGATGATCGGCGCAGTCTCGCCGATTGCGCGCGCCATGCCGATGATGATGCCGGTCAGTATGCCGGCCGAGGAATACGGCACGATATGGTCCTTGCAGACCTGCCACTGCGTAGCGCCGAGCGCGTAGGCGCCCTCGCGGATGCCCACCGGAATCGAACGAATCGCCTCCCGGGTGGCGACGATCACCACCGGCAGGATGAGGAGCGCAAGCGTGAGACCGGCGGACAGGATCGACTGGCCGAAGCCGAACTGGTAGACGAACAGGCCCAGTGCCAGCAAGCCATATACGATCGACGGCACGCCGGCGAGATTGGTGATGTTGATCTCAATCACGTCCGTGACCCAGTTCTTGGGCGCGTACTCCTCGAGGTACAGCCCTGCGCCGACGCCCAGCGGCACTGCGACCACCGCTGTCACCACCATCACCAGGCACGAGCCCACCCACGCTGAAAGAATGCCTGCCTGCGCCGCGCGACGCGACGGGTAGTTGGTGAAGAAATCCCAGCTCAGGCGCGGCACGCCCTCGAGGGCCATGTCCACGAACAGCGCCGTGAAGGTAAGGATCCCCACCATCAGCGCGAGCACGCCGCAGACGGCAAACACCAGGTCCCAGCGCTTGTGGCTGGCGATGAGGAGCCGGATCGCCGTGAGGTCTTTGGCGTAGGCCATCAGTAGGTCTCGCGGAACCGCTTGCGCAGCAGGTGCCCGCCGATGTTGCAGGCGAGCGTGAACAGCATCAGGGTCAGGCCGGCGGCGAAGATGGTCTGGTAGCCGATTGAGCCGTGCGGCAGGTCACCGAGCGCCACCTGCACGATGTAGGCCGTGATGGTCGCGGCAGGCTCGAGCGGGTTGAACGTCAGGTTCGGCTGCATGCCGGCGGCGACCGCGAGAATCATGGTTTCGCCCACCGCCCGCGAGATGCCGAGGATGTAAGCCGAGGCGATACCCGAAAAGGCCGCCGGCACGACCACCCGGGTCGCCGTCTGGAAGCGCGTCGCGCCCATCGCGTAGGATCCCTCGCGCAGGTTCATCGGCACCGCACGCATCGCGTCCTCGGAGATGGAGCTGACGTAGGGAATGATCATGATCCCCATCACGATGCCGGCCGAAAGCAGGTTGAAGCCGGGCAGCGCAGGATAGAACCACTGCAGGACCGGCGTGACGAACAGCAGGGCGAAAAAGCCGTACACGATGGTGGGCACGCCGCCCAACAGCTCGAGGAACGGCTTGGCGATCTCGCGCACCTTGAACGGCGCGAACTCCGACAGATAGATCGCGATGACTGTCCCGAGGGGTATGGCGATCGCCAATGCCACCACCGAACTGGTCAGCGTCCCCGAGAGCAGCACCATGATGCCGAAATGCGCGTCGTCGAACAGCGGCGTCCATTGCGTGTCGGTGAGGAAGTCGACGATGGACACCTGCTGAAAGAAAACGACCGACTCCTTCACCAGGATGTAGACGATGCCGACGGTCGTGAACACCGACACCAGCGCAGCAAGAAACAGCACCACCTCGATCGCACGTTCCCTCACGATGCGCGCGCGGCGCTGTGAGAGTCGCGAACTCGAGAGCGGGGTCGGCATGGTCAAGATTATCTCTGATGCGACTCAGAGCTTCGCTTCGCGCCTGAGCAGTTCGTCTATCGTCACCCCGATTTCGGCGGTGCCGCCGAATACGGTGCCTTTCTTGCCCTTTACCACGTGGTCCCAGGACACCTTGTAAGCGCTGTCGGGCAGCGGCACGTACTTGACCTCCTTGGCCAGCTTGGCGCCGTGCGTCATGTAGTACTGGACGAACTCCTTGATCTCGGGCTTGGCGAGCGACTTCGCGCTCACGTAGATGAAGATCGGACGCGCGAGCGGCGTGTAGGTACCGGCGATCACCGCCTCGAACGAGGGCAACACCGCCTGGCCTTTCTCGTTGACGATCGGCACCGCCTTCAGCTTGTCCTTGTTCTCGACGTAGTACGCGAAACCGAAATAGCCCAGGCCGTTCACGTCGCGCGAGACGCCCTGCACCAGCACGTTGTCGTCTTCCGAAGCCGTGAAGTCGCCGCGCGAGGACTTGGACTTGCCGACCACCGCTTCGGTGAAATAGTCGAAGGTGCCGGAATCTGCGCCGGGACCGAACAGCTTCATCGGCTGGTCGGGCCAGGTTGCATTGACGTCCTTCCACTTCATCACTGTTTTCTGGGCGCCGGGTTCCCAGATTTTCTTCAGCTCGGCCACGGTGAGCTGCTTAATGAAGCTGTTCTTCGGATTGATCACCACCGTGAGCGCATCGAAGGCCACCGGCAGTTCGATGTACTCGATGCCGGCCTTTGCACACTCGGCCATCTCAGCCTTGAGGATCGGGCGCGAGGCGTTGGAAATGTCGGTCTCGCCGCGGCAGAACTTCTTGAAGCCGCCGCCGGTGCCGGAAATGCCGACGGTCACCTTGATCGCGTTCTTCTTGGATTTCTGGAACTCCTCGGCAACGGCCTCCGTCACTGGATACACCGTGCTGGAGCCGTCAATCTTGACGATCTGTTGCGCGAACGCATTGGAAGCTGCAACGAAAGCACCGGCGACTGCCAGTAGCTTTAACGAAAACTTGCGATTCATGACTCGTTCTCTCCTTGGTTGACGGAGGCGAGTCTAGGCCGCCGATGTTACAGCCGTGTTACACCACGAGACTGAAACCCTCGCGCACCACGTCTTTTCCCTCCAGCAACTCCTTCGACTGGGCGCGCTCCAGGTCGAAGATCACTGCCGCGAGACTCCGCAGGTTCGCACGCGCCTCGTCAATGGTAAGTCCGTGCGAGTTGACCCCGGGCAGTTCCTCGATGAATCCGACGTACCCGTGCGGCGCTTTCAGGTAGACGGCGGTAAGGGAAATTACCGGATGGTTCATGTTTCTCTCCTGGTCTCCGGCACGAGGATACGAGCTGTTTGTGACGCGCCGATGAATGGCCTTAGAATCGGCGATATGAGTGGCCCGGCACGCGGCGAAGAATTCAAGGACGACGTCCGCAGCGCCTTGCCAAAGGAACTCGTGCAGCGCCTGTCGCGTGTCTCGCCCCTGCGCTCGGCCTGGTCGGTGCTGCAGGAGCTGCTCGCCATCGGCGCGCTGGTCGCGGCTGCGATGTACTGGTGGACGCCCTGGGTGGTGGTGCTTTGCGTGATCCTGATCGGCACGCGCCAGCACGCGCTGTTCGTGCTCGCGCACGAAGCGGCGCACTATCGGCTTTTCGAGCAACGCTGGTTGAACGACCTGGCCGGGCGGCTGTGCGCGGCGTTACCAGGCCTGTCGATGCGCACCTATCGCGTGATTCACCGCCTGCACCACAACAACCTCTATACCGAACTCGATCCCGACACCGCGCTGCACGGCGGCTATCCGCGAGGTAAAGCCTACCTGGTGAAGAAGCTGCTCACGGATCTATCCGGATTCACGGCCTGGAAGACCTACGCCTATTTCCTCGGTGGGGCGCCGGCGCTCAACACGCAGACCAAGGTGGCGATTCGTCCGCTGGACGATACTTCGCCAAAACTGAGGGATGAAGCGCGGCACGATCGCAACACCGTTGTCCTTTTTCAGGCCGGCTGCCTGATATTTTTCGCTTGGGCCGGTTTTCTGCTCCAGTACCTGGTGCTGTGGATCCTGCCGCTGGTGACGGTGGTGCAGGCGATCCTGCGCCTGCGCGCCATCGCGGAACACGGCGCGACCACGGATTTTTCCTCGCCGCTCACCGCGGCGCGCACCAACCTGGTCCCGGCGTGGCTGGGCTGGCTGATTTTTCCCCACCACGTCAATTACCACATCGAGCACCACCTCTACGCGTCGGTGCCGCAGTACAACCTGCCCGAGTTGCACCATGAACTCGCGAGCCGCGGATTGCTGGCGGGGGCGGAAGTGCTGACCTTTCGGGCCACGCTGGGCAAGATCTTCAACGACAAGGCGCGCTCGGCAGCCTAGACGGCAGCGCGCTCGAAGTCTCGCTGAGGGATTCGAGGAATGCGACCAGATCAGCCGTCTCCCCCGCGCTCAGGCGCAGCGGCTTGAGCAGGCTTTCGCCGTCCGAATGCAGGCGGTCGGGGTCGATCTCGGAATAGTGCCGCGCCACATCCGCGAGCGTCGCCAGGCTGCCGTTATGCATGTACGGCGCAGTAAGCGCGACGTTGCGCAGGCCGGGCACCTTGAACTCACCGAAATTGCGGTGCTCCAACGCGAGATACTGCGTTTTGAGCGCGCTCTTGCCGGCCGTGTCGTCGTTGTACCGCCCGAGCAGATTGAGGGGATTCGCCTGCAATTTCCGGATGCCGCCATGGCGGCCCGGGTCGGCGCCGCTGGCGATGAAGAAGGGCACGCCGGTATCGTGGAATTCGCCGTTCGAGAAGCCCGGCCCGAAATGGCAGGCGCTGCAGTTCCCCCTGCCGACGAATAGCCGCAGCCCGCGCTGCGCGGCAAGCGGATAGCGCGTCAGCGCCGCGCGATCGCCTTTTTCGAGCGCGTCGCGGAACTCGTCGAACGGCGAGCGCCCGCTGACAATCGTCTCTTGAAACGCGGCGAGCGCCTTGCCGATTCCGGCGAGCACGCCTTCGTCCGCGGCGGGCGGCGGCACGCCGAAGGTTTTCTCGAAGCGGCAGGAGAGCTCGGGATCACCGCGCACCAGCGCCGCGGCCCCGGCCTGGCTGCCGCCCATTTCGCGCGCATCGAGGATCGGGCGCACGCTCTGCGCCCAAAGCGAATCGCTGGCGCCGTCCCAGCCGAACCAGCGGTTGTTGCGCACGTTGAACAGGCTCTGGGTATTGCGGTCCGCCTCGGCGAGGCCAAAGGCGCGCGCGCGGGCATCCTGCCAGCCGCGGAACGGCGCGTGGCAGGTGGCGCACAGCACCTTGCCCGAGGGTGAGAGGCGTGGTTCGAAAAAAAGCCGCTCGCCGAACTCTATCGCCTGCGGATTGCCGGAAACCCGGTTCGACGGATCCGGCGACCAGGGCACGGGCCATGGTCCGTGCCGCAGGATCCCACGCAGCTCGACATCCGTGAATTCCAGCGACTGGGCGGCAGCACTGCCGGAAATGAGCGCAAGCAGCGCGGCAACAACGAAGCGCGTCACTCGATGCGGACGCTGTGCGTTAGACGCTCGCCATCCAGATCGAAGACGAACTCCCAGCGCCCGGGCATGTGAAACAGCCATCCCTCCGAGAAATAGCGTCCGCCGCCGATCGGTTTCAGGCTCGGCCGGTAATTCATGCCGTGCCTGTGCTCGGGCATGTGCGCGTCCAGCTTCACGCGTCCGGACAGCGCCGCCTGGGTCTTCGGGCAGGTAGCGAGCTCGAGCACAAACGGCTCGCCCACGGCGATTTTCACGGGAATGGTGCGGTAACTGAGCGCCGCCCGCGGCGACTCGACGCGCGTGCCGGGCGGCAGTTCGCACGCCTGCGCAGTTCCGCCAAATGCAGCCAGCAGGATTAGTGCGCGGACAGGCTGCCGAACAGTTCTTCGCCGTTTTTCCACGCGATGCGCTCCGCCACGTCTTTCGGCAGGTCGGCCAGCCATTGGCGCGACCAGTTTGCGTGCTCGCCAATGTAGTGCCAGCGCTCGGGCGTGTAGGAGTCGGTGCCGACCATGAAGCGGTCGGGGAATTCCAGGAACGCGTCGCGCCAGTCGGGGTCCACCTTTCCGCCGCGCGCATGATCGGTGCGGAACGCGAGATCGCACCAGAGATTCTTGTGCCTGCGCAGCATCTCGCGCACTTTCTCCGGCCGGTCGAAGCCGGAATGCGCCCACAGAATTTTCGCCTCCGGCCACTGCTTGAATAGCCCCTCGACCGCGTCCACGTCGGAGTGCGCGTGCAGGAAAAGCTTGTGCTGGCGCGCCAGCTGCACCATACGGCGCGGCACCGGAAGTTCGGCATCGGCGCCGTAGAGGTGAAACTCGCCGATTCCGGCGTAGCGGTATTTCTTTAGCCGATCCTCGAGATAGGGGATCACGCTCTGGTCGCGAAACCAGGAGCCGATTTCCCCGCGCGATCGGTAAGGACGCAGCTCCGGAATCACCAGATCGGGCGCCTCGGCATGAAGCCGCTGCTGGC
>Ga0315281_10015572_pt1 | contig 10190 bp, 9 predicted proteins | sample YL17G07_0_MG_FD_204540 | JGI IMG/M metagenome (GOLD analysis project Ga0315281, IMG submission 204540) | Sediment microbial communities from Yellowstone Lake, YNP, Wyoming, USA - YL17G07_0 | ecosystem: Environmental > Aquatic > Freshwater > Lake > Sediment | place: USA: Wyoming | collected...
AGTCGAACGGCTTCTGGAAGACGAGATCGGCGCCGAGATGCCCGGCCGCCGGGCGCAGGTACGTGAGTCCACCGGTGACGGAGGCGCCGGTCATCGCAATGATCTTCGGGCTGGGCGAGAGTGCGCAGAGCTCCTGAATGGTTTCCAGGCCGTCTTTCTCCGGCATCAGAAGGTCCACGATCACGAGATCGACCGGCGTCGCCCGGCAGACGTCCATACCCTCACAGCCGTCGGCCGCCTCCGCCACCTTGTAGCCCTCCTGCTCCAGTATCCGGCGCAGCGCACACCGAACCTGCGCATCATCGTCTATGACGAGAATCATCTCGGCCTCCAATGATCTCACTTTGCAGGGGCGGTTTTTTCCGCCTGCTCACACATCGGCCGGTTTCGCGCGGCCCTTGAGCGCAGACGTGTACTCCGGACCTTACCGTTGGGAGAGACTATGGACGTGGGCCGGCGCGCCGCATGATTCAGGACGCAGGACGCGGTCGAGCAGCAGGCTGCCGAGCGCGGTGGTGCAAACAAGACCGCCCCCGACCGCGAAGACGACCGCGTAGGCACTCTGTATTCCCAGGGACGCCGCCGCCAGACCCGCCACGGCGCCGGAGAGAACCGGCCCCACCACAAACCCCAGCGATCCCACGGCGTTGAAGGCCCCCATTGCGGCCCCCTTCACGGCGGCCGGTGCATCACGGCTCACCAACACCAGCGTCGGCACGAAAATCACGGCCGAGACCATGCCGCACAGGACCATCAATGGAAACAGCCACTCCCGCCCGACGTAGCCGATCCCCGCGAAAAGCACCCCGTAGCCCAGCGCACCCCACCGCAACATCCCGCCGACCGGTATCCACCGGGCCAGACGCATGGCCGGAAAGCAGCAGACGGCCATCGGCAGCATATAGGCGGCCATGAGCAGGCCGATCATCCGTGGCCCCATCCCCCACGTCACCGCGCAGAAGATCGGGAACGACGCGATGAAGAACCCGGCGGCCAGGCGCTCGATGAACGCGAACACGAGCGGCAGGCGCAGGGCGCCATTACTCCGGAGCAAGCGGCCGATTTCGCCCATGGTCGGACACGACCATCGTGGCGCTCCTTGTGTTCCCACCCACACCAACGCGCCGACGGCCACCGCCGCCATCACGCCGGCGCCGACTGACAGCACCAGCTCGACTCCCCGCTGCCCCAAGATCCCGCCCAGGGGCGCCCCGCTCGCAACGCCCAGGGTCAGCGCGCCCCCGAGCACACCCATGGACATGGATTCGCGGCCGAGGGACCGGGCGCTGCCTTCGGCCAGCAGGAGGGATAGCACCGTGATATGCGCCGCGCCTTCCGCGAATCGGAGCGCGAGCAGCACCCCGTAGGTCGGCGCCCAGAGGAAGGCCAGGAACAACGCGGCGTCCATCACCGCCGCGCCCGCAATCAGCATCCGCCGTCGTCCCAGACGGTCCGACCAGGCGCCGATGAAGGGCGCCACGGCCACCGCAGCGACCATGTTGACGGCCATGAAGAGATGCGTCGCGAACGGGCTCAAGGCATAGCGATCCTGCACCCAGGACTTCAAAACCGGCACCAGCCCGGTCACCGGCAGCATGGTCAGAAACACAAGCGCGGCGATGCCGAAACCCGTCCTGCCAACTAAAAAAAGGGGACTGTCCCCTTTTTTTCCCCTCACGCCTGCTGAAAAAAGGGGACTGTCCCCTTTTTTTTCCTGCCTCACGCCTGGTACCAGACGAACAGCATCAGATAGACCATGTACGCGGTCGCCATCGTCCCGGAAAAACTCCACACCAGGATCTTCCCCATGCGGCGGTGCCGGGACACGCCCGCGGCCATCGCGCCCACGCCGGTGCCCTGCCGCAGCTTTGTCAGGCCGATGTAGAGATTGTAGGCGCCCAGCCCGATCGTGGTGACCGCCATGAGCATGTGGACTGAAAAGAGGGGTACATAGAAACGCCAGTAGTCGGCCTCCGGCCCTCCGAACCGCTCACGACCGAACAGCGCCTGCTTGGAGACATAGGCCACCAGCCAGATGCCCACGATCAGACAGGCCGTGATCATGCGGTGCGAGTGCCGCGGCACATCCCCGTGTTTTGCCGACCGGACCCCCGCCATGGCGACGAGATAGGCGGCGGTGACACTCCCAAGCACGCCGTACCAAAGAATCGTTTTGGTGTCCATGGCGCCCTCCTGAAAATCAAAAAGCAACTTTAAAATTGACCTTTTGAGGGGTGGGGCATAGACTAACGCCCATGCCGCTCACCACGATTCCTCCAGTCCTGCGAGAGAAGCTCGGCGAAGAGGCCACCACAGCGCTGGTGGGCCTCATCAATGAGGCGACCCACGCCCAGCATGCCGACACGATCTCCCTGGCCGAGGAGAAGTTTGAGCATCGGGTCACCGAGGCCGAATCCAAGTTCGAGCGGCGGATGGCCGAGCTTGAGGTGAAGCTGGAGAAACGGCTCATGGAAGTCGAGACCCGGCTCGACAAGCGCCTCACGGACGAAGTCGCCAAGCTCAGCATCCAGATTGCCGAAGCCAAGGCGGAACTGATGAAGTGGATGTTCATCTTTACGATCGGCCAAACCGGGGTCCTCATCGGTATTCTCTTCGCCTTCCTCAGACGGTAGCGCATCGCTCGTCCCCCCTCGTTTGTGGGGGCGCGGCATGCCGCGCCCCCACCGGTCCGACCCTAGAACTCTTCGAACTGGTCCTCCTTGCGGCGGCGGTCATGGCCGTTACCAGCCCCAACGCCGACCGGTTCCTTGGCTGCCGGCTTATGGCCTGCGGCATGGGCCGCCGATTTGGCCGCCGGCTTGGCCGCGGGTTTCTGTGCCATCGGCGGCGCGTGATGCACGGCCGCCTTGCTCGCCGGACGCACGGCGCTCTCGTGCCTCGTCGTATTGACCTTGAAGGTCTCGACTTGGCGCATGAGCTCCTGGGCCTGTTCCTTCATCGCTTGGCTGGCCGAGGTGGCTTCCTCCACCAGCGCCGCGTTCTGCTGCGTCGTCTCATCCATCTGCATGATGGCCTTGTTCACCTGATCGATGCCGCTCGCCTGTTCCTGCGAGGCGGCCGCGATCTCGGCGATGATGTCGGTGACCCGCTTGACCGAGCCCACGATTTCCTCCAGCGTCTTGCCGGACTGATTCACCAGTTCGCTGCCGTCCGTCACCCGCTGGATGGATTCGTTGATCAACCCTTTGATCTCCTTCGCCGCGCTGGCCGAGCGTTGCGCCAGGTTGCGGACCTCGCCGGCCACCACGGCGAACCCCCGGCCGTGCTCACCGGCCCGCGCCGCCTCCACCGCGGCATTCAAGGCCAGCAGGTTGGTCTGGAACGCGATCTCGTCGATCACCGTGATGATGTCGGCGATCTTCTTGCTGCTCTTGTTGATCTCGCCCATCGCCTCGACGGCTTTGGTCGTCACCGCGCCGCCTTTTTCGGCCACGTCGCGGGCCGCGATCGCCAGTTGGTTGGCCTGCTTGGCGTTGTCGGCGTTCTGCTTGACCGTCGAAGTCATCTCTTCCATGGACGACGAGGTTTCCTCCAGCGCGCTCGCCTGCTCGCTCGTGCGCTGCGAGAGGTCCTCGTTGCCACGGCTGATCTGCTCGGAGCCCGTCGTGACGCCTTCTGTGGCTTCGCGGACGCTCGTCAGCGTGCTGGTGAGATTCTCGATGGCGGTGTTGATGCTGGACTTTATCTGGTCGAACTCGCCCTGGTAGATGCCGGACATGTGCAGTGTCAGATCGCTCGCCGCCACGGCGCCCAGGACTTTCTGCGCCTCGTGCAACGGCGTGACCACCGCGTCCATCATCTTGTTGATACCTTGGGACAGCGCTTTGAAGAAGCCTTCGAACTCCTCGGCATTGATGCGCTCGGACAACTGCCCGGCCGCCGCGGCGTTGATCAGGCGATCCACCTCGCTCTGCGCCTTCTTCTGCGCGGTGATGTCCGCCCACTCCACAACATTGCCGAGATATTCCCCTTTTTCCGACATGATGGCGGCTGCGGACAAATCGAGCGTCAGCGGACCGAGCCTGATTTCCGTCTTGACCGGCAGGTTCTTCGGGTTATCAAGCAACTGCCGCTGGTGGGCCGGATTCTTGTGGTACTGATCGATGCAGGACCCGACGACCTTGTCCACGGCGAAGCCGGGCATCACTTTGCGAATCTCGACTTCCAGTCCGCGCAAGGTCGTGACGGACGCCGGGTTGACATACACGACCTTGTACTCGCGGTCGCAGACCAGGACATTGGACCTGGTGCTGTCCAGGGAAGACTTGAGCCGCGCCATCTCCGTCTCGGACTTGCGTTTGGCCGTCACATCGGTCCATTCGAGCGTATTGCCGAGGTACTGCCCCTCTTTCGACATGATGGCGGTCACGATCAGCTCGAGGGTCAACGGGCCTAGCTGGATGTCGCCTTTGTATGGCAGGTTCTTGGGATCCTCGAGAATCCGCCGCTGATGCGACGGCATCTTGTGGAAGCTATCAATGCAGGTCCCCACCAGCCTGGCCGTTTCGAAGGATGGCAGCACCTTCCGGATCTCGGCTTCCAGTGTCCGCAATTTCTTGATGGCGGTGTTGTTGACATAGGTGACGGTCAGATTCCGATCACACATCAGCACGTTGGAGGTCGCGTCATCGAGGGAGGTCTTGACTACGAACATCTCCCGTTCCAGCTTCCGTTTCTCGGTCACGTCCTCCCACTCCAGCGTGTTGCCGAGGTACTCGCCGGCCTGGGAGGTGATGGCGCTGACGGTGAGGTTGAGCGTCAACGGGCCAAGTTGAATGTCGGCCTTGTACGGCAGATTGGCCGGGTTGTCGAGGATGCGCCGTTGCTTGCTCGGATCTTTATGAAACCCGTCGATGCAGGTCCCCACGATGGTATCGGCATTGAAGCTCGACAGGACCTTCTTGATTTCCGCTTCCAGCTCTTTGAGCTTCTTCTGGGCGGTCTTATTGATATAGGTGACGACCAGGTTCCGGTCGCACATCAGCACGTTGGTTTGCGAATTATCGAGCGCCGTCATGCACAACGCGCCCATGTCCATCCCTTTCGCCGATCCCGTCTTCTTGCCGTTCTTCGAGGCTGTCCGTGCCATTGTCTTTCCTCCCTGTTGACTTTTCATGCGCTGGGATCCAGCGAGCATGATGGTTTTGATTGCTGTAAACGCGTCGATCCACGCTTGTTTGACTTGCGGCGTCCAGGCCGCCCCCGCAAACTCGCCGAGCACGGCCAGGAGATTTTCCCCGACCGCGTCGTAGTGGGCCGGTTGGGCGCCGTAGGCCACATGGCGGCCGCCGAGGTCCTCGAGGGCTTTCGTCAGTTTGTCCGGACGGCGCAGGTTCTGCACAACCAGCACGAGCGAGGCCAACAGTTTCTTCCTTTGCGCCTTGATCGTGGTGTTCTTGAAGAGCGGCTTGACCGCCGGGTACTTCTGGAACAGCCGCTCGTAGAAGCGGCCGACCAGCGCGTCCCCCTTGGGCGCCACCAGCTTGAAACTCTGTTCGAGCAACTCGACGTTCAATCCCATGATCGCTGTTCCTCCCTCCGTACCGGGATCAGGCCGCGGCGGCGGCGGTGGCGCTCTGAATCTCGTCGTGGTTCAGCAGCCGGTCGATATCCAGCAACGCGACCAGTTTGTCCCCGGTTTTCCCGATGGCTTTGAGAAAACTGACGTCCACTTTGGCGCCGAACTCCGGCGGGGCCTGGATGTCCTTGGTGCTGATATTCAGGACGTCGGAGACCGCATCGACGATGATTCCCATGACCTTGTCTCGGATCACCACGACGACGATGACGGTGAACATCGTGTGCTCGATTTCCTGCATGGCGAACGTGGTGCGGAGGTCCACGATCGGGACGATCGTGCCGCGCAGGTTCAGCACACCCTTGATGTAGTCGGGGGTGTTGGGGATGCGGGTGACGTTGGTATACCCTTTGATCTCCTGCACCCGGAGGATATCCACCCCGTACAGCTCCTCCCCGAGACAGAACGTCAGGAACTGACTCCCGTCCGCCGCCATGCCGATTTGCTGCTCCGATTCTCTCGTGGTTGACTCAAATGCTGCCGCCATATCGTCCTCCTTTTCTGCAATTCTGTCTCTTCGTCCCGTTTCTCATTCGTAGGGGCGACCCGGCGGGTCGCCCTCCAAGAGGGCGGGTGCCCTCCAAGAGGGCGAGGCACCGCCTCGCCCCTACACAATTTGTTTACGCCGCGACCGTGTCCCCCTGCCGCGCCAGCTCCAACAAGCCCCGGACGTCGAGAATGAGTCCGACCGTGCCGTCGCCGAGGATCGTGGCGCCGGCGACCCCCTCGACCTTTCGGAAATTCTTATCCAGGCTCTTGATGACGACCTGCTGCTGACCGACCAGTTCATCCACCATCACCGCCACCCGCTCCCCTTCCGTTTCGAGGATCACCAGAATCCCTTTGGTCATATCGGTATATTCCGGCTGAATGTTGAATATCTGATGCAGGCGCAACACCGAGTGACAGGCACCCCGGATGCTCATCAACTCGGCCTTTCCTGCAATCGTTTGAAGGGCCGCGGCCTTGGGCTGGATGGATTCGACGATGGACACCAGCGGAACGATGTAGAGTTCTTTCCCCACCCGGACGGTCATGCCTTCGATAATGGCCAGGGTCAGGGGGAGCTTGAGCGTGAATGTCGTACCCTTGCCCAGGGCCGTTTTGATGCTGACCGTGCCCCCCAGCGCCTCGATGTTGCGCTTGACCACGTCCATGCCGACCCCGCGGCCTGACACGTCCGTAACCTTGTCGGCGGTGGAAAACCCGGGCTGAAAGATCAGCGCCCACGTCTGGTCGTCGGGCAGTTGTTCTCCTTCTTGAATGAGTCCCTGCTTGACGGCCTTGGCGAGAATCTTGTCGCGGTTCAGCCCCCACCCGTCGTCGGCGACGGTGATGCAAATATTCCCGCCTTCGTGAAAGGCGTTGAGCCGGATGGTCCCCTGCTCCGGCTTCCCCGCCGCCAGACGATCCACCGGCGATTCCAACCCGTGGTCGGCGGAGTTTCTGATCAAATGCGTCAGCGGGTCGCCGATGGATTCGATGACGGTCTTGTCCAGTTCCGTCTCTTCCCCGGAGATCACCAACTGCATCTTCTTGCCGTTCTTGCCCGCCAGATCGCGCACCAGGCGGGAGAACCGGCTGAAGACGGTCCCGATCTGGAGCATCCGGATGCCCATGACTCGCTCCTGCAGTTCGCGGGTGTTATGCTCGAGGTCCGTCATCCGCTCAAGCAGGGTGGGGAGCTGGCTCATGGTAAAACGCGATCCCAGATCGCTGAGCATGGATTGCGTAATGACCAGTTCGCCGACCAGATTGATGAGCTTGTCGATCTTGGCGGTGTCCACACGGATGGAGGCGGTGTCGCCTTTCTTGGCATGCGCCGTGGCTTCCCCCTGCCGCTGTTTTTCCAGCGCCTGGGCGACTTGCTGCGGGGTCGCCGCCTGCTGCTCAATGAGGATTTCGCCGACCCGTTTCTGCTGGGCCAGCGCGCGCGCCAGGGCTTCCGGCGCGATGATGCCGTCTTCGACGAGAATCTCACCGAGGCGTTTGGGCTCGGTGGCCTCGTCATCGCAGGCGAGAGGCGCGGGGCCATGGGATAGGCTAGGGGCAATGGGCGACAGGCTATTGGTCGGATTGTCTGGCCTATTGCCCGATCCATCGCCTCTTGCCTCATGCCCCGTGCCTGCGTGCTCGACAATGTCGAGCACGCTGCCTTCGCGCACGAACTCGAAGACCGACTCGATGTCCTGGACCGGCCGGCCCGTCTCCAGACTCAACGTCCAGGCGAGGTAGCACTGCTCGGGGTCCATCCCGACCAGGTCCGGCAAACAGTCGGTGTTCATCCGGACGTCGGTCACGGCACCGAGACCGCCCAGTTCCTTGAAGATCTGCTGGGGATCCAGGCCTCGCTGGAAGAGGAAGCTCGGCGGCGTCCATCGGATCGTGAACCGGTGCGTCGGGCTCGCGGGAGCCGGCGCGGAAGCAGGCGCAAGCGGCGGCTCCGCTCCGCCGGCGTTGGGCGGCGAGCCCGCGGCGGATGCCTCCAACTGCGCGCCCAATTGCTGCACCAGCATATCATCGGCGGCGCTTCCGGACTGCGCGACGTCGATCAGGGTTTTCAGACAATCCGTGGCCTTCAGCAGGAGGTCCGTCAGCGGGGGGTTGGCCGTGATGCGGCCGTTCCGCATCTGATCGAGCAGCGTCTCCATCTTATGGGTGAACTGCGCGATCGCGGTGAAGCCCAGCATCCCGGCCACGCCCTTGATCGAGTGGGCCGAGCGGAAGATCGTGTTCAGCAGATCCAGGTCGGCCGGCCGCTGCTCCAGTTCGAGCAGGCCGCTCTCGATGGCGGTCATGTGCTCGGCGGATTCTTCGAAGAACGCGGCGTTGAATTGGGAGAACTCGTCGCTCATGCTGGTAAGACCTTTTTCAGCACCTTGAGAAACTGTTCCGGGTTGAACGGCTTCACGATCCAGCCCGTGGCGCCGGCGGCCCGGCCTTCCGCCTTTTTGTCGTCGGACGATTCGGTGGTAAGCATGAGGATCGGCGTGAATTTCAACGTCGGCATCTTGCGGATTTCCCTGATCAGGGAAATGCCGTCCATGCCCGGCATGTTGAGGTCCGTCACGACCAGGTCCGGCTTCGACCCGCTCGCAAGCTTGCCGACCGCCTCGTCGCCGTCGCCGGCCTGGACGACCTGGAACCCCGCGTCGGCCAGGGTCAAGGCCACCATGTCCCGCATGGTTCTCGAATCATCGACAATCAACACCGTCTGTGCCATACACGACTCCCCTCGGCTGAATGGCCGGGCTTCCTGCGGCCGTTAGAACAACGTGACGCTCTGCTCCTCTTCCTCGGACGTGGCCTGTGCCGGCGCGCCGGCGTGCGCGTGCCCGTGCAGCGCGTGCGCCATGGCGGCGCGTTCCGTCTCCATGGTGTAACTTCGCTCCACCTCTTCGAGAAGGTTCAGGGCCTTCGAGAGCTCCGGCGAGGCCGGGTTCGCCAGTAACGACTCCATATAGGTTTTCATCTGCGCGAGCGGTTGCGCGACGTGCTCGAGTTTCTGCTTGGTGATGTCCTGGAACTGCATCGCCATGATGATGCGGGACACGTCGGCGGCCAGTTCCTCCGCATCGGCCTGGACCTGCTCGACTGCGCGTCCCGACCCTGCCGGCCGGCTCATGTCGGCGGCCTGCCGCCGGGCCCGCTCGGAGATCGAGCGAATCTTGCCGGTGAGGTCCAACGCGGCGCGCTCCGTTTGCGCGATGACGGCTTCGATCTGCCTGGTCAAAATCGGCATCAGGGGAATGGCATGCGCGGCGAACGCTTCCCACGACCGGTTGCTCTGTTCGAGCTGCGTGATCTGTTGGCGCAATGTTGCCTCGGCCGCCGCTTTCTGCTCCATCATCTCCCCTGCACGCGCGTGCCGTTCACTCGCCGATAAGTTCTCGGCAACCCAGCTCCGCCATCTTCTTCCGGAGCGGCTCCATCCATCCCGTCACGGCGAGACGGCCGGAACGGCGAGCGGCCAGCATCACCTGAAGACAGGAGCACTCCATGCGTTTGACGTGGGACAGATCCACAACGACCGGCCCCTCCTGCGAGAGCAGCGTGACCAGCTCGTTCCTGAAATCCATGGCTTCGAAAATCGTCAGATCACCCGTGGGTTGATAGGCATCACGCTCCGGCACGGCAGGGCTCCCTTTCTTCGCTCATGGACTGCGCGGGCGTCGGCCTCGAGGCCGCCCGCCGACCGCTTATCCTCGTATCGGCGGGGGCGCGGACGGACTTGAGCCCGCATCACGCCACGCCTCCTCAGTGTCTCAGCAACTCCTGTGCCGTCATCCATGGCCGCGCCAATCCGCGCCCGCGTCCCGCCGCGCGCCTCATCGCGGAAAAAATTGCCCGGCATTTCCGCCGTGCACGGAAAAAGGGGACAGTCCCCTTTTCCCCAACCGGCATTTCCGCCGTGCACGGAAAAAGGGGACTGTCCCCTTTTTCCCACACCCGCTTCCCACTGTCTCCACGCTCATTGCCCCCACTCCTCAGCTATCCAGCGCCCTTTTCGCACCCGAGAAGCGGGAACGGTGTCAGACACCCTTCCGGCCGGTCTACTCGCCGAAAAACCCGTGGCACCCGACTTGAGTCA
>Ga0315281_10015574_pt1 | contig 10189 bp, 8 predicted proteins | sample YL17G07_0_MG_FD_204540 | JGI IMG/M metagenome (GOLD analysis project Ga0315281, IMG submission 204540) | Sediment microbial communities from Yellowstone Lake, YNP, Wyoming, USA - YL17G07_0 | ecosystem: Environmental > Aquatic > Freshwater > Lake > Sediment | place: USA: Wyoming | collected...
CATCAAGGGATAAAATATTCTTAATATATTGGCATCTAATAAGTTATAGTAATTTAATCTCAAAAAATAGCCAAAATTTAACATAGTACTGTTCATATCTAAGCAATACGATAAAAATTGTGCTTTTCGTAAACAGATGCACGAAGAACAGCGCGCATTTTTCGAGAAACAGCTCAATGCCAATCCTAATATGCAGCCATTTATGAAAGAAAGGATGTTCTCACGAATGGACCAGGATTACGAAGAAGCGAAAGCCTTTTATGCAGGAAAACAAGAAGAAGATATGGCATTTCTCGACGGGCTATTAAAAGATAAGTCTATCGATGGCCAAGAGCTAAACACAAAGCTTCAGGAGTTTTTTAAATCGCAAAAGGCAGAAGGCCAGAAATTTGCGGAAGACCAGCAGCAAAAGTATAATAACCGCCAGTCTGTTCCTGGGAGACAGTAACGAGAAAGGTATTTTTTTCAATAGTGTTTCAATAGTTGTTTCTTTAGAAATATTATGATAATATGTTGCGTATAGCCTGACCAACAAAAGGAGAGAGGGATGCGTAAAAGAATTTTATTTTTTGCGACATTATTTATTTTTTTAATTTCTGCTTCGGTAGTTTTTGCAGAATCCGGAGACGAAAACGAAGGGGACTCTCAAATGCTTGAATCAGAGATGCAAAAACATAAGGTTACCGAGGAAAAACTGCCGGTTGAAATTCAGATGTGGGAAAAAATAGAGCAGGAGAAACCCAAGCCGGTGCTGCCGGAAGGGAAAGTCCGCGTAAGAGAGATTACGGTAGTAGGAATTACTGTCCTTTCCCCAAAACAGATTCGCGGTATCATCGGGTCTTTCTATAACAGAGACCTTTCAGGAAAAGAGATGCAAAGGTGCGCTGACCAAATTACCGATTGGTACAACCTTAATGGCTTTCTCACCTCCTATGCCTATGTTGAGCCTGTTAGGCTTAATGAGGGAATTCTCGAAATAAAATGCGTCGAGGGAAAGGTGGGGAAAGTAGAAATAAAGGGTAACCGTTATTTTTCCGAAAATGTATATCGGGACAGGATCGAGTTAAAAGAGGGAGATGTCTTTAACATTAAATTGCTAAAAAATAATATCTACAGAATCAATAAACATCCTGACCGCAAGGTCGCGCCCAATGTGGTTTCCTCAAGTACGCCCGGCGTCACGGATATCGGCCTCTCCGTGAAAGACAAATTGCCTTTCCATTTCATGTCCCAGATTGACAATTACGGTTCAGAATATATCCTCTATACACGTTACAAGGGTTTCTTGATCTTCAATAATTTGACCGGCCATGACGATTCGCTGCAATATAAGATCCAGCTCACGGAAGCAGGTGCCCATACTCTCACGGACCTGGACTATTTCCTTCCCCTCAACAACACCTGGAAATGGGAATTCTACGTCATGCCTTACAAAAAAGAAGTTTATTATTATGCCACGAACGAAGAGATGGATTTTGAAAAACACGCCTTCAAATGGTACACCTACCTGTATCAGACGGTCAAAAGCGAACCGAACCAGGAACTGGTTTTAAACTACGGCCTGGTGTACAAATTCATCAATTGGTACGCCTACCAGGGCCGCATGGCACAAGACCATTTCGTCGCAGCGCTGTCCGGCTTTGATTATGTGGAAAAGGACGATTACGGAACAACGGTCTTCAACGAAGACCTGGAAAAGGGTATCCCCAAGATGTGGTCGGCTTCAAGCGCCAAAGATGACCGCTGCTCCGTCAAGGGCTCCGGCAGCAAGTATTTTAAAGAGAAACTCGCCATTGCCCGTCGCCAGAAGCTTGCGTGGGATACGGACTTCCTGTTCAAGGTTACGGGACAATACTCAACGCAGGCCCTCACCGGAGTCAACGTCTTCAGTGTCGGCGGCTACATGGGAGTTATCGATAACCGCGGGTATCCTCGCGCGTCCTTGCCGGCGGATTCGGGTTATTACGTTATGTTAGGATTTGCCATTCCGCCGTACTTCCTCCCTAAAAATTACGTACTACCGGCTACCAAAACCCCTGTTTACAATAACCTGAGGATCTTGCCTTTCTACGAAATCGGTGTAGCGTACAAACGCAGCCCGCAGACGGCTGCGGACAAATCAGGTGGTGTTGACCCGGAGACTTCCGGAAAAACCGATGATCGGAAATTGGGAAGCCTGAAGTCCGCGGGGATCGGCTGGTCGTGGAACATCCCGGAACAGAGGCTGCAAATGCGTATGGATGTGGGATTCCCGCTCGGCCACACTCTTCCCAAAGACGGGAAGCGCACGCACATCGTGTACTCTATCACAAAAATGTTCTAAGGGCACGTTACGTTTTACAATGCGATAAAGCTTTTTACTTTCTATGAATATGCCAGGGGTTATAAAAGGAGCGCTCAATCCGCAGGCGATAAAGCAGGAGGCACCGCTACTCCGGAGACAAGCGGAAAGGCAGACGATGATAGAAAAAAAAGCTTGGGCTCGGCAGGATGCGGCTTTCAGTTTAATCTACCCGACCACGGATTGTCTATGCGCCTTGATGTCGGTTGGTCTTTAGAGCATAAACTACCCAAAGATGGCGACCACTGCCACATCTGGTACAGGGTTACCAAGAATTTTTAATAATTAGGATAAAATAAGGGCTTAGGCTATTTTGTTTACTTCTGCGTTTATAACTTATTTTGTATTATTCTTTTTACTTGACTTTCCTTCTTGAATAGTATAATATAAAAATAATTCCTTAACTATCACATAACTATAAAAAGGAGTCTAGCATATGATAAGAAAAAACAAAATTTTTCCTGTATTGATAATTTTCCATCTTTTATTTCTCATGAGCACTCTCCTTGTATTCTCACCGAAGGTGTATGCGCAGGAACAAAATAGTTTACAAAAGGCAGAGGCATTATTCCAACACGAGAATTATGAAGAGGCACTTACGCTTTTTAAGGCATTGAGAACCGAGCAGCCTCAGTCTTCAGAAGTGGCCTATTATTTGGGCATGAGTTACAAAAGACTTCAGGATTTCCTGGCCGCCCAGCCGCATTTGGAGGCTGCGGTGGCGCTGGAGCCAGTCGTAAAGAATGCGTATCTTGAATTAATCGACCTTCTCTATCAATGCGAAAAGTTCGATGAGGCGAAAAAGTGGATTGCGGTTGCCGAGAAGGAATCGGTTAATCCGGCCCAGACCGCATTTTTTAAAGGCCTCGTCCTTTTAAAAGAAGGAAAGGACCCGCAGGGAGCAATAAATTCGCTTGAAGAAGCAGAGAAGCTTAATTCTTCTTTGGCTCAAACCGTGAAATATCAGAAAGGCCTGGCGTATGTGCAGTTGAATAAATTTAAAGAAGCGAAGGGCCTGTTCCGGGAGATTATCGCTAAAGATCCCACGACAGATTTGGCAAAGTTTGCCAATGAGTATATCAGCGCGATTACCCGGCGCCAAGAAACACTAAAACCGTTTCGCGGAAGTATAGGGTATGCGGTGCAATATGACGACAATGTTGTCTTCAGGCCTAACGATGATACGTTGACGACGAGCATTTCGGAAGAAGACGACTGGGCGCATGTCTATACGGCGAAAGGAGAATATAAATTCAAAATCAAAGAAAATCTTAGCTTAAAGGCCGGCCTTTCTTTTTACGGCTTAAAACACAACAAAATCGGATTTTACGACATCATGAGCTACGACTTGCCTATCCAACCGACAATTTACTTTAAGAAAGCGGCAATCGCCTTTCCTGTTCATTACAACTATATAAGCGTCAACGAAAGGAAATATCTGGGGACTGTCGGATTGGGCAATCTTAATACTCTGATGCTTGGGAAGAAACAAATGGCTCAACTGCAGCTTCAATACAACATAAAAGATTATCAGTGGGCCGTCACAGATCCCGCGGAGGTTAAAAAGGGCCATGAATATCTCTGGGCCCTCGGTTGGTTTTATTTCTTTACCAAAGACCGGGAAGGGCTGTTTAATGTGCGTTTTGCGATGAATTATGACAATGCCGAAGGCGACAACTGGAAGTACCACGGAAATCGTTTAACCTTTAGCTCTGTAGTGCCGCTGGCGAAAAAATTAAAATGGAATTTCGTTGCGGACTATTTTCTGCAAAATTTCTGCAAAGAAAATTCAATTTATAACAAGGGCCGTCATGACGACGTATACACCGTATTAAACCTCTTGGCCTATGAAGTATTCGAGAATACAGAGGTGCAGCTGCAGCATTCTTTTGTATACGACGGTGCAAGTATAGGGGAGTATAAATACAAAAAAAACACGTATAGTGCAGGGTTAAAATATCGGTTTTAACCATAATAAAAGGAGCGTGATTCTTTATGCGTAAAGCAAAGTTACTATTAAGTGTGTTTTTATTGTTTGCATGGCATAACTTTTTATATGCCCAAGGCCCCCAACCCATCGGAAACATCACTTTTATTGAGGGCGTCTCTGATATAGTGCGTAATAATCAGGAACCCGTAATCACCAGCGAAAAGGAGCCCGTATATATTAATGACCACATCAGGACAAAAAGCTACTCTAAGATAGAGATTACCTTTATAGACAAAAGCGTATTAAAATTAGCCCCCGACAGCTACGTTACAATAGAAGAGTATCGAGTTGACGATAAAAAAAGAAGAGAGCATTCTCGCATAAAGCTGGCCAGGGGCAGAATTGAGGCAATTGTCTCAAAGACTGGCACACCGGATACCTTTTTGCTTGAGACCCCCAATACCCAGGGAGCGGTTAAGGGCTCCGATGTATTCTTGAGTTATCTGGGGGGTAAAACCGGGGTCTTTGTACAGGAAGGCGCAATCTCGCTTTTTAATCCCTCTCTTCCCGGCATAAAAATAAAAGTTGCAAAAGATAACTGTGTTGTGATCCCTTTCAACGAGGCGCCCGGAGAAATAAGGCCCACTCGCGACGCGGAGATTGCTTACTTTAAAAGTGGCGTGGAGCCCGCATTTATTAAGAAATGGATTCCCGCGAAAGGCGCCACTGAAATGAACGGCGTTATTGTTTCGTTGGCAGGTTCTGTGCGTATCTATAAGAAAGGTGCGGATAACTGGAGAGAGCCGAAATTAAACGACACTGTTTCTGAAGGCGACAAGATCCAAACCGAAGAAAACTCGACAATTGGAATCCGTATGAGTAACGGCAACACCGTAGTCCTGCAACCCTACACGGAATTAAGTTTTACCACTTTGCGCTATGACCCTGCCTCGGGAAATTACGAAAACACCTTAGCCATCACTAAAGGCAGGTTAAGCGCGGTAGTGGCGAGAGTCAATAAGCAAGTAACCTTCCAGGTACAGACACCGACTTCGGTCTGCGGTGTCAGGGGGACTTTCATGGAAGTTGTGGTTAATCCTCCTGCTGCGGCTCAAGGAGCCCCTGTTGGGGAGCAGGCCCAGCCTGCCACGCAGGTATTTTTTGAAGGAGGAAGCGGCTACGTCACTAGTACCCTCACCGGCCAAACCCAGGAAATCGGCTCGGGCCAGAATGCTATAGTTGATGCTTTAGGCAATGTCGCAGCTCCTGAATATACCGCGCCCGAACAGAGAAGTGCGATGTTTCAAGTTTGGACATCCGCACAGACCATGAATAGTTACTCTACTGCCGAAGGAGCGACGGGGATGGGAAGCAATACGCAGCAAGAGCCCCTGCCGCAACCGCCAGTGGGGCCGATACTGGGAGAGGACATCGTCAAAAATTTCGTAGATATTCCTCCTGACATTGGTGGTGACCCGGGGTTTAAAGAACCTATAATCCTAACAATTTATGATCAGACTCTTACTGGAGGAGCTTCTGGTCTTGACCCATACGAAGTACCATGGAGTATCGACGGTAATTTCCATTTATCTGTCTTTGACGACCACACCTGGAGTGGAACTACAGGGGGCACTTGGAACGGAAATGTTCCTGCTAATCCTGGTGATCCCGACCTTTATCTCTCTTTTGCCAAAGAAGGAACAACTGATGGTTTGTCGGTTTTAATTACTTCTCCTCCTGGGAGCACTGCTTGGAGCGGCGATGTAATCGGTTGTATTGGTGGCGGTCCTGAGCCCTACATATTAATTACCGGAGAGATGATCGGCACACATACTGAGGGAGGTGGTGCAGGAACCTTTCAAGGGTCAGGTCATGGGACAACGGAGACCTGCGGAGGAACACCCTGATTCTTATAGTATGCTGCGTTTTCGCCGGCTGTTTTCGCTTCAGGAAAACAGCCGGTTTTTATTTTTCCTTCAATAAATCGCTTTACCCCGCACCTCGTAAAACCCCGCCATTTATGGCGGGGATGAAGGGGTGCAATTAAGAAATCTTCCCAAAAGCCTCGTCCTTTATCCCGCACCAATCTGGTGCGGGATTTAGGACGAGGTGCGGGGTTTACTTCTATTCTTAAACCTATTGACCCATTAATAAGGGTTTCAAGTGAATAAAAAAACATTCTTAAAATTATTTATTAGCCTAAGCATCGCTTTCACCATAGCAATTCTTTTTTTAATCCTCACCAATTCAAGAACCTACCAGATTCTTGAACTAAAAGCGCTTGACTTAAGATTTGCACTAAAAGGCAATAGACCCGCCCAGGCACCGATACTGCATATTGATATAGATGACCAGAGTTTGAACAAACTGGGTAGGTGGCCCTGGCCTAGAAGTTACCACGCTAAGCTCATAAATACCTTAAAGGAATGCCAGGCAAAGCAGATTCTCATGGATATCCTTTTTATGGAAGAGTTTAAGGAGAATCCGGGAGAAGATGCCCTGTTATCAAATGCTATGTCACAATCAGGCATAACTTACATACCGTCCTATTTTATCGAAGATCAGATTACTGTTTCTGGCAAATTGAAAAACTTGTTGCTTAAGGATATAAATGTGTCTGTCCAGGAGGCAGCGAAGGCCCTCAAGACAGATCCCCAGTTACTTAAAGACAAGTTTGCTTCGGCAAAAAGATATGTCGTGGATGAAGTTGTAAGAGAATTGATACGGGAAATACCCGATATATCAATCGAAGACTTACTGAAAAGAATAGAGGATTCACGAGGCTGGCTTTTGTTTGACGAAGAGGAAAACTACATAAGGGAAAATTTCCCGAAACAAAAATTATCCAGATTTTTTGTGAATAGGTTTACCAGGGATTATTCCGCTGGAAAATGGCCATTTAAGAAAGAATACAAAAATATTAGTGTCCCTATCAAAGCATATATTGAGAGTATAAAGGGAAGCGGTTTTATTGACGCAGAGCCTGACTTAGACGGAGTAACGCGAAAGGTCCCCTTGTTTATAAGGTATGAGGATAAAATATTGCCTCAGTTAACCGTGGCTGCGCTTCTGGATTCACTGGGCGTGAAGGATATAGAGGCTAAAAGTAATCTTATAATCCTTAAGAATGCGCAGGTTAAGGGGAAAACCAAAGATATAGCCATACCTGTTGACGAGAAATGTTGTATGCTGATTAATTGGCAAGGCCGATGGGGTTATTCCTTTAAGCATATCCCTTATTATCTTATCTTAAGACTACAAGAAATTAGGGAACAGTTACAGGCTCAATTGGATGCAGCAGATAATAAAGATCAACTATCTGCTAAAGACGCGGAAGCAATTGAGTATCTAAAAAAGAGTGAAACAGAGCTAAAAGAAAAACTTACTACTATGGTAAAGGATAAAATTTGTATTGTCGGGCTTACGGCAACAGGAACCCATGATCTTCGGCCAATTCCTCTTCAGGAAAATTATCCTATGGTAGGCATACACTCAAACCTGATAAATACGATTCTTACGGAAAATTTCATCAGAAGAAAAACGGGAATCTCTAGCCTATTTATTTTTCTGTTTACGGCTTTGATTATAGGGCTTGGTTCTTTAATTAAATTATGGAAGAGTTTACTTTTATCAATTTGCTATGCTATCGGGTATTTCCTAATTTCTTTTTTGGCCTTTGCTAAATTAGGCTTGTGGATAGATTTGGTAGGCCCTGAAGGGATTGTCATTTTTGGTTTTTCGGCTATTACAAGTTTCCGTTATTTTACAGAAGAGAAAGAAAAGCTTTGGATAAAACAGGCATTCAGCCATTACCTCTCTAAGGAGGTTATTAACGAGCTTATGGATGACCCTTCGCGGCTGAAGCTGGGAGGGGAGCGCCGGAATATCTCGGTTTTCTTCTCGGATGTGCGCGGTTTTACCAATTTCTCGGAATCGCATCAACCTGAAGAAGTAGTAGCCCGGCTGAACGAGATCCTGACCGCCCAGGTAGGCGTAGTGTTTAAATACAACGGCACCCTGGACAAATTCGTGGGAGATGAATTAATGGCCTTTTTTGGCGCCCCGGGGATCCAGCATAAAGATGACCACCCTCTTGTGGCGGTGCGCGTGGCCGTTGAAATACAGGAGACCATGCAGAAATTACAGGCGCAATGGCTTAAGGAATCCAACGACCCGCTTTATATAGGGATCGGGATTAACACCGGAGATATGGTCGTGGGCAATATGGGCTCAGCAGAGCGCATGGACTTTACGGTTATCGGAGATAACGTGAATTTAGCCGCCAGGCTCTGTTCGGCAGCAGGAAAGGGAGAGATTATTATTAGCGGTGCGACTTATACTCTGGTAAAGGACCATATTGAGGCAGTAAGGTTAGAGCCGATCATGGTGAAGGGTAAAGCCAATCCTATCGAGATTTATAAAGTGACAGGCTTAAGAGTATCTAATCAGCATTTCCAGCAGTAAGAAAATAATTCCTACCGTAACAGCAATAATCCAGCTTAAGAATATTTCTCTGGGCTTAATGAAATCAGCCGGAACTATATCCTTGTTTTTTACCAGCGCAAAGACTACAAAACGTAATAGCGCCAATGGGATAAATAGGAAGTATTGTTGCGGCAGGGCAAATACCGTGACAATGAGCGCCCTCTCCAGTATTTCATACCATTTCTCAAAGCGGGTGTATTTTGCGGCATGGGCGTAAAAGGTGACTTTAAAGCTGCGGATAAGATAAAATCCATTATAGGTAGCGGCGATCAGGGCAATGAGGTATAGAATAGCGGAGTTATGGTTATACAAAAAGACAAGTCTGTTTACCGGTACAGGAGGGGGCAGATTTCTTAAATCAGTAAGAAATACCGTAGAGATCAGCGCAATATGGGAGAACTGGTCAGTCAGATACAACCAGAAGCTGTATTTAGCAAATTCGGCAAAGCCGACCTTCAGCGAATCCTGCAGGAGATGGGTCAGCCCCAGGAAAAGAATAAATAGCCAGACCTGCGGAAGCGCTAGATACGGCCAGGAGACTGCTATGTAGCTGGCGGCGATAAACAAGGCATGGGGTAAGCCTCCGCGCAGGCCGTGGTGTTTTAATTCATAGATTTTGTTGGTCTGGAGGATGAAGTCTCCGATAAGATGCCCCAGAACCAGCCTCAGAAATAAAAACATAATTTTTTATCTTATTCTTCCCCGGACATCGTTTCCCGCTGCATCATCATCGGCCTTTTGGCCAGGCTTTCATTCTTAGCCCCTGCCTTGCGCAAAATATTTATTACTTCCGTATTATTACGGCTAATCGCCATAGCAAGAGGCGTTGCGCCGGTATCTGTTCGGGCATTGGGGTCAGCATGATTTTCCAGGAGGATTCTTACAACTTCAATATGCCCGGGCTTGCGGCCTTTAAAAGCGGCAAAGTGCAATGGCGTGGCGTTATCTTTTGCGCGCGCATCAATAGCAGCGTCGTGTTGGATAAGGATGAGCGCTGCTTCAGGCTGTGCCTGGGATGCGGCAACGTGAAGGGGCGTGCCGGAGTTTTTATTGCGCACATCCACATTTACATGATAGGTATCTAAGAGCAATTTCATGGCTTCTAATTGTCCTCTTCCGGTTGCCCAGTGCAGAGGGGTTTTTCCTTGTTCATCCTGGACGTACAAGAGGGAGGGATTTTGATCAAGCAGGGATTTTAAGGTAGCAATATCGCCGCTCTTAGCTGCTTCGTGGATAGGGCCGGCATAGGCAGATAAGGCAAAAGACAAAACCGCTAGAACGCTTACGCAATAACTTTTCATATTCTCTTCTCTTGCGGGGTGTAATCTGCGTTTCTTGGTTTATATTATACCTCTTGGCATTGGCGAGGTCAATTAAAATAAGCCGCGAGTGAGGGAAAGGGGACGTTTCTATTTTTCCGCCTTCTTCGTAGG
>Ga0315281_10015575_pt1 | contig 10189 bp, 9 predicted proteins | sample YL17G07_0_MG_FD_204540 | JGI IMG/M metagenome (GOLD analysis project Ga0315281, IMG submission 204540) | Sediment microbial communities from Yellowstone Lake, YNP, Wyoming, USA - YL17G07_0 | ecosystem: Environmental > Aquatic > Freshwater > Lake > Sediment | place: USA: Wyoming | collected...
TATTCGGTGCAGTTATAGATCCTGATATTGGTGAGGAAGTGAGAGTTACTGTAATTGCAACAGGCTTTAATGACCAGAAAGAAAGCGTAGATTTGCCACAGATTAAAAAGTGGACACCGCTTAAGCGGCCTATAAGTTTCAAGGGTTCTGAGAGGGTTTTAGCAAAGAATCTGGTACACAATTATAGTATGGATGTAGTGCCAACAGATATCATGTCGTATGAAGATCATATTGATGTACCTACTTTTTTAAGAAAAATGCCCCAAGCACCCCAAAAAGAGCTTTAAGCTTCCCTCCCACGAGGGGCTTCCTCCCCCGGGAGCCCCTCCCCCCCCTATCCTTTTAACCCAAAAACTGTAATTTAAGTAATGCTGATGTTGTGAAAAAATTTATTTTTCGATACCTTGATGTACCTTTAACTGATGACATTTGGAATATTTTAATTACTAAAACGAAAAGAGATATTTTCAATAAAATCATCGAGTTAAATAAATTTTTGAACAATGTCTGCATTATTCGGGTTAAACTATTCACCTTGTTAATTTCCTGTAGCAGGCAGGCTGTACGACAATTGTCATCCTGAACCCTGAAAGTGTCATGCCGAACTTGTTTCGGCATCTCTTCAGGGCAGGCTTGTTTCAGGATCTTTTGGAAACGTAACGAATTGAAAATACGAGACTCTGAAATACCCTGAACTAGATTCAGGGCAGAATGACAATAAAAGTCTAAAGCAATCTGTTCAGTTTTTTGATACCCGCAGCTTGCGCCGTGGAGTGATTCATTTATAATCCTATGAATAAGATGCGTTAAACTTGCATTATTTGGATCAATTTTGCAATATGTGATATAAGATAAAAAGGATGAAAAACCAAGTTAAGTACCTTCAAAATTTATTCTATGACCTGTTAAATGATTACGGAAAAGTTTTCATGGGTGTCAAGTATTCTGAAAACTCCACCATAGGTAACAGGGGATTCACAGATGAAGAGAAAAAGAAAGGGATAGTATTAGTGTTTAACAGCAGAAACTACAAAAACCTTCAATGGACTGAAGATGGAAGTATTATAACTGCACTGGGCTTTGGGGTTAACAATAAACTGGAGAAATGTTTCCTGCACTTCGACGATATAGTCTCTGTGTTTTCACCAGATGCGATGATAAGGTTTGACAGATGGGACACGTGGGATATGCAGGATAATCCTCAAGAATCCAAATCCCCTGCTGTGCCTGAAAGAGAAAAATTGCCTTCTGAAAAAATAATACCCTTAGATAGTTTTAGAAAAAAGTAGAGACAACAGGAAAAGCTCTCAATGCAGAACCTCTAAGCATGTATTTTCCCTACCTGATTAGTCCCAGGGATAACGTAAAACAATAATGAAAAAATAAATGAAAAAAAGACTTGACAAAGGGAAATTTCAATAATATGATTAGACTAAATCAACGATAAAGCCAAATCCTCCGTGAGAAGGGGACGGAAAGCAGCGGGTCTTATATAAAAAAGCCGAGCTACCGAAGGATGAATTTTGGTAAGCTCGGCTTTTTTATTTAGGAGATTGAAAATGGAGATTCTACGAGATCCGAAGAAGGAGGTGACCCTAATAAAAAACAAGCGGTGTGGAAAGGGAAGGCTGGAGACAGCTGGTTGCAATAGACAATAAATAATGAGGTAGGTAAAAGACCTACTCAGGGGGGACTGAATTATGAAAAACGAATTAAGAATATATCGATGTTCATTGCAAGCGTCTGGAGCGAATGGAGGGAATTTCGTTCATCTACTTTCGGGTTCGCTTTTTATCCTGCTTTTTGTTTTTGTAATTGTCGGCGTGTGCTTGTGGACTCAGCCCGCCTTTGCAGCGCTCGGCGACGGGACCTGCATTGGGGATCGCTTTTATAAGGAGACCGGAGGCCACCTAACCTGTACGGCCAACGATGTCAGGATTGCTGAAGCCGTTCCAGGCAGCATTAAGGACCTTCAGGGCAAAACTCTTGATCGCTGTAACAGCGGCCAGACATTCTCATTTATCGCAGACTTCAGGGTTGTTTTGAACTCCCAGGCAAGGTATGATATCGGTCTTTACTTCGCAACTGATGGAGACCCGAACCACGACGGTGCTTTGAGCGGAACGTGCGGCGCGAACATCATATCTCCCTTTAGCAACAGATTGGGATCGCCCAACTTCATCAATCTCGACCCATCCCCGGATATATGCGGTGACATCGACTCTTCTCATAACCCTCAGATCGTTACAGTCAGGGTGGACAATGTCCTGTGCGAAGATATCGACGGAAACGGCCAATTGGATCTGTCCGCCTGTACGAGCTGGCGTCAGACCGGAGCAAACCAGGTGTGTAAAGGTCCGCTCGACGCTTATCCGGGATCTCCTTCGAAGTGCAACTGTAACATGGGGTTTAATGTCCCCATCTTCGTTGATACCGGCAACATCGAGGTTACGAAGGACGCGAGCCCGACTTCGCTGCCCGAGCCCGGCGGCCAGTTCACCTACAATGTCACAGTGACCAACAACGGGCAATTCACATCCCGGACAATAGACAGTATCTGCGACGATTTATATGGCCTTGTCGCGAAGGTCGCCTCTGCTCCGGACTGCCCCGCGGGCGCCATTGGCACAATCGACGAGACGGATTGCGTAGTCCCGAATGACCTTGCTGCGGGTGATAGTTATTTGTGTTCTTTCAAGGCAAAACTTAATGGGGAGCCTCAGACGAAGACGGATACGGTTACTGTTAACGGTCACGATACGAACAACTTGACGAATACTTTCAATATTAAGGCCAGCGCACAGGTTGCGATCACGGACCTGTCTCCGACAGCGCAAGTGATTAAATCCCTGAATAGCCTCCAGTGTGCGATCGTGAGATACGGTGTGAGGGTCAATAACACCGACCCTGTTGATGAGCTGACGCTGACGGACCTCACTGACAGTGGTTTCGGCAACATCACTGCGGTGCACGATGATGTCGTAGCAAAAACCTGCTCGGTGCCCCAGACAATTGCGGTGGGCGGCCACTATACCTGCACCTTCGATGCGAAATTCTGCGGATCGTCGCACATCAACAAGGTGACGGGTACGCTGAACGATAACGACGGTGGAGATTCGCTCTATCAGGACTCCAACGAGCTGACGGTGGGTGTAAGCGCGGAGCAGCAATAGGTAATTCAGGCCCGAGCATTAGATATTAGTAAACCCAATAACCTGCCCCCTCTTCCAATCAGGAGAGGGGGCTCTTTTTTTCGAAACCTGCAGCCTGCTTTTCAGCAGGACGCATCACTTTTTCTTTCCCTTGTTAGTATTGGCCTGCTGTTGGTTTATCTTATAGCTCAGGCCTGCGATATCGATCGTAGCTGAACGCGCGGATCCCGTGTTCGCATCAACAGCATAGTATATTGTGATGCCGCTGCTCCCGTTTGAAGTTGAAGTGATCATGACCCATGGCGAGCTGCTCACGGCGCTCAGGGACGTTAAAGAGCAGGAGCCCTGTGCATAGAGGGTGGTAAAGCTGCCGGTACCGCCTGCCGCCTTGAAGGTGGCCCCGCTGGAAGAGAGTGAGTACGAGCATGGTTGCGGACCTGGATCTGGAGTTGGGTTGTCGCCGTAGCCGTCGTAAACCATCATGGAATATCCGAACCTGCTTATCCCTGTCACCTCGCTGTAGGCAATCATGAAAAAACCGGCTTCTCCCCAGCCACTTCCCCAGCTGTTTTTGACGATGAAGGCTTGCTGTGTATCGTCGTAGCCCACGACGAGCACAGCATGGGCACCAGCGTAGGAACCCGTGGTGTAGCTGTAGACTCCGCTCCGGTACGAGAAGAAGTCATTGTATACATACATCGTTGCGATAATTGGACCATAGGCGTACAGGGCGTTCCTAATGTCATCTGCGGTGATCGCCGCGGTGCTTGCCCTGTGCCAGCCTTTGATGCTGTAAGTGTTTTCCTGCCAGTTCGGGCAGGCGTTGCTGCAGAGATTGTTCGAGGCGGTGTACATGAAGCAGCTCTCCAGAGGCAGCCCCACATCTCGTATGTAGTTCGATGCTGAGGTTGGTGATCCCCCGGAGCATGTTCCCGCACCGCTGCACGATACAAGTATCTGCTCCGAGAGGTCTATAGGCATGCCTTCGGTACCTATCATCACCTGCGACTCCAGTCCCGCAGTTGTGGCAAAGGCCCAGCAGCTTCCGCAGGAACCCTGGTTTTTTACCGGCGTGACATAGCTCACCCCTTCCACATTCCTCCAGTCGACGGTCGGCAGTGAGGCTGTTACCTCGGGAATGGGCGCTGTATCTGGAGAAGATAAAACTTCGGCTAAAAAGTCCTCATCTTCTCTCGTGCCTAACCGCAACTTTTTCTCTTTCCAAGCCAGCCCGGAAACCGATGTTTCGTCGGCATGCCATTTGGCACCCTTGGCTTGTATCGCGTGCTTGATCTCTTCAAGCTCCTCCGGACTTGCATAGACGAATGCTGAATAGATAAGAATAAGAACAGCAACCGTCAGAATGACGGCCGTCTTAAGAACTGCATTTCGTTTTCGTACCATATGGTTACCTCCTTCTCAGTGTTATCAGAGAATGCGAACTTTCAGGACAAAGGTGTCCGATGCGTTCTTTTCACCCTCCCAGGGTCTGTAATGCAGAAACTTTAACTCTGCCTTCCCCTTCTTTTTTGTTGAAATGAGCCATTTTCTCACAACCGGCGCGCCGGTGATATCGCCTGGTGACGGGAAGTCCTTCGTCTTGACGCTCAGGACCTCGAAATGCTCGCTGTCGAGATTCTTGATCGCCCATGTATAGCCTGCTGAGCCAAGTTCTTCCAAATCCACACGTATCGAGCTTCCGGCCCTCACCTTGATCTCCCTGCCATTAAATGACTTGTCTACGATCACTGTCTCTAACCCAAATGTGTATGAAACACCTAAAATGAGGGACATAAACAGAGAAAGGACCAGCGATACCAGAGTAATCAACTTTCCACTACCTCCTTTCTGCGGGCTTTATTAATAAAAAAGCCTGTTCCCTAAAAGGGGAACAGGCTTTTCCCAGTGATAAAGACTGGAAGATTCCTGTTTCTTCGGCAGCCCGGCTGTCCCAAAATCACTTCAGGACCAGTGGTTTTGTGCCCCCTGGTTACCCAGGGTTTACCCTTTCGGAAACATATTTATTACGTAAAGGATATTATAGAGAGCTTTATATTGCTGTAATATGTATCACAAAAAGAGATTTATTTGATGGGCATATAAAGTTTCTTTTGCTACAATGTAATAGCAATAACAAAAGATGGAGATACTAAAAATTTAAAATACCATCATTAGAGAGATAAAATACTTTCTTTTTATCATGCCTTTGAACTCTTTAGAATCTTTCGTTAACCCTGAAAAAGCCTGATGGTAAAAACTGTTTTTCTATACACTGATGAGTTTTTAAAATTTGATTATGGACCAACCCATCCTTTCAAGATATCCCGACTAAAACTAACATACGAGCTCATTAAGGCATATGGACTTCTATCCTTGCCTAACACCTGTTCTATAGAGGCAAGAAAGGCAGATGATGAAGAGATACTGTTATTTCATAATAGAGAATACATTGAGATCTTAAAGGCTGCAAATGTTGGAATCGAGGTACCTAATGCCTATTATTATGGGCTCGGGCCAGGTGACAATCCTACTTTTAAAGGTTTGTTTGACTGGTCTAAGCTTGTAACAGGAGCTTCATTGCAGGCAGCTTCTCTGGTAGATAGTGGAGTGGTTGATATTTCTTTCAGTATATCAGGAGGACTTCACCATGCTATGGCCTCAAGAGCTTCAGGATTTTGTTATATCAATGATATTGTCATAGCAATAATGTCACTTTTAAAGAAAGGCAGAAGAATAGCTTATATTGATATTGATGCCCATCATGGTGATGGAGTTCAAGAAGCATTCTATAGTACAGATAAGGTATTAACAATATCTATACATGAGACAGGAGAAATGCTTTTCCCGGGAACAGGTTTTGAGTACGAGATAGGCAGTGGAAAAGGTGAAGGATATTCAGTAAATATCCCCATGCCTCCTTCTTCTGACGATGAACTTTTTATCTGCGCATTCAATGAAATTGTCCCTTCACTCATAAAGAGATTTAAACCTGATATTGTTGTTACGCAACTCGGTGTGGATTCTTTTCACTCTGATCCACTGGCACATTTAAATTATACGAATAACGGATATTGTGAAGTTATAAAGAAGATAAAAGAGATATCCCCGAAGTGGGTTGCATTAGGTGGTGGAGGCTATGATATTGCTAATGTTGCAAAGGCATGGACACTCGCCTGGGCCATTATGAACGAGGTTGAAATCCCTGACGAAATTCCCGAGGAGTTCATTAAAAAGTATTCTCAGGATGGATTTTCAGACAGGAAAATAAGGGATGATATTTATCTTGAAAAAGGCGTTATGAAAGAGCAGATGAGAAAAGAACTGAATAGGGTCATACGTTTTATTACGCAGAAAGTATTTGCGAAACTCTTTAAAATTCCTTAAATACTTTTGCAAGGCTTTCGCCTCCAACATGAATGAGAAACTCGTTAAAATACCCAAATGGTGTGCACATCACTGTATATCCTGCATTTTGCAGCCTTTCAGTAGCCTGTTTTATTATCTGTTCTGAAAATTCAGGAGATGCCTTACTCGATGAAAGATGATTGAATGAATGGATAACAACATTTTTTGTTCCGAACTTGCCGGCAAGCCATTTGATGTTTTTTACTAATTTATCGAGAACTCCTTTCCCTTTTTCTTCATCCTCCATTTCAGCATGGTAAAAGACCACGACGGCATTTTCTAAAGAATCTTCCGTTTCAATATCCGGTACTTGCGGGAGGCTTTTTGAGGCTGTCTTAAACCACCACTTACAGGCATAAAAGAGTAAAAGCTTCATAACTTATAGTGCATTCTTATTTCATAGCACTGGTGTGCCAATTTCACGAGTTCATCAAAACCCCATGTCTTACGGTCAGTCAGGCAATGTGAGAGGTCTGCTGGGATTGCATCAATCCCAAGATAAGCACCGCTTATTGCACCTGCCATTGCTGCTGTTGTATCCACATCTCCACCTACCCCAATAGCTGTGCAGATGGTTTCCCAGTAATCATCGGGTGTCCTGAGGAAGGAATAGAGACTCCACAAAACACTACTGATAACAAATGGAGATATACCCTTCCATCCATCTTCATCTATATAGTCTACATCAAGACCAGCCTTAGAGATAAAAGTCACGGCTTCTTCAGGTGGCATAGATAACCATTTGATTAATTTTACAAGTTCGGAGGCAAAATCTGGTTCGACTTTGCTTGTCCAATCTGAAAGAGTAGAGATGAATGAGTCAGAGGTTATTTTTTTCCCCTTAAGCACCAATGCTACCGCGCCGCTAATTGCTATTGCCCCTGCTGAACATCGCAGGTCTTTATGGGTTATACGGCCCTGATCATGTGCTGCCTGAATGAGAATCTCTGGATTGTCAAAAAAGAACAGACCAATAGGTGCTGCGCGCATAGCACTTCCATTTCCTGCTGAAGGAGGAAGGGTACCTGATTCTCGCCACGAGATGCCTTGGAATAATCTCTTAGCTGCCTCTTTTGTTGAATAACCAAATGCTACAATCCTCTTTTCAGCAAAGATGAGCTTTATTCGGTTTGCATAGTCAGAAGGATCAAATTTTTTGCAGGCTATATAGCTTTGAATAAGTTCACGGGCAAGCTGAGAATCATCCGAATACTGTCCAAAGGGGAAGGGAAACCTGCCAAACTCCCCTACCCTTCCTGTTTTTAAATAATCTTCAACATACCTTTTACAGGCTTCTGGAGAAAAGCCCTCCACAACAAAACCAGCTGCATCGCCCAGGCATTGGCCTATCAAACATCCGCTGAACTGATCTTTATGGGGGATCATTTATCGATGCCTAGCCTTCATCTCTGTATCCTCATTTTCCTCTTAATAATATAAGCCTATGAAGAATTTTTGTCCAAGTCTTCTCACAATCATAAATAATCTGCTTGACAAGAAAAACATTTCATGTTACTTGTAAGGTAAGAAAATAAGAAGGTTGATAAGAAGGAGGACTTCCCATATTTATTGAAAGGAGAAAATACATGTGTATCGCTCTTACATTTCTTAAAAATATTTTCGCTCAATATCGAGGCTATGAATGGGGCATGGGCCCTGGGATGATGGGCTGGGGATTTGGAATAGGATGGGTCTGGCCCATCCTCATGGTAGCGTTTTGGATAGCCATAATTGTTGGAATTTTTTTCTTTGTCCGTTGGATAGCAAAATCGTCAGGCTCTGGAAGCCGTGAGGGTAAGTCAGAGGATTCTGCAACAGAGATCCTCAAAAAAAGATACGCACGTGGAGAGATAAACAAGGAGGAATTCGAAGAAAAAAAGAAGGATCTGGAAGGATAAGTGACAATTTTTATTTAAATATCTCTCCAGTTTCTTTGTACCATAGCAGAAGGTCAAGATGTGAAATTGGTATATGTATCTGCCTTGCAAACTCTCTCATATCCTGTTCTATCTGCATATATTTTACTCTGCTTATAGATTCCGGAATCTCTTCTATCACCCCGAGCAGATGTAGATTTTTCAGTATGTGTCTGTCAAGGATAGCAATGTCTTCTCCAAGTCCTATATTTCTCAAGAAATGGCTTGCCTCTTTATAGCCAAGACCCTTTATGTTCTTTACAAACCATTCCCTGCATTCATAAATATCAGCAAATGAGTTGAGTAATGGTTTTATAGAAACCCGGCCATCATTCATGAATAATCTTCTTGCTGTTACAATATATTCTACTTTTTTATTTTTGAATCTAACACAGTTCAATGCTTGTTTAATTTGTTCAACATTTCCCTTCAGTAATAGATCCTGCTCCTTTAGTTTCACTATTGTATCCCAGCACAATATTGCTTTAGATTGGGGAGTAAGGATACAGAAAGCTAATTCGGTAAAGATTTCTTCATCATCTCTATCAGACCAGAATTTCTCAAATTCGTTTAATCGGGAATTTATTTCCTTTTTTTTCGTTTGGTACGTTCTTCTTAACTGTTTTATAGCCAGATTATCTATTCCCATTCGTATTTTCCGTCTCATATTGGGGTAAACTATTATTGCATAAACTTTATATAGATTATTTAGAATAAGCTGTTGCTCGATAGTTTGATAGAGTATACTAAATGCACGGGTTATGAAATGACAGAAGCAATATTGATTGATAGTAATTCATCCGGGCAGGGCGAAAATATTTACAGGCTTGCAGAAGAACTTAAGATACAGGAACGGAAGGTAATAGATTTTAGTACGCCCGTAAATCCTTTAGGTGTTTCGAAAAAGGTAAAGGCAGAGATACGGAAACACGTTAAATATCTTCATAACTACCCTGATCCTGAAGCGAAAAGATTAAGAAGGAGACTTGCACAGTACCACGGGATCAACCCTGAGAATATTCTTTGCGGAAATGGAAGCACAGAACTCATTTATCTGATAATTAGGGCATTAAAGCCTCAAAAGGTTCTTATTCCAGCACCAACATTTTCAGAATATGAAAAAGTATGCAAAACAAGTGACAAGTCACACATCACAAGTTTCAAGTTAAAAAAGGAAAATAATTTCGATATAGATCCTGACGAATTTATTTCACTCCTCACTCCTCACTCCTCACTCAATTTCGATATGGCTTTTCTCTGTAATCCTAATAATCCAACAGGAAGATTACTCAGGAGAGAAGATGTCAAAAGGATTGCTGATACAGCAAGAGAAATGAAATGTTATCTCGTTGTTGACGAGGCATTTATAGACTTCAGCCCTGATGAGTCAGTAATAAAAGAGGCAAGGGATAATCCATATCTCATTAGGCTGAGAACCATGACAAATTTCTATGCCTTGTCTGGTTTAAGAATCGGATATGGTGTCTTTCCTCAGCATCTTATTGGCAGGCTTAAAGAATATAAAGAGCCATGGACAGTCAACAGCCTTGCGCAGAGGGCAGCAGTTGTAGCAATTAAAGATAAGGTGCATAAAGGTGAAACATGCAGATTAATAAACGAAGAGAAACGATTTCTTGAAAAGAGTTTTAAAAAAATGGGGGTAGAGTTTTTCCCTTCGAATGCTAATTTCTATTTGTTGAAAATAAACAGTGCTCA
>Ga0315281_10015576_pt1 | contig 10188 bp, 8 predicted proteins | sample YL17G07_0_MG_FD_204540 | JGI IMG/M metagenome (GOLD analysis project Ga0315281, IMG submission 204540) | Sediment microbial communities from Yellowstone Lake, YNP, Wyoming, USA - YL17G07_0 | ecosystem: Environmental > Aquatic > Freshwater > Lake > Sediment | place: USA: Wyoming | collected...
GCGAACCTCGAAGATTTGTGGAACGACACCCTCACGCGCGCCCACGGCCGTCTCGTCGTCATCTCGGGAGAGGCGGGTTTTGGAAAAAGCCGGCTCAAGGAGGAATTCCTGGAACGCGCGCGGCCCTTCCCTCCCGACGTTCTCGAGTGGCCGATCCGCGGGCAAGAGGTCCATTCGAGGCAACCCTACAAGGCCGTCGCGGACGCCCTCCGTGCCCAGGCGGGCATCAGCCCGAGAGAAGACGCGGCCGTCTCCCAACGCAAGTTGCGGGACTTCATTCGCTCCACCCAACCCTCCCAGGAAGACCTGGATCTCGAGATCCATACGCAGCTCATCGGGAATCTCTTGGGCATTCCCTTCGGCGAGCGGCCGGACGAGGTCCGCTTCATCATGGCGAACTTCGGACTGCTTCGGGAAAGAACCCTCCAGTCCGTCGTGTCTCTCTTCGAGGCCGTCCTCCGGCGCCGGAAGATCCTGCTCGTCTTGGAGGACCTTCATTGGATGGACGCGGGATCGATCGAGTTCCTGCAGGCCCTGCTCGAACGGCATCGAGACAAGTCCCTGTTCGCCCTCGCCATGACCCGTCCCGAATTCTTCGAGCAAGAAACCGATCTTATACGAGGCGATTATACAATCGACCGGATCGATCTGGCCAAAATGGACCGCGAACCCCTCGGCGACATGCTCGCGGCGATCTTAGGATCTGAGATTTCCGCTCAAACCAAGGAGTTCTTGATCAATCAATCGGGCCAAAATCCGTTTCTTCTTCAAGAAATGGCCCGCGCCATCAAGGACGGCTGGAGGGTCGAGCGCGATCCCGTGACGCAACGCCTGCACTTCGTCGGACCCGGTGACGTCAAGGTGCCGAACGTGGCCGCCGGCTTTCTTCAGACGAGGATCGACCTCCTGCCGGAAAACCAGAGGGAAATTCTGAAAAAAATCTCCATACTCGAGGGGGATTTCTCGGCCCGCGAACTGCATCCCCATTACACGTCTAAAAGACGTTTCGAGATCCCGTTTCTTCTCAAAGACATGGCCCGCAAAGGCTTTCTGGTCGCGACCGGCGGGGAGCGCTATGAATTCGCGCACGCGCTTCTGAAGGACACCGCTTACAATCAAATCCCCAAATCCGAGCGGAAACGTCTCCACGCCCGCAGGGCCGAGCATTTGAAGGAGCACGACGCGGAGCCGGCCACCATCGCCCATCATTATGAGGCGGCCGAAAAAGGCCGCGAGGCCGCTGAATTTTATTACCTGGCCGCCGAAGCGGTGCGTTTCTACTGGGACAAGTCGATTTACTTCTACCGCAAGGCCTGCGAGCTGGAGACCTCCGATGGAGGGCTGAAATTCAAATACCTCCGGGGTTGGGACAACGCCCTTTATCTCAGCGGCCAATACGAAGCCGAAGACGAGGTCTTTCGTCTTTCGGCGCCTCTCGTCGAATCGCTTCACCCGCTCGATCAAGCCGGACATCACTATCGCGTCGGCCGATCGCTCATTCGAAGGCGCGAGTACGTCGCGGCGGAAACCGATCTCAATCGCGCCCTCCAAATCGCCGATCCCCTCTCCGTCACCGACCGGACGGCCCTCAAAATTAAAGGCCACATCCTGGTCGACTTGGCCATCAGTCTGACCCAAAGCGGACACTTGTCGCGCGCCGAGGAGCTCTTGCCGGCCGCCGAAAAGATCGGCCGCGAGGTGGAGGACCGGCTGGTGCTCGGAAGGGCCTTGTGGAGCATCGCTCACCTCGAGAGCCGGCGAGGAGATCTCTTCAAGGCGTTGCAAGCCACGCGCGAGGCGAATGCCCTCTTTCTGAAGGAAGCGGATTTCAACCGCTACGTCTTCACCCTCACGAATCTGGGTTGGAATTACTGCACCCTGGGTTTGTATCGCGAAGCCGAGGATTCCCTGAGGAGAGCCCTCTCGCTTTCGAAAAAATTCGCCGGACTGGGACAAGGGATGGAGTCCCTCTACAACAGCCTGGGCCGTGTCCTCTCTCTGCAGGGACCGTTGCCCGAAGCGATCGAGATTTTGGAAAATAACCGTTCGGATCATCATTACGTCGTTTTCACCCACGTCTATCTGAGCCAAGCCTATTCCAGGGATGGGAGAACGGACCTCGCCTTGGAAAGCGCTCAAAAGGCGCTGGAGATCGCTCTGAGGAGAAAGCACCGAGCCGATGACATGACGGAGCACGAGGCCATCGCCAGGATGGCGTTTGCACAAGCGCTCCGGTCCCAAGGCGATCCCGCTCAGGCGCTCGTTGAGAGCCAAATCGCGTGGACCCTTCTCACGGGGCTCGGAGGCGTCGAGGCCTTCGCGCTTGAAATTCCGCTCACCCACGCACACCTCCTTGTTTCGCTCGGCCATGAAGAACAGGCCCAATCGGTCGTTCGCGACGCCCTCCACAAGTTGGCCCGTCAAGCGGGGCAGATCGAAGACGGCAACACCCTCGAAGCCTTTATCCATCGCATTGACGTCCATCGGGAAATCCGGCATCTCGCTCAGAAGCTGGGTCTTGACAGTTCGGGCTCTATTCCTTAACCTCGCCCCTCTTTGAAATTTTGACTGGAACTTATCCAGAGTGGTGGAGGGACTGGCCCTGCGAAACCACAGCAACCGCCTTTTTAGGAAGGTGCTAACTCCAGAGCCTAAATGGTTTTTTGCCAAACTGTTTGGGTAAAGATAAGAAGATCACTGGAAGCCTCTTCTTAATCTTAAGAACGGGGCTTTTTTATTTGTATCCTCTCCCCCATCCCCTCTCCTACATAACGTAGGAGAGGGGTGGCCGAAGGCCGGGGTGAGGAAACTTTTTTATGGAAACCATCTTAGAAGCGATCGGCCATACGCCGCTCATCCAACTCAAACGCTCGATCCCGATCGGGTGCGCGAATGTCTTCGCCAAACTCGAACGCTTCAATCCGGGAGGATCGCTGAAAGACCGGATCGTCCTGCGCATCATCACGGTGGCGGAAAAAGCGGGGAAGCTTCAACCGGGAGGGACGGTGGTCGCCGGCACGACGGGAAACTCCGGCATCGGCTTGGCCTATATCTGCAACGTGAAGAAGTACAAGGTCGTGCTGACCATGCCCGAGAACTACAGCCTGGAGAGACGGCGCATCTTGGAGATTTACGGCGCCGACGTCCGCCTCACTCCGGCGTCCGAGGGTATGAAGGGCGCGATCAACCGCGCCAAAGAGATCGCCAAGGAGACGGGCGCGTTTCTCTTCGCCCAGTTTGAAGACCCGGAGACGCAGATGGCGCACGAGCTCACGACGGCCAAGGAGATCACCGACGCGCTCGCGGGCCCCATCGACGCCTTGGTCGCAGGCGTGGGAACGAGCGGATCGCTCGTCGGAATCGGCCGCGTCTTGAAAAAACGAGGGGCGAAGATCGTGGCCGTCGAGCCCGCGGCCTCGCCTCTCCTCTCGCAAGGCAAGGCCGGACCCCACAAGATCCAGGGAATCGGCCCCGGTTTCATCCCGCCGATCTTGGATCGAAGCTTGATCGACGAGATCATAACGGTCACCGACGAGGACGCCTTTGAAGGGGCTCATGAAATCGCGCGCAAGGAAGGCATCTTGGCCGGCATCTCCTGCGGCGCGGCGTTCGTAGCGGCGCGCAAGGTGGCGCGGGAACTGGGAATGGAGAAAACGGTCGTTACGATCTTCCCCGACGGCGGGGAACGTTATTTCAGCATGAGAAAGTATTTTGTAGGGGCGGGGTAACCCCGCCCCTACACGGAGATCGATTATGTCCTACGTCAAAGGCCTCAAATGCCGCGAATGCGGCCACGGGTTCCCCATCACGCCGACTCACGTCTGCGAGTATTGTTTCGGACCTCTCGAGGTCGACTACAACTACGCCGAGATCGGCAAGGCGCTGACCCGGGAAAAGATTCAAAAACGTCCTCAAACGATGTGGCGTTACCGCGAGCTCCTGCCCATCGATCACGAACCGACGGTCGGCGTTCAGGCGGGATTCACGCCGCTCGTGCCCGCAAAAAATCTGGCCAAGGTCTTGGGCTTGAAGGAAGTCTGGGTCAAAAACGACGCGGTCAGCTATCCGACGCTGTCTTTCAAGGATCGCGTCGTGTCGGTGGCCCTCTCGAAGGCCCGCGAGTTTGATTTCAAGATCGTGGCCTGCGCCTCCACCGGCAATCTCGCCAACTCGGTCGCAGCCAACGCGGCCGCGGCGGGCATGGAGAGCTACGTCTTCATCCCCCACGACCTCGAGGCCGGAAAGATCATGGGAACCTTGGTCTACGGCGGCCATTTGATCGGCATCCGCGGAACCTACGACGAGGTGAACCGCCTCTGCAGCGAAGTCGCTGCGAAATATAATTGGGCCTTCGTGAACATCAACATCCGCCCCTACTACGCGGAGGGCTCGAAGACGCTTTTTTACGAAGTCATGGAGCAGTTGGGCTGGCGGGTCCCTGATCACGTCGTCGTCCCGATGGCGAGCGGATCGCTCTTGACCAAGGTCCATAAAGCGATGAAGGAGTTCCACAAACTGGGGCTCATCCCCAACGAGAAATGCAAGGTGCACGGGGCTCAGGCGACGGGATGCTCTCCGATCGCGACGGCGGTGAAAAACGGCTGGGAACTCTTCAAGCCCGTCAAACCGAACACCATCGCCAAGTCTCTTGCGATCGGCAATCCCGCCGACGGCTTCTACGCCATGGGCTCGATGAAGGAGACCGGCGGATCGTGCGAGGACGTCTCGGACGAGGAGATCGTCGACGCCATCAAGCTGTTGGCGGAAACCGAAGGCATCTTTACGGAGACGGCCGGGGGCGTGACGTTGGGCGTCACCAAAAAACTCGTGAAGCAGGGCAAGATCAAGAAGGACGAATCGGTGGTCCTCTGCATCACGGGCAACGGACTCAAGACCCAAGAGGCCATTCAAGGCCATGTCGGCAAGCCTCATATCATTAACGCAAAAATTTCGGAGTTCGATGAGCTACAGAAAAAATAACTGTTCCTCTCCCCCATCCCCTCTCCTACATAACGTAGGAGAGGGGTGCCGAAGGCGGGGTGAGGACAAGTGGAGAAATTATGGCTACTAAAAAAACAAGCAAGGTGGTCCGCAGAAAAGTCTATCTCACCTTCCCCGCCGCGAAGACGAGAGAGTCCATCATTTGCGATATGTACGACCTCTATAAGGTGCGCTTCAACATCCGCTCCGCGTCGGTCACCGACAACCTGGGATTGATCGCGCTGGAACTCGAGGCCCCGGAAGACAAGCTGAACAAGGCCTTTGAATATTTTAAGAAGCGCGGCGTTAAAGTCGAACCCATCGAGTTGGATGTGATGATGGGATGAATCCTCTCCCCCATCCCCTCTCCTACATGATGTAGGAGAGGGGTGCCGAAGGCGGGGTGAGGATCAGAGCTATGTTAATCTCTTCCATCCTAGACAAAATCGGCAACACCCCTCTCGTCAGGATCCGCGAGATCGGCGAGGAATTGCCTCAGGTCCGCTCCGGCAAGGTGAAGATCTACGGAAAGGTCGAGTATCTGAATCCCGGCGGATCCATCAAAGACCGTCCGGCCATGCGCATGATCAAGGAGGGCCTTAAATCCGGCCAGCTCACGAAGGGCAAGATCATCATGGATCCGACCTCCGGCAACACGGGAGTCGCCTATGCGATGATCGGCGCGGCGCTCGGGATCCCGGTGGAACTCGTCATGCCGGGAAACGTGAGCCTGCAACGCAAGCAGATCATCACGACCTTCGGAGCGCAGATCACCTATTCCTCTCCGATGGAGGGTTCCGACGGGGCGATCCGGATGGCGAGAAAGTTGAAGGACGAAAACCCGGACACGTATTTCATGCCGGACCAGTACAACAACGAATTCAATCCGCAAGCCCACTACGACACGACGGGCGTGGAGATCTGGCGCCAGACGGAAGGCAAGGTCACGCATTTCGTCGCCGGCATCGGAACGGGCGGAACCGTCATGGGGACCGGGCGCCGTCTGAGGGACTACAACCAGAACGTCCAGGTGATCGCCGTCGAACCCGACAACGCCCTTCACGGTCTCGAGGGTTTGAAGCACATGGCCTCTTCGATCGTCCCGGGTATCTATAAGGAAGGCGAACTGGACAAGAAGATCTCGATGCCCACGGAACCCGCCTACGACATGTGCGAGAGACTCGCGCGGGAAGAGGGCTTGATCGTGGGGCACTCCGCCGGAGGCGCGGTGGTCGGGGCCTTGCAGGTGGCCGAGCGCCTCCACGAGGGAGTGATCGTCGCGATCCTGTGCGACCATGGAGACCGTTATTTCACGATGCTCGATTGGGACAAAGACGTGCAGGACGTGCCTTATTCGGATGTGGGAATTTGACCTCTCCCCAGCCCTCTCCTTAGTAAGGAGAGGGTGGCCGAAGGCCGGGTGAGGTCTGACACTTATGCTTACAATCTGCCAGAAAATTTTGGATCAACTGGCCGCCCATGCGGCGGAGCACTATCCCGACGAGGCCTGCGGGTTTTTGATCGGAGAGAGGGGCCAACATTCCGTGACGGAGTTCCTCCCGGTCAAGAACGTCTACGACGAGATGCACGCGAAATATCCGGAAACGTATCCGCGGACGGCCAAGACGGCCTATCTGATCGACCCGCGCGCGCAGCAAGGAGTGTTTGACGACGCCTCCAAGAACGGCCAAGAGGTCAAGGCGATCTATCATTCGCACATCGATCACGACGCTTATTTTTCGGAAGAAGACCGCCTGGTCGCGGCCCCGTGGGGCGAGCCGAATTATCCGGAGGTGTCGTATATCGTCGTCTCGGTCTGGAGTGGAAAATTAAAAGAGATCAACGAATTTTATTGGGACGATCTTCAACAGACTTACATCGAACGCAAAATCAGCTAAGGAGAACATGATGGCAAAAGTCAGAATACCCACACCGCTTCAGAAACTCACCCAGAACCAGGGCGAAGTTGCAGCGAAGGGCGCCACACTCAAAGACGTTCTCGTCGATCTCGAGAAACAATTCCCGGGCATCCGCGAACGCCTCTATGACGAAAAGGGAGCCCTGCGCCGCTTCGTTAATTTTTACGTCAATAACGAGGACATCCGCTTCCTGAGCGGCGAGACGACTCCGGTCAAGGAAGGCGACGAGGTTTCGATCGTCCCGGCGATCGCGGGTGGAAATTAATTGAATCTCGGCCTTCTCAAATTGCAGCTATTGCACCACGGCATCCGCGCCGGCAAAGATCTGCCGTCTCCGCTGACGAATCCGTTCGGGCTCGTGCACCTCGTTCTGCCGGAAAAGCTGCCCGTGAGCGTCCACCTCAATCAAAACGGCAAGGAATCCCCGTTCACGCTGACCCGCGAAGGGGACGGTTTCTTCCTGGAAATCTCGGGAGGAGACAGGCTGCCCGTCCGGTGGACGCCGCCGCTCAAGAGCTATCAGAAAAAGACATTCTCGGGTCTCATGGTCTCCGATATCCTGACCGTCCATGGCGATTTTATCGCGGTGCACCCTTCTCATGCGTGCCGTTTCGGCCAGGCGGGACTTTCCTGCCGTTATTGCGGGTCTTCGAAGGAATTGAGCCAACACCCGCCCTTCACGCCTCGCGATCTGGTCGAGGCGATCAAGATCGTTCTGGAAGAAAAGCGTTGCGACGTGGTCGCGTTGTCGTCGGGTCGCGTGGATTCCGAGGACGGGGGCGTGGAGCGGCTCTCGAAATGGGTGACCGAAGTCCGCAAGCACTTAAATGTCCTGATCTCGCTGGATCTCGTGCCGCCGGCGACCGACGAGTGGATCGACCAAACCTACGCCATCGGCGTCGACGCCCTCTACTACGACACCGACTTCTTCAACCCGAACGACGAGCCAAAAAAGGATTCCGTGAAGCATAAGGCCCGTCAGTTGGAGGCCTTGGCGTATGCCGCCAAGATATTCCCCACCGGGGCCGTGCTCTCCCATCTGGTCGTCGGATTGGAGCCATTGGAAGACACGAAGACGAGCATCGATCTTCTGATCGACCGCGGCGTCGTGCCGGTCTTGGCCTATTTTCCGCCCTACAACGGTTCCCAGATCCAGGGCCGATGGACGGCCGACCCCGAAAAGGTTCAAGAACTCTACGCGCATCTTTACGAACGTCTGGTCAAAACGCGGATCACGCCGCATTGGGTCCAACAGTACGACGTCGTCTTGACGCCGCTCGAGGGAAGGTTCTTTTCGGCGCAACCGCCCCGCTATCACTTAAAACTCAAAAACTTTTATGAAACGGGGTTGGGACGCACGCTTCGCTTTGGACTCGCTAGCCTGAGACGCCATTTGCGCGTCCGAGAGGTGCCGGCCAAATGAAAGTCAAAATCGACACACGCCCGCTGATCGTCGTACTCATGTCCCGCTGGTGGAGGTTCCCGGTCTATGTCCTCCTCGGCTATCTGCTCTACCACTTTCACGGGATGACCCCGCCCGAGGGTCTCTCCGTGCAGGGCTTCCGCGCCCTCGTCGTTTTTCTCACGTGCCTTGTCCTTTGGGTGACGCATCTCCTGCCCCTGCCGGTCACGGGGCTCTTCGCCCTCATCGCGCCGCCGCTCATGGGCGTCATGAAGGCCAAGGAGGCCTTTTCGTTCTTCGGTTCCGAGCCTGTTTTCTTCATCATGGGCGTCTTCATCTTGGCGACGGCCCTGCTCAAGTCCGGGCTCTCCACGCGTTTGGCCCTTCATCTGATGAAAAGCGGCTCGAAATCTCCCAAACGCCTGGTCCTCCAGATCATGTTCGCGTCCGCCCTTCTCTCTTTCATTATGAGCGAGCATGCCGTCGCGGCGATGATGTTTCCCTTGTTGATCGTGATCACCAAACGTCTCGACTTCATCCCCCACGGCGGGTCTTACGGGCGCATCTTGTTTTTGGCCATGGCGTGGGGCTGCGTGATCGGGGGCATCGGCACCATGCTCGGCGGCGCCCGCGTGCCCTTGGCGATCGGCCTCCTTCAAGAAGCGGGCAACGGAACGATCACCTTCATCCAATGGACGGTCGCGATGTTCCCGATCGTGATTGTTCTTTTTATTTTTTGTTACTTTCTCCTCACGCGCTTCTACCGCATCGATGTGGATTCGGTGGCGGAGGCGGATTCCGCGATCGACGAGCAAATCCGGGATTGCGGACGGCCTCTCTTGGAAGAAAAGTTCCTCGCCCTTCTCATCGTCGGCTCCATCTTTTGCTGGATGTTCTTCGGCGCCACGCTCGGCATGGCTACGATCTCGATTCTGGCCGTCGTTCTCTTATTCATGTTCCGCGTCGTCAGCTGGGAACACCTTCAGGAACACATGGAATGGGGGGTCATTCTCATGTACGGGGGCGCGATTGCGATCAGTTCGATCTTGAATTCGACCGGTGCGGGGCTCTGGCTCACTCAAAAATACGTCCTCCCCCATCTGAGCTCCCCGTGGGCGCTGATCGTCGTACTCTCGCTCCTGACGATTTTGCTCACGGAGGCCATGAGCAACTCGGCCGTCGTGGCCATCTTCATTCCCATCGGCATGTCGGTCGCGAAGCAATTCGGATTGGATCCCAAGGTCGTCGTCTTCGCCGTCGCGTCGGCCTCGGGCTTGGCTTACGCCCTTCCGATGAGCACGCCTTCGGTGGCCATCGCCTATTCGTCGGGTTATTTGAAAATGAAGGAAGTCATCCCGCCCGCCATCGTCATGGCGGCCGTTTCCTGGATCACCTTGATGCTCACCGCAAGATTTTGGTGGCCAATTTTAGGGATTAGGATCTAAAAGAAGGCCCGTTAAAAAAACAGGAGTCATCCATGAAAGCCCCCATCCCCGCCCACGGCGGCACATTGATCAACCGGGTCGTCGAAGGCGCCGAGCGGGACAAGCTGCAGCGCCTCGTCCCTTCTCTTCCCAAGGTCACCCTTTCGTCGCGGCAAAAAAGCGATCTGGACATGATCGCCTGCGGGGCCCTTTCGCCCCTCGAAGGCTTCCTGGGAGAAAAAGACTATCTCTCCGTCATCAACGACATGCGACTGTCGAACGGCCTGCCCTGGACGATTCCGGTCACTCTGGCGGTTACGAAGGACGAGGCCTCCAAGTTTCCTCTCGAAAAACCGGTGCTCCTGGCGGACGATCGCGGTGCGCCCTTGGCCATCCTGCACGTGGCCGAAAAATTTCTGGCTCAACGCCAGCTCGAGGCCCAGAAGGTTTATAAGACGACCGA
>Ga0315281_10015578_pt1 | contig 10188 bp, 8 predicted proteins | sample YL17G07_0_MG_FD_204540 | JGI IMG/M metagenome (GOLD analysis project Ga0315281, IMG submission 204540) | Sediment microbial communities from Yellowstone Lake, YNP, Wyoming, USA - YL17G07_0 | ecosystem: Environmental > Aquatic > Freshwater > Lake > Sediment | place: USA: Wyoming | collected...
CAAGGCGCTGGTGGATGCTGACTGGCTGGTCGACGTGAATGAAAAGCTGGAGGTCTATCGCCGCCATGCCATCTGAAGCAAGCGAAGCATTGGATTTCTCCGCGCCGGACACGCAGGCGGGATTCCGCTTGCAGCGTTTCGAAGTGTTGAACTGGGGCACCTTTCATCGCCACGTGTGGCATGTCGCGCCGCGCGGCGACAACGCGCTGCTCACCGGCGACATCGGCTCGGGCAAATCCACGCTGGTGGACGCGCTGACCACGCTGCTGGTGCCCAGCCAGAAAATCACCTACAACAAAGCCGCCGGTGCGGAAGGCAAGGAGCGCAGCCAGACATCCTACGTGCGCGGTTATTACAAAAGCGAAAAAGACGCGGACAGTCTGAGCGCCAAGGCGGTCGCGCTGCGTGATCACACCAGTTACAGCGTGCTGCTGGGTTTGTTTCACAATGCCGGTTACGACCAGTGGGTGACGCTGGCGCAAATCTTCTGGAGCAAACCGGGGCAGCAACATCCCGAGCGCCTGTACTTGGTGGCCGACCGCCCGCTTGCGGTGGCTACGGATTTCAGCGGCTTCGGCGGCGACCTCCAGCAACTGCGTAAGCGTTTGCGCCAAGACCCGGGCGTAATGCTGTTCGACAGCTTCGTGCAATACGCCGCCGAATTCCGCCGCCGCATGGGCATCGAAAACGAACAAGCCCTGGCGCTGTTTTATCAAACCGTGTCGATGAAGTCGGTCGGCAATCTCACCGACTTCGTGCGCGACCACATGCTGGAGCCGCCGCCGGTGGAGGCGCGTGTCGAAACGCTGTGCCGCGAGTTTGAAAACCTCAATCAGGCGCACGACGCGGTGGTCAAGGCGCGCCGCCAAATCGAAATGCTGACGCCGCTGGTGCAGGCGTGCGACCGATTGGCCGACGTGGAACGCGAAGGCGAACACTTGCGCGCGTGCCGCGACGCGTTGCGGCCGTATTTCGACGGCATCAAAGCCGAATTGCTGCGCGAGCGCATCGGCCGTAGAAGTCAAGATATGGAACGGCTCGACGACCGCGTACGCCGCGCGCGCGAAGCACTCGCGGACTTGCGCGGACAGGAAGCGGACGTGCGACGCGCCATCGATGATCAGGGCGGGCGGCGTCTGGCCGACATCGAGCGCGAAGTCGAACGGCTCACGCAGGAACGCGCACGCCGCCAGCAGCAGGCGGAACGTTATCAAGCCTTGTGCCGTGCGCTGGACTTCGACGCGACGCTTGCGGAAGCACCGTTCCATAGTGTGCGCGAACAGGGCGGAGCGCGGCGCGCGGCGCTGGAGCACGCACACGCGAAACTCGAAGAGCGCCAAGTGGATTTAGCGGTGCAAAAGCAGCGGCTCAAGCAAGAGCACGAGCAGTTGAGCGCGGAGCTGGCATCGCTGCGCGCGCGCAAGACCAACATCCCGGCGCGCAGTCTCGCGCTGCGCGCACAACTGTGCGAGGCGTTGGAGATTGCGGACGACGAACTGCCGTTCGCCGGCGAGCTGATGCAAGTGCGGGCGGAGGAGTCGCGCTGGGAAGGCGCGCTCGAACGCGTGTTGCACAATTTTGGCGTGAGCCTGCTGGTGCCGGAGCGGCATTACGCGCGCGTCGCGCACTATGCGGATCGCACCGATCTGAAGGCGCGTCTGGTGTATTTCCGCGTCGGCGCGCAGGTGCGCCCGGCGGCGCAAACGCCCGCGCCCGACGCGCTGGTGCACAAGCTTGAACTTAAACCGGACAGCGAATTTTATCCCTGGCTGGAGCGCGAACTCACTGCGCGTTTTGATTATGCGTGTTGCGCGGATTTCGAATCCTTCCAACGTCGCCCCAAGGCGTTGACTGAAAACGGTCAGATCAAAAGCGGCGGCGAGCGCCACGAAAAAGACGACCGCCACGCGCTCACGGATCGCGCACGTTACGTGCTGGGCTGGAGCAACGCGGAAAAAATTCGCGCGCTGGAAAATAACGGCGCGCGGCTGCATCAAGACATGCTCGCGCTACTGCACGCGCTGAATGAAATCGAGCGTGAAAAAAAGCAACAGCAGGCGGCGCGCGATCAGGTGCTGGAGCTGCTGCGCTTCGAACGCCTGAGTGAAATCGTGTGGGCACCGCTGGCCACGCAAATCGAAGTTTTAGCAGAGGAAAAACGCCGCATCGAGCAAGGCTCCGACCGTCTGCGTGAATTGCAGGCGCGCCTCGAAGACGTGCGCGCAACCGTGGAGCGGGATGAACACGCACTGCAAGAACAGATGCAGGCGCGCGGTCATCTCGCCGCCAAGCTCGAAGCCGATCAAGCGGCGCTGCACGGGGCGCAGGCGTCGGCCGCGAGTTGGGCGGCCGCAGCGCGCGCGCAATTGCTGCCGGCGCTGGCGGGCATGCAACGCGAGGCGTTGGGCGATAAAAATGTCAACATCGAAGGCTGCGAGGGTCGCCAGCAGGACATGCGCGAATGGCTGCAAGCGCGCATCGACGCCGAGGACAGAAAAGCCAAGCGCATGGCCGAAGACATCATTCAGCGCATGCAGCAATACAAAACCGATTTTCCGGTCGAGACGCGCGAGGCCGACGTCGCGTTGCAAGCGGTGGGCGAATATCGCGCGATGCTGGAGCGGCTGCAACGCGAGGACCTGCCGCGCCACGAGCAACGCTTCAAGACCATGCTCAACGAAGGCACCATCAACGACATTGCGTTGTTCCGGTCGCAGCTTGACAAGGAACGCGAGGAGATCGAACGGCGCATCGAAAAAATCAACGGTTCGCTGTCGGCCATCGACTACAACGCGGGAACCTATATCAAGCTGGTCGGCGATCGCAATCCGGACGCGGAGATCCGCCAGTTCCAGGAGGATTTGCGCGCCTGCCTGGGCGACGCGCTGGCCGCGCGCCAGGACGATTTGTACACCGAAGATAAATTTCGCCAAGTCAAAGCGCTCATCGACCGTTTCAAAGGCCGCGAAGGCACCACGGATTTGGACCGGCGCTGGACGCGCAAGGTCACCGACGTGCGCAACTGGTTCGTGTTTTCCGCCAGCGAGCGCTGGCGCGCGGACGACAGCGAGCGCGAGCACTATTCCGATTCGGCGGGTAAATCCGGCGGGCAGAAAGAGAAATTGGCGTACACGATTCTGGCTTCGGCGCTGGCCTATCAATTCGGCCTGGCGTGGGGCGAGACGCGCTCGCGTTCGTTCCGCTTCGTGATGATCGACGAAGCGTTCGGGCGCGGTTCGGACGACTCCGCGCGCTACGCGCTGGAGTTGTTCAAGAAGCTCAATCTGCAATTGCTGATCGTCACGCCGCTGCAAAAAATCCACGTGATCGAGGATTACGTGCGCACCGTAAATTTCGTGCACAACCAGGACGGATGCAATTCCATGATCCGCAATTTAAGCATCGAAGCGTACCGCGAAGAGAAGGCTGCCTATCAACATGCCGTGGACCACGCCGGCTGAGCTGCGCGCGCGGCTGCGCAAACGCTGGGACAGCCAAAAGCTGCTGCGCGATTGGCTGCGCGGCGAGCTGATTTTTCCCTATGAAATGGCGCTCAAACGTCCTGCGCGCGCGGAACTCGCGCCGCGTTTCGCGGACGTGCGCGGGTGGATCGACGCGTTGCGCGCAGCTTCGAACGAACAGCACGCGCGCGCTTATCGCATCGCGTGGGACAGCGTGAACCTGCGCACCCTGGGCGCGCAGCAGTTGCCGCGTTGCGTGTGTTTCGACAGCGCGGAGGATTTGTTCGGCTTCATCGGCAAGTTAGAAGCGTTTCGCACGTTTTCGCAAGTCGCGGAGACGACGTTGACGCGCTGGCCACAAACGCGCGACGCGTTGGCCGCCACGCCGCTCGCCGTGCTGGAGCAGGCGCAGCACTGGTCCAAGCTGCTCGCGGTGTTGGAGCATTTCGCGCGGCATCCGCAGCCGGGCGTGTATTTGCGGCAGCTTGCAGTTCCAGGGGTTGACACTAAATTCATTGAAGGCCGCAAGCCGCTGTTGAGCGCGTTGCTCGCGGCGGTGTTGCCGCCGGGCGATGCGCGTGAGGACGGTGACGTGCGCGCCGGGCATGCTTTCGAACGCCGCTTCGGTTTGCAGTACGAGCAGCCAACGGTGCGCTTCCGCCTGCTCGATCCCGCACTGCACGTGCGCGGTATGTCCGACCTCGCCTTGCCGCTGGAACAATTTCAGCGTCTGGACCTGCCGGTGCGCCGCGTGTTCGTCACCGAGAACAAGCTCAACGGCTTGACCTTTCCCGAGTGTCCGGGCGCGCTGGTGGTGTTCGGTTTGGGGTATGGGCTGAGCACCTTGTTCGGAGTCGAATGGCTCGCCGCGCAGCCGCTGCATTACTGGGGCGACATCGACACCCACGGCTACGCGATGCTCAACCGCCTGCGCGAACGCTTCCCGCATACGCGCTCCATGCTCATGGACGCAACCACGTTGACCGCGTGCCGCGAGTTTTGGGGCGAGGAGCCCGAGCCGGTCGTCGCCGATCTGACGCATCTGACCGCCGCAGAACAAAGAGTTTACCAAAATCTGCTGTGGCACCATTGGACGCAACGTTTGCGTCTGGAGCAGGAGCGCATTCCGTTCACGTACGTCGAAGGTTTTTTAAGCGCGTTGCTGTAGCAGGCGTGCTGCATCTGCGACGGCGGCCGTGTAAACTCAGCGTCGCTGCCGCGCAGGGAACCATGTGATGACGATCCAATTTTTTTACAAAACCAAATTTCGCTGGCTGTTGACGTGGTGCGCGTTGTGCGCCAGCGCCAACCTGTATGCAATGGAAGTCGCCGGGCTGTATGAGGCGGAAGTGCCCGTCGTTGGTCAAGACGTCGCGGTGCGGCAAGATGCGATGCGCGCAGCGTTGGCCGTAGTGTTGGCCAAAGTGTCAGGGAACCGGGCGGTAGGTACCCTGCCGGGAGTCGCCGAGTTGGTAAATTCTGCGCCGCAATACGTGCAGCAATTTGTCTATCGCAACGCGGCGGCCGTGCCCGGCCAACGCAGTCCGCAACCGCCTGCGCGCATGTTGTGGGTCCGCTTCGATCGCGACGCGCTGATTCGCGCGCTGCGATCCAGCGGCGTTGCGATCTGGGGCAATGCGCGTCCCGCGCTGCTGTTGTGGCTCGATGTGCGCGAACAAAACGAGCGCGCGGTGGTGGGTATTGACAATAAGCCGGAATGGAAACAGTTTATCGACACGCTTGCCAAGTCACGTGGCGTGCCGCTGTTGCTGCCGACGCTCGATGCCGACGATCTGGCCAACGTGCAAACGGTTGATCCCTGGAGTGCGTCGCCCGAAGAGGTGTCGCGCATCTCGGCACGTTACCGCCCTGAGGCAATCTTGGTCGGCAAAGTCGAGCCGCGCGATGGCACGTGGTTGAGCACCTGGTCGTTCTACGACCAAGACAAGCGCCAGGCCTGGGCAACACCGGGTGAAACGCGCGATGCCGCCGTGCTCGACGGCTTGCAGGCGGCGATTGACTCACTGGTTGCGCATTACAATGCCGCCAGTACTGCGACTTCCGACGCGGGTTTGACTTTGCAGGTCAATGACGTGCAGACCCTGGAAGAATATGCACGTGTGACCAAATATCTTGGCGCGCTGGCTTCGGTCGCGCGCCTGCAATTGTTGCGTGTGGAAGGGCTGAATCTGGTTTTTCGTATCGAAGCACAAGGCGGTGCTCAACGGCTGACCAGTGATATTCGCTTAGGCACGACCCTGGCGCCGATGCCGACCGACGCCGCCACAGCGGGTGCGGATGCGCCGGTACGTTTTCGCCTCGTGCGATGAAGCTGCGGCATTTACCGAACCTGATTACCGCACTGCGCATCGTTTTGGTATTGCCGCTGGCGTGGTTTTTGTTACAACACGATTTCGACATCGCGTTGCTGTTGGTGTTCATCGCCGGTGCTTCGGATGCGCTCGATGGTTTTCTCGCCAAACACTATGGCTGGACCAGTACGCTGGGCTCGGTGCTGGATCCGTTGGCCGACAAACTGCTGCTGGTCGTGACATTTCTTTCGCTGGGCTATTTGGCGCTGGTGCCGGCATGGCTGGTGGTCGCCGTGCTGGCGCGCGATATCGTCATCGTCACCGGTGGCATCGCCTACTACGTGTCGATCGGGCGTTTCGACATGGCGCCGACACTGGTCAGCAAACTGAATACGCTGATGCAATTGGTGCTGGTGTTCGGGATTGTGCTCGCGCAGGTGTTCGATTTCCCGCGTATGTGGATGATCGAGATCGGCTGGTGGGTGGTGCTGGCTACCACCGTGCTGAGCGGCATTGACTACGTATGGACCTGGGGGCGCAGCGCCATGCGCGCGTCGAAAAAAGCATGAGCGATTCGCAAAAATGGTTGGCGCTGGTCGGCGCCACACTCGTCGGGGTCGTGCTGTATTTGTTGGCGCCGATTCTGACGCCGTTTTTGATCGCCGCAGGCTTGGCGTATTTGGGCGATCCGCTGGTCGACAAGCTCGAAGCGCGGCGCTGGCCGCGCACCGCAGGGGTCATGCTGGTGTTTGCGGTTTTGTTCCTGTTATTGCTGGCGGGCGTGTTGTTGCTGGTGCCGGTGCTGGAAGAGCAGATCAGTACCGTCATTGCCAACTGGCCCGCCTATGTGGATTGGGTGCAGTTTACGCTGGTGCCGTGGCTGGCGCGCACCGTGGGTATTGATGCCCGCACGTTGAATCTTGATCAGTTCAAACAAACTTTGCTCGCGCATTGGCAAGACGCCGGTGGCTTCGCCGCGATGCTATTTTCATCGGCATCAAGCTCTGGGCTGGCGTTGCTGGGCTGGCTCGCCAATGTGGTCTTGATCCCGGTGGTGACATTTTATCTGCTGCGCGATTGGGATGAGCTGGTGGCGCGCATCCGCGAATTGTTGCCGCGCCAGGTTGAAGTCACGGTGGTGCGCATGGCCGGCGAGGCCGACGGCGTATTGGGCGCATTTCTGCGCGGCCAATTGCTGGTGATGGCAACGCTAGCCGGCGTGTATACGCTGGGTTTGTGGATCGTCGGCCTGGATGTGGCGTTTCTCATCGGGCTGATTGCGGGCCTGGTGAGTTTCGTGCCGTATCTTGGTTTTATTACCGGCATCACGTTAGCCGGCATCGCCGCGTATCTGCAATTTCAGGAGTGGACGCCGCTTCTGTGGGTGGCGCTGGTGTTCGGTATCGGCCAAATGCTCGAAGGCATGGTGCTCACGCCGATGTTGGTGGGCGACAAGATCGGCCTGCATCCAGTGGCGGTGATGTTCGCGATCATGGCCGGCGGGCAGCTGTTTGGGTTTGTCGGGGTGTTGCTGGCATTGCCGGTTGCGGCCGTGATCATGGTGTTGCTGCGCGAACTGCATCGCCGCTATCTGCAAAGTTCGCTGTACACGCCGTCCTGACGACGCTCTGTGTCTTCCCCGCAACTCACACTTGGTATCCGCCTCAACGATAGCGCGTCGTTCGCCAATTATTTCCCCGGCCGCAATGCTGAAGTGGTGAATCACCTGCGCGCGTGTGCGCACGGCGACAACAATTTACCGGTGTTGGTGTGGGGCGTGCCGGGCAGCGGCAAAACTCATCTGCTGCACGCCGCCTGTCACGCCGCGACCGCGCGCGCGGAACATCCGGCGTATTTGCCGATGCGCGATGCGCTGCTGTGGTCGCCGGATCTGTTGGAAGGATTGGAAAGCTGCGCGCTGGTGTGTGTTGATGACGTCGATGCGGTCGCCGGGCAGCCCGCGTGGGAAGAAGCGCTGTTTCATCTCTACAATCGCGTGACCGAACAGGGGCATTGTTTGGTGCTGTCCGCTTGTGCACCGCCCGCCGAATTAAAGCTGAATTTACCGGACCTCGCCTCGCGTCTTGCCTGGGGTTTGGTATTGCATCTCGAAGCTCTCGACGAAAATGACAAGCTTGCCGCCCTGCAGCTGCGCGCGCGACAACGCGGTTTTGAATTGCCTATCGACGTCGCGCAGTTTTTGCTGCGCCGCTGCCCGCGTGATACTCCCAGCTTGTTCGCGTTACTCGATCGCCTCGATCAGGCATCGCTGGCCGCGCAACGCAAACTCACGATTCCGTTTGTGCGCGAACTTATTTGAGAGCGAGCCGTTGCGCGGTATCCGCAAGCCGTTTGCCCAACACCCGGCATAATTTTTTCTCATCTTCACTCAGTGGCAGTTTGCTGTCCGGTCCGGCGTAATGCGTTGCACCGTATGGCGAGCCACCGGTGGTGGTAGTTGAGAGCGTGATTTCGGTGTACGGCAGGCCGACCAGCACCATGCCGTGGTGTAGCAGCGGCGTCATCATCGACAGCAAGGTGCTTTCCTGCCCACCGTGCAGCGTGGAGGTTGAGGTGAATACAGCCGCAGGTTTACCGGCGAGCCCCCCGGACAACCATAGTCCGCCGCTGCCATCGAGAAAATATTTGAGCGCGGCCGCCATGTTGCCGAAGCGGGTCGGACTGCCGAGCGCGAGGCCGGCGCAGTCGCGCAAATCGTCGAGCGTGGCGTACGGCGGCCCATGCGCCGGGATGCTGTCTTGCGTGGCTTCGCACACGGTTGAGACGGCCGGCACCGTGCGCAGGCGCGCGTGCATGCCGGGCACTTCTTCGACGCCGCGCGCGATGAGCTTGGCCATCTCGGCGGTCGCGCCCGTGCGGCTGTAATACAGCACCAGAATATCGGTCATTGATGGATCTCCAAGGCGCTCGAATAATACGGAATTGACCGCGTCCGCGAGCCATTATAGAGCCATCCCGCTTTCTTGACAGGGTAGGGGGTGGGTGTTAGCGTTTCGAGCATTCCGCACAACAACGCCTAGCGTTTCGGCGCATCGCCGGGAAACTTCCAACTGAGGCAGACATGACTGATTTTCGCACCACCCGCGTCCTTGTAATTTTGCTGGTGAGCATGATCGCAGCCTGTGCAGCGGCGCCGGTGCAGGAAATGAGCAACGCGCGCCAAGCCATCAGCGCGGCGCGTTCTGCTGGTGCCGATCAGCGCGCGCCGGATGCGTTGCAAAAAGCCGAAGGATTGTTAAAGAAAGCCGAGGAAGATTTGTCGGTGGGTGAATTCACCAAGGCACGCAATAATGCCGCGGCCGCGCGCGACGAAGCAATGAAAGCGCGCAATGAGGCGCAACCGCAGACGCAGCCGTATCAGTAGTAACGTTCCGAAGTAGTCCCGTAGTAGCAACGTCGTTGCGCAACCTACGGCATTGTTGTTTTTGATTCGATCTTCACCGGAATATTTCCAATCCTGCCGCGCCACAGCGCCGGTCCCAATGCGTGGATGGAGTTGCCGCTGGAGTCGACAGCCACGGTGACCGGCATGTCTTCCACCTCGAACTCGTAAATCGCTTCCATGCCCAGTTCCGCGAAGGCGACCACGCGCGCGTTGCGGATCGCTTTGGAAATTAAATACGCCGCGCCGCCGGTCGCGGTGAGATAAACCGAGCGATGTTTCTTGATCGCCGCGATACCTTCCGGTCCGCGTTCGGCTTTGCCGATCATGCCGATGAGCCCAGTGCTTGACAGCATCAGCTCCGCGTATTTGTCCATGCGTGTTGCGGTGGTCGGTCCGGCCGGGCCGACCGCTTCGTCGCGCACCGCATCGACCGGCCCGACGTAATAAATAAAGCGATTGGTGAAGTCCACGCCGGCGGGCAACGGCGCGTTCGCGCGCAACAAATCGGCAAGGCGTTTGTGCGCGGCGTCGCGGCCGGTGAGTAATTTGCCGGTCAACAAAAGTGTCTCGCCCGGTTTCCACGCGACCACATCCGCGCGCGCGAGAGTGTCGAGATTCACGCGCCGGGCGTTCGCGCCGGCTTGCCACGTGACGCTCGGCCAGTCGTCCAGCTTTGGAACCGGCAGGTGTGCCGGGCCGCTGCCGTCCAGCGTAAAGTGGATATGTCGAGTTGCGGCACAATTGGGGATCAAAGCGACCGGCAACGACGTGGCGTGGGTCGGGTAGTCGCGAATTTTCACATCGACCACGGTGGTCAGGCCGCCCAAGCCCTGCGCGCCAATGCCCAGTGCGTTGACCTTGTCGAACAACTCCAGTCGCAGTTCTTCAGTGCGTGTCTGCGCCCCGCGTACACGCAACTCATGAATATCAATTGGTTCCATGAGCGCTTCTTTGGCGAGCAACATGGCTTTTTCCGCTGTGCCGCCGATGCCGATGCCCAAGATTCCGG